>Ga0181516_10001272_pt1 | contig 19728 bp, 14 predicted proteins | sample PEATcosm2014_Bin_25_FD_121104 | JGI IMG/M metagenome (GOLD analysis project Ga0181516, IMG submission 121104) | Peatland microbial communities from MTU Mesocosm Facility, Houghton, MI, USA - PEATcosm2014_Bin01_10_metaG | ecosystem: Environmental > Terrestrial > Soil > Wetlands > Peat | place... | reverse complement strand
CCGGTGACGCCGAGCCCGCCGATCACGACCTGCAAGCCGACCAGCTGCAGTGCGATGTAAGGCATGGTCGCGACAATGCCGGTAATCGTCACCGCCAGCGCGAGCCAGCGGTTGCCGTAGCGACCGCGCACGAAATCGCCGGCGGTGATGTAGTTGTGCTTATGGCAGACATACCAAAGCCGCGGGAACACCAGGAACAAGATCGGATAGATCATGATCGTGTAGGGCACCGCGAAGAAAGCTATGGCGCCGGCGCCGAAGGCCAGCGCCGGGACGGCAACGAAGGTGTAGGCGGTATAGAGATCGCCGCCGACCAGGAACCAAGTGATCAGGGTACCGAAGCGCCGCCCGCCCAGGCCCCACTCGTGCAACTGGTCGAGATCGCCCTTGCGCCAATGCGCGGCGATAAAGCCCAGCCAGGTGATAAAGCCGAACAGCACGACGAAAACGATAAGAGCGGTCCAATTGACTTCCGGCACGGCGTCCCTCCCCGAATTTCTTGTTCGCTATTTTTGTTGGTTTTGCGTTTTGCGCCCCGCACCCGCACGAAGCGCGACGGCATCGTAAAGCGCCGCGTTAATCGTCAGTTGCGAAGTAAACGATTGCGGTGAGAACGGCCGCGATCACCACCCAGAGCATCTGGTACCAATAAAAGAAGGGGATGCCGGCCCAGGACGGCTCTGCCGCGTTGTAGAACGGCGGCCACAGCACCGCGAGGAATTGAACCACAAGGAGCAGGTACCACCAGCTCCATCCCGAACGTTTTTCGCTTTGCCGATTGGTGCTTTGCAGGCTCATTTCGCCACCCCGACGTTCCGACCCAAGTGCCCGTTCCGATGGAGCTGTTTCACGCTCCTGATGTGCAGGATAGCCGCAGCGCGGCCGCTAATCAAAGCAAAATCCGCACGGGCGGCCAGGTTGCCGCACCGCAAAGCATTGCTGCTTTGCAAACATTGTGGGTGGCGGATTTGTTAGTCGGCTGCGATCAGATTGCAGTGCACACCCCGCCACTGCAAGTTCAGGCCACGCGGATCACGGTGGACGTTGCGGCCGCAGGCCGTAATTCACTGGAGCGCTTGACGCGATTCCGCCCGGAGGCCTTGGCATCGTAAAGCGCCCAATCGGCAGCTTCGAGCAGCTCGGTCAGCGTCTGTTCGCCATTGACGCTCACGGACAACCCGGCACTTACCGTCGCATCGATCTGGCGAGCGCCGATAAAGCGTCCGTTGGCCGCGAAGGCACAGCGGACCCGCTCGGCGCGAACATGGGCGGCCTCTATGCTCGATCCCGGCAGCACCACGGCGAATTCTTCACCGCCGAGGCGGCCGAATACATCGTTCGGCCGCAGCGCCGCCGCCACCGTCGCGCAGAATGTCCGGATGACAGCATCGCCGACCGCATGGCCGTGCGTGTCGTTGATCCTCTTGAAGCGGTCGAGATCGAACATCACGACTGTCATTGGCGCGCCGGCACGCCGGCACCTGTCCACAACCCGCTCGGCTTTGCCGATGAAGCCTGAGCGATTGTCGATGCCGGTCAGCGGATCGAGGGATGCCGCCAGGCTGCCGGCAGCTTCGTCGCGCTCCTTGACCATTGCGAGAATGAATACCGAGGTGCCGACCGCGAAAATAATGCTCTCGAAATAAATGAAACCGAACAAACTCGCGAGCGCGGGCACCGTGTCTGGCCCGGTCGAGCCCGCGATCGAACTATAGACGCCGACGAAGAGCGCCGAAGCGTGCACCGCGGTAAGAATCATAAGCGGCCAGCGCGCCCGCACCAGTTCCTTGCGGCCGAGCCACAGCGTAATTGCGGCGGCGAGACAATAGGCCGCGCCGACGGTAAGGGCTACCGATCCGGCGGCGTTCCGCGTTGCGGGCACGGCGCCTGCCAGCACGATCGCCAACGGCCCGAGCAGCAGGACCAGCGGAGTGCGCTTTGCGTCGATCGTCCGCGCCACTTTCCAACTCAGGCTTGATTGCGAGGCGAGCAGCACGCCGCCAAGAGCCGAATAAGCTGGCACGTGTAAGAGGAGGCTCAACATCAGCAAAATGATGCCCGCGGCGGCCATGAGATTGGCGACCCCCCAGATCGCGAACACGATTTTCGTCCGATTTTGCAGCCACGCGAAAAGCAAAAGCGCCCCGGCGCAGGCCATGGCGAAGCTCTGCATGACCATCAGCGTTGGAAGGTCGAGGCTCATGATCCAATGCCCCCTGCGCCAAGCGCTTTGGTTGCAGTTCCACAACACGGACGGTGGAACTGAGGGAGCTTCCCAAAGCTCGTTATTCAGATATTTCGTGAAGAATCGGTGCGCAGATGGCGCGAATTGTCGCTGGTGAGCGCAGCGACGCGATATTGCAACGTCACCGCATGCCAAAAGCACAGCGTGTACCTGATCTTAGGTGCCGCGCCCAACGCACGCGTACAAATACCTATTGCCGACCTGCTTCTTGCTTTGATTTTGCGCAATCGCGCGCAATCTGCACCGCGATCGCTCCTGCGGTATGGCGCTATTGAATAAATTGCAGCAAATAAATTTGCAGCCGGACCGCCCGCCGAATCGGCAACGCAGTGATTTTGGAGCGGGCGATGGGAATCGAACCCACGACATACAGCTTGGGAAGCTGTCGTTCTACCACTGAACTACGCCCGCGACCCCTCTTGGGAATGCCCGCCTCTATAGCATAAGGGGGCCGACGCTAAAATGCGTGCAAACGGCGCTCAGGCCTTCAGCATGTCGCGAAGCTTGTAACGGATGATCTTGCCCGACCCGGTGCGCGGAATTTCGGCGATCAGATGTACGACATGCGGCACTTTGTAGGCCGAGAGCTGCCCGCGGCAATGGATCAGCACGGCAGCAATGTCGATCGTCTGGCCGGGACGTGGCACGATGAATAAAGCCGGGACCTCGCCGAGATGCTCGTGCGCAACGCCGACCACCGCGCAGTCGAGCACCGCGTCATGGGTGTTGACCACCTCCTCGATCTCGGCCGGCGCGATGTTCTGGCCGCCGCGGATGATGAGCTCCTTAAGCCGCCCGGTGATTGTCAGGAAGCCGTTCTCATCGCACCGCGCCAGATCGCCGGTGTGGTACCAGCCATCACGCAGCGCATTGCGGGTCTCTTCCGGCTTGTTGTGATAGCCGGGCATGACATGAGGACCGCGCACGATGAGTTCGCCGTCCTGGCTCGGCGCGACGTCGCGGCTGTTCGCATCGACGATCCGTACCGCGGTCCCGGGCACCGCAATGCCGCACGATCCCATGACCCGCTGCCCGGTCGGCCAGTTCATCGTCACCATGGTCGAGGTTTCGGTAATGCCGTAACCGTCGAGCAATTTAACGCCGAGTTGATCTTCGAACTCCCGATTGAGCGTCGCCGGCATGATGGCGCCCGCGGAGATGCAAAGTCTCAGCTTGGGAAATCTCAGACCTTGCTCGCCGCGCGTCGATTGCAACAGATAATGAAACATCGTCGGCACACCGGGGAAGTAAGTGAACTCTCCGGTCTTGAGCAGCCGCACCGCCTCGCCGGTCGAGAATCTCTCCATGACGTATTCGCTTGCCCCCGTCGCCAGCACGCTGAGTACCGAGAGATTGAGGGCGTAGGAATGGAACAAAGGCAGCGGCGACAGCACAGTGTCGTGCTCGCACAAGCCGGTAATCGGGCTCCAGCACGCTGCCGTAATCCACAACATGCCGTGCACAGTAAGCTCGACGCCTTTGGCGCGCCCGGTCGTGCCCGATGTGTAGAGAATAAACGCCGTTTCGTGCAGTGACGCGGGGTCGCGCGGCGGCGACCGCGGCGGCTTCGTCACCAGCTCCGCGTAACGCAGGGCCGCGGCGCCGCAATCGCCGCGCTCGGTGACAATCAAAGTCGCAACATTGGGCGCCGCGGCTTTCAGCCGCGCGAACAGATCGCCGCGCTCGGCGGTCGTGATAACGGCTTTGCAATCGGCATCGGCGAGGCGATAGGTTATTTCCGCTTCGGTCGAGTCGTAGCCGATTGGAACGCTGATCGCGCCGGCGCGTGCGATCGCGAGGCAGCTTTCGATCCATTGCACCGAGTTCGGCAGCATGATCGCCACCTTATCGTTGCCGGCAATGCCGGCATCGGCGAGATGGCCGGCAAGCTTGCCGGTCCGGTCCAGAAGCTCGGCGTAAGTGACCGACGAATGAGCGTCGCGATAAGCGCACTTGCCGCCGCGAACACTGGCATGTCGGCGCAACAATTCGGGGATTGGAGCGATCAGATCGGTGTGCAGCATAATTGCGCCTGTCAAACCATGCTGAATCCGCCGCTGATACTGAGCACCTGCCCGGTGATCCAACCCGAGTGCGGCGACGCCAGCAAGGCGACCATCGGCGCGATATCATCCGGCATGCCGAGGCGGCGCACCGGATAAAGCCGGATCAGTTTTTCGCGGTTGGCGTCGACCCAGTCCTTGTCGTGCGCTGTTTCGACGAGGCCGAGCGACACCGTATTCGCGGTGGTCCCCGAGCGGCCGAATTCCCGCGCCAAGGATTTCATCAGCCCGACCACGCCGGCGCGGGCCGCCGCGACGATCGCGAGCCCGGATTCGCCGATGCGGGAAGAATCACCGATGACGCTGACGATGCGGCCGTTCTTGGCGGCTTCGAGGTGCGGCGCCGCGGCAAAGCAGCAATGGATCGCGCCATAAAGCGAGGCATCGATCTGGCGATGCCAATCCTCCGGCGTGGTCTCGACAAAGCGTTGGCGCTTGGCGAGCCCCGCATTGTTGATCAAAATATTCAGTCCGCCAAAGTCTTTGACCGCGGCATCGACCATTACTTGCACGGCGGCGAAATCGGTGATGTCGGCTTGATGGGCTTTGGCTGTGCCGCCCTTCGCCGCTATCTCGCCGACGAGATCTTCGGCCTCTTGGCGCGAGCTGCGGTAATTGACGACGACACGCGCGCCCTCGGCGGCAAGCGTCAGCGCGATTTCACGACCAACGCCGCTGGCCGCTCCGGTCACCAAGGCGACCTTGCCTTTCAATCCTAGGTCCATGTTGCACCGGTCCTTTCACGATCTGGTTTTGACGCGCGCGGCCGCGATAAGACGAAACAGGCGCTCCGGCGTTATCGGCAGCTCGCTGATGTCGATGCCGAGCGGCGACAGCGCATCGGCAACCGCATTGGCGATGGCCGCCGGCGCGCCGATGGTGCCGCCCTCGCCCATGCCGCGAAAACCGCCGAGCGTCGTCGGCGAAGCGCTTTCGATATGGGCGACTTGCAGCGGCGGAATTTCGCAGGCCGACGGCACCAGATAATCGACCAGACTCGCCGTCATGATCTGGCCCTGCTCGTCATAGACGACCTCCTCATAGAGCGCCGCGCCGATCCCCTGGGCGACGCCGCCGTGAACCTGCCCGTCGACGATCATCGGATTGACCAGCTTGCCGCAGTCCTCAGCGACGGCGAAATGGTCGATGCGCACTTCATAAGTTTCCGGATCGATCTCGACCGCGGCGATATGCGTCGCCGAGGTCGTGGTGCCGAACACCGGATCGTAGGTCTTGGTCGCAGCGAGGTCGTCACGGGCGTCGGGTGGCAGCCGGCCCATTTCGGAATAGACGGCGCGCGCCACGTCCCGGAAGGTGATAGAGCGGTCGGTGCCGGCGACGGAGATTTTGCCGTCTTCCGCGACCAAATCGGCGGCTGCGGCCTCGAGCAGATGCGAGGCGGCGTACAAGACCTTGTCGCGCACCGCTTGCGCAGCAAGCGTTGCTGCGCCGCCGGCGAGCACCATGCTGCGGCTGGCGTAGGTGCCGGTGCCGCCGTTCACGGCGGCGCTGTCGCCCTGCACGATGCGGACGTCTTCGACCCGCGCGCCGAGATGCTCGGCAACGACTTGGGCGAGTGTCGTCTCCAGACCCTGGCCATGTGAGGCAATGCCGAACGCCGCGGTGACCGCGCCTGTTGAATCGATACGAACCGCAGCCGTCTCGGTACCGGTATTGATCGGCATGCCGGGCGCCACAGAGATACGGGAGCCGATACCGGTCAATTCTGCATAACTGGCGATGCCTATTCCGATCCAGCGGCCGGCGGAACGCGCCTCTTTCTGCCTGGCGCGCAAAGCATCGTAACCGATCGCGCCGCAAGCGGCGCGCAGGCATTCTTGAAAGCCCGATTTGTCCCATACAATGCCGGAAGCGGCTTTGTAAGGAAGCTCGGCGTCGCCGATCAAATTGCGCAGCCGGATTTCCTTGGCATCAAGGCCGATTTTGACCGCCGCCATATCCATCAGCCGCTCCATCACGAAGGTCGAGATCGGACGCCCGACGCCGCGATAGGGACCGAGCGGCGCCTTTGACGTGGCGACGCCGCGCACCCGGCCCCGATAGTGCGGGAGACGATAAGGTCCAGGAAGGAAACTGACGACCTGCACCGGTTCGAGAACCGCCGTCCACGGATAGATCGAGTATGCGCCGACGTCGCCGATGACATCCGCGCGCAACGCTAAGAGACGGCCCTCGTGATCGAGCGCCAGTTCGGCATCGACAATCTCGTCAAAGCCCTGGCTGGTGGCGATGAGGTCTTCCATGCGGTCGCCGGTCCATTTGATGGAGCGCAGCAGCAGCCGCGCCACCGCACAGACAAAAATCTCCTCCGGATAAAGTGAGCCTTTGCCGCCGAAACCCCCGCCGACATCCGACGCTATGACGCGGATGCGATGGCCCGGAATATCGAGCGCCTCCGCCAGCGCATCGCGCACGATACCGGGGACTTGAGTGGCGGAATGCAATGTCAGGGCCTCGCGGCCCGCATCGTATTCGGCGAGACAGGCGCGCGGTTCGATCGCCACCGGCGTCTTGCGGCGCATGCGGAAGCGGCCGCCGACTCGCACCGGGGCGGCATCGATCGCAGCGTCGACGTCGCCGCGCTTGAACTCGCGGCTCACCAGCACATTGGTGCCGGCCTCCTCATGCAACAGCGGCGCGCCGGCCCGCGCGGCCAATTCCGGATCGATGACCAGCGGCAGCGGCTCGTAATCGATCACGATAAGCTCGATCGCGTCCTCGGCCTGATACCGGCTCGCGGCAATGACGCCGACCACCGGCTCGCCGACGAAACGGACCTTGCCGCGCGCCAAAGGCAGTATCGGGGTGGCGTAATAATTCGCCATGCGCGAAGCCGCGATCAGCGGCTTGACCTGGTCGGCTAGGTCTTCCGCGGTAAATACCGCCACCACGCCGGGCGCCGCGCGCGCGGCCGCACAGTCAATGGCGCGGATGCGGGCGTGCGACTGATCGCTGCGCCGGAATGCGACATGGAGCGCCCGCACGACCTGGCGGTCGTCGGTATAGGCGCCGAGCCCGGTCAATAGCCGCGGGTCCTCGGTGCGTTTGATCCGCGCACCGATGATCTTCGGCCGGGCATGAATTTCGGGTGCGTCAGTCATAGTAGTCCGCGCCCTTCCGCAAACTCGCCCACTGTGCTGCGTCATGGCTGCACAAGACGGTGGCGCCTTGTGCCTCGATCCGCTTGACCTCGGCCAGCGACTTCACAAGGGCATCGGCGTTCCAGGTATTTTTCGGGATGATGCAGGTGTCGAGCGTCGCGCGCAGGCTCACCGTGTCGGAGGCAAGAAGAAACATTCCGGAGCGATCGAGCGCGACCAGCGCCGCGGTCGTGCCAGGCGTATGGCCGGGCATCGGTACCAAGACGATGCGCCCGTCGCCGAACACATCCCGCTCGCCGTGGATCGTGTCCGGCGGCGCGGATTGTTCCCATTCGCCTGCAAGATAACCGGCTTTTTCGGCGCCACGCGCACGCGCAGCCGCGAGTTCCGCGGCATGGACGATCACCGTCGCGCGGTTGAAGAATTTATTGCAGCCGCAGTGATCCGGATGCAGATGCGAGCACACCACCACGTCGATGTCGTCGCAGGTAAGGCCGATTCCGGTGAGCGCATTGATGACATTGTCGCCGGGCTGCATGATCGGCGTCATGAGCTTGGCGAGGCCGCCCCAGCGCGCTTCCGCGTGCTCGGCGACCGCCGGATGGCAGCCGGTATCGAACAACACATTGCCGGCGCTGTGACGCAACAGCGCGCAAGACACCGAAAGCTCGATGGTTTCGCCGCGCTCGGCCTCGGGGATGAAAATGTTCTTGCGCATGCGCAGGCGGCCGCCAGAGAGCAGATGCATCTTCATCGTGCCGCTCCGGATTTGCCAACCACCGCGCGGATCGCCTTGACGATGTGATCATAGCCGGTGCAGCGGCAAAGATTGCCCGACAGGCCCTTGCGGATATCGTCATCGGCCGCGAGCGGATATTTCCGCAGCAAGTCGGTTGCCGTCATCAGCATGCCCGGCGTGCAGAATCCGCATTGTAAAGCGTGATGCGCATGAAAGGATTCCTGCAACGCGTTCATTTGTCCGATCCGGCCGAGGCTTTCGACCGTTTCGACGCTGTGGCCGTCGGCTTGCACCGCAAACATCAGGCACGCGCGCGCGCTATCGCCGTCAACCAGCACCGTGCAGGCTCCGCACACACCATGCTCGCAGCCGACGTGAGTTCCTGTGAGGCCGAGGGTGTGACGGAGGAAGTCGGCAAGGAGCAGCCGAGGCTCGACAACGGCGCGATGGACCGTGCCGTTGACGGTCACAGTCACCGTGATGTCGCGGGCCGTGCTCATGCGGGACTCTGCGTGGCGCGGCGCCAGGCGGCGGTGAGGACGCGCCCGGTCAACACGCCGGCGAGATGACGCCGGTAATCCGACGAAGCATGCAAATCGGTCTCGGGCGAGATGACCGATCGCACGGCGTCGATTACACGGTCAACCAGCGCGCCGTCCGGCGCGTGGCCAGTCAACATGGCTTCGGCTTCGGCGGCGCGCAACGCGGTCGGGCCGACCCCGGTCAGGGCGATGCGCGCTTGCCGGATCGCTCCATCGGCGACCGTGAGCGTGGCGGCCGCGGCGGCCAACGCAAAATCGCCGTGGCGGCGTGCGACCTCCTCGAAGCCCCAACCCGTTTGCGGCGGCAATTTCGGCAGCACGATCTCGGTAAGCATTTCGGCGGTATCGAGAGCGACGGTCAGGGCATCGAGGAAGAAATCACGCGCCGCGGCGACGCGCTTGCCGGCCGGCGAAGCGATGTGAAATTCAGCATCGAGCAGAAGCGCCAGCATCGGTAGTTCGGCCGCCGGATCGGCGTGCGACAGGCTGCCGCCGATCGTGCCGCGGTTGCGGATCGCGAGATGCGCGACGTGCGTCATCGCGCAGGCCACAACCGGCAGATGCCGGGCGATAAAGCCCGAGGTTTCAAGCTGATAGTGGCGCGTCAGCGCGCCGACGCGGATGTGATCGGCGGCTTCCTCGATATAGGCCAGGCCGGCGATGCGATTGATGTCGACCAAAAGCGCGGGGCGCAGCAGGCGAAAGTTCAGCATCGGCACCAGGCTTTGTCCGCCCGCCAGGATCTTTGCTTCGCCGCCCGCGCCAGCCAACGCCGCAACGGCCCCTTCGACGCTGGTCGCGGCGACATAATCGAAGACGGGAGGTTTCATCCCTTGCCGCCCGAAACATGGCGTGCCCGACCGGTCATGGCTGCGCTCCCCCTTTGAGCGCCATCATATTCAAGATGCGCGCTTTAGGGCTAGAAGAAGGGTGTCGCGTTATCGAAGGTAAACTATCCGAACAGCGATCCGGGGCACTAAGCCGCGCGGACGGCGGTGAGAAGCTTTTCCATCTCCGCGGAAAGCCGGCCGCCATCTTGCGCGAGCGATTTTGCCGAAGCGAGAATCTGTGCGGACGCCGACGTGATCTCGCCGGCACTCTCGTCCACCTCGGCGATATTGGTTGCGACATTAGCCGCGCTGCCGGTCGCGGCTTGCACGTTCTCGGCGATCTCACGGGTGGTCGCCGCTTGCAGTTCGACGGCGGCGGTTATGGTGGCAGCGATTTCGGCGATGCGTCCGATGGTGCCGCCGATTTCCTTGATGCTGCCGACCGAGTCCTGCGTGGCCGCCTGCACGGCGGAGATTTGCGTACCGATTTCCTGGGTTGCTTTCGAGGTCTGCGCCGCCAGAGCCTTAACCTCCTGGGCGACGACGGCAAAGCCCCTGCCGGCCTCGCCGGCGCGCGCCGCCTCGATCGTCGCATTGAGCGCCAGCAGGTTTGTCTGCTCGGCGATGGCCGTGATCAGCCTGACCACGTCGCCGATGCGGCCGGCGGCGCGGGTCAATTCGGCGATGCGGCCGTCCGTTCGTTCGGCCTGCGTCACCGCTTCGCGGGCAATGCGGGTCGATTCCTGAACCTGTTCGCTGATCTCGCCGACCGAAGCAATCATCTGCTCGGTGGCGACCGAAACCGTGCGGACATTGTCGGCGGCTTTTGCCGACGCCGAGCGAACCTTGCCGGACAGATCCCGTGTCGCCAGCGCCATGGCGCCGAGCGCCTCCGCGGCCGCCTCAAGCTCAGTCGACGACGATGAGACCGACCGCACCACGCTGGCCACGGTCTTTTCGAAGGCCCCCGAAACATCCTGGATATCGGTGCGGCGCTGCTCGGTCATGCGGCGCGCCGTTTCCTTTTCCGCGATTTCCAGTTGCTCGATGCGGACGAGTTTCTCCTTGAACGTCTGCGCCGCCCGCGCATTGTCGCCGACCTCGTCGGCCCGCCCGGTATATGGGACCTCGACATCCTTATTGCCGCTGGCGAGCTGCAACAGGACCTCGCCGATACGGCGGATCGGCTTTGAGATGGCAAATACGCCAAAAACGGCGAAACCCCCGAGCACGGCGATGACGAACAGGCCGATGCCGAGATCGATGCGGTCGACGCGCGCCCGCTCGGCACTCGCTTGCGAATTGCGCTCGTTCGCGGCCGCGATGAGGTCCGCAGCCGATTTCTCGATCAGCACGTTCATCTGATTGCCGAGATCGAGCGCGCGCTGAACCTTATCGACGGTGTCGCCGTACTCCTTCGCCGCAGCGGCAAGCTCGTTGCTGACGTCGACATAGTCCCTGGTCAGCTTGTCGAGACTCTCCAGCGCGTCCTTATCGGCCGGATCGTCGCTCAAGCTCAAAGCGGTCCAAATGTGGGTATCCGCGGAGGACGCGTCGGCGTGAAGCCTATCGAGGGCGCGGTCAACGTCGCTTGGCGCGATGGCAAGCCGCATCTCGCGCAATTCGAGCCGCATATTGCCAAGATCTTTTGCAGCCCGTAGCGCCTCCAGCGCGGCCAATTGCTTGCTTTCGGCGATCGCACGTTGCTTAGCGGCCGATCGATCCCCGAGCTGCTGTTCGGCAAGCATTCCGGCGACCAAGAGCACGCCGAGCGCCGCCCAGATGGCAAGCTTCGCGCGAATTGGAAAATCGAAGCCGGGCATTTTCGGGGCACCTGTCGACCGAGCCACAATTGAGGCAATGGGTTAATTCAGGGTAAACCCTCTTCACAAGCAGGACGGGAGGCGAAGCCCCGGAGCTTTCGGAATTTCCCGCCGAACTGCCGCCTCGCCTTTTGTTCCCGGCAAACCGGCGGGCCTATTCGGCGGCGATGGCGTGGGCCGGCGACGACGCCAGATCGGCGAGACATTTTGACAGCGCTTCGCCCTCGGGATCGAGCAGCGCTGCTGTTCGGGCGCTGGCAATCGCATCTGCGGCCTGCCGAACCGGCATTTGTCTCGCCAGCGCCGGCTCAATCACTTGCGTGGCGATCAGACGATAATTGCCGCTGCCACGCTTGTGGGTATCGCCATAGCCTTTGATGAGGCGGGCGCATTCGGTGATCTCGAGCGCGAGTTCGCCCGACAGCGGCGCGGCTTGCGCAATCAACCGCAGCCAAGCCGTGATGGCGCGCTGCTCTTCTTGATAGCGGAAGGTCTTCGGCCGGAAGCCCCGCAGCTTGGCAAGCGCGTAAAACCGCAAGTAACCGAAAATCGAGCCGGTATTGACCGCCATGCCCCAATGCGCGCGGCCGAGCGCGGGATAGCGTTCGGCGAGACCGAGAATACGGCTCGCCAGCCAAGGCGGCAGCACCGAGCAAAACTCCTCGACGCCGGGCTTGAGGAATTCCGTCACCGTGAATGTTTGCTCCGGCTTCACGCCCATCTCACGTGTTATGCGGGCAAAGCGTGCCGGATCGATCTTGACCTGCGCCACGCGGATCACGTCCTCGTAAGACATCCGCACGGCGAGATGCCGCGCGGTCTCCGCGAGCAACTTTCCTCCGGCCGCGGCTTTCGCGTCGGCGTCGCGGACGGGCTTAAGGCGATCGAGGTAAAGCCGCGCATAAGCCAGGTCCTGATAGGCGGCGAGCCGGCGCACGCCCTCGGTGGCGAAAGCCCGCGCTGCTTCCGGCATGGCCGCGATCTCGCTTTCAAGATCGGCGAGGGCCGGCGAAGGCGCATGGTGGCGCTTGCCTGGGTCGGCACGGAGTTGCGACCCGGCGCGCGCCGCTTCAAGACCGGCGCGGAAGCCGCGCAGATTGGCCTCGACCGCCTTGCCGTCGGCGCGGATCGCCGCCTCGAAGGCTTCGGCCGGGATCGGCAAGACGCGGCTCGCGGAGAGGGTGCCGAGCATCACGGCATTGATCATCGCGCCGCAGCCGCGCGCAATCGTCTCGAGATCGAGCAGCAGCGTGTTTTTTGAACTCTTCTCGACTGCCGCCACCAGCCGCTGCGGATCGTAGCGGCCGTCGCCCATCGCAATCTTCTCCGTGACGAGATAGGAGCGGCTGGTCGACGCGATCGTGGTGGTCCGATCGGGCGTGACATAGCCGCCCATGATGGCGCGGCCGGCTTCCATCAATTCGCTGGCAATGACGAGGTCGACATCGCCGACGCCCGGCGCCAGCGCCAGGATCGGCCGTCCCCTACCTAACCCTGCCCCGGCTGCGGACGAGGGCTGGGTGGCGGCTTGCGGCGCCGGCACGATTTCGACGTGATAGGTGGTCGCGCCGGTGCGTTGCGCGACGCCCGGAATCGAAGTCGATTGCACCGGAAACCCCTGGCTGGCCGCCGCCGCGACGATCCAGTCGGTGAGCACGCCGCCCCCCTCACCGCCGAGCGCGGCGATCAAGATAGTGATGGGACGTAGATCGCCTTGAGCGTGGCCCGCCGTTGCCTCGCCGCGCAGAAGCGATGGCTGACGCGATGGCGCCGGGGAAGCGGCCGTCGATCCGAGCGCCTTCGCCGGGCTCCCTTCGCTTTGCGGAGACTGGGGGGACGCGCCGGCCAGCCAATTAATCACCGTGCTCCGCGCCTGGCTCAGTGCCCGATCCCACCAATTCGGATTGCTGACGACGTCGGCGCGATAGAATGACGGGCAAAGCACGGCCGCATGCGCGACCTCGCCGCACAAGCCGCAGCCGACGCAGCTTTCGATCACCGCCGCCACCGGATCGGTGCGCAGCGGATCGGGATTGGGCTTGACGGTCAGCGACGGGCATCCCGAGAGCCGGATGCAGGAGTGATCGCCGGTGCAAATCTCATCGTCGACGCCATATCGCGTTTTCACCACGCGGTCGCCGCGCTTGAGTTTTTCGGCGTCCTCGGCGCGGACGCGGCGCTGGCGCGCCAGCATGCACTCGCCGTCGGCGATGATGACCTTGAGGCCGTGCTCCGCCGTGCGCATGGCGTCCTTCAGCGTCGCCGCCATTTTCGCGACACTGTAACTGCGCACCGTGCGCAGCCAGGTGACGCCGAGCGACCGCAGCGTCTTCTCGATGGTCATTTCAGTCGGCGTGCCGCTCCGGTTCGCCTTGCTCGACGGCAGATATTGCTGGCCGGTGGCCGAAGCATAACCGTTCTGCATCACGATAAGAACGCCGTCGCCCTTGTTGAACAAATTCGACGCGACGCCGGTGATCAATCCGTTGTGCCAGAAACCGCCATCCCCCATGATTGAAATCGAACGCTTCTTCATGTTCGGTCCGACGGCGGCGGCGCTCGCCAGCGACATGCCGTAGCCGAGGATCGAATTGCCGAGCGAGAACGGCGCAAAGGTCGCGAACGAATGGCAGCCGATATCGGCGCTGATATGGGTCGGCCCGATTTCGCGCTGGGCGAGCTTTATGGCGGCGAAGACCGGACGCTCCGGACAGCCGGTGCAGAAATTCGGCGGCCGCGGCGGAATATCGCTGACGGACGCGGTAACGGCGGCTTTTTGCGCCAGGATCTCATCGGCACGCGCGGCGACGCCATCGGCATCGATGCCAACCGGACGCGTCTCGGACAAAAACGCTGCAAGGCCGCGAATGAAGACTTCGGACGTGTAGTCGCCGCTGCGCGGCAAGCAGCCCTTGCCGAGCACGCGCGTGTGGATATCCGCATTGCGCAGAACGGCGCCGATCTGTTGCTCGACATATTCCGGCGAGCCTTCCTCGACCATGAGCACGGCGCGCTTGCCGGCACAAAAGTCCTTTACCTCCTCGGGCACGAGCGGATAGGCGACATTGAGCACATAAATCGGAAGGCGCGAGACGCCGTAGAGGTCGGCAAGATCGAGCCGCGCCAGCGCGCGAAGCAGACCATTGGTCAGACCGCCGAGAACGATGATGCCGATGTCGCCGATATCGCCCGGGATCACCTCATTGAGCTTCTGCTCGCGAATGAACTTTTGCGCCGCCGGCAGCCGCTCTTCGATCTTCAGCCGCTCCTGCGTGAAGATGACCGGTGGATGAGCGAGCCGGCTATAGTCGAACCGCGGCGGACCTTCGAGCCGGTGCTGGCCGCTAAAGGCGCCGCGCTTGTTGTCCTTGGCCAGGAATTCGCCGGTGACGTGACAGGCGCGCACTCGCAAATCCAGCATGATCGGCGCGTGGCTTGCCTCCGACAGATCGAAACCTTTCTCGACCATGTGCACGATGGTCGGCAGAGCGGGCCGCGGATCGAGCAACCAAATCGAGGATTTCATGGCATAGGCGTAGGAGCGCTCCTGAATGACGCTGGCGCCCTCGCCGTAGTCCTCACCGAGCACAATCAGCGCGCCGCCGATGACGCCGGGTGACGCCAGGTTGGACAGCGCGTCGGCCGCGACATTGGTGCCGACGATCGATTTCCACGTCACCGCGCCGCGCAACGGATAATTGATCGAGGCGCCGAGCATGGCGGCGGCAGCGGCCTCGTTGGTGCAGGTTTCGACGTGCACGCCGAGGTCGGAGAGCAGATCTTCGGCATCAACCATGACGTCGAGAAGATGCGATACCGGCGCGCCCTGGTAGCCGCCGACATAGCTCACGCCCGACTGCAAAAGCGCCTTGGTGACGGCGAGGATGCCCTCGCCGCGGAACGTCTCGCCTTGGCCGAGCCGCAGGGCGTCCACTTCCTTTTTGAACGAGCGTTCCATTCCCGAGTCCGTGTGGCTTGACGGATACGTATATCCGCTTTTGCGCGGTCCTACCAAGCATGCGGTCCTGCCGCGCCGATCGCGCTACAACGACCCTTGGTCCGGCGAAGCCGGCCGGATAGGGTGCGGCCCATGTGGCGCACGGGGAAGCGCCGGGGATGCGTAGGCTATGAACGGCCAAGGCCAGATCGTCATTGAGCGGGTCAATCACACCTATCGTCCGCCGCGCGGCCGGCCCGTGCTGGCTTTGTCGGACGTGTCGCTGGAAGTGCGGCCCCGCGAATTCCTGGCGCTGCTTGGCCCGTCAGGGTGCGGAAAATCGACGCTGCTTTATCTCGTCGGCGGCTTTTTACCGACCGAGGCCGGCCGCATCATGGTCGAGGGCCGGCCGGTTTCGGCCCCCGGCCCAGACCGCGGCATCGTGTTCCAGCATTTTGCGCTGTTTCCCTGGAAGACCGTGCGCACCAACATTCTTTATGGTCTCGAGCGTCAGGGCATGCCGCGCGCCGCGCGCGAACAGCGCGCGAAGGCGTTTATCGATCTTGTCGGCTTGCGCGGGTTTGAGGACAGCTATCCCTCGCAGCTTTCCGGCGGCATGAAGCAGCGCACCGCAATCGCGCGCACGCTCGCCTTCGATCCCAGTATCCTGCTGATGGATGAACCGTTCGGCGCGCTCGACGCGCAGACGCGCGCACTGATGCAGACCGAACTCCTCAGCATCTGGAAGCGCTCGCCCAAAACCGTGATCTTCGTCACCCATGACGTGCAGGAAGCGGTCTATCTCGCCGACCGCGTGGCGGTGATGTCGGCGCGGCCGGGCCGCATCAAGGCGATCGTCGAGACCAAGTTCGGCATTCGCGATCCGAGCCTCCTGCGCAGCAAGGAATTCGTCGAGAAAGTCGACGAAATCTGGAATCTCGTGCGCGATGAGGCGATCAAAGCTCAGGAGATAGTCGCCTGATGCAGACCATGGCGCAGATCACCATGCGTTATCTGCCGCTCGTGCTCCTCGCGTTGGTTTGGGAGGCCGCCGCGCGCTTGCACGTCGTCGACACGTCCGCGTTGCCACCTTTAAGCAAAGTCGCGGTCGCCTGGTTCGATCTCATGCGCGATGGCGAGCTCATCAACAACGGCGCCGCCTCGCTCTATCGCGGCTCGGCGGGGCTTTTGCTCGCCGTGATTTTCGGCGGCGGCTTGGGATTGTGGATGGCGCGCTGGCGCCTGCTCGACGTGTTCGTCAATCCGTTGGTTGAGCTGTTCTACCCACTGCCGAAGTCAGCGCTGATTCCGGTGACCGTGCTGTGGCTCGGCTTCGGCGACGGCTCGAAAATCCTGCTGATTTTTCTCGGCTGCATGATCCCGGTGACGATTGGCGCCTATAACGGCGCGCGCGGCAGCGATCATGTGCTGGTGTGGTCGGCGCGCAGCATGGGAGCGGGCCGACTTCGCATGATGTGGGACGTGGTGGTTCCGAGCGCGCTGCCGGAACTGCTCAACGGCGTCCGCACCGCGCTGGCGCTCGCCTTCATCCTGCTGGTGAGTTCCGAGCTGATCGTCTCGCAAAAGGGCTTTGGCTACCTGATCGGCTATCTCGGCTCGACCGGATCGTATGAAGGCATGTACGCGGTCGTGCTCACCGTCGCTTTCCTCGGCTTTGCCGCCGACCGGTTCTACCAGCTTCTCATGCAATGGCTGCTGCAATGGCGCGAGTAGAAGACACAAGCTCGCTCTCGGCCGCGGAGGCCGTTATCGCGCGCGATGCCGCGCGACGGTTCGATGCCGTACGGCGGCTTGACCTCGTGTTCCGCGGCGGCGCCGGACTCTTCTCGATTTTGCTGCTGCTGGTCGCTTGGGAGCTCTTTGCGCGCAGCGGCAAGGTGACGCCGTTCATGCTGCCGGCGTTTTCCGCGGTGGTCGAGCGTATCTACAGCGACGCCTTGACCGGCGATCTTTGGCGCAATCTCGGGCTGACGATGTATCGGGCGTTGACCGGCTTTGTGATTGCCGCGGTGGGCGGCATCGCGCTCGGCGCGCTGATGTCGCGCAACCGGATCGTGCGCTGGTTCTTCGATCCGATCATTTCGGTCGGCTTTCCGATGCCGAAAATCGCGTTCCTGCCGATCATCATTTTGTGGCTTGGCCTTTATGACGTCTCCAAAATCTCCATCGTCGTGTTCGATGCGATTTTCCCGGTGGTGACGGCGACGCTCGCCGGCATCGCGGCGGTCGACACGGAGCTGATCTGGTCGGCGCGCAATATGGGCGCCAGCGAGCGTGAACTGATGTGGCAGATCAAACTGCCGGCGGCGTTGCCGCAAATCCTCACCGGCCTGCAAGTAGCGCTGCCGATCGCGCTGATCGTGGCGATCATCGCCGAAATGGCGATGGGCGGTTATGGGCTCGGCGGCGCTATGATGACCGCATCGCGCTTTGCCGATTCCCGCGGCGTATTTGCCGGCATCGTCGAGATCGCGATCGTCGGATATGCCCTGATCAAGGCTATGACGCTCGTTCGCCGCCGACTCCTGGCCTGGCACGAGGAGACGGCGGAGCGAACATAAACACGTGTTCCGCGCGGTCCAGTCGATCTCCAATGCCGATTTCTAGTGCAATTTGATCCGCGGTTCGGTGCGGCGGGTGATGGTTCGAACGAGCGTATCCAGCGCGACTTTGAAATTTCCGTGCAGCGCCCGCAGGTGCATCTGATGCAGCGAGCGGTACGCCAGTCTGGCGAACAATCCCTCCAGCTTCAGGCCATTCAACACGACGCCCAAAGTATTGTAATCGGCGAGCGCGACCAGCGATCCAAGATCGCGATATTTGAATTTCGGCGACGGCGCGTGACGTAGCCGCGCCTTGACGACCTTGACCATATAATCGGCCTGCTGACGCGCGGTCTGCGCCCGCGGCGGCAGCGGTTGGTCCATGCCCGGCAACGTACAAGCGGCGCAATCGCCGATCGCGAAGATATTGTCGTCGCGCGTCGCCTGCATGGTCGGGCGCACCACCAGCCGGTTGAGCCTGTCGGTTTCGAGCCCGTCGAGATCGCGCAAAAAGTCCGGTGCCTTGATGCCGGCCGCCCATACGATCATCTCGGCGGGCACCACTTCGCTGCTGTCGAGCACGACCTCGCCGGGCCGCACTGCGGTGACGCGCGTGCCGGTTCTGATGTTGACGTTGAGCTTGCGTAGCACCTCCGCCGTCCGCGCGGCGATTGTTTCCGGCAAAGCCGGTAGAATGCGCGGCGCCGCTTCGATGAGATCGATCTTAATGAGCCGGTCGAAGTTGATGCGATCGAGATTATAGGAGGCCAAGTCCCGCATCGACTTATGCAATTCGGCGGCAAGTTCCACGCCGGTGGCGCCGCCGCCGATGATGGCGCAATGCAGCTGACCCGGCCGCAACGGCTCGTATTGAGCGTTGGCGCGCAGGCAGGCATTGATCATACGGCGGTTGAACCGCGCAGCCTGATCGAGAGTGTCGAGCGCGATCGCGTTCTCGGCCACGCCGGGTGTGCCGAAATCGTTGGACAAGCTGCCGACGGCGATTACCAGCGTGTCGTATCCCAAGACGCGCGGCGGAATGATCGTCTGGCCGTCCTCGTCATGACTCGGCGCCACGTGGATTTGCTGTTTGGCGCGGTTCAAACCGACCATCTCGCCGATTCGATAGCGATAATGGCGGCGGCGGGCGTGCGCGATCAGTTCGAGCGAATCCGTTTCGCTATCCATCGCGCCCGACGCGACTTCATGGAGCAGCGGCTTCCACACATGGACGCGCGATTTGTCGAGCAACGTGATCGACGCGTCGCGGCGGCGGCCCAACGACGCACCGAGGATGGACGTAAGATGCAGGCCGGCGGCGCCGCCGCCGACGACGAGAACGCGATGCAGGGAGGAATCCTGCGTCGAGACGGTTTCCGCGATGGTCTCGTAGGATGGGCTTGGCATCGCCGTTAAAATAGTAGCTTCGCATACGCTGGCTTTGCCACATTATCCCTTTGTCTTCCCGCCGTCGCTTGCCGCTGCGACAAGGGGCGAACTTGCGCCGCTTCGCGCGTTGCGCCCACAATCGTCGCACTGGCCGGTCCGAAGCGGGAGTGATAAGCCAAAACCGCAGATATTTTGGGAGGACGAGATGCGTGGAAAACGACGACTGGTGGGCTTATTGCTGGCATTGTGCGGCACCGGCTGGTTCGGCGCCGCAGCGGTCCATGCGGATCCGCTGAAAATCCGCGGCGCTTGGGTCGCGCCAATTGCCAATTGGTCGTCGATTTGGCTGCAAAAGAAGGACCTCGCGGTCCATTTCGGTCAGTCGTACGAATTCGAAGCCGTCCGCTATGCCGGCACGCCGCCGATGATCACGGCCATCGCCAATAACGAGCTGGAAATCGGCAATCTCGCCTT
>Ga0181516_10001271_pt1 | contig 19729 bp, 14 predicted proteins | sample PEATcosm2014_Bin_25_FD_121104 | JGI IMG/M metagenome (GOLD analysis project Ga0181516, IMG submission 121104) | Peatland microbial communities from MTU Mesocosm Facility, Houghton, MI, USA - PEATcosm2014_Bin01_10_metaG | ecosystem: Environmental > Terrestrial > Soil > Wetlands > Peat | place... | reverse complement strand
CGGCGCGTTCCAGGGTGAGCCGGTCGATAGACCCGGCGAGGGAGAGATCGGGTGCCCCGAAGCTGCGCCCAGGACGATCGTCGTGGACAGGCTCCATGGCTTCGTCAAGCGACATCACCTGCAGTCCTTTCTTGCGCAGATGCATCAGCACCACGTTAATCGCCAGCCGATGCAGCCATGTCGAGAATGCTGAATCGCCGCGAAATGTGGCAATCTTTCGGTGCAATTGAAGGAATGCCTCCTGGGTCAGATCCTCCGCTTCCGCCGTGTTCCCCACCATCCGCAAGCATAAAGAGTAAATACGCCTCTTATGCAAGGAGTAGAGATGTGCAAAAGCTACGTGGTCGCCTGCCTGTGCGAGGGCGAGCGTTTCCGCATCAACAGAATTAGACGGCGCCGCCTGCACGCGCGGCGTATGAACAGCTTGCGGAGATTGCGCATTTAGAGAATCCGGCTCGTTCTTCGCGGGCTTCAATCGGGGCATGCTTAACCTTCCGGGGGGAGTGCCTGCTCTCACAGGCCGGGTCTTGCTGCACCCTGCGTCTCTACTCGTTAGTATAGGGTGCAGCATGTGAGCTGACGGAGCTTGGGCGCGGGATGATTTTAGAGTTTCCATACAGATTCATGTTTGGATGCAATCATTTGACGCAACGCAGTCTCCCACCTTGTGTTTTTTAGGAGAAATGATTTTGAGGGCAATGCCGGCGCGGCACCTTCGCATTCGATTGCCGTTCCTCATTCTGCTGACGGGGACTCTTGTCTTCTTTGCAGCGGAAAGTGCATCTCCAGGCTCGGCTCAGACGCCCGCCCCTACTTCTCAAAACGCTCCCTCTGCGCCCGAGGCCCCTCCACAAGATGCAACCCAATCGGATCAGCCCCCGGCCGGCATCTCCGGACTCCTTGGATTGCCGGTGCGGCGTTTCTCGTTCGAAGGCGTCGACCCGGCCCGGCTTACCCCCCTGCCGGACCGCCTTGCCCAACAGATTGGACATCCCCTTACCGGGCAGCTCGCGGCTGCCGCCTTGCGCCAGGTTTACGCGACCGGCCTTTTCGATACCGTGGAAGTTGACGCCATCCGCGAGGCCGACGGCGTAGCCCTCATCTTCAAAGGCACCCCCCGCATGTTTATTGGCCGTGTGAGCGTGAATGGAGCCAAAGGCGCCACCATCAACACCCAGCTTTCCCGTGCCACCCGCCTCACCGCCGGAACGCGCTTCACTGAAGCACAATTAAGCCGGGCATTGGACGAAATGGGCCAATTGCTCGCCGATAATGGCTTCCACGAGCCGGTCATTACCCACACCCTTACAACTCACGCGAGTGAACAACTGGTCGATATCGCCTTCAACGTGGTCTCCGGTCCGCAGGCGCGCGTGGGAGAGGTCAACGTCACTGGCGATTCGGGCATGAGCCTCGACTTGTTTCGCCGTAAAGCCCATCTCGCCGCCGGCACGCGCATTGATCGCGAAACCGTCAATCGCGCCTTAACCGGCGTCTTGAAGGACTACCAGAAACAAAATCGGCTTGAAGCTGAAATCAAACTGGAGTCCCAGGTCTATTCGCCGGCAACCAGAAAAACTGATTTCCAATTCTCTGCCAACCGCGGGCCAGTTGTGCAGTTGCGGCTCGATGGCGCAAAACTGAGCGCTGACCGCCTCAAACGCGCAATCCCTATTTACGAAGAGGGCACGGTTGATGAAGATCTGCTCAACGAGGGCGATCGCAGGCTACGAGATTATTTCCAGAGGCTCGGATATTTCGGTGTCAAAGTGGTCCATCAACGCCTGACTCCCGGTCCCAATCAGGTGACCATCGTCTATAACGCAACTCTGGGCACCAGGAGCCATGTCGAAACTGTTTCCGTCTCCGGAAACAAGTACTTCGACTCCGCTACATTGAAAGACCTGTTGAATGTTCACGCGGCCAACACCACCGACCGGCACGGCGCCTACAGCCAGGCTCTTGTCGCGGCTGACGTTAGCGCCCTTCAAGCCGTCTATCGAAATAACGGATTCGCCGCAGTGAAAATCACGCCTACCACCAATCTGGTTGCAACCACCGAATCATCCCCGGCATCTCCGCGGTCCTCCGGTCTCGCCATTGACTACCACATCGATGAGGGCGACCAGCAGCGAGTCGGGAGAGTGACCTTGCAGGGAAATGAACACGTGGAGGCCGCAAAACTTCTGCCCCTGATGAATACCGCGCAGGGGCAGTTGCTCTCCCCGCAAAATCTGGCCGGAGACCGGGACGCCATCCTCACCGATTATCTGAGCCGCGGTTTCGAACGGGCTCAGGTCGAGGTAACCGAGCAGCCGCAGCCCGGCAACGCGAATCGGATGAACGTCACCTTCCACATCACAGAAGGCCAACAGTTCTTTGTAAACAATGTCCTCCTCACCGGGCTCCACTTCACGCGGCCAGACACGGTGGCGCGAGCCATCACATTGCACGCCGGTGATCCGCTAGACCAGACTGCCTTGCTTCAGACACAGCGCAATCTCTACGACTTTGCTTTGTTCACCGAGGTCGAAACCTCCATTCAAAATCCAAATGGCGCAGAGACGCGCAAGACTGTTCTTGTGCAAACCTCCGAAGCACGGCGATGGACTTTTACTTACGGCTTGGGATTCGAGACCCAGACCGGAACTCCGCAGAACAATTGCGCCGGATACAACGCCGTCGGCACCGCTTGCAATCCCAACGGCAAGACCGGCATCAGTCCGCGAGTTCTGGGCGACCTCACGCGTAATAACCTCTTTGGCCGCGAACAGTCTGCTTCGATACAAGGAACCTATGGCTTGCTCGAACAGAAGATCAATCTGATCTATCAGAACCCGCATTTCTACGGGAACCCGAATTTCGGGCTGTCGTTTACCGGCGGCTACGCCAACAGTCAGGACGTAACCACATACGTCGCATCAAAGCTGGACGCTGGAATGCGCGTGACCCAGCATTACAGTCCCCGAAAATCCGCCCTCATCTCCGGCAATACATTTATCTACGAGTTCGACTTTCGCCGCGTAAAGGTTGCCGCCAGCAGCTTGCAGGTCTTTCCTGTTGAAATTCCACTACTGTCGAGCGCCGTGCGCGTCGCCGGGCCGGGCATGACATGGCTGCGCGATACGCGCGACTCTCCGCTTGACGCACACCGCGGCTCCTACACCAGTTTTCAGGAGTTTTTCTCTAACCACGCTTTCGGTTCTCAGGCACAGTTCAATCGGCTCGACGTGTCCAATTCCGGCTTCTATGGATTCGACAAAAACCGTTTCGTGATCGCGCGCAACACTCGCTATGCACAGGAACGCGCCTTCGGTGCGCCGTCCGACGAATTAATTCCGCTCCCTGAACGCCTCTTCGCCGGCGGCCCAACGTCTCTGCGCGGTTTCTCCATCAATGCAGCCGGCCCGCGCGACCCGGAGACCGGCTTCCCCATCGGCGGCGCCGGCGCTCTGGCCAACAGCACTGAACTCCGCCTGCCCCCGCCAACACTTCCCTGGTTCGGCGATTCCTTGAGCTTCGTGCTCTTCGAAGACATGGGCAATATCTTCACCAACGCCGGTGACGCCTGGATCAGCGCCCTGCGCATCCATCAGCCCGACCGCGACAAATGCAGAATCCTCACCCCTCCAAGCGTTCCAAATCCCACTCAGCCGGATCAGTTTCCGCAGCCGGCCGGCCCCACTCTTGGCCCTGACACCTCCACCGGCCAGCAGGGCATTTGCAGCTTCAACTACTTTTCCCACGCGCCTGGCATCGGCCTGCGCTATCACACCCCGGTCGGGCCCATTCGCCTCGACTTCAGCTATAACCTCAACCCACCGATCTATCCCGTCAACGTCAACTACTCCCTCTCGCTGCCGGCCACCGATCAACATGTAGGTGAGGCAGGCCATTTCAACTTCGTCTTCAGCCTGGGGCAAACATTTTGATCGAACCGCGACCACATCTGCGATGCACCCAGGCTTCCGTGATGGCTTGGCCGCAACGGCTGCTGCCGATCTTCGCGTTTGCCGTGTTCGCCCAGCTCTCATCCATGGCCCAGCAATCCAGTGAACCCGTGGTGCTCGACCGTGTCGTCGCCGTGGTGAACGACCGCGCCATTCTTGAGAGCGACGTGAAGGAGGAGACGCGCCTCGCGGTGCTCGAGCCCAGCGGCGCCGAGGGCCGCCCCGAGAATCCCCAAGCCGCTCTGCAGAGGCTCATCAGCCGCACCCTCATTCGCCAGCAGATTCGCGAAGAGGATGAGCAGACCGCCCTGCCGACTCCCGACGAAGTGGCTTCCCGAATTGCCGAAATTCGCAAGGAACTCCCCATCTGCGTGCGTGAAGACTGCGCCACCGATCCGGGTTGGCAGGCGTTTCTGTCGCGCCATGACCTTACCCAGCAGCAAGTGGAGTCTTATCTGCGCGATCGGCTTGCAACCTTGCGCTTCATCGAAGAGCGCTTTCGTCAGGGAGTGCGCGTCTCGCAGGACGAGATCGCAACCTACTATCGCGACACTCTTCTGCCCCAATATCAACCCGGCCAGACCGTCCCGCCTCTTGAACAGGTGGCTCCCCGCATCCAGGAGATCCTGTTGCAGCAGCACGTCAATACCCTCTTCGGAGACTGGCTCGACAACCTGCGCAAACAAGGTCAGGTCGAAGTGCTCGACCATTCGCTCGATTCGCCGGCCGGCGCCAAGGACGGAGGAGCTGACTCGCAATGACCGCGATCGAGCACACTCCGCCCCCTTCAGAGCGCCCTGCCCGCCGCCTGCGAAGACGCATCTTGCGATACGGCGGAGGCGCAGCCATTCTGCTGATTGGCGCCCTCATCGGCGGCTTCTTCTGGGCCAGCTCTGCCGGATTCGAAAACCTTGTCCGCGAGCGCCTCGTCGCACGACTTGAGACAGCGACTGGCGGCCGCGTCGAGATTGCTTCGTTCCGCTGGCACCTGCTCGACCTCGATGCCGAGGTTGCCGGGTTGGTCATTCATGGTCGCGAAGCCGCCGCCGAGGGTCCCTACGCGCAGGTTGATCATTTGCATGTGCGCATCAGCGTCCTTGGATTCTTCAGCCCGCGCATCCTGCTGCGCGACCTCGAAATCATCCGCCCCGCATTTCATCTCATCGTTTATGAAGATGGAACGACCAATCAGCCCCATCCGAGGACCGCTCCCAATCCGGGTAAACGCGTGCTCGACACATTTTTCGATCTCAAGGCCGACCATGTGTCCGTCGAGCAGGGCACGCTTCACTATGAAAATCGCGCCGCGGACTTCGACTTTCAGAACCGCCTTGCCCGTCTCGATTTCGCCGCCAGCGATGTCTCGTTGGTCTTGAGTTATGCCGCCGCCTCAGGCACCATGCCCGAGAGTTACCGGATCGAGGCCGGCGCCCGCGGGCTCCATGTGACACGCGGAACGCAGGAACATCCGCTCGCGCCGCCTGCCGATGGCTACATGCAGTCCACCATTGACCTCACCCGCAATGCCGCCTATCTGCGATCGCTGCGAGTCACCAGCAGCGACAAGCAAACCGGCGAACACTCGCTGCTGATAGCCGGTTCCTTGATCGATTTTGCGCGGCCACGCTGGCAGGCGACGGGGCAGGGCGATCTCGACATGCGACTGCTCGATGCCACCACCGGCTACCCCAACTCGCCTACAGGAATTGCGCACGTCGTCCTCACTGCCAGTGGACATGACGGTCAGTTTCGCGTGGACGGCCCCGTCCACATCGACAATGGGTCTTACATCGCGCCGGGCGTCGATGCACGAAATCTCAATGTCGATGCGCACGTGCACGCCGATCCCGAGCAGTTGCTGATCACCTCCGTGATTGCGCGCCTGCGTTCGGGCGGGCAGTTCGAAGGCACCGTGGCCCTCGATCACTGGCTGCCTCCAGTTCCCGGCGAACCCCTTCTGCAGGCCGCGACGGCGACTCCAGCTAAAAAACAGTGGGCATTTCTCCACAAGCAGCCTCCACCCGCGCCGCCACCGCCCAATCCGGTCCATCCGGGTCCCATTCCGCTCCTCGTCAATGGCAAAGTGACCGCTCAACTCAGGGGCGTCACCCTCGATGCCGTCCTCGACATCGTTGGCCAGGGACCCTTTCAAAGGCTTGGCATGAATACCCTGCTCTACGGCCCCGCGACGGCGACGTGGATTCACGGAGATGTAAATACGCTGGCCGTGAGCGTTAAGCTGGCTCTGAACTCCCCAGCGCGCAGCGTGCCCGGTGAATCTCCCACAACCGGCGCTCTCGATGCCACCTACACTCAGCGCGACGGCGCCGTCGATCTGCGCACTCTCGACGTCTCGATGCCCGCCAGTCATATCCAGGCGCAGGGGCGCGTTGGCGCGTACCCCATCGGCAGCCCAACTGCGATCTCTGTCGATCTCCACACTCAGAATCTCGGCGAGTTCGATACCCTCATTCGCGATCTCGGTCTGCGCCGCGAAGGCAAGACAGGCGCTGCAGCCTTACCCGCATCGCTCGCCGGAACTGCAGACTTCCGCGGCAAGTGGAGCGGTTCCGTCATCGATCCCCATCTGGCTGGAAATCTCTCCGCCAGCAACTTGTCGATCGAAATGCCCGGAGCCAGCGATACATCCGGAAATCTGCGCCCGGTCCATTGGGATTCCCTCGAAGCCACGGGGAGCTACTCCGCTGCCCGCATATCCATCGACCACGGCCTGCTCTCCCACGGCAAGGCAACCATCGCAATCGATGGCTCGTTAACCGCATCTGAACTCCCCGGTCGGCGGACCCCGACGCTCACCTTCGACGAGAATTCCCTGCTCCGCATTCACGTCAACGGCAGCCACGTCGACGTCGATGAGCTGCTGCCGCTCATCGGACAAAGCCTGCCCGTGACCGGCGAGCTCAATACGCAATTCGACGCAGATGGGCCGATGCATTCGCTCAACGGTTCCGGCTGGGTCGAGCTCGATCATGGCATCGTCTACGGCGAGCCACTTTCCCGCGTCCGCGCACAAGGCAAGATCGCAGATCGCGTTCTGCAACTCACTTCCGTCGTCATCAACGATCAGGCAGGCAAAGTCTCTGCATCAGGCAGCTACAATCTCGATTCCCGCGAATTCTCCATCAGCGCGGAAGGCGCGGCCATTGACGTCAGCAATATCCATCGCCTCCAGACCGCCGCCATGCCATTGACCGGCCAGCTTGGCTTTTCAGTGCACGGCTCGGGCACATTCAACGATCCCCATTTGCAGGCCCAGAGCACTCTAACCGGTCTTACCCTCGGCGGACAGACGATCGGCAGCGTCCAGATCTCCGCCCACACTCAAAACCGCACCGTCATCTACGACCTCGCTACGCACTTCGAATCCGCGTCCCTCACCGCCCACGGCGAGACCGCGCTCGCGGCGGGATATTCCACTCAGGCCAAGCTCGATTTCTCCCAATTCAACATCGCCGGGCCGCTCAAGCTCCTTCAAATCCCAGCACTCACTGGCGAGTCCGATCTCGCGGGAACCATCACTCTCGCAGGACCGCTCGCCCATCTGGATCAAATGCGTGGCGATGCGCGCCTGCAGGATCTCGCCGTAACTCTCGCCGGCGTCCATCTTCATAGCGACGGGCCAGTCCACGCTGCGCTCGCCAATTCGCGCATCGCGCTCGACCCTCTGCACGTGGTCGGCGAAGAGACCGACATGCACGCGCAAGGCACCATCGATTTCAAGACCGCGCGTCGTCTCGATGTCGCTGCCAACGGCTCCATCAATCTGAAGCTTGCCGAAACCCTGGACCCCGACCTGACCGCCAGCGGCACCACCACCTTCCAGGTAGAAGCGCACGGACCCCTCGAAAATCCCGACCTGCGCGGCCGCATCGACTTCGACAATGCAACATTGGCTCTCGAAGACCTGCCCAACAGCCTCAGCCAGTTGCACGGCACTCTGGAGTTCAGTCAGAATCGTCTCGAAGTGCGTTCGCTTACCGCGATGACCGGCGGCGGTCAACTCAGTGTCGCCGGCTATCTGGCCTACCAGCACGGCATCTACGCCAATCTCTCCGTCATCGGCAAGAACGTGCGCATCCGCTATCCAGAGGGAGTGAGCTCGCTCGCCGACGCCAACCTCCAGTTACTGGGCTCGCAAAATAATCTCCTGCTGAGCGGCGGCATCATGATCACGCGCTTTACCATGAGCCCCGACCTTGATATCGCCGCACTCGCGACTCAGGCCGGCAAAGCGCAGCCGGTTGCTTTGCCCGATGCTCCGTCCAATCACATCCGGCTCGACGTGCGCATCCAGTCCTCGCCACAGCTCAATTTCCAGAATGCCTACGCAAAGCTCGCCGGCGACGTGGACTTGCGTTTGCGCGGCACCGTGGCCACTCCATCGCTGCTCGGCCGCATCTCCGTCACCGAGGGCAGCGCCACCATCGCCGGTACACGCTACGAACTGCAACGCGGCGACATCACCTTCAGCAATCCCGTCCGCATCGAGCCCTCGATCGACCTCAACGCCACCGCCCGCGTAGAGGACTACGACATCTCCCTCGGTCTTCATGGATCGCCCGATAAAATGAGCGTTTCCTATCGCAGCGACCCGCCCCTTCCCGAGGCCGACGTAGTGGCCTTGCTCGCCCTGGGCCGCACCCAGAATGAGCAGCAGATCTACGGCCAGCAGCAGGAGCAGGTCGCCGCTAATCCCACCACCGACATCCTGCTCGGAGGCGCCCTCAACGCCACTGTGAGCAGTCGCGTTCAAAAACTGTTCGGCGCCGGGTCGGTCAAAGTGGACCCAACTTACCTCGGCGCTCTCGGCAACTCGACCACTCGAATCACCGTCGAAGAACAGCTCGGCAAAAATCTCACTCTGACTTACGCGACCGACGTCAACACCACCGCGCAGCAGTTGCTCCAGGCTGAGATCGCCATCAATCGCCACGTGTCCCTGCTGGTGGTGCGCGATGAATCCGGCGTGTTCTCGATGGTCATCAAGGCCACGCGACGCTACCGCTGACAACCTGCCGCCCGCCCCAATCTTGAACGATCCGATCCCTCTAGCCTCTCTCCGGCTTCGCCGCTCGCGATGACGCCTGCCAGACGGGCGTTCGCCGCCGCGGATCCCCCTCTTCCTGAAAGATTTTGCCGCTTCGAACAACCCAAAATCAGCATCCCGTGTCTATATCGGACGTACGGCCGATACACGATCGCGCCGGTCAAACGATTTGCACCATTGAAAGAAGAAAGGAGTAAGGTATGACAACTCAAATGAAGTTTTATCGTTACGCGATCTATGCGGCGATGTTTGCCGGGACCCTCGTGAGTCTTCCCCTTGTTTCTTCGGCGGCCCGGCCGACGAACTCCGCGATGTTGATGGCAGACGATGCGCAGGATGCCACCTCCACGGCAAAATCAAAGCTGAACAAGTCTCAATTCAAGAGTGTCGAGGTCAGCGTCGATCCCAATGGCATTGCGACCCTCACCGGCTCCGTCGATCTCTTCGAATACAAAGCCGACGCGGAAAAGCGCGTCAGCAAGGCAAAAGGCGTGACCGCGGTAAGAAACCGGATCCAGGTAGCCGGCGCCAACGTCCCCGATCAGGAGTTGCAGGCCAAGCTGGCAGAGAAGCTGGCCTATGACCGCGTTGGCTATGGCAATGCATTTAACGCGATCACCGTCAGCGTGCAAAACGGTGTCGTCACCCTCGGAGGCCACGCCCGCACCGACGTCGATAAAGATTCCGCGCTCTCCCTGGTGAGCATGTATCCCGGCGTCAAAGACGTTGTCGCTGACATTGAGGTCGATCCCGTCTCGATCATGGACGATCAAACCCGTATGCAGGTGGCGCGCGCCATCTACGGTTACCCCTCGCTCAACAAATATGCCATCGACCCCGTTAACCCCATCCGGATCTCCGTCCAGAATGGGCACGTCGAGTTGTATGGATTGGTGGATTCACAAGCCGACAAGGACACTGCATTTCTTCGCGCTAATGGCGTTCCGGGCGTGTTCAGCGTCAAGAACTACATCCAAGTCGCAAGTCAATCCTCAGAATCGTCCCAAAAGTAGCGTCAACTTTGTCCCTCTACGCCGGGGTCGCGAGACCTCGGCACAGGGGTCTTCGTGCCTGCTTTCATCAAGACTCACCACGTAGTTGTGTCGGCCGCCGCGCGACATTCACACAACTGTAATCATTTCGGGTCTTTTATTTCTTACACTTTTCTCGCCATGCTCACTGACGGACCTCTCTCCATCGACCGCAAACAGGGTTCGACCGCCGATACGGTCGTCTACGTCCTCTCCGGCCCCCTCACCTTGCGCAACATGTTCGATTTCCAGTCCGAACTGCGCGCTGCCCCCACGCCAAAGCTGACTGTGTTCGATCTCGCCGGCGTCCCTTACATGGACTCGGCCGGGATGGGCCTCGTTATGAATCACTACGTGCATTGCCAGACGCGTGGCGCGCGGTTTGCCGTGGCCTCCGCGAACAACCGCGTCCTCGATCTCTTCAAAGTCACCAAGGTCGACTGCGTGCTTCCCCTCTCCGCGAGTGTCGCAGAAGCCGAATCCGCCTCCTGACGTCTCGTCAAGCCGCTTTTCCAAAGAGCCTTGCAAGCCTGACCCTCCGTCCCGGCGCGTCCACTCGACTGCTAAAGTTAACTCAGTGGGCTTGCTCAAAAAAACACGCACGACCCTGGAAATGATCAAGTGGGAGCACTCCATCTTCTCGCTCCCGTTTGCCCTGACCGCGACCCTGCTCGCTGCCCGCGGATTCCCTTCCCTGCGAACACTGTGCTGGATCCTCGTCGCAATGGTCACCGCACGGTCGTGTGCCATGGCCTTCAATCGCTGGGCTGACTCTGATCTCGACGCCGCCAATCCCCGCACCAAAACCCGCGCCATTCCCGCCGGCCTGCTTTCCCGCCAGTTTGTTCTGGGATTCACCGTGGTCATGGCCCTCATCTTCATCCTGGCCGCGGCCCAGCTGAACCGCCTCACGTTGATCCTGTCTCCCATCGCTCTTCTAGTCCTGCTCGGCTACAGCTACATGAAGCGCCTGACCCGCTGGTCGCATCTGGTCCTCGGCCTCGCTCTCGGCCTTGCCCCCACCGCCGCGTGGATCGCCGTCCGCGGCAGCCTCGATCCGCGCATCCTGGTGCTGACTGCCGCCGTTACCTTGTGGGTCGGCGGCTTCGACGTGCTCTACGCCTGCCAGGACTTTGACCACGACCGCTCCGTCGGCCTCCACAGCCTGCCTCAATCCATCGGCATTCCCGCCGCATTCTGGGTCGCGCGCGCCATGCACATCGCCATGCTTGGATTGCTCGCCTGGTTTGCGTGGCTCTTCGCCTTCGGCATCGCAGGCTGGCTCGGCATTGCTGCCGCCGGATTGCTGCTCGCCTTCGAGCACTCGATTGTCTCGCCCCGCGACCTTCGCCGCCTCAACGCCGCCTTCTTCACCATGAACGGCGTCATCGCCATGGTCTTCCTGTGCTTCGTCGCCACCGACCTTTGGCTGCGAAGATAACGCCTCACCCCACTCCCCGAATTCAAAGAGAGTTCAATCATCCCGCTGTGGTATGTTGCCAGAAGGCTTTCCGCGCAGAACTCGACATTCGATTCGAAAGAAAGCGCCGAAGCGCCCGCCACCTGAATGAAAGTCGCAATTCAAGGAGAACCCGGCTCTTTCAGTCACGAAGCGGCGATCAAATTCGACGCCGAATCGGTGATCGTTCCGGTTTCTCATTCCGCCGATGTCTTTGCCTCGCTCGCCAACGGCAAAGTCGACGCCATCGTCATTCCCATCGAAAACAGTCTTGCTGGGTCAGTCCTCGAACACTTCGACCTTCTGCTCACCCACGAGGTTAGGGTGGAACGCGAGACACTTCTCCGCATCCGGCATAACCTGATCGCTGTTTCTGGCGCCAAAATCAATGACATCGACCGCGTCTTCTCCCATCCCGTCGCCCTCGCGCAGTGCCGCCGCTTTCTCGCCGCGCATCCCAGGATGGAGTCGTTCGCTTTCTACGACACTGCCGGAAGCGTGAAGCAGTTGGTCGAGCTTCGCGACCGCCACGCTGCTGCAATTGCCAGCGAAGCCGCTGCTCACTATTACGGCGCTCACATTCTCCAGGCCGACATCGAAGACAATCCTGAAAACTTTACCCGCTTCTTTCTGGTCAAACGCTCAGCCGATGCAGTCGCCGATTCTCTGGCCAACAAAATCAGCATCGCCTTCTCGCTTGAGAATCGTCCCGGTTCGCTGGTAGCAGCGCTCTACGCTCTTTCCGCCCTCGGCACAAACCTCACCAAAATCGAATCAAGACCCGTGCAGGGCAAGCCATGGGAATACGTTTTTTATGTGGACTGCCAGATCCAATCCGCCGAAGAAGGAGTGCATGCGCTCGAAGCCCTCAAGCCGCATTGCGCCATGGTCAAGGAGCTCGGCCGCTACTGCGAGGCGCAAAAAAACAGGGAGTAGTCGGAGCCCAAAGCCCCGCGCCACTCCCAATTCTCTGTCTTCTGTCTTCTGTCTTAGAAGTGATACGCCACGCCGACCACGGGGTAGTAGATGTTGTACCAGCGCTTGGTATCGAAGGACGGCGAAGTTACGCCAAACGTCGGAACCTTGGTGACGAAGCCGCGATACTCCGCCCGGATGTCGAAGCTGGGGCTGATCTCATAGGCGATGCCGCCGCCATACAGGGCGCCTGGGCTGCTTTGCTGCTTGGCGTCAAGAGTCTGCGTAGTTTGATCGCGGATTGGCAGGAAAATCAATACTCCGCCGCCACCCTCCAGGAACGGGTTGAACTTGCGGTAGTTGAAGCTGCGCACATAGGCAAACGAAGCTTCCTGGGTCCGCGTGTTAATCAGGTAGTTGTTGGTATTGCTGATGACGTAGTGGATCTTGTTCTCGTAGGTGATGCCATAGTTGGCTTCCAGAGCGCTCGACGGCGTCAGCATGAACCGGTAACTGAGCAGGGCGCCGAAAGCCCGCTGTGCGCTTACATCTACATCCGTGCTTGATGCTCTGAATGGTTCGATTAGGGCTGATCCGCTTAGGCTGATGTCTTGCCTGCTCTCCTGGGCGCGACCCGCTGCCGCGCACACTGCCAGCAGGAATGTAACAAAGGCGATCTTCTTCATTCCGTGTAGAACCTCACGACTGCCCAACCGTCCGGCCGGCAACCAACAGATTGATTCCGGTGCGCCGGTTCGTGCCGGGCCCCGCTCTCAGCATTGTAAATGGCCAGAACGGGTCAAGGCTGAATGGGTTGCGCCGGAAGTGCTTTATCGGCTTAGACGCAGCCGCACGCGATTGGGCGCCTTCCTGCAGCAAGCAAAACTTCGCTCCTCATCGGCGCCGATTGTCCCTGCCAATTCCTCCCACACTCGCCTATCGGCCCCCACGTCATTGCAATCTTCCCCCTCATCCCACCCGCTCCACGTGGTAGTAGAAAGGCGGTCCCTTCTGCTCTGCCAGCGACCGCACCGTCTTCAGAAAGACTCTCGCCGCATAGCTCAGACTCGACTGCTTGCGATGCACCAGCCGCAAAACCCGCTTCACTTCCAGTTCGTCCACCGCAACCCGCACCAGGTCGCCCGTTTCCAGTTCCCGTGCCACTGCCAGGTGCGGAACCAGCGCCACTCCATTGCCCATCGCCACAAATCGCTTGATCGCTTCGATGGTCGGCAACTCGATCCCCATGTTCAGCGGCGTTCGATACCGTTGAAACGTCTCAATCACTTTTTTTCGCAGCGGCGACGCAACGTGATGCGCAATAAAATCCTGCTGCCCCAGATCGCTGATCGAGACCCGCTCCGCCTTCGCCAGCGGATGGCTGGGACTGACAATCAAAGCCAGGCTGTCCCCATACACCGCAATCGTGCGAAACTGCGCCGGGTCTGGCCGGAACGACACCACCCCAATCTCAAACGTGCGCAAATTCAACTCCTCCGGAATCCTGCTCGCCAGCATCCGGTGCACCGTCACATTCACGTGCGGAAACTCCCGCCGAAACGCATCGATCGCCGGCAGCAGATACATGCAGGTGTATTCGTTGGCGGCCAACTGCAACTGGCCTCGCTCCAGGCTCTTCAATTCCCCCAGAGCACTCGATGCCTCGCGCCGCAGCGCCAGCAGCCTCTGTGCATAATCCCTCAGCAGCACCCCCGCCGCGGTCAGCGACCCATCGCGCGACGCGCGATCGAAGAGCGTCTCGCCCAGCGATTCCTCCAATTTGCGAATCACCTGGCTCACCCCCGGCTGCGTCCGATGCAGCCGCTGCGCCGCTCGCGAAAAACTTCGCTCCTCCGCCACCGCCAAAAACGTTTCCAATTGACTCAGTTCCATCTTCCAGCCCCCCACAGTCCCTCAGTCCCTTTTCCCTTTTCCCTATTCCCTATTCCCTAGCCCCTGGCCCCTGGCCCCTGGCCCCTGGCCCCTAGTCCCTAGTCCCTGCATCATAAGCAATTGTAATCGACTCCACAAAAAGAATAACTTTGCCTTATACGGCCCCGATGCGAGAAACTAACCATTGGACGAAAGCTTCCTGGGCAGGCAAACCATGACTTCAGACCACGTTGTCTTCTTTGACACCACTCTGCGCGACGGCGAACAATCGCCCGGCTGCAGCATGACCACGCAGGAAAAGCTCACCATGGCCCACGCCCTCGAAGACCTCGGCGTGGACATCATCGAGGCCGGCTTTGCCATGGCCTCCGAAGGCGATTTCGCCGCCATCGCAACCATTACCCAGGCCGTTCGCAAGCCGCGCATCGCCTCCCTGGCCCGCGCCAAGGCCGAAGACATCGAGATGGCCGCCCGCGCGCTTCAATTCGCCGACCGCGCCCGCATCCACGTCTTCCTCGCCTCCAGCGATCTGCACCTCGAATACAAACTGAAGTTGGGCCGCGCCGAGGCCCTCGACCTCTGCGGCGAGTCCGTCCGCCTCGCTCGCTCGCTCTGCGATGACGTTGAGTTTTCGCCTGAAGATGCCACCCGCTCCGACCGCGATTACCTCGTCGAAATGGTGCGCATCGCCGTCGAGGCAGGCGCCACCACCATCAACATGCCCGATACCGTCGGCTACTCCACCCCCGAGGAATACGGCCAGATGTTCCGCGAAGTGCGCGAGCGCATTCCCGCCATCGACCAGCAGGGCATCGTCCTCTCATCTCACTGTCACGACGATCTCGGCCTCGCCGTCGCCAATTCCCTGGCTGCCATTTCGGCGGGCGCGCGCCAGGTCGAGTGCACCATCAACGGCATCGGCGAGCGCGCCGGCAACGCCGCCCTCGAAGAGATCGCCGCCGCCCTCTACGTGCGCGGAGACAGCTACGGCGTCTCCACCGCCATCAAGCTCGCCAACCTCTACGCCACCAGCGAAGTCCTCGGCCAGATCATCACCTTCAAGCCCTCGCCCAACAAGGCCATCGTGGGCGCCAACGCCTTTGCTCACGAGTCCGGCATTCATCAGCACGGCATGCTGGCCAACCCGCTCTGCTACGAAATCATGACGCCCGCTCTGGTCGGCGTCTCCAAAACCCATCTCGTCCTCGGCAAGCATTCCGGCCGCGCGGCTCTCAGGCACCGGCTTGAGCAGCTCGGCTTCACCCTCACCCGCGAAGAGCTGCAGCAAACGTATTACCGCTTCGTCGCCCTCGCCGACCGCAAGAAAAACATCTACGACCAGGATTTGGTCGGCCTGTTACCCGACCAGATTCGCGAGCGGCGCAACGTGCCCGTCGCCGAGCTGGATTAGGGACGCAAGCGCGCTGCTTCAGCTTTTGTTTTGTATCAGGGCACGACTTTAGTCGTGCCGAAAACGCACCAAAATAAGTTTGGGCTTTAGCCCCTGAGGAAAGTTTTTGTGCATCTGAAAATCCTAGTCACCGCTGGCGACGGCATCGGCCCAGAAGTTACCAACGAAGCAGTCGCCGTCCTCGAGCAAGTCGCGCAAGCTGGCGGCCACACCATCGCCCTCGACCACAAGCGCATCGGTGGCGTCGCCATCGTGGCCGACGGCACGCCCCTCCCTGCCGACACTCTCGCGGCCGCGCTCTCGTCCGATGCCGTCCTCCTCGGCGCCGTCGGCGGCAACGAATTCAATTCCCTGCCCCCCGACAAGCGCCCCGAGGCCGGCCTCCTGCAGATTCGCTCGGCGCTCGGCGGCTTCGCCAATCTCCGTCCCGCCTTCGCCTTCAAAGAGCTCGCCGTCAACAGCCCTCTCCGCCCCGAGATCGTCGACGGCGCCGACATTCTCTTTGTTCGCGAATTGCTCGGCGGCCTCTACTTCGGCCAGCCCCGCGAGTGGAACAAGGCCAAAGGCGAAGCCTGGAACACCATGCGCTACTCCCGCGACGAAGTGGCGCGCGTGGCCCGCATCGCATTCAAGCTGGCGCAAGGGCGTCGCAAAAAACTCACCAGTGTCGACAAGGCCAACGTGCTTGAGGTCTCGCAGCTCTGGCGCGCCACTGTCAACGAAATCGCCGCGGAGTTTCCCGACGTCGCCGTCGAGCACCAATATGTCGACGCAATGGCCATGCACCTCATGAATCAGCCCCGCAACTACGACGTCGTCCTCACCGAAAATCTCTTCGGCGACATTCTCTCCGACGAGTCCGCGGTCATCACTGGTTCCCTCGGCATGCTCCCCTCGGCCACCATCGGTGGCAAGGTCAACCTCTATGAACCGGTCCATGGCTCAGCGCCCGACATCGCCGGCAAAGGTCTCGCCAATCCACTCGGCGCAATTCTCACCGGCGCATTGATCCTGCGCCACTCCGCCGGCCTCGAGGCCGAAGCGGCAGCAATCGAAACCGCTGTCCGCAAAGTGCTCGAGCTCGGCTTCCGCACTCCCGACCTCGCGCGCGGCAATACCCAGGGGCTTACCGTGCTCTCCACCAAAGACATGGGCGCCAAAGTCCGCGAAACCGTCAAGTCTCTGCTCGTCAACGCATAATCGCTAACCACTATTTCATTCGTTCACCGATTCACTGATTTAGGAGTTCCATGAGTTCCGAACCAAAAACATTATTCGAAAAGGTGTGGCAGCAGCATGTAGTCGTCGAGCCCAAGGGCGAGCCTACTCTGCTCTACATCGATTTGCAGTTGCTCCATGAGGTCACCTCGCCGCAGGCATTCGAGGGGCTTCGTCTCGCCGGCCGCAAGGTGCGCCGCCCCGATCGATCCATCGCCACCGTGGATCACAATGTGCCCACCACCATCGAGGGCCGCCTCCACATCGTCGATCAGATCGCCGCCACGCAGATCGCCACCCTGCGCAAAAACTGCGCCGAATTCGACATCGAGCTCTACGACGTCGACTCGCGCGAACAGGGCATCGTCCACGTCATCGGTCCCGAGCTCGCCATCACCAAGCCCGGCATGACCATCGTCTGCGGCGATTCGCACACTTCCACTCACGGCGCCTTCGGAGCGCTGGCCTTCGGCATCGGCACCAGCGAAGTGGAACACGTGCTCGCGACCCAAACCCTGCCGCAGTCCAAGCCCAAAACCTTCCGCATCTCCGTCGAGGGCGCTCTGCCCCAGGGCGTCACGGCCAAGGACATCATTCTCGCCATCATCGGCCAGATCGGCACCGACGGCGCTACCGGCTGCGTCATCGAATACGCCGGCTCTGCCATTCGCGCGCTCTCGATGGAGGGCCGCATGACCATCTGCAACATGAGCATCGAGGCCGGAGCCCGCGCCGGCATGATCGCTCCCGACGCCACCACATTCGCCTACCTCCACGGCCGCCGCTTCGCTCCCAAAGGTGCCGACTGGGATCGCGCCGTCGCCGAGTGGAGCAAGCTGCCCAGCGATCCCGGCGCAAAGTTCGATCGCGAACTCGTCATTGACGCCACCAAACTTGTTCCCTACGTCAGTTGGGGAACCAGCCCCGGCATGGTTGCGCCCGTCACCGATTCAGTCCCCGATCCAGCCTCCGCGCCCAACGAGCAGGAGCGCAAGGGCCTCGAGCGTGCCCTCGAATACATGGGCCTCAAAGCCGGCACGCCGCTCAAAGACATAAGCGTAGACCGCGTCTTTATTGGTTCCTGCACCAACTCCCGCATCGAAGACCTGCGCGCCGCCGCCAAAATCGCCGCCGGGCACAAAGTCTCATCGCACGTCAGCGCCATGGTTGTTCCCGGTTCGCAAGCGGTCAAGGCGCAGGCCGAGCAAGAGGGCCTCGATGTCATCTTCCGCGCCGCCGGATTCGACTGGCGCGAGCCCGGCTGTTCCATGTGCCTCGGCATGAATCCCGATATTCTCGCCCCCGGCGAACGCTGCGCTTCCACCAGCAATCGCAACTTCGAGGGCCGCCAGGGACGCGGTGGCCGCACTCATCTCGTCTCGCCCGAGATGGCCGCCGCAGCCGCTATCGCCGGGCACTTCGTTGACATTCGCAACTGGGAAGTTCGTGATGAGGTGGCCGTCTAATGGAACCCTTTCGCACACTCACTGCTCTCGCCGCGCCGCTCGACCGCACCAACGTCGACACGGATCAAATCATTCCCAAGCAGTTTTTGAAGCGCATCGAACGCACTGGCTACGGCGAGTTTCTCTTCTTCGACTGGCGCCGAAACGCCGCCGGCGAGCAGGATCCATCCTTCGTCATCAACGATCCGCGCTACAAGGACGCAAAGATTCTCGTCGCTGGCAAGAACTTTGGCTGCGGATCGAGCCGCGAGCACGCCGCATGGGCCCTCAGCGACTTCGGCTTCCGCTGCGTGATCGCGCCCACCTTCGCCGACATCTTCTTTTCCAATGCAGGAAAAAACGGCATCGTGCTGGTTCGCCTCAGCGAAGAAGAAGTCGCCACGCTTCTTCAGAACGCACAGAAGATTCCCGACTATCAGCTCACTGTTTCACTCCAGAACCAGACCGTCACCGACGCAGCCGGATTCAAGGCATCCTTCGAATTCGATCCATTCCGCAAGTTCTGCTTGATCGAGGGCCTCGACGACATCGGCCTCACCCTGCGCCACTCCGCGGATTTGGATTCATTCGAAACGCAGCACGACCACGCAACCTGGCTTAAAGCCAAATAATTGATCTCCGACCACTGATCTCTGATCTCTGGCGAACGAAGTGAGCACATGACCATCGAAGGCAAGCGACATAGCAATCCGTTGACGGAGGGCCCCAGCCGCGCCGCGGCGCGCTCTTATCTGCGCGGGTCCGGTTTTGCAAAAGAAGATCTGCACAAGCCCATCATCGGCATCGCCAACACCTGGACCGAAATCGGCACCTGCAACGTGCACCTGCGCGAAATCGCCGAAGCCCTCAAACAAGGCATCCGCGAGGCCGGCGGCACGCCCATGGAGTTCAACACCGTCACCATCTCCGACGGCATCACCATGGGCACCCAGGGCATGAAAGCCTCGCTCGTCTCCCGTGAAGTCATCGCCGACTCCATCGAGCTCGTCGCTCGCGGCAATCTCTTCGACGGCCTCGTCGGCATCGGCGGCTGCGACAAAAACATGCCCGGCATCATCATGGCCCTCTGCCGCCTCGACATTCCCGGCATGATGCTCTACGGCGGTTCCATCGCCCCCGGCAAGCTCAACGGTGTCGACATCACTATCCAGAATGTCTTCGAAGGCATCGGCTCCTACGCTGCCGGCAAAATTGACGACGCCGGCCTCGAGGCTCTCGAAGCCAATGCCTGTCCCGGCGCGGGCGCATGCGGCGGCCAGTTCACCGCCAACACCATGGCCATGTCCGGCGAAATTCTCGGCATCTCGCCCATCCATCT
>Ga0181516_10001269_pt1 | contig 19737 bp, 15 predicted proteins | sample PEATcosm2014_Bin_25_FD_121104 | JGI IMG/M metagenome (GOLD analysis project Ga0181516, IMG submission 121104) | Peatland microbial communities from MTU Mesocosm Facility, Houghton, MI, USA - PEATcosm2014_Bin01_10_metaG | ecosystem: Environmental > Terrestrial > Soil > Wetlands > Peat | place... | reverse complement strand
TGAGGTTCTGGAAGCTCTCCTTGTTGCCGTCCAGGGCCTGGGCCTGGGAGTCCGCCACGAACACCACGGCGTCCGCCCCCCGCAGCACCAGCTTCCGGGTGGCGTCGTAGAACACCTGGCCCGGAACCGTGTAGAGCTGGATCCGGGTCTTCATGCCGCGGATGGTCCCCAGCTCGATGGGCAGGAAATCGAAGAACAGGGTCCGGTCGGTCTGGGTGGCCAGGGACAGCATCTTCCCCCGCCCGTCCTGGGGCAGGGAATCGTAGACCGTGAGCAGGTTGGTGGTCTTCCCGCAGAGGCCCGGCCCGTAATAGACGATTTTTGCGGTCAGCTCTTTGGTCGCCGCATTAAAGAGAACCATGTCGCCTCCGGCCGCGAGAATGCATGCCAGCTTGAATGAGATGATGGGCCCAGGTCAAGATTTGCATTGCGGATTGCAGCTCACTAAACTTCACTTCATTACCTGCCGATAAAGGGGATCCCATGGCCAAGCTGCTCGTGCAAGAGAGTAATGGTGCGCGCGAATTCGAGCTGGTGGACCTCGAGGTGGCGATCGGGCGTGAACTGGATAATACCCTGCGGCTGGCGGATCCGAGCATTTCCCGTCACCACGCGGTCATCCGGCGCGGGCAGGCCGGCTTCGAGATCCAGGATCTGCAGAGCAGCAACGGCGTGCTGCTGAACGGCGCCCGGGTGCCGTCGGCCCTGCTCCAGGACGGCGACCGGATCACCCTCGGCCAGATGCAGCTCACCTTCGTGGACCCGCGCCAGGCCGGGGGCAGTCCGCTGGGCACCGTGCGCATGAGCCAGGAGGACATGGCCAGGTTCAGGGCCGACCTGGCCGCCGCGGCCGGGACGGAGGAGGCCGGGGAAGGGTTCCAGGAAGCTTCCGGGCCGGACCAGGCGGAGGCGGCCCCCGAGGTCCGCGCGGTCCGGACGGTCCGGGTCGGCCCCGCCTTCCTCCGCCCCTACCTGCCCGGCAATCCGGACCTGGCCGTTCCCCTCCAGGCCCTGGACGGCAGCCTGGTGCGGGGCGATTTCCGCAGCCGGCTGCTGGCCGGGCTGATCGATTTTTCGCCCATGCTGGCGCTCTGCCTCATCTCCTGGGGCCTGGGCCTGGGCTCCGGCCCGGGCGCCGCGGTGGACATGGCGCTGGCCTTCCTGCAGCTGCTCCTGCTGGTGGGCTACCTGGTCCTCATGCCCCTGTGCTGGATCCATTACGGCGCCACCCCCGGCAAGAAGATCATGGGGCTCCGGGTGGTCCCGGAGGACGATCCCGCCGGGCGCATCGACCTGTCCGCCGCCATTTCCAGGCTGTTCGGCTACCTGGTGATGACCATCCTCGGCTGGGTCGCCATGGCCCTGTTCCGGCGGGTCCTGCCCGGCCAGGCCCTGGTGCTGGCGGCCGCCATGCTGGCCGCGGCCGTCCTGCCCTACCTCATGATCCTCGGCCCGGAGCGCAAAGGGCTGGAGGACCGGTTCTCCCGGTCCCTGGTCATCAAGGTCAACGAGTAGACTCCAGGCCGGGGAAAAAGGGCATGGCCTGGTCCGGAATGGGCCATAATAAACGGCGACACCGATCGAGTCAGGGCTTGCGGCCCGTTTACATATAATTCAAGGAGCTCCGATGCCTGCGCTTAAAAACGTCCTGGCGATCATTCTCGGAGGCGGGCGCGGCGCCCGTCTCTATCCGTTGACCAAGATGCGCTCCAAACCGGCCGTGCCCATCGCCGGCAAGTATCGGCTCATCGATATACCCATCAGCAACTGCATCAATTCGGGCATCTACCGGATCCACGTGCTGACCCAGTTCAACTCGGTCTCCCTGCACCGGCACATCGCCAACAGTTTCCAGTTCGACACCTTCCACACCGGGTGGGTGCAGGTGCTCGCCGCGGAGCAGACCCTGGCCAGCGAAGCCTGGTACCAGGGCACCGCCGATGCCGTGCGCAAGCAGCTGTTCGAGATCCAGAGCGCCAACGCGGACTATGTCCTGATCCTGGCCGGGGACCACCTGTACCAGATGGACTACGCGCCCATGGTGGAGTTCCATGTGGCCAAGGGGGCCGACATCACCATCGCCGCCCAGCCGGTGGCGGCCGAGGACGCCACCCGGTTCGGCCTGCTCCAGCGCGGCACGGACGGCCGGATCCTGGACTTCCAGGAGAAGCCGAAGGATCCCGAGGTGCAGGCCCGGATGGTCAGCCGGGACGACCCCAAGCGCCCGTACCTGGGCTCCATGGGCATCTACCTGTTCAAGACCCAGATCCTGGTGGACCTGCTCACCCAGCACCCGGACTTCGACGATTTCGGCCACCATGTGATCCCCCACAGCATCGAGCGCCACGCGGTGTTCGGCTTCGACTTCGACGGCTACTGGCAGGACATCGGGACCATCCGCTCCTTCTACGACACCAACCTCGAGCTGACCATGGCCGACGCGGCCTTCAACTTCTATGATTCCGTGCGCCCCATCTACACCCACTCCCGCTTCCTCCCCGGCTCCATCGTCGAGGGCAGCAAGCTCACCGACGTGCTGCTCACCGAGGGCTGCGTGATCCACCAGGCGGAGATCACCCACTCCATCATCGGCCTGCGCAGCCAGATCGGCCCCGGGACCCGGATCAAGGACAGCATCCTCATGGGCGCGGACTACTACCAGCGCAACAAGCAGGGGGCGCTGCCCCTGGGGATCGGTTCCAACTGCCACATCGAAGGGGCGATCCTGGACAAGAACGTCTGCATCGGCTCCGACGTGGTGATCAAGCCCTTCCCCCGGGGCACGGAAATCGACCAGGGCGACTGGGTGGTCCAGGACGGCATCGTCGTCATCCCCAAGGGCACCACCCTGCTCCCGGGAACCCGGATCGAGCCCGCCTGACGAGCAGCATGGACGATCAGGCCTGTAATTGACGCTCCTGCCAACCGGGCAACGCCCGCCAAGGGATGATCTCCACCTGACCATTCCGGAACGCCTGGTCTCCCCCATAGATGAGTGATCCCTCGCAGTCAGCCCGGCCCGCGAGAGTGTTCCAGCGCCGGAGGCCGTCCAGGAAATCGGCGGCCACCGTTTGTCCCGACTTGATCTCCACGGGATTGAGCCGTCCGGCGGTTTCCACCATCAGGTCCACCTCCAGGCCCTGGCTGTCGCGCCAGAAATGCAGGTCCGGCGGACGCCCCTGGTTCAGGCGCTGCTTGAGGCAATCGGCAATCACCAGATTCTCGAACAACGCCCCCCGCTGGGCATGGAAGGCCACCTGGGCAGCATTCCGGATTCCCAGCAGCCAGGCTGCCAGGCCGGTGTCGCAAAAGTACAGCTTGGGCGTCTTCACCAGGCGCTTGCTGAAGTTCTGGTGGTGGGGACGGAGCAGGAACACGATGTAGCTGCCTTCCAGGACCGAAAGCCAGGCTCCCGCCGTGTTGTGGGTGATGCCGCAGTCGGCCGCGAGGTCGGACAGGTTCAGCAGCTGCCCCACCCTCCCGGCGCACAGGCGCAGGAATCGCTGGAAAGCGGAAAGGTCCCTCACGTTGAGGACCTGGCGCACGTCCCGCTCCAGATAGGTGCCGGTGTAGGCGGTGAACCAGTCCCCAGGGCTCAGGTCCCGGTCGTAGAGGGGCGGGTAGGCGCCGCGGACCAGAAGTTCGTCCAGGGATTCCGGCATGCGCCCCGCCTTGTTCAACTCTTCCAGGGAGAAGGGCAGCAACTGGACCAGGCCCACCCGCCCGGCCAGGGACTGGGTCATCTCCGAAAACAGGCCGAATTGCTGGGATCCTGTGAGGAGCCAGGTCCCCGGCCGCTGATCCGCATCGACCCGGGTCTGGAGGTAGGAGAACAGCTCCGGCACTCGCTGGACTTCATCCAGGATGGCGCCGTCAGGAAACCCGGCCAGGATTCCACGCGGGTCGGTTTCCGCCAGCAGACGAACGTCCGGGTCCTCCAGGCTGAGGTAGGGTTTGCCCGGAAAGGCCAGCCTCGCCAGGGTGGTCTTGCCGGACTGGCGGGGGCCGGTAAGGGCCAGGACCGGGAAACCCCGGGCGAGGCGCGACAAGGTTTCCTGGGCGGAGCGAGGGATCATGGTCTGAGCATGCCCAGGGCTTAACAATTTGTCAATTCAATTGCCAATTTGCAGGGACAGTAACTGGCAGTCCGCTTGGACGGTCCGGAATCTTCATGGATGGCCCGGTGGCCCCCCAGGCCAGGAAAATATCATGGGAATTTATCATTTATTGTCGACATTTAAGCAGGGAAGGCCCGGGGGGTTGGCGGGCCGCAACCTTGACGGATGGAGATGATGGATTTGCCAATCGAAACCGAACGCTTGATCCTGCGCGAGTTCCAGCCGGAAGACTGGATCCAGGTGCATGCCTATGCCAAGGACCCGCAGGTGGTCCGGTTCATGGACTGGGGGCCCAACTCCGAGGCGGAGTCCCGGGCCTTCGTGGCCCGGGCCCGGGCGGCGGAGCAGCAGGAGCCTCGCCGGCAGTATGAATTGGCTGTCATCTTCAAACCCACCGGGGCCCTGGTGGGGGGCGCCTCCCTGAAGCTCGGGGACCAGGACCCCCGGTCCGCGGAGCTGGGCTACACCCTGCACCGGCTCGCCTGGGGCCAGGGCCTGGGCACCGAGCTGGCCCGGCGCCTGGTGCAGCTCGGCTTCGGCCAGCTGGGGGCGCGGCGGGTCTGGGCCAAGTGCCAGCCGGAGAACATCGGCTCCTACCGGGTGATGAAGAAGGCCGGGCTGCGCTTCGAGGAATATGTGCAGAACGACAAGACCATCCGGGGCCAGCGGGTGGATTCCTTCCTCTGCGGCCTCACCCGGGAGGAATGGCTCCGGACCCAGCCGGTGGCGGCATCAGGCGGTCAAGGAACGGGTTGCTGAAGATCCGGCCGGGATCGTAGCCGTCCAGCACCGCCAGGGCCGCGTTCCAGTCCTCCGGGGCGAAGGAGCCGGGAATGGTCTCGCCCAGGACGCCGGGGCTGGTCCAGGCGCCCTGGCCGGTGTAGCCCCAGCCCTTGGCCCACTCCACCCGGACCCCGGCATAGGCGCCGGCGTAGTTGCCCAGCACCCAGGCCTCCAGCTCGGTCTTGAAGGCGTCGGCGCCGGGGGTGCCGGGGAAGGTCAGGGCGTCGATCCACACCGCGCAGTCCCACCCGGGGCGGCCGGGCCAGGGCCGGAGCGCCGACAGGGCCGGCTCCACCGCGCCGTCCAGCAGCACCTCGCCGGCCTGGTTCAGCCCGGTGACCCGGATCTCCACGGGTCCGTTCATGGGAAACTCGCCCCGGTCCTGGTGCTTGGCGATCAGGCTGCCGTAGGCGAGGTAGAACTCGCTCACCACCCGCTGGATGTTGGCCCGGCTGGTGAGGATGGCATAGCCGTTCTCGGCCAGGCGGAGGGTGGTGGGCTTCACGTAGAGGGCGGTGCAGCGCGAGGGGCCCCAGATGTCCCAGGTGCCGGTCACGATCAGGCCGGAGCCCGCCGCGGCCATCTCCAGCTCCTGGAACCCCGGGGTGTTGGTGGGCTTGCCGTCCACCAGGTCATTGACGAACCGGTCCTGCTCCGGCGTGACCCAGTTGGCGAAGGTGTAGGCGTAGGGCGCCTCCACCCGCCGGCTGAGCCAGGGCTGCAGGGGCGCCACGGACCACGCCTTGAGCCAGGGCGCGCCGACGAAGGGGAACCAGATGGCCTCCACCCGCCCGCAGCTGTCCACCCAGGCCTGGAAACTGTTGCTTCCGGCCTCGGCCGGCGGCGCGAACAGGTCGGCGGCCTCGATGTCCACCCGGCTCTGGCAGCGCAGGTTCACGTCGGCCCCCACCTGGAGGGTCGCCTCGGTGATGAAGGCCCGGCCCACATGGGTGAGCAGGGGCCGGATCCCCGGGTCGTTGCGGGCGAAGCTCCTCAGCCCGTAGCGCTTCCCGTCCCAGACCACGGCGGTGAGCGAGAGCACGGCGTTGCTGATGGAGCCGTAGGTCTTGCCCGGGAGCGGCGTCTCGCCGGCGGCCGGGACCGCCGTGCCGTGGCCGTCCACCGCCAGGACGCCGCCCAGGGTCACGTCCCCCGGGGCCGGCACCGCGGTGAAGCCCAGTCCCGCGGCGCCCAGCCGCTCCAGGAGCGCCTCCATGGTGATGCCGGTCTCGGCGGTGACCGTGGCCGGCATCCCCTCCTGGCTGATGTTGGTCCGGGTCAGGTGCTGGGTGGTGTCCACCAGGAGGTAGCCGGCCCCGGACGCGTCCCCGGGCAGCAGCAGGGGGGACCAGCCATGGCTGCGCCCCTTGGGCCGGACCCGCCAGCCATGGGCGTGGGCCCAGTTGGCCAGCTCCGCCACCTCCTCCGCCCGGCGCGGGGCCGCGGTCCACACGTCGGGGATGTGGATCTCCCCCGACCAGTTGGCGTAGGCCTGCTGGTACAGGGGGATGGCGGGCGGGAACTCCGGCGGCGGAGCCAGGGTGGCCTTGGCGCTGCCCCGCCCCACCCGGAACGCCGGGGTCCAGGCCAGGGCCCCCGCCGCGGCGCCCGAGGCCGCCTGGAGGAAGTGCCGGCGGGAGATCCCGGCGCCGAACGACGGACACGACGCTCCAGGAGCCCCTGGAGCTCTACCACGACCCATGATCACACCTCGGAAATGAAGATCCTGCCTGTTGGGTGATTTCCGGGGGCGGATGTTCCAACCGGCGTTGGCACGGAACCTGAATCCAGGGAATAGGCTGGCCCATCAGTCACCCCGGCAAGCGTCCGTCAGCCAGAATGACGAGTCAACTAGCTGAATTACTTGGTCTTGAAATAAAGGTGCGCTTACACTGGCACTGTCCCCCCTCCGTGAGGTATCCATGAGCCGAGCATTTAGCCTATCCATGCTGGTGGCTGCAGCATTCATCCTCCCGGCCTCAGCCACCACCGCCCCCGCCCCCTTGGTGGCCCCGGCTCAGGACGAACTGGATGCTCCTCCCCCTCCTCTCCCGGAAGGCGCCGAGGCCCTGCCCCATCCGGTCCGGGATCTCCAAGGGGGCGTGGCCACCTACACCGTGACTTCCACCGGCGGCCCAGGCTCCAGCATCCCGCCCTTCACCATGGTCCGGACCATCGAGGAGAAGGACGGCGCGTGGTCCATCACGAACGACAGCCGGGTCCCTTCCTTCGCGACGAGCGGGATCAAAATACCCGGCATGACCATCACCGACGTGACCATTCTGGAAAAAAGGAGCCTCGTGCTCAGGAAGCACAGCTCGCAGATTTCGAACGCCCCACTGCCGCAGGAAGAAATCGAATACAAGGGCGGCACGGTTTCAGGCACGACCAACTATGGCGGCAAGCCCAAAACTCTGAATATCGATCTGGGCGGGGCCCTCTTCTGCGGGCAAACCGAATGTCTGGCGTGCCTGCCCCTGGCGGAAGGATTTGCCACCTCGTACCGGTCCTTCGTCGCCTTCAACCAGAAGACGACCCGCATCACCTTCAGAGTCGTCGGCACGGAAACGCTGACGGTGGGTGGAGTCCCCCGGAAGGCATGGAAGGCCGAAATGACCCCGGAAGAAATGAATTCGTGGCACCACACGGTCTGGATCGCCCAGGATACCCCCTTGATGCTCAAGATGATCACGAACACCGCGGGGATGCAGACGACCATCGACCTTGTGCCTTGAGGACACCCTTTCCGGTACGTTGATGACAGGGCTCGCGTCCCTTATCGCGAAACCTTGACCAGCATGGCCATGCCGCCCCCGGGAAGCTTGACCCCCATTTTGGGCAGGCTCGAGTCGTTGGGCTGGCCGCTGTTGACGATCCCCAGCAGCTGGAATTCCGACTTGTCGGCGCGTGCATTGTTGTACTGGAAAGCCCCCGCTACGACATGGGGCCCCGTATAGGTATCGTTGAGCCTGAAATCATTGTCGTCCTTCTGGATGGTGGCATCGACCCGCAGGTTCATCGGGAACTGCTTGCTCTTCCCGAAAAAGAGGCCGGGCGTTTCGATCCAGATGTCGATATTCCCAGCCAGCGAGATGGCAGCATCGCCGCTGGGCGTGATGGTGATGGAGCCACTGGATCCCCAGTTGTCACCTGCTTTATAGAGACTGGGATCCGGTTGCCAGGTCCCGGCCCAGGCTTCCTGCCACTTCACCTTGTCGGCCTTCAGGGCCGCGTCGTATTTGGCATTCCCGGGTTCATCCGCGGGCTGGGCATCCGGGATCAGGTACATCCGGGTCTGGGTCCACTTGCCCGGCTGGATGCTGAGGTTCATCTCCGCCGAGGCGTAACCCTTGGCCGTCACCTTCACCTGTACGTCACCCACCGGCAGGGCCCGCAAGTTCAAGGGCGCCGCGGGCGAGGCCGTGCCCGCCAGGGTTCCGCCCACGTAGACTTCGGTATCGGGGGCGTTCACGGCCACCTGGAGGTTCCCCGCCTGGGCCGGGGCCGCGCTGGGCGCAGAAGCGGCCGCGGGGCCGGGAGCGGACGACCCGGCGCCGGGCACGAAGAAGAAGTCTCCGACGATGGAACTGTTCTCCCAGGGCGTCTGCTGCTGCCCGGAGCCCTTGAGCACTTCGGCCCGGGTCTGCTTGAAGACGGCCTCCAGGGTGAGCCCTGGCGTCCTGAGCTGGCGCAGGAGAGCCTCCGTGTAGAGGCCGTTGGCGCCGGCGCCGTCGGCGGCGGTGCGGCCGGGGGCGGTGGCGAACGCCACGAAGGTGCCGGTGGGCGCGTCCACCTGGGCCAGGCCCTGCTGGGTGCTGCGGAAGCTGTGGCCGAACGGGTTGTTGCGGCAGGCATCCAGGATCACGATGTTGAGCCGGTTCCTGGCGGTCTCCATCTTGGCCAGGATGGCGTCCACCTCCACCGCCTCGCCTTCCACTTCATCCTCGCCGGCGATGTCGGCACCCACCGGGATCAGGTAGTTCCGCCCCTTCACCGCCATGCCGTGCCCCGCGAAGTAGAAGAGCCCCACGCCGCCTTCGGCGATCCTGGCGCCGAAGGCCCGGATGCCCTCGCGCATCTGGGGCCGGGTCGCGTTCTCCAGCCTGGTCACGGCGAACCCGCACTGCTTCATGGCCGCCGCCATGGCCCGGGCGTCGTTCACGGGATTCCTCAGCGGGGCGTCGGCATAGGCGCCGTTGCCGATCACCAGGGCCACCCGGGCCTCCTGGGCCGAGGGCTGAGACGGGGTACCGGGCTTGACTTGCAGGGCGCGGACCGGCTTCGAGGTCTGGGCAGGCAGGGGCGAGACGGCGGCCAGGGATCCCAGAAGGACCCCAAAGCCCACATTGAGGAAGGACACGCGGACCTCCAGGAAGCTGCTTGCAGCGTTCAGGTTTGGTCCATGTTAAACCAATAATTGTATCTGCACCAGTTACCGGTAGGCGGCGTGGAACGCGGCGAGCTTCTCCACCACCTGGCGCATCTTGGCGGTGGGCGGCAGGATGGTGGTGCGGAAGTGGCAGGTGCCCGGGGCCTGGCCGAAGCCCGAGCCGGGCACCACGCAGATGCCGGTCTCCTCCAGGAGGCTCATGCAGTACTCGGCGTCGGTGCGGCCTTCGGGGAGGCTGACCCGGGGGAAGCAGTACATCGCCCCGGCCACCTTGTTGCACTGGATACCGGGGATCCGGTTGAGCCCCTCGGCCAGGATGATGGCCCGCTGCTTCAGCTCGTTCAGGATGCCGTCCCGCTCCTTTACGAACAGATCATAGCTGGACTGGCCGGGCCGGGGCGGGTTCACCATGCAGTAGGTGGTCATCTGCCCGGTGAGGTTGGCGCACAGGCTCACGCTCTGGAGCTTGAGGATCTGGGCCACCACGTCCGCGGGGATGTTGCGCAGCTCCATGTAGCCGCCCCGCTGGCCGCACTCCCCCAGGTAGCCCTTGGAGCAGGAGTGGAAGCTGAACAGGCTGACGTCCTGTTCGCCCAGCTCCACCATCACCTTGGCGAAGGACACGAAGCGGTCGCCGGGCAGGTAGATGTTCTCCTGGTAGACCTCGTCGGCCAGGATGGCCAGGTCGTGGGCCTTGGCGAAGCGGATCACCATGGCCACGTTGTCCCGGTCCATGACCGAGCCGGTGGGGTTGCCGGGATTGATGACGCAGATGGCCCGCACCTTCACCCCCTGGCGCTCGGCGTCCGCCAGGCTCGACTCCAGCATGGCCTGGCTCAACTGCCAGTCGTTGCCCTCGTCCATGTAGAAGTTCACCTGCCGGCCCTGGTAGAGGGTGATGGTGGCGCTGTAGAGCGGGTACTGGGGGATGGGGATCATGATCCCGTCGGCGGGCCCGCCGATGAGCACGCGCAGGGCGGCCTGGACCCCCTTGGAGGCGCCGTCGGTGAGGTAGATGGCTTCGGGGTCGGCCGGAATGCCATCCCGCCGGGTGATGAACCCGGCCACGGCCTCCCGGACGAAACGCACGCCCTTGCTCTCGGAGTAGGCCCCCATCCCGTGCTTCGAGCCCGCCAGCAGCTGCTGCGCCGTCTCCAGCACGTCGGCGGGGAACAGGCCGGCCCCGGTGCGGATCAGCTCGGGATACTGGGCCAGGGCCAGGACCTGGCGCAGGTAGGTGAGGGGCTTCTGCTCCAGGGCCTGGGGGTTGCCGATGTTGCAGTAGATGATTTCCTTCCCGGCCCGCTCCAGCTCGCCGGCCCGGGCCACGATCGGGCCGCGCACGGCGTACTGGGTGTCGAGCACGGCCTTGCCCAGCTGCTCTAGCTTGATCGTCATGGGGGGTTCCTTTCGCAAAGGCGGGCGCGGGTCGGGCGGCCATCCCGTAATGCCAGACAGGGATCAGGTTGGCAAGGGGTTTGGGCTATTTTGCCACGCCGGGGCGGGTGCCGGCCACCCTGAATGGCGCTGTTCCCTTTCCCCTTTGTTGGTAAATGAATCATGTTAGAGTTTCTACCAATTCATCCACCCCCCCGGAATGCATCCCACGCAAGTGGGTGTTCGTCACAAAGCTTTCACCCTCTCATCTTCCGAAGTTCATCGTCCTGGCCTTCACTTGTGGATGCCCCCCGGGGCGCCCCTGAACCGAAAGGAATAGGCATGAGAAACCTCCTGGCACTGCTGCCCCGCACCGCGCTGGCCATGACCCTGGCCGTGGCGTTCAGCCCCGCCGCCAGCGCCGGCCCGCTGCTCACCAAGGCGCCGGCCAAGTTCGACGACCTGGTCAAGGCGGCCAAGGCCGAAGGGGAGCTCACCGTCATCGCCTGCCCCCACGACTGGGTCAACTACGGGGAGATCTTCCAGAAGTTCTCCGCCAAGTACGGCATCAAGCTCAACGAGCTGAACCCGGACGGCAGCTCGGCCGAGGAGCTCGAGGCGATCAAGGCCAACAAGAACAACACCGGGCGCCAGGCACCCGACGTGGTGGACGTGGGCCTGTCGTTCGGCCCGGAAATGAAGCAGCAGGGGCTGGTGGCGCCCTACAAGGTGGCCACCTGGAACACCATCCCGGCCTCGGTGAAGGATGCCGAAGGGTTCTGGTACGGCGACTACTACGGCGCCCTGGCCTTCGAAGTGAACACCGACCTGGTCAAGGATGTACCCAAGGACTGGAAGGACCTGCTCAAGCCGGAGTACCAGGGCAAGATCGCCCTGGCCGGCGACCCCCGCGTCTCCAACCAGGCCTTCCTCACCGTGGCCGCCGCCGCCCTGGCCACCGGGGGCAGCTTCACCAACATCATGCCCGGGCTGGAGTTCTTCAAGAAGCTGAACGCCGTCGGCAACTTCGTGCCCGTCATCGCCGTCCCCGGCACCGTGGCCTCCGGCGAGACCCCCATCACCGTGCGCTGGGACTACAACGCCCTGAGCAACCGCGACAAGAGCGCCGGCAACCCCAACATCGGCGTCATCATCCCCGCCAGCGGCGTGGTCGCCGGCGTCTACATCCAGGGCATCAGCGCCTTCGCGCCGCATCCCAACGCGGCCCGGCTGTACATGGAATACCTCTACTCCGACGAAGGCCAGCTGCTCTGGCTGAAGGGCTACGGCCACCCGGTGCGCTTCGCCGACCTGGCCAGGCGCAAGGTCATCCCCGCCGACCTCGCCGCCAAGCTCCCGCCCTCCGCGGCCTATGCCAAGGCCATGTTCCCCAGCATCCAGGACCAGGAGGCCACCAAGAAGGCCACCGCCGAGAACTGGGACAAGGTGGTCAACGTCGACGTCGCCAAGAAGTAGCGAGTCCCAAGTGATCCATGAGTAGGCAACCCGCAGGTCCCGGGGGCGCGCCCGCCGCGCGCCCCTCGGCGTTCTCCAGTCCCCGGGCCTGGCTCGGGCTGCTGCCGTTCTTCCTGTTCACCCTGGCCTTCATGATCCTGCCCTCGGGCGGACTCCTGGTGGGCAGCTTCCAGGACGGCCACGGGTCCTTCACCCTGGCCAACATCGCCCACCTGTTCCGTCCGGACATCATCAAGTGCTACCTGGTCACCATGGAGGTGAGCGCGGTCACCGCGGTGGCGGGCGGGCTGTTCGGGCTGCTGCTGGCCTTCTCCGTGACCCTCGGCGGCCTGCCCAAGGGGCTGCGCTCGGGGCTGCTCACCTTCTCCGGGGTCGCCTCCAACTTCGCCGGGGTGCCCCTGGCCTTCGCCTTCATCGCCACCATGGGCCGGGTCGGCATCGTCACCGTGGTGCTCAAGACCGTGTTCGGCATCAACCTCTACCGCGCCGGGTTCAACCTGTACAGTTTCTGGGGCCTGTGCCTCACCTACCTGTACTTCCAGCTGCCGCTGATGGTGCTGATCATCACCCCGGCCCTGGACGGAGTGAAGAAGGAGTGGCGGGAGGCCTCCCAGAGCCTGGGCGCCTCCGGCTTCCAGTACTGGTTCCACATCGCCCTGCCGATCCTGGCCCCGCCCCTGCTCTCCGCCATGATCCTGCTGTTCGGCAACGCCTTCGGCGCCTACGCCACCGCCTACGCCCTCACCGGCGGCATGCTCAACCTGGTGCCCATCCTCATCGGCGCCCAGATCCAGGGCGACGTGCTGCACGATCCCAACCTGGGCTACGCCCTGGCCTTCGGCATGGTGGTGGTCATGACCGCCTGCATCCTGGCCTACACCGCCCTCCAGCGGCGCGCCTCCCGGTGGCTGCGATGAGCCCGCAGCAGGAGCGGAGGGCCACGGGTCGCAGACCCGTCCCGCAGGGATCGCGCACAGGAGGTGCGCGATGACCCCGCAGCAGGAGCGGAGCGCCACGGGTCGCAGACCCGTCCCGCAGGGATCGCGCACAGGAGGTGCGCGATGACCCTCCGGCGCGGCTGGGCCTGGCTCTGGATGGTCCTGGGGTTCCTGTACTTCTTCATCCCCCTGGCGGCGACCTTCATCTTCTCCCTGCACGGCCAGCGCGGCGTGCTCAGCTTCATCGCCTACCGCCACGTGTTCGCCGACCCGCAGTTCCTCGCCACCTTCACCTTCTCCCTGGAGATGGCGGTGTGCACCATCGTCGCCGGCCTGTGCCTGATCATCCCCACGGTGCTCTGGATCCACCTGCGCGCCCCCTGGGCCAAGCCCATCGTCGAGACCTTCTCCCTGCTGCCCTTCGTCATCCCGCCCATCGTCCTGGTGTTCGGGCTGATCCGCATGTACAGCGCCCCGCCGTTCAACCTGGTCGCCAGCCGCGGCCTGCTGGTGGCCGGCTACGTGGTGCTGGCGTTCCCCTACATCTACCGGTCCGTGGACGGGGGCCTGCGTGCCATCGACCTGCGCGGGCTCACCGAAGCCGCCCTGAGCCTGGGCGCCGGCTGGGGCACCATCATGTTCCGGGTGGTGCTGCCCAACATGCGGGTCGCCCTGCTCAGCGCGGCCTTCCTCACCTTCTCCATCGTCATCGGCGAGCTCACCCTCGCGGTGATGCTGGCCTGGCCCGCCTTCGGCCCGTACATGGCCCTGGTGGGCCGGGACCTGGCCTACGAGCCCGCGGCGCTGGCCATCCTCAGCTTCCTCCTCACCTGGGGCCTGATCGGCCTCATCCAGCTGGCCAGCCGCGGCATGGCCAAGGCTTCCGCCATCGGCGGGGCCCATTGAAAGGGACACGCGCATGGCCTTCCTGGAACTGAATGGCGTGGTCAAGCGGTTCGGCCGGGCCGCGGTGGTGGACGGCTTCAGCCTGGCGGTGGAAGAAGGCGAGTTCGTGTCGTTCCTGGGCGGTTCCGGCTGCGGCAAGACCACCACCCTGCGCATGGTCGCCGGGTTCGAGACCCCCACCGAGGGCAGCATCCGCATCAACGGCGCCGAGGTCACCGGCGTGGCCCCCAACCGGCGGGGCGTGGGCATGGTGTTCCAGAACTACGCCCTGTTCCCCAACATGACCGTGCGCCGGAACATCGAGTTCGGCCTGAAGGTGGCCAAGTGGCGCCCGGCGGAGATCCGGGCGCGGGTGGCGGAGATGCTCGAGCTGATCCACATGGAGGAGCTGGGCGAGCGCTATCCGCACCAGATGTCCGGCGGCCAGCAGCAGCGGGCCTCCCTGGCCCGGGCCCTGGCGGTGCGCCCGCGGGTGCTGCTCCTGGACGAGCCGCTTTCGGCCCTGGACGCCAAGATCCGGGAGCGCCTGCGCACCGAGATCCGGGCCATCCAGCAGCAGACCGGGATCACCACCATCTACGTCACCCACGACCAGGAGGAGGCGCTCTCCCTGTCCGACCGGATCGTGGTGATGCAGGCCGGGCGCATCGAGCAGGTGGGCACCCCGTTCGAGATCTACAACCATCCGGCCACCCCGTTCGTGGCGTCCTTCATCGGCAACCTGAACCTCCTGGAGGCGGAGGTGGTGGACGCGGCCCGGGGGCTGCTGGCGGTGGACGGCCAGGAAGTGCGCGCCGCCGGCCCGGTGACGGCGGGCGGCTCCCGGGTGAAGCTCGCGCTGCGCCCGGAGATGCTGGCCCTGGAGGACGGCATTCTCCGGGCCAACACCCTGGAGGGGACCCTCGCCAACATCATCTTCCTGGGCTCCATCGTGCGCCTGGTGATCCGGGTCGGCAGCCACGAGCTCTTCCTGGACCGGTTCAACGCGCCGCACCTGGCGCTGCCGGGGGTCGGGTCGAGGGTGTCGGTGGGCTTCGCCCGGGAGGCCTGCCTGGTCTCCGAAGCCGAGGCGCCGGTTGAGTTGGTGGGGGCCTGAGCATCCGGCACAGCCCCTGAACAGCAGATGAAGAACAAGTCCAGCCATCGTTCGCCCACACTATCCAGCCTGGCAATATTGTTTCCGACGGGTCCATGCGCAAGGGTGCAGCGGAATCGGACTTTCTTGAATCCGTAGGTGCAGCGAGGCCGCCATGGAAGACCCGTCCAGTCAACCCGGCCTCCATCCCCTCTCCTGGGGCCTGGTGGCGCTGCTGGCCGGCCTCTGCCTGGCGGCGCACATGGCGGCCAGCGGCGCCTACGGCTACTTCCGGGACGAGCTGTATTTCCTGGATTGCGGACGCCACCTGGCCTGGGGCTATGTCGACGACGCGCCCATGATCGCGCTCTTCGCCCGCATCGGCCTGCTGCTGGGGGGCTCCCTGCCCGCCATCCGGCTGCTGCCGGCCCTGGCCGGCGCGGGCACCGTGGCCCTGGCCATGGTGCTGGCCCGGGAACTGGGCGGCGGCCGCTTCGCCCAGGCCCTGGCAGGACTGTGCACCCTGGCGGCGCCCGTCTTCCTGGCCCTCCAGGGCATGCTGTATTCCAGCGGCTTCGAGCCGCTCTTCTGGATGGGCTGCGTGGTCGTCCTGCTCCGCCTGCTGCGGGGGGGCGATGCCCGCCTGTGGCTCGCCTTCGGGGCGGTGGCGGGGCTGGGGATCGAGGCCCGGTACTCCACTCTGCTGTTCCTCGCGGTCCTGCTGGGCGCCATCCTGGCCTCGCCCCTGCGCCGGGAGGCCCGGAAGCGCTGGTTCTGGGCCGGCGCGGCCCTGGCCCTGGCCATCGCCCTGCCGACCCTGCTCTGGCAGGTCCGGCACCAGTTCCCGCTCCTGCAGAGCCAGGAGCACATCCACCAGGTGGGCAAGAACATCGTGCTGGGCCCGGCGGCCTTCCTCCTGCAGCAGGTGCTGCTGCTGAACCCCCCGCTGCTGCCGTTCTGGCTCGGCGGCCTCGGCTGGCTCCTGTTCGGCGGCAAGGGGCGCTTCCGGATCCTGGGCTGGACTGGCCTGGTCCTGTTCCTGGCCATGTTCCTGCTGAAGGCCAAGAACTACTACCTGGCGCCCATCTGTCCGCTGCTGTTCGCCGCCGGGGCCGCGGCCGCCGAGGCCGGACTCCAGCGCTGGCGCCGGACCCGGGACCGCGCCTGGCCGAAGGCGGTGGCGGCGGCATGGGCCGCCCTGGCCTTCCTGCTCGTCGCGCCGGCCATGCTCCCGCTGCTGCCGCCGGCGCGGCTCCTCGCCTACCAGGCGGCGCTCCGCATCAATCCGCCCAGGACCGAGGCCGCCCACCGGGGACCGCTGGAACAGCGCCTGGGCGACCGGTTCGGCTGGCCGGAGCTGGTGGCCGAAACCGCCGCGATCCACGCCGCGCTGCCCCCCGGGGAGCGGAGCCGCACCGCGATCTTCGCCGGCAACTATGGCGAGGCGGGGGCGGTGGACCAGTTCGGCCCGGCCCTGGGCCTGCCCGCGGCCGTCTGTGCCCACCAGGCCTGCTTCTTCTGGGGGCCCCCTGCTGCGGAGCCCGCGACCGTCATCTGCCTCGGCTGCGACCGGGCCTTCCTGGAGCGCTACTTCACCTCGGTCGAACAGGCCGGCGTCCACTTCCACCCCTGGGGCATGGCTGCGGAAAACCGGCCCATCTTCCTGGCCCGCGGACTGCGCCGGCCGCTGCGGGAGCTCTGGCCTGAGCTCAAGCGCTGGGACTGAACGCCCATGGTCCGGGGGCGGAAATCTGGCGACCGCAAAATATAAATGATCTTTCATGGAAAGGCATGTATTAATATTGGGATTCAATAAATGAGCCTTGTATCAAAAGTCCAAGGCCGAGCCAGACATTCTGTTACGTGTTGGTGAATTTTTCATTGATGGGAGTCCATCCGTCATGCTCCTCGGCCGCCTCAGTGTGAAAATGCGCTTCATGCTGGTCCTGGCGATCGGGCTCGCCTTCCAGGCCTGCATGTCCGTGGTGTCGCTGGCGAACCTGAAGCACACGCTGATCCAGGCGCGCACCGCCGAGGTCAAGCACCTGCTGGAAACCGCCTACTCCACGGTCGCCTTCTACCACGACCAGGCGGCCAAGGGCCTTATGACCGATGCGGCGGCACGGCTGGCGGCCAGGGACGCCGTGCGGGCCATGCACTACGACGGCACCAACTACTTTTTCGTCTGGACCCTGGACGGCACCGGGGTGGCCCATGGCTCCCATCCCGAATGGGAGGGCCGGAACTTCATCACCGGGCCGGACGCGGCGGCCTTCCCCGTCGTCAGCACCATGGTGGCCCGCCTGATCGAGGTGGCCAGGACGCCCAGGAAGGAAGGCGTCGCCTCCTACAAGATCCCGAAATTCGGCCAGACGGTGCCGCTGGACAAGCTCGCCTACACCCGCCTGTTCGAGCCCTGGGGCTGGTCCATCGGCACCGGGGCCTACCTGGACGACATCCAAGCCACGTTCCGGGCGGAGGCCATCTCCATCCTGTGGGTGTTCGGCGGGCTGATCGCCCTGGCCAGCATCCTCACCTACGCCATCGGCGACAACCTGGCCCGGGCGCTGAAGCGTCTGGCGGCCCGGGTCGCCCGGGTCGCCAAGGGCGAATTCGACGGCGAAGTCCCGGAAATCGAGCGGCGCGACGAGGTGGGGGTCATGGCCCGGGCCCTGCTGGTGCTGCGGGACAACAGCCGGGACGCGGTGGAGCTCCGGCTGGACCAGCTCACCGGGCTGCCCAACCGGAAGCTGCTCATGGACCGGATCAAGCAGGCCATCGGCGCCAGTTCGCGCACCGGCAACCTCGGCGGGGTGATGCTCATCGACCTGGACAAGTTCAAGACGCTCAACGACACCCAGGGGCATGACGCCGGCGACCTGCTGCTGAAGGAAGCCGCCCAGCGCCTCACGGCCTGCATGCGCAAGGGCGACACGGTGGCGCGGCTGGGCGGCGACGAGTTCGTCGTGGTGGTGTTCGACATCGGCCAGAGCGAGAAGGAGGCCGCGGTGGCCGCGGAGACCGTCGGCGAGAAGATCCTGGCCGCGCTCAAGCAGGCCTACCAGCTGGGCAGCATCACCTACACCTGCACGGCCAGCATCGGCCTCACCCTGTTCAAGGGCAGCACGGCCTCCATCGAGGACCTGCTGAAGCAGGCGGACCTTGCCATGTACCGGGCCAAGCACGCGGGCGGCGACGCCTGCCGGTTCTTCGACCCACGCATGGAACTGGCGATCCAGGAGCGGGTGGCGCTGGAGAAGGAACTGCGCCTGGCCATCGAGGAGCGCCAGTTCCAGCTCCACTACCAGGCCCAGGTGGGGCCCGGAGGGCGCACCATCGGGGCCGAGGCGCTGGTCCGCTGGAACCATCCCCGGCGGGGCCTGGTGCTGCCGGGAGAATTCATCGCCCTGGCCGAGGAGACGGGCCTGATCCTGCCCCTGGGCCGCTGGGTGCTGGAGACCGTCTGCGGGCAACTGGCCCGGTGGGCCACCCGTCCGGGACTGGCCGAGCTCACCATCTCCGTGAACGTGGGTTCCCGCCAGTTCCTGCAGCCTGGCTTCGTGGCGCAGGTCCTGGAGACCCTCCGCAGCGCCGGCGCCGATCCCCGGAAGCTGCAGCTGGAGGTGACCGAAGGCCTGCTGGTCAAGCACCTGCAGGACGTCACCGAGAAGATGTCCGCCCTGAAGGCGGAGGGCGTGACCTTCTCCCTGGACGACTTCGGCACCGGCGCCTCCTCGCTGTCGCACCTGAAGCGGCTGCCGCTGGACCAGCTGAAGATCGACCGGACCTTCGTAGCCGAGGCGCCCACCGACGCCAGCGACGCCGCCGTCGTCCGGACGATCCTGGCCCTGGCCAAGGCGCTGGGTTTCGGCGTCATCGCGGAAGGGGTCGAGAACGTGGAGCAGCGGAATTTCCTCGCCAGCGCCGGCTGCCGGGACTACCAGGGCTACTACTTCAGCCGCCCGCAGCCGGCGGAGAGCTTCGAACAGTTCGCCCGCCACCCGATCGGAGTGGTTCAGGGCTAGCCATGGGATGGCAATGGCCAGATAATGCCGGAACGTTCAATACGCCAGTCTGCCATTCGAGGTGCCCGTGCGAATCGCCTATATCGTCGGAACGGCCGTGGCCACGATGAAGGACGCCAGGCTCCACGGCCACCGGCTGCTCCTGGCCCGGGAAGCGGATCTGGAAGGCAAGCCCCACGGCCCGATCTTCGTGGCGGCGGACACGGTGGACGCCGGCACCGGCGACCTGGTGGTGGTCACCGAGGGCAGCTCCGCCCGGCAGACCGATCTCACCCAGAACCTCCCGGTGGACGCCGTGGTGGTGGGCGTCCTGGATTCCCTGGAAACCGGCGGGACGTTCACGTTCAGAAAGAGCTGAACCGGCATGAGCCCCGCGCGCCGCATGATCAGCGTCGGCATCGACATCGGCACCACCACCACCCAGCTGGTGTTCAGCGAGCTGACCCTGGTGGAGGTGGCCCGGGCCGGCCAGATCCCCCGCATCGATATCGCCGAGCGGAGCGTGCTGCACTCCAGCGCCATCGTGTTCACCCCGCTGCTGGACGCCGAGACCATCGACGCACCCGCCCTGAGCCGCATCCTCCAGGCGGAGTACCAGCGGGCGGGCGTCACCCCGGGGCAGGTGGAGACCGGGGCGGTGATCATCACC
>Ga0181516_10001268_pt1 | contig 19737 bp, 15 predicted proteins | sample PEATcosm2014_Bin_25_FD_121104 | JGI IMG/M metagenome (GOLD analysis project Ga0181516, IMG submission 121104) | Peatland microbial communities from MTU Mesocosm Facility, Houghton, MI, USA - PEATcosm2014_Bin01_10_metaG | ecosystem: Environmental > Terrestrial > Soil > Wetlands > Peat | place... | reverse complement strand
TTGGTGATGGCGGCATCGCCGCTGATCGCGATCGCCACTTCGTTGCTCTTGGCCCCGGAACGCTTCACCGCACGCCGAATCGCTTCGCCGACAGCCTCCGGATCGACCAGGGTTTTCTCGTTCATTGAATTGGGAGGCGTCGGTTCCGCGGCGTAGGACTCGACGCGATACTGGCCCCCCACCAGCGCCAGCTCGATGAGCTTGATGGACGAGGTTGTAATATCCAGCCCCAGCAGCTGGCGATACTTGCGCGAAAATAGCAACACTTTTTCCCTGACCTTTCAGTAGGCTGCGCGATTTTCTAGGAGACCCTCACGAACTTTGCCTGCAATATATAACAGGCATAAGTTAAATACGAACCGAGTCTGCTCGATCCACCAGTCCTGATGACCTTCACCTTAAACTGCGGATGGAATCAGCGGCCGTGAAGTAGCTCTAAGTTCTTAGGAAGTTCTTTACTTGAGGTGCCCGGACGACGACGCCACTTTATCGGTACTAGTTACGCCCGCAATGCGGCGGGCTATGACAAGCTCCCCCGCTGAAACAGGCTAAATCCCGCAGCGGGGGCCGGCAAACCTGGCGACGTCGTTAGGCGTTGATGATAGCAAGATTGGCGAAGATAACGTAATTTCGGGTCATAATTGGCGAAAATAAATATATATCGGCTGCTGGCGGGTGCGGCGTGGCTCTGCCTGACGCTGACGTTCGTGGGGGTCTGTGCATTGATCGCCAGCTATCTTTATCTGGTGCCCTCACTGCCATCGATCGATGCCATGGGCACACTCGACCTGCCGGTGCCGATGCGGGTCTACAGCCGCACCGGGGAGTTGATCGCCCAGATCGGTGAGAAGCGCCGTGTGCTGGTTCCGTATCAGGACATCCCCGAGGTGGTCCGAAACGCGTTCATCTCGGCGGAGGATCAGCGCTTCTACACCCACCACGGCTTCGACTACAGCGGCATGCTGCGGGCCATCTGGGTCGACCTGACGTCGGGACACTACTCGCAGGGCGCCAGCACCATCACGATGCAGGCGGCTCGAAACATGTTCCTGACGCTCGACAAGAGCATCAAACGCAAACTGCAGGAGGTTTTCGTCGCGTATCGGATGGAACATGAGTTCACCAAGGAGCAGATCCTGCAGACCTACCTGAACGTGATCTTCCTGGGCCAGCGAAGCTACGGCGTCGCCGCGGCGGCCGAGACCTACTTCGGCAAACCCATCGACCAGCTTTCGCTGGCCGAGGCCGCGACACTGGCCGGCCTGCCGCAGGCGCCGTCGAACTACAACCCGGTGACCAACCCGAAGGCGGCGCAGGGCCGGCGCCGCTATGTGCTGCAGCAGATGCTGAAACTGAAGTACATCGACGCCAGCGAGGCACAGGCCGCCAGCCAGGAGACAGTCGCCGCGCACGACTTCGGCATTCTCACTGACGTCGACGCCCCGTATGTGGCCGAGATGGCGCGCGCCGACCTGGTCACTCGCTTCGGTGAGGACGCAGTCAACCAGGGCTACCGCGTCTACACGACCATCGATGGCCGGCTGCAGACCGCGGCCACCCGCGCCGTGCGCATCGGCCTCATCCAGTACGACCGCCGGCACGGCTACCGCGGTCCGCTGAAACAGGTGGAAATCGGCGGCCGTACCGCGGCCGCCCAATTCGAGCCGCTGCTGGCCGCGGTGCCCGGTATTGGCGACCTGTCACCGGCGCTCGTGGTCTCGGTGGCGCCGCAGAGCGCCCGCGTCTACGTGCGCGGACTGGGTTTCGCGCAGATCGATTGGGACGGCCTGTCATGGGCGCGCCGGCGGCTGTCTGAAACGCGCTCGGGGTCGCCACCGAAGCAGGCCAGCGATGTGCTGCAGCGTGGCGATATCGTCTATGTGGTCGCCAATCACGCAGGTCAGGCGCAGCTCGCGCAGCTGCCCGAGGCACAGAGCGCGCTGGTGGCGCTCGATCCGAACGACGGTGCGATCGTGGCGCTGGTCGGTGGCTTTGATTACTTCGACAACAAGTTCAATCGCGCCACGCAGGCGCGCCGGCAGCCGGGCTCGGGTTTCAAGCCATTCCTCTATTCGGCCGCGCTCGAGAACGGCTTCACGCCCTCGACCGTGGTGATGGATGCACCGATCGTCTACGACGACAGCGGCCAGGAGCGCGCCTGGCGGCCGGAGAACGTAGAGAAGGGCTTCGAAGGTCCGATGCGCCTGCGTGAGGCACTGGTGCACTCGCGCAACCTGGTGACGATTCGCGTCGTGCGCCAGTTGGGGGTCGATACGGCCATCGACTACGCCTCGCGGTTCGGCTTCAATCCGCAGGAGATGCCCAAGGACATGACGATCGCGCTCGGCAGCCTGCCGGCGACGCCGCTGCAGATGGTCACCGGCTACGCGGTGTTTGCCAATGGCGGCTACCGGGTCGAACCTTACTTCGTGGAGCGGATCGAGAACGCCGCGGGCACGACGATATTCCAGGCCGATCCCAAGGTGGTCTGCGAGCAGTGCCCCGCGGCTGCCGGCGGCGATGGCGCAGCGCCGCCCGACAACGAAGGACACCTGGTGCCGACGGTGATCACGACCAGCGCACCGGCGCCGTCCGGAGCGGCCGAGGATCCCGACCGTCGGCCCGACAACGCGCTGCCGCCGCTGGTGGCACCTGCGCAGGTGGCGCCGCGTGTGATCTCGCCGCAGAACGACTGGATCATGGATGACATGATGGCCGACGTCATCAAGCGCGGCACCGGGGTTCGAGCCGGCCTCGCCCTCAAGCGCAGCGACATCTCCGGCAAGACCGGCACCACGAACGAGGCGCGCGACACCTGGTTCAACGGCTTCAACCGCAACCTGGTCGCCACCGTCTGGGTCGGGTTCGACCAGGAGCGGCCGCTCGGCGAAGGCGAGGAGGGCAGCCGGACCGCCGTGCCGATCTGGGTCGATTTCATGCGCGAGGCCTTGCGTGACCAGCCCGACCGGGCGCGGCCGATGCCATCGGGGCTCGTCACCGCCCGCATCTCCCCGCGCAGCGGCGAACTTGCGGCCGCTAACGAAAGCGATGCGATCTATGAGACGTTCATGGAAGATCACATGCCAACAGCCAGCAATGCGGTGAACACACTGCCCGGCACCCAGGTTCAGACACCAGGAGGTAACAGCAGCGAGCCTTTGTTCTAGCGCCCGCACCCCGTTTGTAGTGTCTTTCTTCTCAATACAGCGACGCAGGGATCGACTATGAGCCGCTACCCCTCTCCTCGAAAGGACAATCTGCGCCGCGCGCTGGCCCAGGAGGCCGCGCGCATCATGGCCCAGCACGGTATCCACGACTTTCTGACAGCCAAGCGCAAAGCCGCCGAACGCTTAGGGGTGGCGGAGGCCAGCGCACTGCCGCGCAATACCGAGATCGAGCAGGCACTGGTCGAGTATCAGCGGCTGTTCGATCCCGATGGTCACGAACTGACGCTCGAAGCGCAGCGGCGCGCGGCGCTGCAGGCGATGCGCTGGCTGTCGCAGTTCGAGCCGCGTCTGGTCGGACCGGTACTGAGCGGCACTGCCACCGAGCATGCCGACATCCAGCTGCACCTGTTTGCGGACACGCCGGAGTACGTGGCTTTGAAGCTGATCGATCACGGCATCGCGCACGAGATCACCGAACGCCGCGTGCGGCTCGATGCCGAGCGCACCAGGGCATTTCCGGGACTGCGCTTTGCGGTCGACAACCGCCAGGTCGAGGCCACGGTGTTTCCGCTGGACGGCATCCGTCAGGCGCCGGTGAGCCCGGTGGACGGGCGGCCGATGCGGCGCGCCGACGCGGCCGAGATTCAGGGCCTGCTGCGCAGCGCCACCGGCACGTAGTCGCGGCGCGTGGCGCCGGTATAGAGCTGCCGCGGCCGGCTGATCCGCATCGCCGGATCCGAGATCATCTCGAGCCAGTGCGCAACCCAGCCGACGGTGCGCGCGATCGCAAACATCACCGTGTACATCGAGCGCGGGATACCGAGCGCGCTGTAGATGATGCCGGAGTAGAAATCGACGTTGGGATAGAGCTTGCGCGAGACGAAATAGTCATCCTGCAGCGCGATCTCCTCCAGCCGCAGCGCCAGCTCGAACAGCGGATTGTCGGTGCGGCCCAGCTTCGCCAGCACCGTATGGCACATCTCACGGATGATCCGCGCCCGCGGATCGAAATTCTTGTAGACGCGGTGCCCGAATCCCATCAGGCGGAAATGGCTGCTCTTGTCCTTGGCCAGGGTCAGGAACTTCTGGATGTTGTCGACCGTGCCGATCTGCTCCAGCATCGCCAGCACCGCCTCGTTGGCGCCGCCGTGTGCCGGGCCCCAGAGCGCTGCCACGCCGGCTGAAATAGCTGCGTACGGATTCGCGCCGGTGCTGCCGGCGAGACGCACGGTCGAGGTGCTGGCGTTCTGCTCGTGGTCCGCGTGCAGTATGAACAGCAGGTCCAGCGCCTTGGCCGCTACCTCGTCGACCTCGTAGACTTCGCACGGCACCGCAAAGAACATGTGCAGCAGGTTGCTGCAGTAATCCAGATCATTGCGCGGATAGATGAACGGCTGGCCGAGCGCGTGCTTGTGCGCCGCCGCCGCGATGGACGGAATCTTGGCGACTATCCGGTGCGAGAAGATCTCGCGGTGCCGCGGCTCATGAATGTCCATCGAGTCGTGATAGAACGCCGACATCGAGGCCACGACCGCCGATACCATCGCCATCGGGTGCGCATCGTGGTGAAAACCGTTGAAGAAGCGCAGCAACGCCTCGTTGATCATCGTGTGGCGGCTGATGCTGGTCGAGAACGCCTGCAGCTGCTTGGCGCTCGGCAGCTCGCCGTAGATCAGCAGGTAGGCGACCTCCATGAAACTCGACCTTTCGGCCAGCTGTTCCACCGGATAGCCGCGGTACAGCAATACGCCGGCGTCGCCATCGATATAGGTGATCCTGCTTTCACAGGCGCCGGTGGCGCCGAAGCCGGGATCGAAGGTGAAGACACCCTGATCGCGGGTCAGATGCGTGATGTCGAGTGCGTCCGGCCCGATCGTGCCGGAGCGAACGGGTAACGACGACTTGACGCCGGTGGCGGGGTTGGAGAGTTCGAAGCTCTTGTCGGTCATCAGGCCTGCAGGCTCTTATCGGCGCACCCGTGTGTGCGCCGATAAGCTTAGCGCGCGCTGCTGATGCCCGCGTACTTCTTGCGGAATTTATCGACGCGGCCCGCCGTGTCGAGAATCTTCTGCTTGCCGGTGTAGAACGGATGGCAGCTCGAGCACACTTCGACCTGCAGATCGTGGCCGACGGTCGAGCGCGTGGCGAAGCTATTCCCGCAGCTGCACACCACGTTGATGGCTTTGTATTCAGGATGGATTGCAGCTTTCATGTCATCTCCAGTGTGTGGCCGGCGGTCCTGAAAACAAGGGCCTCCGACCGACGGCAGACAAAACGGCCGGGGAGTTTAGACCCAGGGGCAAGGCTGCAGCAAGCATTTGCCGACCTCTCCGGCGAGCACCGGGATTATCCACAGTATCTGTGGATAACTCTGTGCGTAACGCCTGCCCGAGGCCGCCCGTCATGCGCAATCGCTGCGTTTTCATTGATTTGTACAAAAAATGACCAGGGTATTTCAGCCTAATAAATCAGTCTGTTACCGGCACATTGTCGTGCATAGGGACTGAAACGTGACGTAATCGGCTAATTTGCGGAATGCGACTCCCCCTGTTGTGAATAAAAGTCCGCCTGGGTGGCCGCGGCAGTGATAAATGTCCTGCGTTGTCAGGTATTTCCTACCGGTTTCACCAGGAATTCGCCGATCACGTCGTTTAGAAAGTGGTATCCGCGCGGGCTCGCGCGCCAGCGCTCGCCCTGCTGTTCCATCAGTCCCCGGGCCTCCAGGCGCGAGAGCGTCGGCAACAGCACCGCCGCGGTCAGCCCGGTACGCTGTTCGAACTCGTCCGGCTCGAATCCCTCGCGCAGCCGCAGCGCATTCATCAGGTATTCGAACGGCAGATCAGCGCTCGGCACCGTGCGTCGCGCCGGTGCCGTGTGCGCGTTGCCGAGATAGCGGCGCGGCTCACGCTCACGCCAGGTGCGCTCGATATGCAGCGACCCCTGCAGCTGGCGGGTGCACTTGCCGTGCGCGCCGGCGCCCAGCCCCAGGTAGTCGCCGAAGCGCCAGTAGTTGAGGTTGTGGCGGCAACGACGCGCCTCGAGCGCATAGGCGGACACTTCGTACTGCGCATAACCGTTGTCGGCCAGCCGCTGCTGGCAGGCAAGCTGGATCTCCATCGCGCGATCAGCATCGGGCAATCCCTGCGGTGGCACACCGCCGAACACGGTCCCGGGCTCGAGCGTCAGCTCATAGTGGGAAATGTGCGTCGGCTCGAGCTCGAGGGCGCAGTCAAGATCGAACAGGGCCGCAGCCAGCTCCTGCCGCGGCAGCGCGTACATCAGATCCAGATTGAAGTTGTCGATACCGGCCGCGCGCAGCTCGCGCACCGCGCGGCGCGTATCCTCGGCCGAATGGATGCGGCCGAGCAGCCGCAGCGATTCGGCGCTGAAACTCTGCGCGCCCAGCGACACGCGATTGATGCCGGCAGCGCGATAATCGCTGAAGCGCCCGTGCTCGATGGTACCGGGATTGGCCTCGAGCGTGATCTCGAGCTCGGCGGAGAACTCGAGCTCCCGCTGCAGGCCGTCGAGCAGCCGCGCCATGCCCGGCGGCGAGAATAGGCTGGGCGTGCCGCCGCCGAAGAACACGCTGCCGATCTCGCGCCGCTCGAGCTGCGGCAACTGCGCCGCGAGATCAGACAGCAGCGCATCGATATAGGCCGCCTCCGGCAGCTCGCCATGCAGCGTGTAGGAGTTGAAGTCGCAGTACGGGCACTTGGCCACACACCACGGCAGGTGCACATACAGCGACAGCGGCGGCAGCGACAGCGGCGGCAGCGACAGCGATGGGCGCGCGGTCACCATGGCAGCCGCTCGAGCTGCCGGAGCAACTCGGCGCTCGCCACGGCGCGGTGGCTGAGACGGTTTTTAAGCTCGGTGCGCAGCTGCGCGGCGTGCAGCGTCATGCCGCGCGGGACGAACAGCGGGTCGTAGCCGAAGCCGTTGGTTCCGGCCGGTTCCGTGGCGATGCTGCCCTCCCAGACGCCGCGCGCCAGCACCGGAGCCGGGTCGGCCGCATCGCGCACCAGCGCCAGCACGCAACGGTAACGCGCGGTGCGGGCGGGCGCGGGCACCGCCGACAGTTCGGCGAGCAGCCTGGCATTGTTGTCCGCGTCCGTTGCGGACGCGCCGGCGTAACGCGCCGAGTACACCCCCGGGCGGCCGTCCAGCGCGTCGACCTCGAGCCCGGAGTCATCCGCCAGTGCGGGCAGGCCGCTGACGAGCGCGGCGTGGCGCGCCTTGAGCAGCGCATTGGCCTCGAAGCTGGTGCCGGTTTCCGCAATCGCGGCAATCCCAAGCGCGGCCTGCAGCAGCAGCTCGATCTGGAAGTTGCATAACAGCGCCTCCAGCTCGCGCTGCTTACCCGGATTGGCACTCGCGAGCACGGCCTGGCGCGGCGGCCGGCGATCGGCTTCAGGCATCGAGCGCCTGGGCCTGCAGCGAGCAGAGCTCGCCGATGCCGCTCGCGGCGAGATTCAGCAGCGCATCGAGTTCGTGGCGACGAAAGGCGTGCCCCTCGGCGGTTCCCTGCACTTCGATGAAGGCGCCGCCGTTGTTCATGACCACGTTCATGTCCGTTTCGGCTTCCGAATCTTCGGCGTAATCCAGATCGAGCATCGGCACGCCGCGCACGATGCCGACGGAAACCGCGGCCACCTGCCCGTGCAGCGGACTCGCATGCATCAATCGCCGCGTCCGCAGGCTCTCACAGGCATCGGCGAGCGCCAGATAGGCGCCGGTGATCGAAGCGGTGCGCGTACCGCCGTCGGCCTGCAGCACATCGCAATCGATCGTGATCGTACGCTCTCCCAGCGCCGCCAGATCCACCGCTGCGCGCAGCGAGCGGCCGATCAGCCGTTGAATCTCCTGGCTGCGGCCGGTTTGCTTGCCGCGTGCGGCCTCGCGCGGACTGCGCGTGTGCGTGGCGCGCGGCAGCATGCCGTACTCGGCCGTGACCCAGCCCTGCGACTTGCCGCGCAGGAACGGCGGCACGCCCTCCTCGACGCTGGCGGTACAGAGCACGCGCGTGTCGCCGAATTCCACCAGCACCGAGCCTTCTGCATGGCAGGTAAAGCGGCGCGTAAAACGCACCGGGCGCAGTGCATCGGCGGCACGGCCGTTGTGACGCGGGGGTCGGTTCAAGCAGCTACTCCTGGTCGAGAAAGCGCAGCGCGGCCACCGAGGTGTTGTCGCTGGCGGCGCCGGCATTCAGCAGTGCCTGCGCGGCCAGCGCCTCGAGCGTCTCGCGCAGCGGCAGACCGAGCGTCACGAACGCGTTCGCGATCATCGCTTCGTCGAGGTTAGCCCAGAAACCGTCGGTGCACACCAGCAATACGTCGCCGGGCAGCAGCGCGTGGCGTGCGCTGACCGCCATCTCGGGCAGGATCGCCTCGCCGCCGAGACAGGACTCGACGAAGTTGCGCATCGGGTGGTTCTGCATCTGACCGGCACTGATCACACCCTCTCGTACCAGCAGCTCGACGTGACTGTGATCCCGGGTGCGATCACGCACCCGCCCGGCGCGCAGGTGATAGACGCGGCTGTCGCCAACATGCGCCCAGTAGGCCGAGGACTGCTGTACGACACACAGCGCACAGGTCGCTCGCGGCCGCAGCTCCAGCGGCACCTGCATGCCATAGACCACTATCCCCTGGTGCGCGACCCCCATCGACAGGTGCAGGAACCCCAATGGATCCAGCAGCGGCAGCTGACTCTGCGTGAAACGATCGGTCACACTGCGCTGGGCGATTTCAGCCGCAGCCTCACCGTCGGCATGACCGCCCATACCATCGCACGCGATCAGCAGCGCGGCATCCGCCGTCACTGCGATCGAAACGCGATCCTGATTGCTTTCGCGTGTGCCCTGCAGGCTTAATTCCGCACTTTCAACCCGCAAGCGAGCTCCGGCACTTTCCGCTAAACTTCGCCGCGCTTTATACACCATCAGCCTCCCATGATCGCAAGCATGACGGGTTTCGCGCGCCACGAGCGCACCGGCCCCTACGGCACGCTCGTTTGCGAGATCCGTAGCGTCAATCATCGCTATCTCGACGCCACGCTGCGTTTGCCCGACAGCTGCCGCGCCCTGGAACCGGCGCTGCGGCAGGCGCTGGCCGCCAGGATCAACCGGGGCAAGGTCGACTGTACGCTGCAGCAACGAGCCGCCCAGAACAGCGCAGCGGGTCTCGACATCGATCAGGAAGTGCTCAAGCGGCTGCTCGGGCGCCTGGCAGAGCTCAAGGACGCGTTGGCGCAGCCACCGGCGCAGGTCGACCTGATCGAAGTGCTGCGCTGGCCCGGCGTGCTGCGCGAAGCCGATGCCTCGAGCGATCAGCTGCAGGTCGATGCCCAGTCGCTGTTCGCACAGACGCTGGCCGAGCTGGCCGCCGCCCGGGCGCGCGAGGGTGCGCGGCTGGCTCAGCTGATCGAACAACGACTGGCCGCGCTGTCGCAGATGATCGACGGCACGCGCGGCCGGCTGCCCGAGGCCCAGGCGCGCATTCGACAGCGTTTCGCCGAGCGGCTGGCGGAGCTCAAGGTGCAGGTCGATCCCGAGCGCATCGAACAGGAGATCGCGCTGCTGCTGCAGCGCTTCGACATCGCCGAGGAAATCGACCGCCTCAGCGGCCACATCGTCGAGGCGCGCCGCGCACTCTCGAGCAGCGAACCGGCCGGCCGCCGGCTCGACTTCCTGATGCAGGAATTCAATCGTGAAGCCAACACGATGTCCTCCAAGTCGCAGGACCAGGAGACCACGCGCACCGCGGTGGAAATGAAAGTGCTGATCGAGCAGATGCGGGAGCAGGTGCAGAACATCGAGTGAGATCAAGGGCTGTGAGCCAGTATCGGATATTCCTGTCCTCACCCAAGGATGTTTCTGCAGAGCGTGACCGTGCGCAACTGGTCATCGATCGCCTCAACGCCGAGCATCCCGGCGAGCCCCTCTTTTCGCTGACCCGCTGGGAACATGACTACTTCACTGCGCAGGAAGGTTTCCAGACGCAGATTTCGGCCCCTGGAAGAGGCCCGGGGGACCACGACCTCGTCGTGTTCATCTTCTGGAAGCGGCTCGGCACTGACCTGCCGCCGCAGTACAACCGCGTCGATGGTACGACCCGCACGGGCACCGAATACGAGTTCGAGGAAGCACGCGATGCGCGCGAGCGGCGCGCCGATCAGCTGCCCGACATCCTGGTGTATCGCAAGCGGGCGAAAGTGCTCTACAGTGAAGAGACTCTCGATGCCGAGCGGGCGCAGAAGAAGGCGCTGGATCAGTTCTGGGAGCGTTGGTTCAGGACTGACGTCGGACACTTCATCGCGGGCTTCCAGAGCTTTCAGGACCTTACCGACTTCGAGCGTCAGCTCACGCGCCATCTGCGGGAGTGGCTGCAGCGACGTCGCACCGACAAGATCGTCTGGGAGATCGAGCGGCTGGGGTCACCCTATCGCGGATTAGAGGCCTATGACGAGACTCATGCGGGCCTGTTCTTCGGCCGCGACAACGATATCGCCCAGGCGCGGGCGCGCTTTATCGAAGCCTCCATCGGACGCGAGAGCGGCCGGCGAGGACTGCCATTCCTGCTGATCCTCGGGCCGAGCGGCTCGGGCAAATCATCCTTCCTGAGGGCGGGCCTGCTACCGCGGATGCGCACCGGCGGCGCACCGGCCTTTCGTGAAGACGGCGCGGACGGCATCCACGCTTTCCGCAGCCTCGTGGTCGTGCCGCGGGAACTGGGTGAGGATCTGTGCCGCGGCCTGGCGACGGCACTGTATCGGGCCAGGGAGGAACAGGGCCATGGGTTGCCCGAACTGGCGGACGGCGACTATCGGACTGCGGACGCCTTCGCCGAACTGGCCTCATCCAGCCCAACCTCGGCAGTGGCGCCGGTGCTCGGCGCACTCGATCGCCTCTCGACCGTAACGGAGCCCGGCATTGATGCAGGCTCCAGGACGCGTTGGGGACTGATGCTGGCGATCGATCAGCTCGAAGAGCTGTTTGCGCTTCCGGACCCGGCGCGGCGCGCCTTCGTCGACCTGTTGAGTGCGCTCGCCGCCAGCGGACGAGTATGGGTGGCGGCGACGATGCGCAACGATTTCTATGATCGCCTGCGACAGGACCCGGAGCTCGGCGCGTTGACCGACAAAGGGCGGACCTATGACCTGTCGTTTCCCGTGGCGGCTGATTATAGAGCCATCATCCGCCATCCGGCCGAGGCGGCCGGGCTGCGATTTGAAGCCACGGCGCGGCGCGATCTGGCAGTGGAGCTGGAATCCGAGGCCACCGGCGAGGGCGTGCTGCCGATGGTGGCGTTTCTTCTCGACCAGCTCTTTCGACAGCGGCGCGGCAACCTGCTGACGCTGGAGACCTACGACCGGCTCGGCGGTGCCGCAGGCGCGATGGCGCATCACGGCGAGCAGGTGTTCGCAACGCTGCCGGCCGCGGTCGCGGACAGCCTGCGGCATGTCTCGCGCCGACTGGTTCGCAAGAGCCTGCAGGACACTGCCGCCACCTCTACGGCGGCGCCGTTGTCGGCTTTTCCAGCCGGATCACCGCATCGGCAGTTGGTCGATGCCCTGAGCAGCGCGCGGCTCCTGACCGCATTCACGGTCCCGACCAACGCTGCCGAAGACCGTGCCGCCTGGGTGCGTTGGACGCATGAGAGCCTGCTCGATCGCTGGCCGCGACTGCGACAGCTCATCGATGCCGACCGGCGTGATTACGAGACGCTCGATCGTCTGCGCGCGGCCTTGGCGCTCTACGACAAAGCAGCGGTCGATCAACGCGCGCCGCGGCTGCTGAGCGGACTGTCGCTGGCCGAAGGCCTCGATCTGATCGAGCGCTGGGGCAGCGACGTCGACCCGTCGCTGCAACGCTACGTTGCCGACTCGGAAAGCGCACGCCAGGCCAGGGAGCGTCGCCGGCGGCGTACGGTCGCGACCGTGATTACATCGCTGTCGGGCCTGACGCTCATCGCAGTCGCTGCCGGCCTGTTGTTTGTCAGAGAGCGCAACGCGGCGAACCGGCAGGCGACCATCGCCAGCCGCACCGCCGATTTCATGGTGTCCCTGTTCGAACAGGCCGATCCGACCGAGAACCGGGGGAAACCCCTGACCGCGCACGAAATGCTCGACCGGGGAGCGCAGGACATTGGCCACAATCGCATGCTCGATCCCGGCATCCGTGCCGATCTGATGACCGCCATGGGGAGGGCCTATGACGGCCTCGGCCTGTTTGAACCCGCAAAGGATTTGCTCGAGCAGGCGCGCCAGGAGCAGCGGTCGGGGGTCGTCTCCGACGAATCCCGTGTCCGCACACTGCTGGCGCTGGGCACGACACTGTACTTCGCCGCCGACTATGACCAGGCAGAGAAGATCTCACTCCAGGCGGTCGATCTCGCACGCCGGTCGTTGCCGTCTTCGAGTGTGCTGCGATCCCAGACGCTGACGGGGCTCGCCGATGTATTGACGCAGCTCGAGCGCTATCCCGAGGCGGAAAAGCTGTGTCTCGAAGCACTGTCCGCCGATCGCAAACGAGGCGCAGCCGAGGCGGGAGAGCTGGCAAACACGCTCGATTCCCTCGCCAATGTCTACCTTGACAGCGGCGACCTGCAACGGGCCGAGGCACCGATGCGCGAAGCCCTGTCCCTACGCCTCAAGGCATTCGGGGAGCAGCACACACGCACCGCCCAGTCGATGAACAACCTGGCGCTGCTGCTGTACCAGATGGGTCGTTACGATGAAGCCAGCACGCTGTTTCGCCAGGCACTGCCGATCTACCGCGCGCTGTACACCGGGGACCACCCGGAGGTGGCGGATATCCTGAACAATCTGGGGCGCTCGGCCCTGATGGCGGGGGACCTCGACGAAGCCGAAGCGCTGTTGCGGGAGTCGATCGCGATCGATGATCGCATCGAGCCCCCGACACACGATGATTTCGTGCCCACGCTGAACAGTCTGGCGGAAATCCACTCCTTTCGAGGCCAGCTCGCCGAGGCGCGAAAGGAAATAGATCGTGCGCTGTCGATCGCGCAGCTGCCGGGTCACGGAGCGTTTCTCAGCCTGGTGCAGATGACCTGCGCCTACGTGGATCTGGCGGAGGCCAGGAACCTGGATGCCGCCGCTGCGCTGCTGACGGACTCGCACGGCCTGCTGGAGCAAGAGTACCCGTTGAACAAGAACGCGGCGGCGGCGTGGCGGTACGCGGTATGGGATTCGGTCGATGCCCGCTTGCTGGCCGCCAGGGGTGAATCGACCCGGGCCAGGCAGTTGCTGACTGCATCCGTGCCGGTGATCGAGCAAAGATTTGGCGCCAGTGGATTTTACAGTCAGCGGGCCCGGAAGATTCTCGCCAGCCTGGCACTCAAATAGGGCAATATCCATGGGGAAAAGGGGGGAACTCACGATGAGAACGAGGCAACGGCTTGCTCTTGCAATCTCCGTGCTGGCACTGGCGCTGGCATCGCAGGCACAGGCCGGTTCGCGCAGCGGGCGTTCGGACAATCCGGGCAACTACTGTGACCTGCAGGGCTGGGTGCCGACTGGCGTCAGCAGCAAGTGGACGGGCAAAGCCCCGTTCGTATCGGGTATCGAGACCATCAAGACCGATACCAGTGGGCTTGCAACCAAACCGAACTCCGACCAAGGCGTCGATCCGTATCTGATGTGGGATGGCGGGCCCGCGTCGGCCAAGAGCTTCTTCCAGTCCGGGACGGTGGTGGTCGGAGACCCGGTGGTGTACTGCGTTCCGAATTCGTCGCTGAGCTTTGTCTGGAACAACGATCCAGAGGCGGGAACGCAGAACCCTAATCCCGCCTCTCAGGCCGATCCGACGCTCGCGGCTACCGGCGCTGTCATGTACGAGTGGGTGGACCTGAACCCGAATAATGAGACTTTTACCGTCAACATGCCGGACGCCGAGGTCATTGTCTGGAGCATTCCCGCCAATACGGGCAGCGGCAGTTCAATCAAGTGGCCGGGCGGATTCGAGTTTGAACTGGACTGGTGGTGTGGCAACACACTCACCGGCGCGGCCGCCAGTGGCGAGACGCCTTCGATAACCTGGATGGGTAACAGCTACACGTACACGGACGGCTGCAGCTCATTCAATGGCGATGATCTGCTCTTCAATGATTCGGGGGTCCTGGTTGGCTACGTTGACAACCCGACGTCCGGTACGCCAACCGTCACACTGGGCACGAGCGCACCGGGCTGGACCGAGTCGCTGCGCACCACCACGCATCTGGCCATTTCGAAAAAAACGGCGCCGCAGAACACTCCGGTCAAGTTCACGGCCGCGGTGTGGGGGCCTTTTCCGGCCGGCGGTGCGCCCGGTGGATCGGTCGAGTTCCTGAACGGTTCGACTTCGCTTGGCACCGCCGCACTCAATAATGCGGGCGTGGCGAGCCTGAGTCTCGATACCCTGACGCCAGGCACTTATGAAGTAACTGCCGACTACGTGAGCAATGACGCGCGTCACGCGAACAGCGACTCCGGCCAGGCAATTACACTGACAGTGACGAACTAGGCCAAGACCCCGAGGAGCGTGCGGCCAGTCCCATTGCGCGCCGTGCGCGCTACCGGGAACAGAGGTCTGTGCCCGATAATCAAGCATGGGCCAACTGTTCGTCATTTCCGCTCCGTCCGGCGCCGGCAAGACCAGCCTGGTGAAGGCGCTGCTGGCGGCACGGCCCAATCTCGTGGTTTCGGTGTCGCACACCACGCGCACTCCGCGGCCACAGGAGGTCGAGGGTCGCGACTACTACTTCGTGACGCCGGCTCGCTTTCATGCGCTGGTCGGGCAGGGCGCCTTTCTCGAACATGCGTCGGTGTTTGACAATCTATATGGCACCGGCCAGGCGCAGATCGAGGACAAGCTGGCGGCCGGCAGGGACGTGCTGCTCGAGATCGACTGGCAGGGCGCACAGCAGGTCCGGCAGGCAATGCCGGCCGCCCGGACCATCTTCATCCTGCCGCCCTCGCGTGCGGTGCTGGAGCAGCGGCTGCGGGAGCGTCGCACCGACAGCCCCGCCACCATCGCGCGGCGCCTGGCCGATGCGGCCGCGGACATGTCGCATTACCGGGAATTCGACTTCGTGGTGGTGAACGACAACTTCGAGCGGGCCACGGCCGAACTGAGCTCGATCCTCGACGGCGACGGTGCGGAACTGGTGGCATCGCGGCCCGAACTGTCGGAACTTATCGCCGGCCTGATACGCTAGGCTGGTTGCGGCGACGCCGCTGGCCGCTGCTCTCCCGATGCAGTACACTGCATGGGCAACCCCCGGTATTTTCAGGATATTCATAGCCATGGCCCGAGTCACTGTCGAAGACTGTCTGCAAAACGTCGATAACCTGTTCCAGCTGGTGCTGCTCGCCAGCCAGCGCGCGCGGCGCCTCGCAAACGGTGCCGAGCCGACGGTGCCGATCGAGAACGACAAGGCCACGGTGCTGGCACTGCGCGAAATCGCAGCCGGCAACATCACCCCGGAGATGCTGCGTGAACCGGAACCGCGTCCCGAGCCACTGGTGCCCGATGCCGACAACGAGGCGACCTTCCGCGCACCGCAGTTCGGACTGATTGATCGCGAGCTCTGAGCCCGCCGAGACTCGAGGTTCTCTCTACGAGACGACCGTGGACTATGCGTCTTCGCTGTTGGGATTGTTGCCCGGCGCGAAGCGCACCACCCCGGGCGTCAAGGAGCTGTTAGCGAAGGTTGCGACTTACCTGCCACCCGAGCAGGTGGAGCGTGTGCGCACTGCGGCTGAATTCGGCGCCGCTGCGCATCAGGGCCAGACACGCGTTTCGGGCGAACCCTATATCACGCATCCGGTCGCGGCCGCCGTCATCCTGGCCGATCTGCATCTCGATGCCGACACCATCGTCGGGGCCATCCTGCACGACGTCATCGAAGACACGCCGATCGCGAAGGCGGACATCGCGCAGCGCTTCGGCGACGACGTCGCGGAAATTGTCGACGGCGTCACCAAGCTCGACCAGATCCGCTTCAAGAACCGCGAGGAAGCGCAGGCGGAAAACTTCCGCAAGATGCTGCTGGCGATGGTGCGGGATCTGCGCGTGATCCTGGTCAAGCTCGCCGACCGCACCCACAACCTGCGCACCATCGAAGCGCTGGCGCCGGCCAAGCGGCGCCAGATCGCGCGCGAGACGCTCGACATCTATGCGCCGGTCGCCGAACGGCTCGGACTGTACGCCATGAAACTCGAACTCGAGGATCTCGGCTTCCGCAGCCTCTATCCGCAGCGTCATCGCGTCATCGAACGCGCGCTGAAGCGCGCGCGCGGCAACCAGAAGGAATTCCTGGTCAAGATCCGCGCGCAATTCGAGGCCGCACTCAAGAAGGCAGCACTGACGGCGCACGTCGAAGCGCGCGAGAAACATCTCTACAGCATCTACCGCAAGATGCGGCGCAAGCGCGCGCCGCTGTCCGAGATCGTCGATGTCTACGGCCTGCGCATCATCGTCGACTCGGTCGACAACAGCTATCGCGCACTCGGCATCGTACACAGCGTCTACAAGCCGATGCCCGGCCGCTTCAAGGACTACGTGGCAATCCCGCGTGTCAACGGCTATCAGTCGCTGCACACCACGCTGTTCGGCCCCAACGGCGTACCGATCGAGGTGCAGATCCGCACCGAGGACATGAACCACATTGCCGAGTCGGGCATCGCCGCCCACTGGAAGTACAAGCACGATGAGAGCGAGGGCTCGGCACAGCAGGAGCGCGCGCGCAAGTGGCTCTCCAACCTGGTCGAGATGGAAGTGGGCGGCAATTCCGAGGAGTTCATCGAGAGCGTCAAGGTCGACCTGTTTCCAGACAAGGTCTACGTGTTCACGCCGCGCGGCGAAATCCTGCGCCTGCCGCGCGGCGCCACCGTGGTGGATTTCGCCTATGCGGTGCACACCGACATCGGCAATCGCTGCGTCGCGGCCAAGATCGATCGCCGACTGACCCCGCTGCGCGCGGTGCTGCGCAACGGGCAGACCGTGCAGATCATCACCGCCAAAGGTGCGACGCCGAATCCCTCGTGGGTGAATTTCGTCGTCACCGCCAAGGCGCGCTCGGCCGTGCGGCATTATCTCAAGAGCCTGCATCACAGCGAGGCGGTCGAGCTCGGCCGGCGGCTGCTGAGCCAGGCACTGGCGGAGTTCGATATCGAGCTCAAGAAGCTGCCGCCCGAGATCATGCAATCGGCGCTGATGGAATTCTCCCTCGAGGACGCGGATGAGCTGTACGAGAAGATCGGGCTCGGCGAACGCCTCGCGCCGCTGGTCGCACGGCGGCTGCTGCCGGGCGACCGAACCGAGGTCGCCGGCGGCGGCAACACCCAAGGCGGCGCCGACACCCACGGCGGCGGCGCCTCGCCGCTGGCGGTGGCCGGGACCGAAGGCCTGCTGGTCAGCTACGCGCACTGCTGCTACCCGCTGCCCAATGATCCGATCTTCGCTTTCCTGAGCACCGGCCGCGGTATCGTCGTTCATCGCGAGACCTGCGCCAACGTCGCGGACTATCGTAAGCAGCCGGAAAAGTGGCTGCCGGTGACCTGGCAGCAGAAGCCGGGGCGCCTGTTCCTGGCGGAGATCCGCATCGACATCGTCAATCGCATGGGCATGCTCGCGGCGCTGTCGGCGGCGATTGCCGCCACCAACACCAATGTCAACCATGTCACGATCGATCAACGCGATGCCGAAACCCAGATCCTGATCTTCATCGTCGAGGTGTCCGACCGTGCGCACCTGGCGCGCATCATGCGCGTCGTGCGCCGGATGCCGGACGTGCTGCGCGTCGTACGCGCCATAGCCAGCAATATCCACGGCCCGCGCCACGGTGGCGCGGGCAGCGGCAGCGACACCACCGGCGAGGATGCCGGTGACGATACCGGCGATGACATGAGCATCAATGTGAGCAGTGAGCCAACATGAAACGACAGATCATCCAGACTTCCGCTGCGCCCAAGGCCATCGGCCCGTATTCACAGGCAGTTCGCACCGGCGATACGGTCTATGTCTCGGGGCAGATTCCGCTCGACCCGGTCAGCGGCCAGCTGGTCAGCGGCGACATTGAAGCCGAAGTCCGGCGGGTGTTCGATAATCTCACGGCCATTGCACAGGCAGCCGGTGGATCACTGGCCGACGTCGTCAAGCTGAGCGTATTCCTGACTGACCTGTCGCACTTCCCGAAGGTCAACGAGATCATGGCCACATACTTCAGCGAGCCGTACCCGGCGCGCGCCGCGATCGGTGTCGCGGCGCTGCCGCGGGGCGCTCGAGTCGAGATGGAGTGCGTACTGAGTCTCGCCTGACGCGTGCGGCCAGCCGGCCGCGAGCGCGTGGGCAAAGGAGTTCCCCCGGACCGCGCGGCACGCCCAGTGCCGCGTCGCTGAGCGCGCGCCTCGCGCGCCTGGGCGTCGAACAGCCGGGCGACATCCTGTTCGTGCTGCCGTTGCGGTACGAGGATCGCACGCACGTGGTGCCGATCGGCGCGCTGGCGGAGGGCATGCACGCCGTGGTCGAGGGCGAGGTACTGCTGGCCGAACTGGTATTCCGCCGGCGCCGGCAGCTGCTGGTGCGGCTCGCCGATGGCACCGGCTCACTGACACTGCGCTTCTTCTACTTCTCCAATGCCCAGCGCGACGCGCTGGCACGCGGCGCGCGGCTGCGCTGCCATGGCGAAGTTCGACGCGGCCCTTACGGCCCGGAGCTCGTTCATCCCGAATACCGGCACATCACCGACGCCAGCGAACCGTTGCCGCAGACGCTGACGCCGATCTATCCGGCCACCGAAGGCCTCACGCAGGGGCGGCTGCGAATGCTGGTCGACCGCGCCCTGCGGGCGCTCGAGCGGCAGGGCGTTGCCGAGTTGCTGCCCGAGGTGCTGCTCGCACGGCTGCAACTGCCAGCGCTGCGCACGGCGCTCGAGTTCATGCATCGGCCGCCGGTCGGCACCGAACTGGCGCAGCTGACTTCCGGCCGGCATCCGGCACAGCGTCGCCTGGCGTTCGAGGAACTGCTGGCGCACCACCTGTCACTGCTGGAGCTGCGGCGTCGCTCGCAGCGCACTGTGGCGCTGCCGCTGACGGACGACGCCGGCCTCGAGGCGCGTCTGCTCGCAGCGCTGCCGTTTCAGCCGACCCGCGCGCAACGGCGCGTGCTCGCCGAGGTCGATCGCGATCTCACCGCCGTGGCGCCGATGGCGCGACTGGTGCAGGGCGACGTCGGTTGCGGCAAGACCGTCATCGCCGCCGCTGCCGCCGCCCGCGCGATCGGCAGTGGCGCCCAGGCCGCGTTCATGGCTCCCACCGAACTGCTGGCCGAGCAGCACGCGCGGACGCTGTCGGCCTGGTTCGAGCCGCTGGGTGTCCGTGTCAGCCTGCTGACCGGCTCGCAGAGCGCCCGCGCGCGCCGGCTGGCGCTGCGCGCCGCGGCCAGCGGCGAGACCCGGCTATGCGTGGGTACCCACGCGCTGTTCCAGGGCGAGGTACAGTTCGACCAGCTCGCGCTGGCGATCATCGACGAGCAGCATCGGTTTGGCGTGCAGCAGCGGCTGCAGCT
>Ga0181516_10001267_pt1 | contig 19749 bp, 13 predicted proteins | sample PEATcosm2014_Bin_25_FD_121104 | JGI IMG/M metagenome (GOLD analysis project Ga0181516, IMG submission 121104) | Peatland microbial communities from MTU Mesocosm Facility, Houghton, MI, USA - PEATcosm2014_Bin01_10_metaG | ecosystem: Environmental > Terrestrial > Soil > Wetlands > Peat | place... | reverse complement strand
TACTGGAGCGACAAGCAACGACGAAATGAGGAAAATTGGCCCCGGCCCGAAGGGTTGCGGCGCAAATTCGGCCATACTTCATTCTCGCCCTTGACGGTGGGCCCGCCACAGCCTTCGGGCTCGGCTTCGTCTGGCCGGATTTGCGCTCGCAACGATGCCCGCCCAGGTAGTGTTAACAGGCCCTAGAGCTGAGTTGGAGAACTTCGGCTGAATACGGCGTTAATGTGGACCTGCGGGAAAGGTCAGGTCTATCCCAGCCGCGGGGGAATGAGGCAGCAACGCCAGAACCGCCAGCACGAAACCCGCCGCGCTCATCGTCGACAGAAAATTCACCGCATCGTTGTTCAGCCAGCCGCGCTCTTCGAGCGTTGCGCCCAGCAGGCTGTCGAAGAGAAGGCCGAAGACGCCGCCCGCGCAGCTGATTGCAAACATGGTCCGGTCGCCGCCAAGCGCCAGGGTTCCAACTGCGGAGACGATCGCCGCTGCAACCACGCCGGCAAGCGTTCCAGCCACGCTGATTGCTCCATCTCTGCCAGGATCCACCGGACGCAGGGTCGTAATCATGCGTGGCCTGCCGCCCAAGACCTGCCCCACCTCAGACGAAGCTGTATCCGCGGCGGCCTCAGCCAGCGCCGCCAGCCCCACCGCGAAGGCCAGTATCGGCGACAGGGCGGCGCCCGTGAACCACTTGGAATCGATGAACCATGACTGAAAAAATGCGCAGGATACGATCGCCGCCACGCCCAGATTGGCTGCCACCTGAGATGCGGACCGGCCGCGCCGCTTTTCAGCCGTACCCAGGCGTTCCTTCCGCTCCCGGCCCAGCCGCGTGGTTGCAAATGCCAGCAGCGCCACCGCAAGCACCGGCGTCAAAGCCGTGTGGAACGGCTCATAGGGAAACGTAACCGTCGCGAACATAAGGCTTGCGGTGATGGCTGTGCCCGCGACGGCTCCCCATGGAGCGGCAGCCCGCAGTTTCCACGTCACCAGCCCCAGCACCAGGCTCGCACCGACAGTCCAAATGGCCACTGGTGCCGCCTGCACGGCCCACCAGTGAGTTTCCAGCACCATGTCTGCCCCCGCAAAAGGCAGAACGAGGAGCAGCACCATTTTCGATTGCCATTCCAGCTTCGATTGACCCACGTCCCATCGTAGAACAGGGGAAAGGCAGGGAACAGGGAACAGAGACGAGGGAAGCCATTGCTGGGATTGGAGCCCCCCGGTGCGTCGGTTTAGACTCGACTGCGCGGCGTTTGCGTATGGTTTTGCGCTGCTGAACGGGGTGCTCGATGCGTCGGTCTTCATTCGTGGTTGCTCTGATTGTGGGAACTGTTCTTCCTGCGGGCGCTTGCCTTGCGCAGGATGCGAGTCAGCGTCTTGTGCTTGACCGGAAAGGCGAGACCATTGTGCTTGAGCCTTACGCGCCGAACATTCTTCGGGTGACGATGAGCTTGAAGCATGAACCTGCTCTGGAGGCGCCGGGATATGGGTTTGTAGCTTCGCCCGCGGCCTCGGGATGGAGCGCAAAGCAGACTGAGAAAAGCGATATTTACGAGTCTCCGCGCATGATCGTCACCGTGGATCGGCCACAACCCGGCGCCACGCCGCCCGTCCAGACACAGGTGGATATCAACAAGTACTTCAATGGCTCCACGCCCGGGGCGCAAATCGCCTTCCGCACTCCCGATGGCCAGAAGCTGCTGGAACTCACAGGCTGGTCGCAGGATTTGCCCAATCAAAAGGAAGGCACGGCAAATATCCTCCGCGACCGCCGGCCTGCCGATGCTGAGTTTTACACCGTCGGCGCAACCTTCGCTTCTCCCGGCGACGAGCACTACTACGGCCTCGGGCAGAATCACGAGGGCTTCCTCGACCATCGCGGTCACGCTGTCCGCTGCTGGGCCGATTACCTGGCGACAGCGGGCCCGAGCTTCTGCGTACCTTTCCTGGTCACGAATAAAGGCTACGGCCTGGTGTGGGACAACCCTTCAAAGACGACCATTGAGCCCGGCTTCAACGAGCAGACGCGCTGGAGTTCGGAGGTTGGCGACCGGGTTTCGTTTTTTGTGATTGCCGGCGACACCGCGGACGAGATCTACGCAGGCTACCGCCTGCTCACCGGCCCCGCGCCACTGCTGCCCAAGGCTGCCTACGGCTACATTCAATGCAAGCAACGATACGCGAGCCAGGACGAGCTGCTGTCCGTCGCAAAAGGATATCGCGATCGTCATCTTCCCGCCGACGTACTGGTGGTGGACTGGTTCTACTACACAAAAATGGGGCAGATGGACCTCGATCCCAGCCACTGGCCTGACCCCGTGGCGATGAACAAGCAGCTCCATGACATGGGCTTCGAGACCATGATCAGTGTCTGGCCGCGCTTTGTGGCTGACGACCGTTTTTATGCCGAGCTGCGCCGGAAGGGATGGTTTATCGCCCTTGCCGATGGCACGCCGATCGATGGGTTACCCTACGACCGGGCCGGCTCAGACATCGACACCACCAACCCCGATGCGGCCCGGTGGTACTGGAAGACGATCCACGACAATGTCCTCAGCAAGGGCTTTGACTCCCTGTGGGCAGACGAGACTGAGCCTGATCTGCCGCCCAACGGCGCCTACTTCCACATCGGGCCGGGCACGCAGTATTTCAACGTCTATCCGCTCTTTCACACAGCGGCGCTTTACGACGGGTTTCGCAGGGACGAGCCGGGCAGGCGCGCGCTGATCCTCTCCCGCGATGCCTACACCGGCGTCCAGCGCAACGGGACCATCGTCTGGTCCTCAGACATCTATCCAACCTGGGACACACTTAAGCGTCAAATTCCCACCGGCCTCGACGTGACGGCCTCCGGAATTCCCTACTGGTCCAACGACACCGGGGGCTGGCAATATCTTCCGGCGGTTCATCACCCGGCCCGCAAGCCGCTGCTCGACCCCTCCGATGCCCGCGCCACCGTTGGCGGTTATGACGATTACCCGGAGCTCTACACTCGTTGGTTCCAGTACGCCGCGTTCCTGCCCATTTTCAGGACCCACGGCAGCCGCCCAGCGAATGAAGTCTGGTCCTATGGCAGCCAGGCTGAGCCCATCCTCGAGAAATACCTGCGCCTGCGCTACCAGCTCATGCCGTACATTTACTCGCTCGGCTACCACACATGGCTTACCGGAGCGCCCATCATGCGCGCGTTGCCGTTGGATTTCCCCGGCGATCCAAAGGTGGCGGAGATCGGCGACGAATACATGTTCGGCCCGGCCTTCCTTGTCGCGCCAGTTACTGAGCAGGGAGCAACCAGCCGGCAGGTCTATCTCCCCGCTGGAACCGACTGGTACAACTTCTGGACCGGGGACCGCATGAAGGGTGGTCAGACGATTGGCGTTTCGGCGCCTATCGACACGATCCCGTTGTTTGTGCGGGCCGGCTCAATTGTCCCGCTCGGAAGCCCGGTGGAGAGCACGCACCAGGCGCAGAAAATTGAAAAAATCCGCGTTTATCCGGGGGCGAACGCCGACTTCAGCCTCTTTTCAGACGATGGACACTCCTATGCCTACGAGAAGGGAGCGGGCTCGGTGACCACGCTGCACTGGGACGATGCCGCGCATCGGCTCATCCTTGGGGGAGCGGCCGCCTGGGACAAACCGGATAGCGAAATTGTGGAAGTGGCCGGACATTGAGGCCAACACCGCCAAAACCTGGCCCCTGTGGTCGAGAATACGGCCACGCCTCCCGATCCCAGCCCTTTCGGTCGCGCTTCTGCAGCAATGTTGACAGTAAAGTAACCGACGGGTGGGCGACGTCACACCCTCAACCGCCGACCATGTCTATAATTTCAGTGATCGGCCCGGAGGTGAAGGCATGCATGGTGGGGTGAATTCACTTCGGAAAACAAGAGTGCGGATTCTGTCCCTCTGCTTAGGTTTGTCTCTCTCGACGTCTTCTCCGGCGGCTCCAAATGATGCGACTGTCACGTTCTACTCCGGAGGTTCACTCGCTCAAACTGGGTTGCCGGGGTCAAAACATGGTGTTTTCGATGGCGGCGCGATATTTGATGGGGAGCAGCGTTTGGCCGTGCTTAGGAGACGTAAATTCGTGACAATCAGATTCGCACCTGGAGAACACATCTTCTCTGCGAGCTACAGTGGGAAACATCCGGCTAAGAACTCGCATCTTTCGCTCACCCTGGAGCCGGAGAAGAACTACTTCGTTCGAGCCGAATCGGAATCAAAAGGCATCGTTGTGGTGGAGTTCGAGAAAGGGCGTCTTGACAATGTGCGTTGCGAAGATGCCCACGCCGAGCTGACGAAGGCAGACGCTCTTGACAAGAAACAAGTCTCAGCGGCTGTCATTGATCGATTACTCACATCTCCTCCAGCGTGCCACTGAATATCACGCTGGTTAAGAGACATGTCTGTCGAGTCACCGCCAAACCGGACATTACTCGAAAACTGGGTTACTTCCGGATAGGCCACAATCCCACCGGAGTGTCTGTCATTTCGTGGCTGGAGCATAGCCTTTTAGAATCCGCGCTGTCACCAGATCATCGAGAACTGAAGTTGACACCCTCGAAGTGACAATCACAGAATCCCGTCCGAAGTTATCAAATGCAGCGAATGCGATCTCCCCTTGAGCCTCGATCTGGACGTGGACGATGCCTTTGTAGCCATTGAACGCGACCTTGGAGTCTATGGCCTTCTCGATGTCTGTAACTCGCGCTGCGTCGAGCGGGAGAACCACAAAATCAAGCGGAGGGGCAGTCGTGGCTCTCTTGAGCGTCCCAGTTTCCTCATGGGAGGCCCCGTCCATCTTGAACAAGCCTGTGTCGATTAGATTGCCCTCGAACGCAATCCGGCTTCCGTCCGCAGCGAAGAACTTCATCATCGCAAATAGCAATTGTGGTCTGTGACGGGTGTCAACACGGTAAACGCTGGTCATGACGACATCATATGTCCCCGAGAACAGGGTCGCGCCTGAATCACCGGCAACTCGGCAGTTGCCGGCCATGCAATGCCAAGCGTCGCCCTTGCCCTGCTCGGCGCCCCCTGCAACTCTTGGAGCCAAGCTGCTTCGCTGCCGTTTGGCGATTTTCCTGGTATTTCGACAGCTGAGCGAACGCGGAATGCAGCCATCCTCTCCTTCATTCCAAAGGGAAACTAACTTGAGCCGCTTGTGCGCAGTCCAAGGGTGGTAGGGGATGCAGTGCCCCCGGCCCCCTGATTTACAATCACCAAGTAAGCAGGAAAGATCTAAATGAGGCTTTTTTTCATGATTTCAGGCCGGGCGCGCGCGCGTTTGGTTCAGGCGGGCACGGCCTTTGTGGCCGCGGCTTTGATTGCCGGTTGCGGGAACTCATACCGTCCCGTGGTTACGCCGATTAACCCCAGCGGTCCGCCAGCGCAGCCTACCTCCTACGCGGTCGTGGTTTCGGCGCCTGCGCCCACGTCGCCGGGCATTGTTACCATCCTCGACTACTCGGGCGATACGGTGATGGCCCTTGCGCCCATCGGTCCCGGACCGAATTCTTTCGTCCTGGACCAACTCGGCGCCACCGGCTACACGGTCGACAGCGACGGCACACTGGCCAACTTCCCCATCACCACTTCGCTTCAGGCCAAGAATGTCACTTACTCTACGCTTTCTTCCGCCTCGAAGCCCGTTAACCTGATGGCGCCATCGTCAGGATTATGGGCGCCCGATCTGAACGGGAACGTAGCCGACGTCTTCACCAGCTCTCCCCAGGCCTTCAAGCTTGCCATTCCGGTTGCGCCCACGCCCATTACCATCGTCGGCAGCCCCAACCTGCAGGGCCAACGCGAATACGTCATCAGCCAGAACTTTACTGATCCCACCGGTGTAGCCTGCAACATTTCTCCCACCACGCAACCCACCGGACTGGCCACCCCAATCGAAATCTCCACCTATTCGGCCGACGCGCCAATTCTGCTGGGCAAGTGCCCCGTGTACGCCATTCAGAGCCCCGATCAGAAGCGGCTCTTCGTCCTGAACCGGGGAGACGACACGATTACGGTCATCGATGTCCAAAAGAATGCGCTCGATAGCTGCACTCCGTTTCAGAATGTCAACCAGACCGGCCAATGGGTAACCTGTCACCCAACTCTCCCGATTTCTACCTCGGCGGTCACAGCCACCGGCATCGCTCCGCCCAACGGAACCAGCGGGATGCCCGCCACAGCCGGTCCTGTTTATGCTGAATACATTTCGGCGACAAATCAGATTGCCATAGCCGATTATGACGGTGGAACCATTACGGTCATCGATGTCCCCCTCGACGAGTTTGGCTACGACTACAACACCTACGCAAATCCGACCTGTACAGTGAATGGCGTCACAAGCTACGCAAACTGCGGCGCGATTACTGCTGGATTCGGAACCACCTACACGATTCCGGTTGGCAACAATCCCGCAAGCGTAACTGTTCTGGCCGACGGCACCCGCGCTTATACCGCCAATCAGACTGACGGCACGGTCACCATCGCCAACCTGTCCAGCTACACCGTGGAGAAGACGCTGACCGTGGTGGGTCACCCGCGCACTGTCGTCTCCACGCAGAATTCTTTGTACGGCAAGGTCTATGCCGCGTCGCCCGACAGCCCTTACCTCACCATCCTCGCTACCTTGACTGACCTGGTTGATACCACGATCCTGATCGAAGGCAACGTGGTGGACGTGCGTGTGAGCACTCAAAATGGTTCCAACGGCAACAGCAACATAACCAGTCGAAGCGGCGGACACGGCCAGCCATGTAATCTGCCGCCCGCTCTGATGGTTTCCACGTATGGCGCGAACTACACGCTCGCGCAGTGCCAGGCAATCCCGTAGAGCGCTGCCTGAAGATCTGCACCCGGAAGGTGATCAAAAGGGTCATTTCCTCGTGAGGAAGTGACCCTTTCATCGTTTTCTGAAAGAACTGGTTGCATAATCGGGCTTTGATAGGGCACGGCTTCACAGGCTGCAGAAAAACTCGCTCGGGCGGTAGGCCGGGGTTTCAACCCCGGTATAAGCCGCACGGAATCAAGCGGGCCTTCAGGCCCTGAGGTATGCTTTTGGGGCCTTTCATTCGAGTCCAGGCCTTTTTCCGCAGCCTGTTCAGCCGTGCCGCAAAGGGCCAACAAAACCTTGGGCTTTAGCCCCTGAGGGAAACTTCGTCATTGCCTCAGCCTTTTTTTCAACCAGCTCGAGGAGTGTGCGCCAATCATGACGGCTGGACCGAAAACGCGCGTCGATCTTCTGCTCGTGGAGCGCGGTCTTGTTCCGAGCCGCGAACGGGCGCGGGCTTATATTCTCGCCGGGCGTGTGCTGGTCAATGAGCAGAAGATCGAAAAGCCGGGCACCGTTGTGGCTGGAGACGCCGCCGTGCGGATGCTCGGTGAAGATCTGCCCTACGTGAGCCGGGGCGGCCTCAAGCTGGCGGCGGCACTCGCGCATTGGCAGATTGCTGTCGGGGGCAGGGCCTGCCTCGATGTGGGCGCATCCACGGGCGGATTTACAGACTGCCTGTTGCAGCACGGCGCGGCGCATGTCACAGCAATCGATACGGGCTTTGGACAGATTGCCATGAAGCTGCGCAACGATCCGCGCGTCCACCTGATGGAGCGGACAAATGCGCGGCTGCTCGAGCCGGGGGCCCTCGCGGTCGCGCAGGGAGATTCCAAACTGACGCTTCTGGTAATGGATGTATCGTTCATCTCGGCCACGCTGCTGTTGGGGCCTGTGCTGGCTGCCGCCCCTTCTCTTGCCGAGGTCGTCGTTCTGGTCAAGCCGCAGTTTGAAGCGGGGCGCGGGAATGTGGGCAAGGGAGGCATCGTGCGCGATCCCGAGGCGCACCGGTTGGCGGTGGACAGGGTTGCCCAGTGTGTCCGCTTGCTTGGCTGGCAGGTGGTTGAGACGATTCCGTCGCCCATCACGGGTGCGGAGGGGAACAAGGAATTTCTGCTCTATGCGCGCCGGTAGCGATTTGCGAACCACCGGCCTCGAGTGACGGAGTCTTTCATCGCCCCCTGGACTTGGCCGCTTTTTTCTTCCTGGGCGCGAGCTTCGGCTTTGCTTTCGGTCTCGAAATGGCGGACGCGACTTTCGCCGCACTCTTTGCGGCCGTTTTGTCCTTCGATTTGGACCTGGCTCGCTTGGCGGGCTTAGCTCCGCCGCTGGACAAAGCGCCCCCTGTGGCGGATGAACCATTGTTGACTGTGTTGCGGGCGAGGTCGACGGTAAAGCTGTCGCCTGATCCGATTTTTCGCGAAGTTGGATCGACTGTTACGAATTCACCGGTCATCGAACCAGCAGAGACCGTCAGGCGCAGGAATCCAAAGCTCGTATCCTCGTACACATTCAACGTTAAAGGATTCCCAACCGCGTCGGTACCGGAGACAGGACTCGCCGGCGCTGGAGGTGAGCCGGGTTTGAGGCCGGCGAGATTGTAGAATCCGCCCATGCCTGCCACCACGTAAGGAATCTGTTTTCCCTTGACCGTCCGGGTGTATCGCTCGTAAAGATGCGAGTGACCGGAGAGGTGCAGATCGGGCCAGATTCCAGCCGCCGCGCAGGCCTGGTCAATTTGCTGCAGCATGTCGGGCGAGGGAATGTGAAACGGACTCCCTGTGAATGGCGGGTGATGGGTTGCGATAATGAGCGCCCGGCCCTGGCCGTTGGCGCGCTCCGCCTTGGCAGCCGCAAGTTGCTGATTCAGGAAATCCAACTGCGCGTTGCCGATCTTCGCAGCTGCGATCACGCCCTGCGTGCCGCCTTCACCCGTGTTCGAGTAGAGCCCGATGAACTTGACGAACGGAGCATTGAGCGTAAAGTAGACGCCCGGCTGGTCCATGGTCGTTCGGACTGCTCCCTGACCATCCTTGCTGTTCTCAGGTTGGCTCGCGCAGAAGTTGGCGATGAATGCGTCAAGGGACTTTGCGTTCTCGCCGTTGAATACGACCCCGTCGTGATTGCCGGGAATGGCAAAGATAGGGGCGTTGTAGTTGCGGTAAGGATCGTAGAACTGCTCAAAGTAGTACTGATCCTGCCCGAAATAATAGACCACGTCGCCAAGGTGAAACCAGAAGCTCGCGCCGCTCTGGGTGTCGTCCGCCATGGCGTCGGCTACCGCGAATTGAAACTCGGGATTGTGGATGCCGCCCGTGTCCCCGACGGTGTGAAACACGATCTTGCCGGAGCTCTGAATCTTTTGTATCCCTGCCGCGCCGATCACTGTGGATAGATCCATCGCAGCCGTGGTCCGCACCGCCGGTATGGGTTCCATCTGCTCGAGGGCTTTGATTGCGGAGTCCGCGGACACCTGCTGTTTGCTGAAGCTGCTGAAATTATCGGGCGTAAAGTTGGGGTCTCCGAAAGCACGATTGATGGGCATTCGGCCTCCTTTGGGCCAGATCGTAGCACAGCTTTTGGTCAGTTGGATGAATGTTCCTCTTTCGTCTGTTTGACGCCGTTCCGTCGCGGGTGCACGCAGGCCAGTGCTTCGTGATTGGTCGCCATGCCAGTCGCGACACTGACCCGCTCGTTCCTGCCATTGGGTCCGGGTGCGGGCGGAATCCGTTACACTTGAGCGCATGGTTCGGGTGGCGATCGTTTGCAAACCGCATAAGGAGGAGCTCGGGCGGCTCTTGCCGGAGTTGATCGGGTGGCTGCGCGAGCATGGCTTGGAGCCGATGCTGGACCGCGAGGGCGGCGGCTATATCGCCGATGCTCCTGCGATGGATCGCGGAGAGATGCCGGCCTGGAAGCCTGAACTTGTGATCGTTCTTGGCGGAGACGGAACTCTGTTGGCCGCGGCCCGCGTGTTTGCCTCCACGGGCACGCCGATTCTGAGCGTAAACCTGGGCTATCTTGGCTTTCTTACCGAGGTTCGCCTGGCAGATATCTACTCCACGCTCGAGAGCTGGTGCAAGGGCTGCCACGATCTCGATGAGCGGGCAATGCTTCATGCCGAATTATGGCGCGAGGGCGCCGAACACTCAAGCTACGAGGCGCTCAACGAGATTGTGGTGTCAAAGGGCGACATTGCGCGCATGGGCGATTTTGCCGTTGAGCTGGACGGCAAGCGAGTGGCCAGGTTCCGCGCCGATGGTGTCATTGTCTCCACTCCCACCGGCTCGACCGCGTACACGCTGGCGGCGAATGGTCCCATCCTGACGCCGGATGTGGATGCCATGGTCGTAACGCCGATCTGCCCGCACCTGCTCACCTTGCGCCCGATCGTGGTGCGCGGCGACGCGCACCTGGTGGTAAGGGTCGAAGGCATTCCCGACCTGGCGCTGCTGACCGTGGACGGCCAGCAGGCCGTAGAACTGCATCGCGGCGACGAGATTCGCTGCCACCGCTCCAGCCATACCGTCAATCTGATCCGGCTAAGTGAGGGCGGTTTCTTTGAGGCGCTGCGCAGCAAGTTGAGTTGGGGAGAGCGGTAGTGGACACGGTCAGCGGTCTGGGAACTTGGGGTCCAGATGTTCGCTTGTATCCCGTCTCTGAAGTTCCTGTCAATAGTTGACTGTCATCCTGAGCAGCTTGACTCGCCCAGGCGAGTTAGGTCCTGTGATGAACGGGCTGCATCGCATCCCGGAGGGATGGGGGAAAATAGCCCACGACAAGTCCGCCATTGCGGACGCCGTCCTGGGTTACTGCCAAAAAAGAGTCCAAGCCCCGTAGGGGCGCAGCGAAGCGTTACCGGAATGGGACGTTCATCAGGGAGCGGAGATTGGCGCGTCTTTTGCGCCAATCGCAGTCGAAAGCCTGCCCTGAGCGAAGTCGAATGGGGATCTGCGGTTCGGGTCCTCAACTTATGCAATGAACTTCAGTGACGCCACAGTCGCCACCGGAATGCCCGGCTTTCTCTTAATACTCGAATCGAAACCGCTCTAGCCCTGCAGTTCGGCCAGCAGGACCTTGGCTTTGGCGGCGAGCGTGCTGGCGCCGTCCACGTCGCCGGAGGCAAGGGCGGCTTTGGCCTCCTTGATGAACTCGCGAATATGCTCCGCGGTTTTCTGTTCCTGGTCGTTCAAATTGCGATTGATTCCGTTCAAGCCGCGCTCGATGCTTGCAATCGAGGCTTCTGTCTGGCGGCGAAGAGCGGTGGGATCGCCCGAGGAAAGCTGGCCGATGGCGCTGACCTCGGGGGGAGCTGCGGCTTGCTGCGTGTCCGCGTCGGAGTTGGCCGAGGGCTTTTTGTGTTTCGACGGCGGTTTGGGCGTCTGCTCAGGCAGATTGGTGGCGTTCACTGGAGGGTTGGTCGGGATGGAAACTTCAGGGGGCGTCTCTTGAGCCGGCGGCGGAACGGAGGAGTCGCCGATTTTTGGCGCGAGCGGCGGGGTCGCGGCTTTTGGGGCCTTATGCCAGAAGCATCCTGTCAGGAGCAACGGCAGCACCCACGCGACAATCCTGGCAGGCAACTTCATCCCGCAAACCCCTTTTCAGTTTCCACGTTCGCCGGCTGAAGATGCCGGCGTCCCCAGTCCGTGGCGGAGAGAGGAATTCGCAAGATGAACTCCGTGCCACGGTCTGTCTTCGATTGTACTTCGATGCTGCCATGATGCAACTGGAGGATTCGGTATGTCATCGCCAGCCCGATGCCGCTGCCATCGCTCTTGGTCGTGAAATAGAGGTCGAAGATCTTGTCCCGGATTTCGTCAGGAATGCCGGAACCCTCGTCGGAGATGCGGAGTGTTGCTGTCCTCCTGTCTTCCTCCAGAATCAATTCCAGCCTGCCCCCGTCGGGCATGGCCTGGGCGCCGTTCAGGATCACGTTGAGCACCGCCTGTTTCAGCAGATCGGCGTCCACATTGGCCACCAAAGCGTTGGACGGCATGTGGCTCATTAGAATGACGTTGCGGGTCGACAGCTCGGCCGTGGCCAGGGTGAGCACGTCGCCGATCACCTTGCGCAGATCCTGTTCGCGGAGATCGAGTTCGACGGGGCGCGAGAAATCCACGAGCATTTGGACGACTCGGTCGAGGCGATGTATCTCGGCATCGATGATTTCGAGGTGCCTGACCGCTGGCGCACTGGCGTCGCCCAGCTTGTTTTTGAGCAGTTCAAGGTGAACCACGATGGCATTAATAGGGTTCTTGACCTCGTGGCCGACGCCGGAGGTGAGACGGCCAATTGCCGCCATGCGCCGCGATAGCTCTAGCTCGGATTCGATGGCCTCGGCCGATTCCAGGTCATGCAGCATAACCAGCGCACCCAGGCCCTGTTGGGTATCTGCGTCCTGGATGAACTCCAGCGAGGCCTGAATGCGGCGTCCGGTTTCTGTGCGAATTTCTTCCTTGGCCAGGGGCGCGCCGGCGTCGAAAGCCTCGCTTAGAATCTGGCCCAGAATTGTCTGTCGATCGAAGATCTCGTGCGCGTGCAGGCCGAGAATGTTTTCGCGGGGAAGGTCGAGGAAGCGCCGCGCGGCCTCAGACACCAGGACCGCTCGCCCGTCTCCGGTGAACAGCAGGATGCCATCCTGGAGATTGCCGAGAATCTGGTCAAGATTTTCCCTGAGTGCCGAGAAGACCTCTTCCACGTTGCGCATGCGCTGGCCTATGCGCTCGATCTTGGTTGAAACCTGGGCGGCGGTGTCCTGCCGGGGCTCGGCTTTTGGCACGCCCGCCGTCTCGCCGGCCGCAGTCCAGTAATCTAGCTGGCGGCTGATCTTCTCCATGGGTCCGAGCGCGAGGTTGCTCAGCAGAAAGGCCGCAAACAGGGCCGTGAGCAGGGCAACGGCCATCAGCGAAACCGCCTCGGTGCGCCACTGCGCATAAAAGGCCAGCAGCAGCGTATTCCGGACTCCCACGTGCACCGTCGCAAAGGGCGCGCCATTGTTATCGAGGGGCGCGACTACGTCATAGACCATGGGCGGCCCGAAGACCTTGGTCACCAACTGGGTGGAACTGGCATTCAGAAGCTGGTTATAGTCCGGCCGCACGGGCATGGGCTTGTCTTCGTTTTCGGGATTGGTGCTGAGCAGCGTGATGGAATGGCTGTCGCCGATGTTGATGTCGTAAACGGTAAGCGAGTATCGATTCACCGATTGGACCACCGCCTGCAGTTCGGCATTGTCGCGCACCGCTTCCGTCATGAGGGCGCGCAACTGTCCAGGGTCGTTGGGATTGACGGTCTGGTCCCGGAGTCCGGCCTCCAGCGCATTCTGCAAGGCAAACCGGATCTGCTCGGCCACCATGTGGTTGGTGTCGTAGGACTGCTGCACCGCGGCGTGCAGCAACTGGCTCGCATACACCAGCGAAATCAGTCCCGCCACTAGGAACACCAGGGCTGTGATGGCCAGAACGAGTTGGGTCTTCAGACGCATGGCTCAGCCGATCGTGTCCTGACGGGCGCGACTGTACTCCTTGAGCTTGTTGTGAAGGGTCTTCAGGCTGACGCCCAGGATTTCGGCGGCGCGGGTCTTGTTCTGCCCGGTGGCTTCAAGGGTGCGCAGGATCAGGAGCCGTTCGGCCTCATCCACAGTGGTGCCCACGTGCACCGGAACCATGGTTGCGTCAAGCGCGTGAGCCGCCGCCGGCTGCGGTTTGGCGAATCCGGGAGGCAGATGCCCAACGTCGAGCGGCGCGCCATCGGGGCACAGAATCACCGCCCGTTCAACGGTGTTGCGCAGCTCGCGGACATTGCCCGGCCAATTGTAGGCCATCATGCGGTCGAGCATGGACGGGGCCACGCCGGAAACCCGCCGGCTGTGCTTTTGATTCATCTGGCCAAGCATGGCTTCAGCCATGGCGGGCAAATCCTCCATGTGATCGCGAAGAGGCGGCATGTGGATGTTGAATACGTTGAGGCGGTAGAAGAGGTCGGCGCGCAGGTGGCCCTCGGCAACGGCGGTGCCGGGGTCGCGGTTGGTGGCGGCCAGCACCCTGACATCCACGTCCTGCTCGTTGCGCGCGCCCAGCCGGCGCAGCTTGCGCTCTTCGAGCACGCGCAACAGTTTGGCCTGGGTGGCATTGGGCATCTCGCCCACTTCGTCCAGCAGCAGGCTGCCGCCCGCAGCGAGCTCGAAGCAGCCGGCGCGCCGATCGACGGCGCCGGTGAACGCGCCTTTCTCGTGGCCGAATATCTCGCTCTCGATCAAAGTTTCAGGAATTGCGGCGCAGTTGACGCCGACGAAGGGCTTGGCCTTGCGTGGGCTCAGTTCGTGCAGCGTGCGGGCCACGAGCTCCTTGCCGGTGCCGCTTTCGCCGGTGATAAGCACGTGGACGTTGGAGGGTGCGATCTGCTCGATGAGGCCAAAGATTTCACGCATGGCCTTCGACGACCCGACCAGGGACCCCAGCACGCCGCTCTCGCGCAAGCGGCGGCGGGCCACCTCAAGTTCGATTTCGGTCTCGCGCTGGCGTGTGGCGTTGGCCAGGATCGTGCGCAGCCGCGTGGCGTCGACTGGCTTCTGCAAAAAGTCGTAGGCGCCCAGCTTCATGGCTTCCACGGCCAGTTGAATCGAGCCCATCGCGGTGAGAACAATGACAGCCAGATTGGAGCTGAGGCCCGCGCCCTCTTCGCCGAGCTTGGTAAGCAGGCCGATACCGTCGAGGCGAGGCATCTTGAGGTCCGTGACCACGATGGCCGGATCCCAGGCCAGGACCTTTTCCCAGGCTTCAAGGCCGTCGCGCGCCGTCTCGGTGCGATAGCCCCAGCCGGAGATAAGCTCGGCCAGGCCCATCAGCGCGTTGGGCTCGTCTTCGGCAATCAGGACTTTCACGGCGTTCTGCATAAAGGCTTTCCTGGGGTTCCCCGGTGTCAGCATGTCAATTTGCCGACTTATCTATACTATGCACCCGCGCAGGCCCGGGCTATGCACCAGGGGCGCGATGCCCGGCTTTTTCAGTCAGCTCGGCCCAGCGGGCGTAGAGGGTGTCGTTTTCGTGCTGCGCGGCATCCAGTTCGAGCAGGGCTTCCTGAAGGGCGGCGCCATTGGATGCGATCTTTGGGTCTTCGACGCGGGTGCGGGCGGCTGCGAGGCGGGCGTCAGAGGCCTCAACACGCTCTTCGATCGCGGCAAACTCCCGGGCTTCCAGGTACGAGAGTTTCTTTTTGACGCCTCGGGCGGGTGCAGGCTCGGCGGCAGAGCGTTGCGTGGGGCTTGAACCGTCGGAGCGGCGATTCGGCTTGTCGGATTCAACATCGTCCTGCTGGGCAAGCCAGTCTTCCCACTGCGCATAATCGGCAAAACGGCCGGTGTTGCCGCGGCCGTCGAGGCCAAGAACCGTGGACGCGACGCGGTTAAGCAGGTAACGGTCGTGCGTGACCAGGACAAGGGCGCCCGGAAACTCGAGCAGATTTTCTTCCAGGATTTCGAGCGTGGGAATGTCGAGATCGTTGGTCGGCTCGTCCAGCAGCAGCACATCGGCGGGCTCAAGCATCAGCTTGGCGATCAGGACCCGTGCGCGCTCGCCGCCGGAAAGATTGCGCACCGGCTGGTTGAGCTGTTCGCCGGTGAAGAGAAAGCGTGCGGCCCAACTGGCCACGTGGATGGTGCGCCCCTGGTAGACAAGGCCGTCGCCTTCGGGGGCGAGAGCGCGGCGGAGAGTAAGGTCTTCGTTTAGTTCGCGCATCTGGCTGAAGTAGACAAGGCGTAGGGCTTCGGCGCGGCGGATGGACCCTTCCGCAGGCTCGAGTTCGCCGCACAGCAGGCGGAGAAGCGTGGTCTTGCCGCTGCCGTTGGGTCCAACGAGCCCCGCTTTCATGCCGGCGGTGAGAATGAAGTTCAGGCCGGAGAAGAGGCGTTTTTTCGGCGGCTCTGAACTGGCTTCTGAAGTTGCATCTCCGCCTGGAACGTCGCAGGCTACGTTGTCGAATTCGACCAGGCGCTTCGTCTTGCGCATGCTGGCTTCAAAGTCGATGCCGGCTGTGCTGACGGACGTGCGCGCATCCATCGCGGCCAACTGGCCGATCATGGCGTTGGCGGTATCGATGCGCGCTTTGGACTTGGTGGCGCGGGCTTTGGGGCCGCGCCGGAGCCATTCGATTTCGGTTCGCACTCGGTTGCGCAGGCTCTCCTGCTGCTTGCTCTGCGATTCCAGGTACGCCTGCTTCTCTTCAAGAAAGCGGCTGAAGTTTCCCTTCACGCGGAACAGGCCGTCGGCAAAAATCCGGTTCAGCTCGACGATCTGGCTGGATGTGCTCTCCAGGAAGTAGCGGTCGTGGCTCACGGTCACGGCGGCAAAAGAGGAGTTGGCGAGCAACTCCTCCAGCCATTCGATGCCTGCCAGGTCGAGATGATTGGTCGGCTCGTCGAGCAGCATCACTTCCGGATCGCCCACCAATGCTTCAACTATGGCCAGTCGCTTGCGCCAGCCGCCGGAGAGGGACGCGGCCTCGGCGTCGAGACCGGCGAATCCGGCGCGGCCGGCAAGCTCGCGCAAGCGCCCTTCGCGCTCGCTCTCATTCACGTGGGCCGCGGCCAGTGCGGCTTCCAGCAACTGGCGGATGGTCAGGCCGGGGGCAAAACGAGAGTCCTGGGGAACGTAGGCGGCGCGGGCGCGTTTGCGCACGGCCAGTTCTCCGGAGTCGGGCTCGACCTGGCCCGCCAGCAGCGCCAGCAAAGTAGACTTGCCTGCTCCGTTGGGGCCGATCAGGCCAATGCGGTCGCCATCTTCGACGGTAAGAGAGATGTCGCGAAACAGGGGAGTTGCGCCGAATTGTTTGGTTACAGATTGTGCATTGAGGATCGGAGGCATCTCTTATAAGACTACTTCGCCGCGCCGAATCGAGTCTGCGGAATCGCGATCGATGCGAGTTAAGTTGCGGCTTTTCAGGCACATTTCTCGCGCACAGCCTTCGGTCTCCCGGTTCCTATAGAATGTCGGCTGATGTTTGGAGCCGCGCAGTGATGATAAGAATCAATAAGTATTGGACGAGGACTCTCTTGCCGCAAATCTCTGCTTTTACGACCGCGGGCGCGTTGGCGCTCGCACCGGGCAACGCGAATGCACAGGCCGCTTTCGGCCCATCGAACCCGTTCTACGTGCCGAGCACGCTGCCTTTCCAGGCGCCGCCATTCGACAAGATCAAGGACAGCGACTACCAGCCGGCGATCGAGGCCGGCATTGCTCAGAATCTCGAAGAGATCCGCGCCATCGCAGACAGCCCTGCGGAGCCGACTTTCGAGAACACCATCGTGGCGATGGAAAAGAGCGGGCGGCTGATTGACCGCGTGACACAAGTCTTCAACGGAATCACCGCCGCCAACATCAACCCGGTCCTGCAAAAGGTCCAGGATGAAGAGGCCCCGAAACTATCCGCGCTGCGAGATGGGATCTACCTGAATGCAAAACTGTTCGCGCGCGTTGAGAAGATCTACCGGCAGCGCGGTTCGCTCAATTTGGATGCGGAGTCTCTGCGGTTGGTCGAGTACGACTACCAGCAGTTTGTGCTCGCCGGCGCCAATCTCTCTGATGCCGACAAGGCCGAGTTGAGGAAGCTGAATGAAGAGGAAGCGAATCTTACCACCGCATTCATCTCAAGGCTGCTGGCCGCCACCAGGGATGCGGCTTATGGGACGGAGGACAAGTCGGCGCTGGCGGGGTTAAGCGATGCGGAGTTGGCCGCGGCTGCCGATGCCGCGAATGAGCGCAAAGTGAAGGGCTGGGTGCTTCCCTTGCAGAACACCACGCAGCAGCCCGACCTTCAATCGCTTACCAATCGCGTTACGCGTCACGCGGTCTTTGAGAACTCATGGAATCGCGCCGAGCGCAATGGCGCCAACGACACGCGCGCCACCATCGCGCGGCTGGCTCAGTTGCGCGCACAGAAGGCCAAGCTGCTCGGTTTCCCGAGTTACGCGGCCTGGAGACTGACAGACCAGATGGCGAAGACGCCGGAAGCGGCGCTGAAATTCATGGACGCGCTGGTGCCGGCCGCAACTGCCAAGGCAGAGGGCGAGGGCAAGGACATCCAGGCCCTCATAGATGCGCAAAAGGGCGGATTCAAGCTGCAGCCATGGGACTGGGATTTCTATGCCGAGCAAGTGCGCAAAGCGAAATACGATCTGGACGAGTCCGGGATCAAGCCCTACTTCGAACTGAACAACGTGTTGCACAACGGCGTGTTCTATGCGGCGCACATGCTTTACGGCATCACCTTCAAGCAGCGCACCGACATTCCCGTCTACACCCCCGATGTGCAGGTGTATGAAGTATTTGACGCCAATGGCAAGCCGCTGGCGCTCTGGTATTGCGATTACTTCAAACGCGACAACAAGAACGGCGGGGCGTGGATGGATAGCTTCGTCGGCCAGTCAAAGCTGCTGGGCACGCTACCGGTGGTTTACAACGTGGCCAACTTCTCCAAGCCCGTCGCGGGCGAGCCGGCGCTGATCAGCTTCTCCGACGTGACCACCATGTTCCACGAATTCGGCCACGCCCTGCACGGAATGTTTGCCGACACCACGTATCCAAGCCTCTCCGGCACCGCGGTGCCGCGCGATTTTGTCGAATTCCCCTCCCAGTTCAACGAGCATTGGGCCAGCTATCCGGCGGTGTTCTCGAACTTTGCCAGGCACTACAAGACCGGCGCGCCCATGCCCGCGGAACTCGCCGCGAAAATCAAGAAAGCCGAATCATTTAACCAGGGATACATGCTCACCGAGTTGCTTGCCGCCGCTGAACTCGACATGCAGTGGCACACCCTGGGACCGGATGCGCCTCTCGAAAATCCCGACACGTTTGAAACGGCCGCGCTCAACAAGACCCACCTGGCTCTCGGCACGGTTCCGCCGCGCTACCGTTCCAGCTACTTCATGCACATCTGGGGCAACGGCTATCAGGCCGGCTACTACGCCTATCTCTGGTGCGAGATGCTGGACGACGATGCCTTTCAATGGTTCCTCGACAACGGCGGGTTGACAAGGGCCAACGGTGACCGTTTCCGCAAGATGATCCTTTCGCGCGGCAATACGGAAGACCTGGCCAAGGCGTACGCGGCGTGGATGGGCAGAGAGCCCGATACCGGGCCCATGCTCAAGGCTCGCGCCCTGGAGCTGGAAAAATAAAAAGACCCCCATCGTTGGCGGACAACGTCGAAGGGTGCGGGCTTCCACCAGCACCCAGGAGCGCCGTTTTGAAAGTGTGCGGCCTTATCGCGAGCCGAAAAACGGCCGACGGGACCGGCAACAAGTGTCAGGGCACAACTTTAGTCGTGCCGCAAAAAGCAACCAAAATGACGCGGGCTTTAGCCCCTGAGGCATGCTTTTCGGCTTCTCGCAACGCGAGCAGGATTCGACCTGAATCCATCCCGCCGCTACACTGGAGTCATGCTGGACTACGAGATCTCCGCGGCCGATGCTGCGGCGTTGTTGAAAGAAAAAGGCGCAAGACTCATCGACGTGCGCGAGCCGTGGGAGTTTGCGACGGCGCGCATCGAGGGCAGCCTGCCCATGCCCATGGGCGAAGTGCCGGCGCGCGCTCACCAGGAGCTGGACCCCGGGGAGCGGCTGCTGGTGGTTTGTCACCACGGCATCCGGTCCATGAATGTGACTGTTTGGCTCCGCAACCAGGGATTCGAGCAGGCGCAGTCCTTGCGCGGCGGAATTGACGCATGGTCGGCTGAGGTCGATCCGGCAGTGGCCCGGTACTAGCTCCGAATCATGAAGCTCGATTTTCCGGTAGTGCGCTAGGGCATTTTTGGTTTTACCGTAGACCAGTTTTGAAAGGGCACGGCCGGGGTACCCTCTGGGTCGCCGTGCCGCAAAGCTCCAATGAAATCAATGGGCTTTAGCCCCTGAGGGAAAGCCCT
>Ga0181516_10001266_pt1 | contig 19754 bp, 15 predicted proteins | sample PEATcosm2014_Bin_25_FD_121104 | JGI IMG/M metagenome (GOLD analysis project Ga0181516, IMG submission 121104) | Peatland microbial communities from MTU Mesocosm Facility, Houghton, MI, USA - PEATcosm2014_Bin01_10_metaG | ecosystem: Environmental > Terrestrial > Soil > Wetlands > Peat | place... | reverse complement strand
AGCGCGTCGAGTTCTTCTTCCTTGATGTCGGTCGGCAGCCAGCGGACGACGCTCCACGGCGCGGCTTCGAGACGCGATTCCGCGCCGTATTCGCTTTCGAGGCGGAATTGCACGACTTCAAATTGCAGCGGGCCGACGGCGGCGAGCAACGGCGTCTTGACGGACGAGTTGCGCAGATACAACGCCTGGATGACGCCTTCCTGCAAAAGCTGGTCGAGGCCCTGGCGAAATTGTTTGTATTTCCCGGTGTTCGGATTGTGCAGATACGAAAAAGCTTCCGGCGTGAAGCGCGGGATTTCCTTATAGAGAATTTTTGGATCGGTCGTGAGCGTGTCGCCGATGCCAAAACTGTCGTGGCCGACGAGTCCGATGACGTCGCCGGGAAACGCTTCGTCCACGGTCTCACGTTCGTTGCCGAAGAGTTTGTGCGAACTGGACAGGCGAACTTTTTTCTCGGAGCGCGAGTGATGCACCGTCATGTCGCGATCAAATTTTCCAGAGCAAACGCGGATGAACGCGATGCGGTCGCGATGTTTCGGATCCATGTTCGCTTGGATTTTAAAAATAAATCCGCTGAACGCCGGATTTTCGGGTGCAATCTCGATGCCGCCCATCACGCGTGATTTGGGCGCGGGCGAATGTTTCAGAAAACCGTCGAGCAAAAGTTGCACGCCGAAATTGTTCACGCCGCTGCCGAAAAAGACCGGGGTCGTTTTGCCCGCGAGCACGGCGGCTTCGTCGAAGGATTCACCGGCAAGTTCGAGCATCTCCAGTTCTTCGAGCGTCTTGGCAAATTCCGCGTCGCTCAAATTTCCGCGCACTTCCGGGTCGTGCAGCCCGCCCACGACGACCGGCGCGCGATGTTTGCCGCCCACGACACGCTCGAACGTGTGCATCGTCTTCGTCTGCCGGTCGTAGATGCCTTGAAATTCCGGGCCGTTGCCGATGGGCCAGTTCACCGGAAACGCGCCGATGCCGAGCACGCGCTCGAGTTCGTCAATCAGCTCGAGCGGATTTTTCATCGGCCGATCGCACTTGTTCATGAACGTGAAGATCGGCACGCCGCGCTGGCGGCAGACTTCAAAAAGTTTGCGCGTCTGCGGCTCGATGCCTTTGGCGGAATCAATCACCATCACGACCGCGTCCACGGCAGTCAGCACGCGATAAGTGTCCTCGGAAAAATCCTTGTGGCCGGGCGTGTCGAGCAGATTGAGGCGGTAACCGTCGTAATCAAACTGAAGGACGGTCGAGCTGATCGAGATGCCGCGTTTTTTTTCCAGTTCCATCCAGTCGCTCGTCGTCGCGCGCTGATTTTTGCGCGCGGTCACGGAGCCGGCGAGCTGCACCGCGCCGCCGTAAAGCAGCAGCTTCTCCGTCAACGTGGTCTTGCCCGCGTCGGGATGCGAAATGATGGCGAACGTGCGCCGCCGCTGGATTTCTTCTGCGATGCTCACAGGGGCGCGGAAGGTAGCAGAAAAAAGTGCGGGAACAAGCGGAGCTTTTGCGGACGTTGCGGCGGAGTTAAAAAATTTTTAGAAGTGCGAAGAAAATTTACAGCCTAATTTTGCGTTAGGCGTCATCGTTCTTTTTCTTGTAATTCGCCACTACAGTAATTTGCCAATTCTTCCGCAGTGGGCTTCTCAAGCAGCCTGCCTGGAAAACGTCGCTTGTAATTCGTGCCACAAAACTTACAACGGTAGTAACTCACTGAATCCTCAAACTTCGGCCAATTGGGGCGAACCATACGAACACAAACAAGCCCACGCTGGCTGCAAGATGGGCAAATCTGTCGTTTGCGCATCGCTTTAGCAACAAAGACGACAACCCCCAGCATCAGCAACCCGATGATAATCAGTGGAGTCATAAGCTGAGAAGGATCATGAATCGCACGATGCAAAGTAATCCCCAAAACGAACGCGCCAATGATGAACGCCGCTCTCTTAAGAAATTTTGTCATAGCGCGTCAAGATGCCTAACACCATATTGAACCGGAATTTTGCAGCCAATTAAGTTTCATCGTTGGAAAGCTAAACTTTCATTTTTCATTTGTCCAAATTGAATTTCCTTAAATTTCCCCAAAAGAATTTCGTGCCAATTCGTGAAATTCGTGTCTTAATTTTCGCATGAACATTCAAGTGGCGGTGCTTTGCGACGCGGCGACGGAGGACAACGGCAAGCTCAACCTCCTCGGCGCGTTCGACACGATCTTCGCGCCGCAATTGCCCGCCGTGCATCCGCAATGCGCCGTCGCGCTGCGCGTCACGTTCATGTCCGGCGACGAGGGCGCGCGCAAGTTGAAACTGAATTTTGTCAACGCGGACGGCAAGAGCATCATGCCGCCGATTGAAATCCCGGTGGCGGTCTCGCTGCCGGACGACGCGCATTTTCTCACGCGCAATTTCATCGTGAACATCCAGCAGTTGAAGTTTGCCGAGGCGGGCCTGTATTCCGTGGACGTGCGGCTGGACGACAAATCACAGGCGGGAATCCCGCTTTCGGTGAAGATGATCCCGCCGCGCGCGGCGAAGTCGGCGTGACAGCCCGCGCCTTTTCAAGGCGATGGTTATTTTGCTTTGCTTATTTTTGAATTCGCCGAAAATTTCCGCGCGCCATGCCGCCGCCAAAAAAAATTTCCGCACGACAGAAAGTTCTCGCACAATGGCGCGGTGTTGACCTTGCGCCGGTTGAGGCGGCCAAGGCCGTCCGCGCGCGCGACGCGGGCAAGGTCGTCTCCAAAGTTTTGTCGGATTTGAAGATGGATTCGCGCCGCGCCGAAATCGAACTGGTCAAAGTCTGGAACTCGCTGCTGGACCCGAACATCACCGCGCACGCGCAGCCGCACAACCTGCACAAGGGCACGCTGTTCGTGGACGTGGACAACAGCGTCTGGCTTTCGGAAATCGTGCGGTACCGCCGCAAGGAAATCCTCGACCGTTTGCAGCACAGCTTCGGGAAAAATCTGATCCAGAAAATTTCATTCCGCATCGGCTGATCCGGCGCGCGGGCTGACTGTCCGTAAAATGTAACATTTTTCAATTGGGCATCGGTGGTCGCGCTTCGTAATCTGGCGCAACATGGAAACAGTCCGCCGCGCCGTCATTGATGTCGGAACCAACTCGATCAAATTGTTAATTGCCGACGTGCGCGGGCGCGACGTGCAGCCGGTGCATGAAGAAAGCCGGCAGACGCGCCTCGGCAAGGGCTTTTACCAAACGCGCCGCCTGCAACCCGAAACCATCGCCTGCACCGCCGAGGCCGTCTGGGAGTTCGCCGAGATCGCGCGCGAAAGAAACGCGTCATCCGTCCGCGTCATCGCCACAAGCGCCGCGCGCGATGCCGTCAATCCGGCCGATCTCACTTCTTCCATCGAACGGGCGTCCGGTTTGAAAACGGAAATCATCTCCGGCGGGCGGGAGGCGGAACTGGTGTTTCGAGGTGTCGCGACCGATGTGGAACTGGCAAAAACTCCGTTGCTGATTCTCGACGTGGGCGGCGGCAGCACGGAATTCATCCTCGGCCGGGGCGCGAAAAAAAGTTTTGCCCACAGCTTTCCGCTCGGCACGGTGCGGCTGCTGGAAAGATTCCAGCATGGCGACCCGCCGACGCGCGGCGAATTCACCAAGTGCCGCGACTGGCTGAAAAATTTTCTCCATGGCGAAGTCCGGCCGCAGTTTGAACCCGCGCTGAAAAACGAATCCAGCGAAATCCAGCTTGTCGGCACGGGCGGCACAACGAGCATCCTTGCGCGCATCGAGAAAAGGCTGGACCGCTTCGACCGCGAAAAAATCGAGCGCACGGTTTTGAGCTTTGAACAAATCGTCGCACATCGGAAAAATTTATGGCAACTGCCGCTGGCCGGGCGCAAGGAAATCACCGGCCTGCCAAAGCTGCGCGCCGACGTGATTCTTGCCGGCGTCCTGATTTACGAAGTGGTGATGGAGGAATTCGGCTTCAAACAGCTTCGCGTCAGCACGCGCGGCCTGCGTTTTGCGGCAGTGATGGATTAGCGCCACTCAATCGTTTATTGTCCTGTCATGCGTGTCTTAATTGTCGGCTGCGGTTATGTCGGCGTGCCGCTTGGAGTTGAACTGATCCGGCTTGGCCATGAGGTTTTTGGACTGCGAAGAAACTTGTCGTCAGAAAATGAATTGAAAGCCGCAGGAATCCAGCCGCTCGTCGGTGACGTGACGAAGCCGGATGAATTTAACAAATTGCCGCCCGATTTTGACTGGGTTGTTAATTGCGTCGCGGCGGGCGGCGACGCGGAAAATTATCGTCAGGTTTATTTGCAAGGCACGCGCAACCTGATCGAATGGCTCGCGCCGAATCCGCCGAAAAAATTTATCTACACAAGCAGCACGAGCGTCTACGCGCAAAACGACGGTTCGCAAGTCAAGGAATCCAGCCCGACCGAACCGGTTTCAGAAACATCAAAAATCCTGCTCGAAACCGAAAAAGTCTTGCTGACAGCGGTGGCCGAACGCAAGTTCCCAGCCGTGATTTTGCGCGTTGCCGGAATTTACGGGCCGGAGCGCGGCCATTGGTTCAAGCAATTTCTCAAGAACGAGGCGACGATGGAAGGCGACGGTTCGCGCTTTCTGAACATGATCCACCGCGACGATCTGGTCGGCTGCATCGCCGCCGCTTTGAAAAGCGGACGCGCGGGCGAGATTTACAACGCCGTGGACGATGAACCGGTCAGCCAGAGAAATTTTTTTGAATGGCTCGCGGGAACACTGGGCAAATACCCGCCGCCATCCGCGCCGGAAAATTCCGACGAAAACCGCAAACGCGGCGCGACGAACAAGCGCGTGTCGAATCGCCGGTTGAAAATGGAACTCGGCTATCAGTTCAAGCATCCGAATTTTCGTATCGGCTACAGCGCGGAACTGTTGCGTCTCGACCGCGCGGGCGAACTGCACGTCTCGCCGGATGTGCGCTGAATTTCAGTTGTGAGTAATTTCATTTCGACCTGACGAAAATTCCCGCGTAAGTTTCCCGCCGCAATGTCCGCCGAAACGCAATTGACGCCCATGATGGCGCAGTATCGCCGCATCAAAGGCGAACTGCCGAAGGACGCGCTGCTGCTCTTCCGCCTCGGCGATTTTTACGAGATGTTTTTCGAGGACGCACAGGCCGGCGCGCAACTGCTGAACCTCTCGCTCACCGCGCGCAACGGCGTCCCGATGTGCGGCCTGCCGCATCACGCCGCCAATGGCTACATCGCCCGCATTCTCAAAGCCGGCCGCAAGGTCGCCATCTGCGATCAAATGGAAGACGCGCGGCCCGGCCAATTGACCAAACGCGAGGTTACGCAAATCCTCTCGCCCGGCACGCATTTCGATGAACGGATGCTGGTCGCCGAGCGGAACAATTTTCTGGCGGCGGTTTATCCGTCGGGAAAAATCTTCGGCCTCGCACTCGTGGATTTGACCACCGGCGATTTTCTGACGACTGAATTGGAAAATGATTCCGCACTGCTCGCCGAGCTGGAACGTTTGCGCCCGGCGGAAATTATTTTCCCGACCGAAGCCGTTTCGCTGCGAGATTTATTGCGTGGCGCGTTCCAAATTTTAAGCGGCTATGACGACTGGACGTTTGCGCCGGAAACCGCGTTTTACACGGTGAAGGAACAATTCAAGGTCGCCTCGCTCGACGGCTTCGGGCTGAAAGACAAAACCGCCGCCATCGGCGCGGCGGGCGGCGCGCTGCATTACCTCACGCAAAATTTGCGGCGCGACGTGAAGCATCTCACGCGCATTTCATTTTATCAGCGCAGCGATTTTCTCACGCTGGATTACACCACGATGCGGCATCTGGAAATTCTCGAACCGCAGCACCACGATGCGCCGCGCAACGCCTCGCTTTACGGCGCGCTCAACAAAACCGTCACGCCGATGGGCGCGCGACTCCTACGCAATTGGCTCTCGCAGCCGCTGGCCAAGGCAGGGCCGATTCATCAACGGCAGGATGCCGTGGAAACGTTCATCAACAATTCCTTTGGCCTCGACGCGTTCCGCCAGCAGCTTGCACAGGTGCGTGATCTGGAACGCACGCTCGGCCGTTTAAGTTCCGGCAGTGGAAACGCGCGTGACTTGGTCGCGCTGCGGTTGGCGCTCGAACAAATCCCGGCGTTGAAACAAACTTTGGCCACGGTGGGGCGAGCGTCCCCGCGAGCCGAATCTTTGGTGGACGATGTTTCGACGGCTCGCGAGGACGCTCGCCCCACCAGCTTGATCTTTGACCTGGACTCGCAAATTTCCGAATCGCCCGACCTTGTTGAAATCATTTCCCGCGCCATCGTGGACGAGCCGCCGTTGCCCATCAAGGAAGGCGGCATGATTCGCGACAGCTTTGATCCGGCGCTCGACGAACTCCGCACCGCGCAGCGCGGCGGCAAGGATTGGATCGCCAAACTCCAAGCCGACGAAATCGCAGCGACGGGAATTTCCTCCCTGAAAGTTCGGTTCAATTCCGTTTTCGGCTATTACATCGAAGTCACCAAATCGAATTTGGACAGGGTTCCGGCGCATTATCACCGCAAGCAAACCGTTGCGAACGGCGAGCGTTTCATCACGCCGGAGCTGAAGGAAATGGAGGGAAAGATTCTCGGCGCGGAGGAGCGCAGCGTGAAATTGGAATACGAGCTGTTTCAGCGCGTCCGCGAGGAAGTGCTGGGACAGCTCCCGAAAATTCAGCAAACCGCTTCCGCGCTGGCACAATTGGATGTGTTGGCATCGTTCGCGGAAACGGCGCGGCTGCATAATTATTGCCGTCCGCAAATTTCCGACGCCGGCGTGCTGCAAATCCGCGACGGCCGGCATCCGGTTTTGGAACAGCAACTCGTCGAGGAACGCTTCGTGCCGAACGACACAGGGCTTGCCGCCGTTAAATCGTTAAATGGTTACATTGTTGAATCGGCAAAAAACGATTTAACGATTGAACGATTTAACGATTCAACTCTTCCCCAAATCGCGCTCATCACCGGGCCGAACATGGCGGGCAAATCCACTTACATCCGGCAGGTCGCGCTGCTCACATTGCTCGCGCACACGGGCTGTTTCGTTCCGGCGGCGGAGGCGCGGATTGATCTCGTGGATCGCATTTTCACCCGCATCGGCGCAAGTGATGATTTGTCGCGCGGGCAGTCCACGTTCATGGTCGAGATGACCGAGACGGCGAACATTTTGAACAACGCCACGTCGCACAGCCTCATCGTGCTGGACGAAATCGGGCGCGGCACGAGCACGTTCGACGGCTTGAGCCTCGCGTGGTCGATCGTCGAGCATCTGCACAATGCCGTCGGCGCAAAAACTTTGTTCGCCACGCATTATCACGAGTTAACGGAACTCTCGGCGCGTCTGCCGCGATTGAAAAATTTCAACGTCGCCGTGCGCGAGTGGCACGACCAGATTGTTTTTCTCCGCAAAATCGTCGAGGGCGGCACGGATAAAAGTTACGGCATCCAAGTCGCGCGGTTGGCCGGAGTTCCGAAAGAGGTTCTGGAACGCGCGAAAGAAATTTTATCGAACCTCGAAGAATCAGAACTCACGCCGGAAGGAAACGTGCGTCCGCAAACGCGGCAGCGCGGCAAACTGCAGAATCTTCCAGATGCACCGCAGATGGATTTGTTCAAATGATTTCTGCCATCGAACAACAGCCGGTCGGCACGGATTTGATTTCTCAAGTCGAAGAATTTTTTTCGCCGAGCGGAATTCTTTCCAAGGCGAGCAATTTTGAATTCCGCCCGCAGCAGCAGGAAATGGCCGTGGCCGTGGCGCTCGCGCTGCAGAATCGCGAGCATCTTGCGGTAGAGGCTGGAACGGGCGTCGGTAAATCGCTCGCGTATTTGATTCCGGCGATTTTGTTCGCCGTCGCGCAGAAGAAGAAAGCAATTGTCTCGACGCACACGATCAATTTGCAGGAGCAGCTTACGGAAAAAGATCTACCGATGCTCGCGGGCGTTTTGGCCGCGTTGCCGGAGCCGGTGAAATTTAATTTCACGATGCTCAAGGGCCGCGCGAATTATCTTTGCACGCGTCGTTTGCAAAAGGCGATGCAGCAAAATGGAAATCTATTCACATCGTCCGAAGCGGAAGAACTCAAACGCATTTACGAATGGTCGAAGAAAACGACGGACGGCAGTTTGTCGGATTTTGAGATCGAGCCGGACGCGAAAGTCTGGGCGCAGGTTTGTTCCGAGCGTGGACTTTGCTCGCCGAAAACGTGCGGCTATCAATCCGATTTCAGCAAAGACCATGACGTTTGTTTTTTTCAGCGCGCGCGGAACAAAATTCTTTCGTCGGACGTTTTGGTTTTGAACCACACGCTATTCTTCACCTTGCTCGGCGGCGTGGATGAGGAAATGGAAGGCGGCATTTTGTTCAAAAACGACTTCGTGATCTTCGACGAGGCGCACACGATGGAAAGCGTGGCGTCGCGGTACATCGGCTTGAGCGTGTCGAGCGGGCAGGTGCGTTATGCGCTGAACCGGTTGTGGAATCCGCGCACGGAAAAAGGTCTGCTGGCGACGTTGCGCAAAGGCAATGCCGTGAAACTGGTCGCGGATATTTTGAGCGAGTCGGATAAATTTTTTGAGAACGTCGAAGTCGCGTGTGAAGAAATTCAAGCGACGGCCAAACCGAAATTTGGCGGCGAAAGTGGCGGACGCAAGCGCGCGTGGACGGAACTTCGCATCCGCCGCGCGGAATTGGTGAAAGATAATGTGACTTTGCCGATCCAAAGACTGCGCGAAGCCGTCAGCGAACTTGTAAAATTAAGCGAGGACAAAGACATCGGCCAAGAGTTGATTGAGTGCAATCGTCGGCTCGGTGAATTGAAAGTCGAGGTTGCAGAATTTTTGAGCCAACAGGCGGGCGACCATGTTTATTGGGTCGAACGCGGCGGCAAGGCGCACCGGAACCTTTCGCTCAACGCCGCGCCGATTGACGTGGCGGATTATTTGCGCCGCCGTTTGTTCGAAAGCGACACGAGCATCGTGATGACGAGTGCGACACTGGCGACAAATTCCAAATCGCAGACGGGATTGAATTATTTTTCCAAACGTGTCGGCTGCGAATCCGCCACGATGCTGCAAGTCGGCACGCCGTTCGATTACGCGCGGCAGATGAAATTGTTCGCCGTCAAAAAAATGCCCGACCCGCGCGAGGCTGGTTATCGCGACGCGTTGATTCATTGGATCGGGCATTTCGTGACGCAGACACATGGCAAGGCGTTCGTGTTGTTCACTAATTACAAGCTCATGCAAGAAACCGCCGAGCTGATGCAGCCGTTTTTCGACAAGCTCGGTGTCGCGTGTTTTGTGCAGGGCACGGGCACGCCGCGCTCGACGATGCTGGAAAAGTTCAAGGACGACACGGACTCGGTGCTCTTCGGCACGGACAGTTTTTGGCAGGGCGTGGACGTGCCGGGCGAGGCATTGAGCAACGTCATCATCACGCGGCTGCCGTTCGCCGTGCCGGACCATCCGCTCATCGAGGCGCGCATCGAGGCGATCGAGGCGCGCGGCGGAAATTCCTTCGGCGAATTTTCCCTGCCCGAGGCGATCCTGAAATTCCGGCAGGGCGTCGGGCGTTTGATCCGCACGAAGACGGACACGGGCATCATCGTGGTTTTGGATAACCGGATTTTAACAAAGCAATACGGTCAGTCGTTTCTCGACGCGCTGCCGAAATGTCCGGTGGAGATTGTTTGAAGAAAATTATTTTGAAAAAGGCGGCGATAATTGAAATGCAGTCGGAGCATTTGTGCTGATTGGCGTGAAGTTTATGGGAATTGGATTAAAAAATGGATCGTATCGCACTTTTTCATTGAAATTGCCGTTGCTGTCGCCGCCGCGCAAAATTTCCGTCAGCACACCGTTTTGAAAAACTTCACGTGTCGTAGTAAATTTTGAACCGTTGGGTTTCATGTCCATCTGTTGAATTATTCGATTTTTGTATATACAAAACTCGTCTGGAATTCCGTTGAAATCTGTGTCCTTTTGAAGAGTATCCGTTCCATCATTCGAAAATGTCCACCACTCATCCGTTTTTCCGTCAAAATTATTATCATATTCCGCGCTACTCTCCCGGCCATACGCATCGTATTGCACCCAATAATCCATTACTCCGTCTAAATTCCTATCTTCTGAAAATTCGGCTTCATATCCATTTCGGTATATCCACTTCTTGTTCACTTTACCGTGGACATAATGGTAATAGGTTTTGGCTCCGAAATTACTTACTGATTGGTAAAGCAAACAAAAAATTATACCCATGATAATGCCGACCAGAATTTGAACCCAAGCCAGTTTTTTAAGTGGAAAAATTTCAGGTGGAGAAGAAGCCATGGCGTCAGTTTCGATTTGATTTATTTCTGCGGGCGATGCTTCTGCGTTTAGCAGAGCAATGGCTGCTTCGGCATCCGCAGCGCGAACAGACGCACGCCGCCCGGCGCTGTCAGATTTGGATACATTCCGCCGCAATCATCGGCATTGACACAGCACTTGATGCCATGCGCTTCAAGATTGCTGCGGGCAAGTTCTGCGGTGTCGTGGCTGCTGAAAATATGAATAGTTACGATTTTCACTTCGCTATGAAGACCATCATTGCCGGATTCTGAAGCCATAACTTTGCAAGAGAAATAGCCTTGGTTCTCGAAACGTAAAGCCAAAACTCGACACGCACTTTTCGGCCATTAAACTGTTGGCGCATGACGCGCACGGAAAAACTTCTGGCCGAACTCATCGCGCTGCCCAGCGTGAATCCCGCCTTTCTGCCGCCGCGCCATCCGCACGCCGGGGAAAAACGCGTCGCGGATTTTCTCGCCACCATCGCCGCCCGCGCCGGACTTGAAGTTGAATTTCAAAAAGTTGTCCTTGCGGACGGCCACCAGAATCGCTCCAATCTCATCGCGCGACTGCGGCCAAAAAATAAAATCAAACAAACCATCCTGCTCGCGCCGCACCTCGACACCGTCGGCGCGGACGGAACAAAATTTATCCCGCAGCGTAAAAACGGCCGCCTGCATGGTCGCGGCGCGTGCGACACGAAAGGTTCCATCGCCGCTATGCTGTCCGCGCTTTGCGAGCTGGCGAATTCAAAATCCCGCCCGCTCGAAACGGAAATCATTTTCGCCGGATTGATTGACGAGGAACACGCGCAAGCTGGCTCGCGCGCGCTCGTAAAAAATAATTTCAAAGCAGATTTGGCCATCGTCGGCGAGCCGACAAAACTGCAAGTCGTCACCGCGCACAAAGGCAGCCTGTGGCTGGAACTCGAAACGCGCGGCAACGCGGCGCACGGCGCGACGCCGCAGTTCGGCAAAAACGCGATCCACGAAATGGCGCGCATCGTGGACATTTTGGAAACGGATTACGCGGCGCTATTGCGAAAACGAAAACATCCGCTGCTCGGCGTGGCGACGGTGAATGTCGGCACGATTTCCGGCGGCACGCAGGCGAACATTGTTCCAGATTTTTGCAAAATTTCAGTTGATCGCCGCACGTTGCCGGACGAGACGGACGCGAGCGTGAAACGCGAAATCAAAAAATTTCTTCAATCAAAAAATCTTTCCGCTCAAGTCGCGGATAAGAAGCTCGCGCCGGCTTTGCCGCTGGAAACGAATTTCAAACTGCCGCTCGTCCAGAAATTTCTGAAAAGCATCGGCCAGTCAAAACCGTTGGGCGTTCATTTCTTTTGCGACGCGGCGATTTTATCGGCCGGCGGAATTCCGAGCATTGTTTTCGGGCCGGGCGATGTGGCGCAGGCGCACACGGCGGACGAATGGATTTCGCTTTCTGAATTAGAACACGGGAAGAATCTACTTCTGCGCTTCCTGAATTCTCTTCCGTAATTTTTGGAATTCGCTTTCCTGAACCAAACCGGTTTCGTATTGTCCAACGCTCATGTCCGCAGAAAAAATTACAACGACGCCCGCGACCGCGGAAAAACATCACGTCACGTTTTTCAAGCAGAGCGGCTGGCTGATGTTCGCGTCGGTGGCAAGCGGCGGATTGATGTATGCGGTGCATCCTATCGTGTCGCGCGGTGTGCCGCCGGGGGAATACGGTGTGTTCACGACGCTGCTGCAGGTGGTGTCGCTGATGACCATTCCGGCGGTCGGTTTGCAACCGGTCATCGCGCAGCAGGCGGCGGCGGCGATCACGGACGAGCAACAGTGCGTGGTGGCGAGTGAATTTCGCGCCGTGTGGCGGGCGATTTTTTTCATCTGGCTGGCGATGGTGCTGGTCCTTGCAATTTTTTGGCGGCAGGCGCTGGCCGGTTTGCAGATCGAGAATGCGACAGCGCTGGCGGCGACAATTGTCGTGGGACTGGCTGCGATGTGGATGCCGCTGACAATGGGGATGTTGCAGGGACGGCAGAATTTTTTATGGCTCGGCCACACGAACATCCTGAACGGCGTCGGGCGGCTGGGCTTGGTGTGCATCGTCGTTTTCCTGTTTCACGGCTGGGCGGCAGGCGCGATGAGCGCGGTGTTTTTGGGGATGATGACGGTGGTGGTGGTCGGTGGCTGGCACATCCGCGACGTATGGAAAACCAAAACGGTGCCGGTCGAGTGGCGCAACTGGCTGGGACGCGTTGTGCCGCTGACGTTCGGCTTGGGCGCGGCGACGTTCATGTTGAGCGCGGACATGATTTTCACACAGAATTTTTTCCCGCGCGAACAGACCGGATTTTACGCGGCGGCGGGGATGATCGGGCGCGCGCTGGTTTTTTTCACGCAGCCGCTCTCGCAGGTGATGTTCCCGAAGCTGGCGCGCAGCAAGGCGACGGGGGAAAAATCCAACGCGCTGGCGCTGGCGCTGGGGGCGACGTTGCTGGCGGGCGGTGCGGCGGCCATCGTTTGCACGCTTTTTCCGTCGCTGCCGTTGCGGCTGGCCTTGTATAAGCCGGTCTATATCGCAACCGCTTCGCCGCTCGTGCCGTGGTTTGCGTGGTGCATGCTGCCGCTGACGCTTTCGTTCGTGCTCGTCAACAGCCTGATGGCGCGCTCAAAATTTTCCGCAGTACCGTGGCTGGTATTGGTGGCGGTCGGCTACGGCATCGCGCTGGCGATGGTCGGACGGCACGCCGGAAGCATGGCCGATACGCAGGCCGGTTTGCGGATGATGATCCAGACGCTCGGCGTTTTTAACCTGCTCCTGCTTGGCGTTTGCGCGTGGTTCACCTGGGGCAGAAATTCCGCGCCGGAAAATAAAAATTAATTCTTCGGGCCGGACAACGGCTTGGGCGCGCGCAGTTTTTTGTAGATCCAGCCTTCGAGCGGGCGCAGCGGGCGCAGCCACCTGTAAAGCGGCGAGTAAATCAGCCGGACACGCACGACGGACAAAAACATCGTCAGCGACGAGCGGAACAGCGACGACGTGACTTTCGAGCCGGCTTTGTCCGTCCATTCAATCGGCACTTCCATGATTTTGAAGCCGGCGCGCTTGAGCGACACCAGCAGGTTCACGTCGAACGCGAGGTCGGCGATGCGCAGCGTCGGGTGGATTTTTTCCACGGCGGCGCGGCGCATCAGCTTGCACGGGCATTGCGTGTCCTTGATGTGCATCCAAAAAAGCAGCTCCACGATGAAATGAAAACTGCGGCTGAAGAATTTTCTCAACGTCGTCTGCTCCTGATGCAGGACCGAACCGGCCAGCCAGCGCGAGCCGATGACGCAATCCGCCTCGCCGATATGTTTTGTCAGGTCAAAAAAATCCTTCGGCGAAGTCGCGCCGTCCGCGTCCGCGTAGCCGATGAAATCGCCCAACGCGGCGAGCTTGAGACCCTCGATGAGCGCGCCGCCTTTGCCGATGGGCTCCTTGAATTCCAGCGCGCGCACCGCCGGAAATTCCGCCGCGACTCTTTGTACCACGCCGAGCGTGTTATCCGTGCAGCCGTTGAGAACGACGACGATCTGGAATTTGCCGGAATAATTCTTCTGGAAAAACTGCGCGTAATCGCGCAGCACCGGTTCGATGCGCGCTTCCTCGTTGTAAGCCGGAATCAGGATGAGCAGGCTGGGGTCAGGCACGCGGATTCAGTAACAGAAAATTTTCGCGCAGGCAATCTTGGGAAATGTGCGAAAGAAATAGAAACCTAATCGCTAGTAAGATAACAAGGAGCAACAAACCCATGAGAACAAATAGAAACCAACGACCGTTATTTGCTTTTGAAGATTCATCCAGACGAACTCGATGCCCTGTAAAAAATCCAAATAATCTCGCTCCCCATTTGTCTCCGCCAAACGCGTAACCAAGAAGCAGCCCAAAAAAGCCCAAGATTAAGCAAGTTGTTTTAAGACCTAACGCATAAAAGTGTGCGCGCAGCAACAACCATAGAATTGCCAGTCCAACGATACCAATAATCGTTCGTGCAATGATTGTTGCAATTTTGTCAGTAGGTTTCACAGGCATTTTTCATTTAACGATTTGAATCTATTTGTCATTGAACTTTGAGTCCAGCGCGAAACAATTCTTGCCGTGCGTTCCGCCAATCATTATTAAATCTTTATGGATTCCAGCGAAGCATTCGTCGCGCTGAACATGATCGAGCACGTCGGGCCGGTGCGCGCGCGGCTGTTGCTCGAACATTTCGGCGACGCGACAAAAATCCTCGCCGCCGCCAAATCCGAACTGCTCCGCGTCCGCAACATCGGCGAGGAAACCGCCGAGGCAATCGCCACTTGGGAAAAATCCGTTGACCTCGCGGGCGAATTGAAACGCATCGCGGAATTCGGCTGCCACGTTTTGATCTCGTCGGATGAAAATTATCCCGCGCTGCTCCGCGAAATTTATGATCCGCCGCTCGTGCTTTACGTCAAGGGCGCGCTGACCGCGAAGGACAAAAACGCCGTGGCGATGGTCGGCTCGCGGCAGACGACGCATTACGGCATCGAGACCGCGCGCAAGCTGGCATATCAGCTCGCCTATGTCGGCGTGACGGTGGTGAGCGGCGGCGCACGCGGCATTGACACGGCGGCGCATCAAGGCGCGCTCGCGGCGAAAGGACGGACGATTTGCGTTTTGGGAACGGGCATCAATCTGATTTTTCCAACAGAGAATGCGGAATTGTTCCAGCGTATTTCTGAAAACGGCGCGGTCATCACGCAATTTCCATTCAACCGTCCGGCGGACAAGCAAAGTTTTCCGATTCGTAATCGCATCGTCGCAGGCATGACTTTAGGAACAGTCGTCGTCGAGGCCAATACGACGAGCGGCGCGTTAATCACCGCGAACATGGCGGTGGAAGCCGGCCGGCAGATTTTTGCCGTGCCGGGACGGATTGATTCGCCGCGCAGCAAGGGTTGTCACGATTTGATCAAAAAGGGCGCGAAGCTGTGCGAAAGCGCAGAGGATATTTTGAGCGAGTTCGAATATCTGTTTCCGACGAGCAACCGTCCGTCGTCGCCGGGTGAGACCGGAGTTTTGCCCGCGCTGGAATTGAGCGAGAACGAACAAAAGGTTTTCGACGCGCTGAAAGCCGATGATGAGTTGACGATTGATGAAGTCATCCGCGTGAGCGGCCTGCCGAGTTCGGCGGTTTCGGTCGGGCTTTTGAGCCTGGAGATGAAGCGCGCGGTGAAACAACTGCCGGGAAAATTGTTCGTGCGGAATAATTAGCGAAACGAAACTTGCGGGTTCGTGTTCAATGAATTAAAAGTCATCAAACGCGGGAGAACTTTATGGCCAGCTACACCATCATCGGCGGCGACGGCAAACAATACGGCTCGATTTCGGGGGACGACGTGCGCAAATGGATTTCCGAAGGGCGGCTAAACGAGCAATCCATGACGAAGGCGGAAAACGACGCGGAATTCCGTGCGCTCGGAAAATTCCCGGAATTTGCCGACGCGTTCGCATCCGACGCGGCAGGATCGGGCGCGCCGCCATCGCCCGCAGGTTCCGTTGACTGGTCGGCGCGCGATTATGATTTGGACATCGGCGGCTGTGTCAGCCGCGGCTGGGAATTGTTCAAGGAAAACATGGGGGTGCTGTTTGTCGGCGCGTTGATTTATATGCTCATCGAGGTTGCCATCGGCGGGCTGGCCCGAATCCCGTTCATTGGCGCGGTGTTTTCGATTGCGAACTTCGTCATCTCCGGGCCGCTGATGGGCGGCGTGCTTTACCTTTTCATCCGCGTCATCCGCCGCGAACCGGCGGAGATCGGGGATATTTTTTCCGGATTCCGCCGCGCGTTCGCGCAACTTTTTCTCGGCACGCTGGTTCAGGGCCTGCTGATCGGCGTGTGCATGATTCCATTTCTCATCGTGTTTTTTTTGAAATTCATTCCGCTGGGCGGCCATCTGCAATCCGGTTCCGCGCCGGACAAGGAAACGCTGGTCGCCATCGAATCCGCACTGCTCGCCAGCCTGCCGGTGCTGCTGCTCTGCGCCATCCCCGCGACTTATCTGGGCGTGTGCTGGAGATTCACCCTGCCGCTCATCATCGACAAGCGGATGGATTTTTGGACGGCGATGGGAACGAGCCGGAAAATGGTGCATAAACATTGGTGGCAGATTTTTGGCCTGGTGGTTTTGATTTCGCTGCTGAATATCGCGGGGCTTTGTGCGTGTTGCATCGGCGTGCTGTTCACCATTCCCATCGGAATCGCGGCGTTGATGTTCGCGTATGAAACTATTTTCTCCAAAGGGCAGGCCGCTTAGCCGCGCCACGGCCAAAAACGCGACGCTCCTCAACCTGCTGGCCACGCCCGGTCTTGGCTCGCTCCTGTGCGGGCGCTGGATCGCCGGAAGCGGGCAGCTTCTTTTGGCCGTCGCGGGTTTCTCATGGGTCATTGTCTGGTTCCTGAGGGAAATGATTCCGTATTACGGCCTGATGTTCGGCGACGGGCCGCCGCATTTGCCCGGCCTGAAGATGCTCGCGGAGGGCACGGTTTTATTTGTCGTCGCATGGCTGTGGTCGGCGGCGACGAGTTTCAGTTTGTTGCGCGAAGCATCGGCGGGCGGCCAGCGTTCACTCGAAAATTTTGCCGCGCCGCCGCCGCTCAAACTCGACGAGGCAAAAATCATCCTCGCGCTCGCCTTGATTCCAAACTGGAAATTACAGGACGCGGCAATCGCGCGGACATATGAGTTCAAGGATTTTCCCGCCGCGGTAAAATTTGTGGAGACCGTCGCCGCGCTCGCCGAACAGGCGTGGCATCATCCCGACATTGACATCCGCTGGAACAAGGTGACGCTCACGCTCACGACGCACGACGCCGGAGGATTGACGGAAAAAGATTTTGCGCTCGCAAAACAATTCGACGGATTGTCATCGCGTTGAATTTTCCGCCGTCGCGGGAATTGTCGGCGGCGCAGTTCCATTTTGCACCGGTCGCGGCAGCCGCCCGATCCAGATGCCGCTGACGCCGTAGTTCCATTCGAGTTGCGGGATGCCGGGTGGTCCACCACGTTCGCCACGGATGACGAGCCGGTCTTCGGGCCGCATTTTTTTCACCCACGGCGCATAGGCTTTCGTGTCGCCGAAGTTCCACAGGATTTTGTGAAACACCTCAAAATCTTCGGCTGGCATCCACGTTGGCTCGAAGCCGAGCATATAACGCCAGTCGCCGCGCGGATTTTTGAAAAAAGTCTGGTAAAACAGCGTCATGTCGGCCGTGTAAAAAATGCCGTCGTGGTCCGGCATCCAGCCGTTGAGTTCGTCGGGATGTTCCGCGACCGAGAGATATTGTTGCGTCAAATTATTCGTCCAGCGGCTGTTCGCATCGTTTGTGACGGCAAGAAAAGTCGCGATGGCGAGCCCCAACGTCAGGCCGAGGCGTTTGAATGAATTTTCCGCGAACCGTGCCTGCAGGAGCAGTTGCAAATCGCAGGTGATCAAAACCATCAACGCCGGCCAGCCCCAGTCGTCCCAAAATCGCCCGACTTTGAAACCCAGCACCCAGCAGATGCACACCAGCCAGAACGCGGGGGTCTTCGCCAGCGGAACGGCGTTCAGTTTTGCCAGTTGCCGCAGGACGAGCAGGCCGCCCAGAATCGCCACGGCCAGGATATTGCCGTCGAACGGCTGCAACTCCGTCACCAGCGTGCGCGTGGTGGGGTGCGCGCCGACCGCGAGCAGCGCGAGCTTGAACGCTTGCAACGGATATTCAAACGGATGTCCCGTGAGCGCGCTCCCGATGAAAACTCCGATGGCCCAGCAAAAGCCGAGGCTGATCGCCCAGCTAAATTCGCCCGCCAGAAAAAATGAGCCGAGCGGCAGCACCCAGAGATACCAGACGCCGTGGATGAAAGTGCCGAGCGCAAACAACGCGGTGGCCAGCAGCAGCATCCATTTTTTCGGCGGCGACGAACCATGCTTTTGCCACAGGAAAAGAATTGTCAGCAGCACCGCGAATGTCACCAGATACGGACGCCCCAGCGTCATGCGCCCGCACACCGCCGCCACGAGCGTCGCCAGCATCAACGTGGCCAGCCACGCTTCCGGCCGTTTCAGCCACGGCAATGCCGACCAGCCGACGAGGATGAACAGCGTGACGACGGAAAAAACGACGAGCTTATCCGTATCCCAATCCGTCAGATGATAAATTTTCCCCAGCAGCAGGTTCCAGCCGAACTCGTGGTCAATTTTGTAAGTGTCATTGAGTATGAGGATTTGCGACCACGATTTGCCGCTCACCGCCTTGGCCGCGTGCCGCAACGCATCGTCCCCCGGCAGATAGCCGTAGTTGATGATTTTCAACGGGATGGCGAGGATGACAAAAATGACGATCACCCAGACCGCGAGCGGAACGTAGCGCTTGAGCGGATCAAGCGGTGATGGATTGGAATGGCCGTCGGTCATTTTGCGTGGCGCAATGGCGAATCAAAACACCATCGGCACGCCTTCGTCGAGAATTTTTATTTGACGCGTCAGATTTTCCTTTGCCGCGATTTCCAAGAGCCAGCGCGGCGGCTCATCCATTTCTTCAAAAGATAATTTAAAAGTCCCGTAATGCATCGGCACAAAATGTTTTGCGCCCAAATCCTTAAACGCATCAATCGCCTCGTCCGGTCCCATGTGGACTTTGCGAAACGTTTCGGGATGATACGCGCCAATCGGCAGCAACGCGATTTCCGGCGCGAGCTTGCGGCCGATTTCCTTGAAGCCGTGGAAATACGCGCTGTCGCCCGCGTGATAAATTTTCCGTCCCTGATGCTCCAGCACAAATCCGCCGTAACCGCGATGGCCGTCGTGCAACGTCCGCGCGCCCCAATGTTTGCTCGGCGTGAACGTCACCTTCCAGTCGCCCTGCGAAAAACTTTCCCAATGCTCCAGCTCGATGACGCGCGAGAAGCCGAGATTGTGCGCGAGGTCGCCGACGCCGCGTGGCATGATGCCGATTTTCGGATGCGGCAATTTTCTCAAAGTGGGTTTATGAAAATGATCGAAGTGCGCGTGCGTCAGCAGCACCAGATCAACCGGCGGCAAATCTTTTATCTTCAGGCCGGCGCGCTTGATGCGTTTCAGGAGAAAAAGCCAGTTCGCAAAATTAGGGTCAATCAGCACGTTCAAGTCCGTGAACTGGATGAGAAACGACGCGTGGCCGATCCAAGTGATGGCGACCTCGCCGTGCTTCAATTTCGGGAAGACCGGGCGGCGCGGCTGGCCGTGGCGCGGCGTGAACCAGCCCTTCAAGATCAGCTCCTGGAAAAAAGTGCGCGGGTTGAAATGCTTCGCCGGCGTCAAGTCCTTGAACGAGCGCGGCAGTTTCCGGCGCGGCGCGGGACGGCTGGATTTTTCT
>Ga0181516_10001265_pt1 | contig 19763 bp, 2 predicted proteins | sample PEATcosm2014_Bin_25_FD_121104 | JGI IMG/M metagenome (GOLD analysis project Ga0181516, IMG submission 121104) | Peatland microbial communities from MTU Mesocosm Facility, Houghton, MI, USA - PEATcosm2014_Bin01_10_metaG | ecosystem: Environmental > Terrestrial > Soil > Wetlands > Peat | place... | reverse complement strand
CCCGCTTCTCGTGTGCAAGTCCCTTGAAGGATGCATTAACATCCTCCTGCGGGCCTTGCGCACGATAATCAGGCCTCCAGACGTCGTCGCGGGGCCTCCCAATACGTAGTCAGGCTCCTAGTAGGGCAGCGCAGGGAGCGCCGCGGCCAGGCGCTGGGCGAGCTGGTCCTTCAGCCCGGGCGGGAGCGTCTGCCCCAGGCCCTTGGCCGTGAGCAGGTCGGTCTTGACGGTCCGGGTGGCGAGGACGCCCAGGGTGTCCGGGGCCAGGAAATCGACCCGGGCCTCGGCCTGGAACTGGTTCTTGTCGAACACGAGCATCTTCTTGGCGGAGACGGTGCTGCACTGGAGGGTCAGGATGACCATCACGTCGGGATGGTATTTCTTCACCAGCGCCTGGTTGAGCCCGGCGTCGTCGGCGGAGCCGATGGACCCGATGTCGCAGGTCACCGCCGCATCCGCGGGGAACAGCTTCGCCAGGGGCTTCAGCAGGACATCGAAGTCGCTGAGCCTGGCGCCGTAATGGGGCAGGCCGTCCTTGTAGTAGTAGATCCCGTTGATCATGCCTTCCCTGAGGACGAGCAGGGTCCGGCTCCCCGGCCGGGGGCTCGGCGCGGCGGCAGCGGCCGGCACAGGCATGGGGGCCGGAGCGGGACTGGCCGCCGGTACAGGGACGGCGGCCGGGACGGGGACGGCGGCCGGGACGGGGACGGCGGCCGGGACGGGGACGGCGGCCGGGACGGGGACGGCGGCCGGGACGGGGACGGCGGCCGGGACGGGGACGGCGGCCGGAACGGGAACGGGGACCGGGCTGGCGGCCGGAATGGAGACGGCGGCGAGCGGGGCGGCGGCCTCGGCGGGGCCCGCGGCCCGGGCGGAAGCGGCGGCCTTGGCGGACAGCTGGCGGGTGAGGGCAGCCACCACGCTGCCAAGGCTCCCCCCTTCACCGACCTCCTGGAAATTCCTGGCGACCGTCCCGTCCTGCGCATCCACCATCCGCAGGGTCAGGGTGACGGTCACGGTGCCTTTCGCCAGGCTGTACTCGGGCAGGTAGGCCCCCGTCAGGAGGTACTTCGCCCCCAGGCGCCGGCCCAGGTCGGTGATGGTGCTCCGGTCCGCCGAGGCCAGGCCCTGCAGCCTGGCTTCCGGGAGCGCCGCCAGGACCTGGCTCCGCTCCACCAGGCTGAAGGCCCCCGAGTCGGCGAAGGCGTTGGCCACGAGCATGTTCATGGTGTCCGACACATCGCCCAGGTCCTTCCGCCCCTCCTCCTTCAGCGGCAGCACCGCCAGGCTGGGCCGGGGCCCGGCCGGGGACGGAGCTCCCGCCAGGAGCCTGCCGCCCGACGACAGGGCGAGAAACAGCGTCACCACCACGGCAATGGACAACCTTTTCATCAACGCACTCCCGGCAGGACCCTGTTCTGGACGACTTTTCCAATGGATATGATACCCATGGTATCCGTTCGGCCGGGTTCCGGGCGAGGGGAAGAAGGCGCGTGGCGGGATCAGAGGACCTTGGCCACCACCTGGAAGATCAGGATCCGGTCGCGCAGGCTCGCGGTGGTCTGGGACAGCCCGCAGCCGTAGCTCACCCTCGCGTTGTACCGCTGGCCGATGGCGGCGTTGGCCCCCCACCCGATCCCGGCCATGTGATCGTGGCCGGGAAGCCCGGATTCCGGCGGCAGGTAGGGCGTCACCGAGCCGTAGTCCAGGGAGAACACCCCGGTGGTGACGACGCTCTGGTTCCAGGCGGTCGACCGGGCAATGGGATGGTGCAGCTCCAGATCCAGCACCTGGCCGTTGTAGCCCGACGCTCCGGCCACCACGTAACCCACCACGCTGCCGTCGCCGCCGATGAAGAACTGCTCGCTGGACGGCAGGGAGGCCTTGGGGGCCGCCTGCCAGGTGAAGCTGCCGTTGCCGGTGCAGCCGTGGCCGAAGTCGTGGTTGTAGCGCAGCGCGCCCCGGTCGATGACCAGCTTGGCCGGGGTGATCACCGTGGCCGTGCAGAACTCGCGCGTGCAGCTGGCGAACCAGGTGTCCCGGTCCCCGAAGGTCTGCAGTTCCAGGCCCAGGCTTTCGCCCCGGGTGCGGGTGTCGTTCAGGAACTGGGAATCGATCCAGTTGGTGCTGTCCCGCTTCTGGGCGCTGGCGATGACGTCCAGCTGCAGGCGCCGGTTGAGCCAGGTCGGCTGCCGCAAGGTGAGGGTCCACGCCTTGGACTCGCCGGTGATGTCCAGCGGCTGCAGGCCGCCGTTCTTGATGGCGGTCTTGTCCAGGTTGTAGGCCAGGTCCACCCGGCCGCCCCAGGTGTTCACCGGCATGCCGTAGTCGGCGGCGAGGCTGTTCTGCCCCTTGGCCTCGGTGTCGGACAGCGAGAAGTCATCCTGGCGGCGGAACACGCTGTGGCGGATGTAGGCGGCGGTGAGGCGGGTGCGTCCGGTGGCCGGGCTGCCCAGGTTGTCCAGCGTCAGGCGCAGGTCATCGCGCCTGGGTTCGGTGACGTCCACCAGGAAGTCGCTGGTGCCGCGCTCCACCCCGGGCTGGAGCGCGGTCCTCACCTGCGCGCCGTTGGTGCGGTTGAAACGCTCCATGGCGCTCTCCAGGCGGTCCAGGTCCACCAGCTGCTTCGGCACCAGCCGCATCCGGTTCTCCACGTAGCGGGTGCTGGTGCTGGCGTTGCCCTTCACCGTGGTCCGCCCGACCCGCCCCTCGATCAGGCGCACGTGGACGATGCCCTGGGACACGTCCTGGGGCGGGATGATCGCCTCGGCCGTGACGATGCGCCTGGCGTGGTAGACCGCATTGACCCGGTCCGCCAGGTCCTGGAGGTCGGCCAGGGTGAGTTCCCGCCCCCGGAAGGCAGCGGCGGCCTGCTCCAGCTCGGCGCGGCTGAGGATCGCCGAAGGGGAGAAGGTGATCTCGCGCACCAGGAACTTGACGGTGTTGTCCAGGGGTTTCCGGGCCGGCTGCTGCAGGGCGCTGCGGTCGATGGGCTCGGTGGGCTGGCGGTTGCGCTGCTCCTCCTCCCGCCGGCGCCGTTCCTCCTCCATCTGCCGCTGCTGGATCGCCCCGGGGTCCAGGGACGGCGGGATCACCACCTGCTGGGCCACCGCCCGGCCGGCGGCGAGAAAAGCCGCCGCCGCCATCACGCCTCTGATCGTTCGGGTCCGTCCGCGGTCCAAGGTCATTCACCTTCTGCTTCATCGATGGAAACGGGGAAACCCGAATAGGAGACCAGCGGTATGTCGGCGATATCCTGGCGGGCCTGGTTGGGGAGCTGCTGGCTGGTGGGCTTTTCTTCCTCGAGGCTCCGGGTCAGGGCGTCTTCGGTCTGCTCCGCCCCGCTCCGGTCCGTGCCCGCCGGGGCGTTGGCCTCGTGTTCGGGATCGCGGTAGACCACGTAGGCGTCGGTATCCACCTGGTCGCCGAACATGTTGAAGGAGAACGGCAGGCCCTGGGAAGTCAGCTGCACGTTGGCGGACTGCACGCTCAGATCGAACTGGTCCACCAGGGCTTCGGTGCGCGGATTGGTGAAGATCGCCCGATCCGCGATCACCGTGCTGGCCGCCCCGAACGACCCTGCGGGGACGTCCACGGTCGCGTAGCTGCTCCAGAACTTGCTGAAATCGAAGCCGCTGGGGCTGGAGAGGGTGAGCTGGACGTCGGCCGCGTCGCCGCCGCCGAAGCCGGTGATGGCACCGCCCACCACCCGGCTCCCGCCGTTGACGCCGGCGGTGATGTCGGTGCCGGCGAGGTTCAGGGTGGAGCCCACGTCCAGGGTGGTGGCGGTCACGTCGCCGCTCGCGCCGAGGGTGATGGAATCCGCGGTGACGTCCGTGACTGCGACGTTGCCGGCGCCGGAGGTGATGCTCACACTGCCGTTGCCGCCGGTGATGGTGCCGATGGTGACGCCGGCCGTGCCGCTCAGGGTGATGTCGTTCCCGGTCACGGCGACGAGATCGATGGCGCCGGAGGTGGACGTGACGGTCACCTCGCCGCTGGCGCCGGCGCTGGTGATGGAGCCGGTGCCGATGGCGTCCCTGGCGGTCAGGTTCACGTCGTTCCCGGTGATGCTGGTGAAGGTGATGCCGCTGGAGGCCGAAACCAGGTTCACCAGGCCCTGGGTGCCGGCGGCGGTGATCGTGCCGGCGGTGACGCTGCCCGGGGCGTCGAGGTTCACGGCATTTCCGGTCGCCGCGACGACATTGACGCTGCCGGCCGTGGAAGTGACGTCCACGATGCCGGCGGAGCCGTTGCCGGTGCCGGTGATCGAGGCGGCGTCCACGTCGCCCGGAGCGTCCAGGCTCACGTCCAGCCCGGTGACCGTGCCGATATGGATGCCGGCGGTGGTGGAGCTGAGGTCCGCGCCAGCGCCGGAGGTGACCGGGCCGCCGGTGATTTCGCCGGTGGCCGTGACCTGCACCTGCCCCGCGGCGGCGATGCCCACCACGTTCAGCGCGCCCTGGTCGGCCACTTCCATCACGCCGCCGGAAGTAGCCTTAAGGTTCGGGGTTCGCACGTAGAGGGGGTCGTCGCCGATGCCCAGCGCGGCGTCGAGATTGACCTGCGCGTCCGGACCCGCGTCGGCGATCACGTCCAGGTCGCCGCTGCCGGTGGCGTGCCCGGGCAGGATATGGCCGGCGGTGCTGGTGATGGTCACCGCATCGGCGGTGTTGCTGCCGGAGGCGATGGCGGTGACGGTGGCGTCGCCCGCGGCGGTGATGCTGACGGTGCCGGTGCTTGCGGTGATGGAGGCGGCGTGGCTGCCGTTGTCCGCCATGGTGAAGGTGCCCGGAACGTTGGTGATGGTGGACCCGGACTCCGTCTCATAGCCGTAGGTGGTGGCGGTAACGCTGCCGGAGTCCACCAGGATGCTGGCGGCGCCGGTGCTGCCGGCCTCCATGGTGATCGCGCCGGCCTCCAGGGTGACGCCCGTGGCCACGGTGTGGATCGCGGCTTCGGGCGCGAGGATCAGTTCGGCGCCGGCCACCAGGCCGATGGAGCCGACGGCGCTCACGGCGCCCTCCAGCGACAGGGTCCCGGCCGAGGTGAGCTGCACCGCGTCGCCGGAGCTGATTGCGGCCACGTGGAAGGGGTTGCCGGCCGGGCTGTAGAGGGTGACCCCCCCGGTGGCATCGGCGGTGACGCCGCCGTCCAGGTTGGTGGCCACGTCCAGGGCCTTTCCGGTGGAGCCGATGTGGCCTCCGGTGGCGGACAGCTCCATGGTATCGGCCAGCACGTTCAGTGCGAAGGCCTCGAAGCCGTTGGTGATGGAGCCCTGGCTCGCGGCCAGCTTGACATCCTTGGTGGAGAACACGGTGCTCACGTTCATGTCGCCGGTGGTCTCGACCAGGTTGATGTCGTCCTCGGCCCGGGCGGTGAGGGTGGCGCCGGGCAGCAGATCCAGGCGCACCGGTTCGGCCTCGCCGGAGGTGCCGGTGTTGGCGATGCCGCCGTTGGCCGCTTCCAGCACCAGGTCGCCGGTCTGCACGGCGGGGCTGGCGGCCGATTCGTTGCTGATGGAGCCCAGGACCTTGATGCGGGCCTGGTCGGTGGCCGAGATGGTGTCCAGGATGGCGTCGCCCTGGGAGGCCAGGAACAGGTTGCCCAGGTCCTGGTTGCCGGCGCCGTCCTCGGTGCCCGGCACCGGGGTGCCGGTGACGATGGCGCTGACGCCGGTGCCGGCGGCGAAGTTGACCGGCTTGCGGGGGTAGATCAGGATCTCGGTCTCCGAGACGCCGTTCACCGCCTTGGTGGTGAAGACCACGTCCGAGGCTTCCGCCGCGGCCAGGGCCTCCTTCTGCGTATCCGTCAGGCTCGACACGGTGAAGTTGCTGGGCACATCGATCTCGATGGGCGTCTGGGTCTCGCCGATGGCGACGCCGGCGGTGAGGGTCACGTTGTTGCCCTTGACGTTGGGATCCTTGAGCACGGGGTTGGTATCGGTGATGTCCTTCAGCAGTCCCGGGGTGACCGACAGGGCCAGCTCGGCCTCGGTCCAGGAGGAGCCGGCCAGCAGCGGCGCGGTCTCGGCTTCGGTGGCCACGTACTTGTAGGTCGGGACATAGGAGGTGGTCAGCGAGCCGACCTCGGCGTTGAGGGTGTGGTACTGGGTGGTCCGGTTGGCGTCGAAGGTGGCCACGTTCTGCCCCGCCGCATTCAGCGCCGCCGCTTCGGCCGCGCTGGAGGTGTAGGTGAAGCCGGGGTCGTAGACGGCCGGATTCGGCTGGGTGTCCCGGATCTGCCAGTAGAGGTCGTAGTCCTGGGTCTTGTTGCTGTTGTAGGCGGCCACAACCGCGTTCTGCTGGGCCTGGTTCTGGGCGGACCCGGCCACCAGGCCGACGGTGTTCCAGTAGTCCACGAGCGCCTGCCAGGCCCGGGTGTCGGTCTGCTGGTTCGGGTTGTTGTCGATGATCCGGCCCGGAGTGCTGAGGCTCACATTGCCCCCAGCGGAGACCACGGTGTTGATGAGCAGATCGGCGTCCTGGTTGCCGGACCAGACGGTGGAGACGATGCCGATGTCGCTGCTGGCCGATGCCTTGAGGCCCTCGCTGAGGCGCAGGGTGCTGTCGTCCGAGTAGCCCACCTGGATGGCCAGGGGCGCGGCGATGGTGCCGATGGTGCCGTCCTCGGCGGTGAGGGTGATGCCTTCGCCCTGCAGGATCGAGCCGGCCGAGGCGGCGGTGATGCTTTCGTCCGCGTCCAGCACCACCTGGCCGTGGGCGGCGTCGATGGTGGAGGTGGCGCCGGCCTGGATGGTGCCCACGTCCAGGCTGCTCAGGGCGCCCTTGAGCACCACGTCGCCATCGGTGGCGGTGGCGTTGACAGTGCCGGTGGCGGCCACCCGCACCGCCTTGCCGGTGGTGGAGCCGACGCTCCCGGAGGCGGTGAGGTTCAGGTTCCCGGTGCTGATCAGGGCGGTGCCGTTGCCCTGCACGATGTTCTGGTCGGCGGCGGTGACGCCGGTGCCCGAGTTGCCGGCGGTGATGCTGGTGGTGCCGGTCTTGTTGTTGATGGCGCCCGTGAGGGTGATGTTGCTGGCCGAGTTGACCGTGACGCCGCCGGTGCTGTAGCCGATGAAGTCGATGCCGATGGGGTTGTCGGCCTTCAGGTAGTTGGTGGTGATGGTCTGCAGCGCCTGGACCTTGGTGTAGTCGATGTGGTAGGTCTGGGTGATGTCGAAGTCCCACCAGTTGGAGGAGGTCCAGGAGGAGGTGACCGTGTAGACCGGCGCGGCGGTCGGGGTGGTGAGGGTGGTGGAGTTGTAGTAGCCGGCCCCGGTGGCATTCTGGGCCAGGTAGGTGCCGTTCGCCATCTGCTGGGCGGTGAGCTGGTAGGGGCCGGCCACGGCGGAGCCCAGGTTCGCCAGGTTGCCATTGAGCCGCAGGTCGCTGGACCCGAAGAACTGGGTCCCGGAGTAGTCGTAGTCGGTGATGGTGGAGGAGTTGAAGCCGGTCGTGTAGACGTATTCCAGGCCCGCCTGCGGCTGGTAGGTGGCCAGGCGGGAGTTGCCGCTGTCCAGGGTGGTGGTGGAGGCGTCCCCGGTGCTCGGGGAAGTGCTGGTCTGGGTCACGGTGTCGCTGAACGTCGTCTTGCCGTTGCTGGTCACCCAGCCGCCGGTCTGGGTGGTGGTGATCGCCCCGTCGTCGCGGGTGATCACGGTGTGGATGCTGTGCGCCGCCTCGCTGCTGTCCACGTACTGGATGTCGGTGATGTCGATCACCCCGGCCACGCCCTGGCCAGTGTCCAGGGTGGCGAGCACCAGGTCCAGGTTGCTGGGATTGGTGATCTTGATCTGGCCGTAGCCGTCCAGCACCTTGAGCTCGCCGGACCCGGTCCCGTTCGCGGTGCTGCTGGCGGTGTTGATGATCTGGCCGTAGAGCTGGATGTAGCCGCCCATCACCTGGGTGCTGTCCACCACGTAGCGGTTGTTGACCGCGTCGTAGCTCGCGGTAATGGTGTCGTTGGCGGCGGTGACCACCGTGTACTCCCCGGAGGGGTTGCGCAGCCTGCCCTTGTCGGTGCCGGCGTCGCTCTTGGCGTCGGCGCCGGTCATGGTGAGCTGCCCGGTCACGGCGTTGTAGGTGACCGGCAGGTTGGCGTTGTTGGTGAAGGTGGTGGTCGCCGGCACCGGCGCCGCGGCCGTCTGGTTGGCGTAGCTGGCCAGGTAGGCGGCGATGGCCGAGGCGCTGACCCCCAGCTGGACCGCCGAACCGGTGACGGTCATGGCGCCGGCGGTGGGCAGGGTCAGGGTGTAGTCGGCGATGCCGCTCTGGATGGTGCCGTTGATGTTCAGGTAGCGGGCGCTGATCAGCACGCTGCCGTTGGCCAGGATGCCGGTGCCCACGCTCGGGGTGCCGTTCTGGGCGTTGTCCCAGATGGTCTCGGGATCGCCGGCGATGTTGTCGAAGCCGTCCACGTAGCTCTGCACGAAGTCGCCGTTGCTGGCCTTGATGTTCACCGTGCCGCCCAGGATGCTGCCCTGGGCGTTGATGGAGCCCGCCGCGCTGTTCACGGTCACGGAGCCCTGGGTGTTGCTGATGGTGCCGGTGAGGGTGATGTCCGGCGCCGGTCCGGTGAGCCCCGAGGTCCCGGTGGGATTGTAGGTGCTTTCGATGTCCACCACGGGCACGACCGGGTCGTTGGTGCCGGTGACGATGCTGAGGAAGTCGGCGCCGGTCCTGCCGCTGTTCTTGGCGTTGATGTCGGCGTTGCTGTTCACCGCGACCCCGTTCAAGGTCACCCGCGCCGAGGCCGAATCCACGGTGATGTTGCCGACGTTGAGGAAGTCCGGCGTGTTGTTGGTGATGAGGACCTTGGCATCGCCGGGGGCGAGAAGTTCGCCGGAGCCCTTGAGCACATCGGCGGCAACGTTGATGCTGCCGAGCTGCACGGTGATGTCCGGCACGGTCACATAGTCCGCGGTCGCCCCGACGGGCGCCACATTGCTGAGCGTGGCGGCCTCGGTGGTGAGGTTGGCGACGCTGGTGTCGATGGCCGCCTTCTGGTTGTACAGCTTCGTGTAGGCTGCGTCCGCGGTGCTGGCGGTGGTAGCGGTGCTGGTCTGGAGGTTCAAGGCCGGAGCCACCACGTTGCTGTTGTAGTTGTTGTAGTCGGTCACCGCGTCAGACGGGGGCGCGGAGCTGGTGGAGGTGGTCGCCGTCGTGACCGTGAGGCCCGCGGATGTGATCGCGGCTTCATCATTGATCACGTCCTGCCTGTAGGTGGCCGCTCCGGTGGTGTCCTTGTTCTGGATGGCGGTGTTCCAGCTGGCGATGTCGGCATCCCGCTGTGCGTAGAGGCCCAGGTTGCCTTTGTCGGCGGTGTAGGCCTTGCTCGCGTTCTGCGCGGCCGTATCCGCGGAAGTGGCGGCCGCCTGGGCATTCGCCACAGGCGTGACGAGCGTGGCGGACTGGGCCTGGAGCGAGGCGGCCAGGGCGAGCGCCGCGGCCTGGGGGCTGACCCCGGCGGCACCGCCGGTGCCCAGCACGAGGGCGCCGTTGACGATCTTGGCCAGGCCCAGGTCCACCAGTTTCTGTTCCAGGAAGCTGATCTCCGCATCGTAGGCGCCGGCGGCCACGGTCCCGGCGTACTGGCTGGAGAGGTTGCGCAGCAGGGCGATGCGGTCGTAGATGGCCTGGCCGATGCTCACCGAGAACTGGATGTCCTTGGAGGGGTCGAAGGCCACGCCCACCGCGTTGGTGTCCAGCGTCCAGGTGACCTTGCCGTTGGCGTCGGTGGTGATGTTGGTGGCATCCAGGGTGAAGCTGACGTTGCGGTTGATGCCGGTCTGGGCCACGCCGTCCACCTGGACCGTGGACTGGCCGCTGACGGCGGTGGTGCCGCCCTGGATATCGAAGGAGACGGCGCTGCCGCCGAACAGTTCGCTGATGCCGCTGGCGACCTCCGCGGCCAGCTCCAGGTAGATGTTCTTGCCGATCCCGGTGGCGGTGGCGTTCTGGGCGCCCTTGTCGGCGGTGAGGTTGATGTCGCCGGCCGCCTGCAGGGCGATGACCGAGGCATCGGTACTGCCGGCGATGTCCAGGAGCGCGTTGCCGGCGATGTTGCTCTGGGCGTCGGGGGTGGTGGCGATGGGGATGGCCGTCTTGTTCCAGAGGTTCACCGTGGAGATCGCGGTGACGCTGGAGGTGTCCCCGGAGCTGCTCTGCCCGGCGGCCAGGTTGAACCCGGCGTTGGCGGACAGGAGCTCGGCGCCGGTCTGGACCTGGGTCTGGTCCAGGCCGGCGTAGTGGGAGTACGCCTGCCCCGCGGGCGCGCCCGCCAGGCCGTAGGTGTCGGCGTCGGCCAGGGTGTTCAGGTCGACGGTGGACCAGCTGCCGGCGTCGATGTCGCCCCGGGTGCTGGTCACCTTGGCGTTCTCGCCGAAGCTGGCGGTGGTGGTGATGACCGGACTGCCGTTGGCGGTGGTGTCGGCGTTGACGATGGAGGCGGCCTCGGCCAGGGCGATGGCGCCGCCCGAATTGAGGTCAACCTTGTCATGCACGGTGAGGACGTTGTGGGCGTTCATGGTGAAGACGCCGTCCAGCCCTGACCCGGGCACCGTGACCACGACCACCGCGCCGTCCCCCACGTCGGCGGTGGTGGCCTGCAGGTTGATGTTGGTCACGCTGGCGCCGCCGGCGGCGTCCAGCGCGCCGCCCGAGCCGGAGTTCACGTTCCACAGGGCCGCGTCGGCCTCGGAATCGGTGGCCGGATCATAGCTGGCGGGCAGCAGCCAGTCCTTGTCCACGGTGTTGGTGGCCGCAATGGTCACGCTGCTGGCGGTGACCACGCCGCCGGCGCCGATTTCCGCCTGGACCGAGCTGGAGACCTCGTGGTCGGCCACGGCGCCGCTGGCGCCCACCAGGCCGGCGTTGACGCTGTCCACCACCCCGTTGAACAGGGCGGTGTGGGAGGCGGTGATGCTGAGATCGTCGACGGTCACCTGGTGGCTGCTGTCGCCGCTGCCGGTGCCGGCGTAGGTGGTGCTGGTGTCGCCGGTGAGCGCCTCCGCGGCCGAGCCGGAGATCACGCCGCCGGAGCCGGAGATGGCCTCGGCGAAGTTGGTGTCCGTGCCGTCGGCGTTCAGGGTCAGGGCGCCGGCCGTGACCGTGGCGAGATTGCCCAGGGTGGCCCGGGTGGTGGTGCTGCTGCTTGCGGAAGCGATGTCCTCGCCCAGGGCCAGGAGCCCCAGTGCCGCGCCGGTGGCGAAGGCATACTGGCTGGAGGCATCCAGGGCCTGCAGGGACACCGCGCCGGTGACCGCCAGGTTGCTGCCGGCGCCGACGCTGCTGGTGACCGTCCCGGTGAACTGGGCCGTGCTGGCGCTGCCGTCCAGGCCCACCAGGCCGCCGGTGGCGGCCGTGCTGTTGGCGCTGGCGTTGGTCAGGGCGCCTGGACCTGCCGGCGGATCGGTCATGAGGGTCGAGACCTCCTGCTGGGCGGTCAGGGTCATCGCGCTGGCGGTGACCTGGCTGTCCTCGCCCACGGAAGCCGTGACGGTGGAGGTGGTCTCGGCCACCGCCGCGGACACGCCCACGGCCGCGGCGCCGGCGCTGACGCCGTAGGCGTCGGTCCGGGTGCCGGCGCTGCCGGTGGCGGTGAGGGCCAGGGCGCCGGTGAGGATGGCCGAGCTGCTGGCCCCCAGATCCGCGTCCACGGTGGACGTGACGGTGGCGCCGGCGCCGGCGCCGGCACCGGAAAGGATGCCCGCGGTGCCGGCGGTGGCCAGGGCGGTGGCGGTGGTGCTGTCGCCGGCGGTGATGGCCAGGGAATCCGCCGTGACCGAGCCCAGGACGCTGGCGTCGGTGGTCCCGGTGTAGGTGGTGACGGCGACGGAGCCGCCCACGGCCAGCCCGCCCCCGGCGAAGCCCGCGGTGATCGTCTCGTCCGCGTGGCTGGTGGCGGCCTCCACGGTCACCGCCGAGGCGGCGCCGGTCACGGCGGCCCCGGCGCCCACATAGGCCTGGGTGGTGCTGGTGTCGAGCAGGGTGGCCACCGCGGCCGAGCCGCCGACGACGCCGCCGCCGGAACCGGCGGCGCTGGTCACCAGGGAGTAGCCCTTGCCGGCGGCACTGTCGCTTTCGGCGTCCACGGTCAGCGACGTGCCGCCGCTGGCCTGGGCCGAGCCGGCGATGAAGGCCTGGGTGGTGTCGTTGACGATGGTGATGCCCACGGCGCCGCCCAGCCCGCCCAGCTCGCCCTCGGCCGCCCCGGTGGTGGTGAGGTCCACCGCGGTGTGGTCGGTGGCGGCCACATCGAGGGCCGCCCCGGCGGAAACCACGGCGCCGCTGCCGATGAAGGCCTGGGTAGTGTTGGCGGCGGGGGTTGAGGGATTGGCCAGGTTGCTGGCGGGGGAGGTGATCGTGGTGTCGTTCAGGCTGCCTGAAACGTTCAGGGCCTGGGTGCGGGTCGAGATCTGGCCCTTCATGCCCGAGACCTCGCTGGAGGAGCCCAGCTGGCCGCTGACCTGGTCGGTGGAGATCTCCCCGTCCGCGCTGGAGGCGGTGCTGCCGCTGCTGCCGCTGCTGATGCTGCCGGTGGCGTCGCTGTTCAGGTCGGCGCCGACCACGGCCACGGCCACGGCCCCGCTGACGCCCACGGCGCCCAGACCGGAAGCGGCCGCCACCACGGATTCCACATCGCGGGTGGAGGTGGCCTGGACCGTGACGTCCCGGCCGGCGCTGACCTGGCTGTCGCTGCCCAGGTAGGCGCTGGTGGTGTTGCGGACCACGTCGATATCCGCGCCCGCGCCGACCGCGATGCCGGCCAGGGCGGCGCTGCCGGCGCCGCCGCCCAGCGTCACGCTGTCCGCGGCGTCCACCGTCACGTCCTGGCTGGCGCCGGTGGTGGTCTGGTTCACTTCGACATTCTGGCCGATGTAGGCCTGGGTGGTGGCTTCCACCACCTTCACCGACACCGCGGCGGCCACCCCGACGCCGCCCCCGGCGCCGCTGATGGTCACGGTGGTGATGTCCTCCTGGGAGGCGGCGGCGACCCGGGTGGTCCCCGCGGCGTTCAGGACGGTGGGAGCGCTCTGGGCCGAGTCGGCCACATAGGCTTCCGTGGTGTTGTCGATGATGCCCACGGACAGGGCTCCGCTCACCCCGACGATGCCCCCGGCCCCGCTGAAGGTGTAGATGCTGATGGCGGAGTCCTGGGTGGCCGCCACCGTGAGGCTGCCGGTGGCGTCGATGTCCGCGCCGGCGCCGATGTCGGCGGTGGTGCGGTTCTGGATGGAAGCCACCCCCACCGTGCCGCCCACGCCCGCGGCCCCGGCCACGGACAGGTTGGCGCCGATGGTGTAGACGGATTCAGTGGAAAGGGCCTGGACCGACAGGTCGCCGGCGTTCACCGTGGCGTCGCCGATCTGGGCCAGGGTGGTCTTGGTCACGATGCCGACGTTGGCGGCCCCGCTCACCGCCGCGGCGCCCGCGCCACTGATGGTGCCGGCGGTCTGGACCAGGAGGGTGCTGTCGGCGGCGGTGAGCCGGACCCCCTCGTTCGCTGCGGCCGTGCCGGAATTGATGGTCACGTTGTCGCCGAGGGTGGCCTCGGTGGTGGTGGCCACGATGTTGGCGCTGGCGGAGCCGGTCACGGCGGCCGCGCCGGCCCCGGCCACGCTGAGGGTGACCGGGATGATCTTCTCTTCGGACACGGCGGAGATGGAGAGGCCCCTGGCTCCCGCGGTCCGGGTCATGGCCCCCAGCCCGCCGGAGGCCTGGGCCGGGGTCTGGCCCGCCAGGCCCGAGCTGGTGTCCTGGGTGCCGCCGTTGCTGTTGGTGAGATCGATGGAGGCGCCCTGGTTCAGGTTGCCGTCGCTGGACCCGCTGCCGCTGATGTCCAGCTGCCCGCCTGGGGCGGCGGGATAGGTGGGCTGGCTGGGGGTGGAAGGCCCGGAGTTGGCGGGCGGGACGGGGGCGGTGGGCAGGCTGGCGGCAGTACCCAGGCCGCCGTCGTAGACGGCCACTCCGGCGGCGTCGCCCCGGGCGTTCACGGTGGCATCGTCGGAGACGAAGGCCTCGGTGTCGTTGGCAATCACGTTGGCGCCCACGTTGCCGCCCACCGCGGCGGCGCCGGCGCCGTTGCCCACGGCGGAGGCGGCCACGATGAGGGTGGCGTCGGTGGCGGAGAGGGTGACGTTGCCCTGGGAATCCACCAGGGTGCCGGCCGTGGGCGTGACCCCGCGGGCCGCGCCGATATACGCCTGGGTGGTGTCGTCCACGAAATTGGCCGCGGCCACGCCGCTGACCCCCGCCGCCCCCGCGCCTTCGATGGAGACGGCGGCGTTGACGAGGTCCTCCTGGGAGGCGGCGCTCACCGCCACGTTGGTCTGGGCCGAGACCTGGGCACCCTGGCCGATGAAGGCTTCGGTGTCCTTGGTGAGGACATTGGTGTTGAGCACACCGCCCACCGAGGCGGCTCCGGCTCCCCCGCCCGCCGCCGCGGCGGTGACCAGGGTGGAGGTGCTGCCGGCGTTCACCGCCACCGATTCGCTGCCCTGCTGGTAGCCCGCGGCCTGGTTGAGCTCCGCGTCGCCCACGTAGGCCGAGGTGTCCGACGACACCACGTTCACCACGATGGCGCCGTTGACGGCGGCGGCGCCGCCGCCGCTGGCGGTGATGCCCACGTTGTAGACCTGCTCGCTGGTGTTGGCGTCGACCGCGATCTGCCCCAGGGCGTTGACCTGGGCAGCGTCGGCGATGAACGCCTCGGCCGAATCGTGCAGCAGCACCACCCCGAACGCCCCGGCCACGCCGGCCGCGCCGCCCCCCGCGCCCGATCCGGCCGCGACGATGGCCAGGGTCGAATCGCTGGCGGCCACGTCCACGTCGCCGCCCGCGCTGACCTGGGCGCCGAAGCCGATGTAGGCCTGGGTGTTGGTGTGGGGAATCGCCGGGGCGTCGGTCATCTGGCTGTTGACGGCGAGCTTGTTCGACTGGCTGTCGAGCACGTTGGCAGTCTGGGTGGACTGGGCCGAGGTGCCCAGCATGCCGCCCACCGAACCCGTGGTGGTCTGGCTGTCGGCGTAGTTCCCGGTATTGTTGCCCTGGAGCCCGCTGGAGGCCTGGCCGTCGAACAGGGAGCCCACGGCGATGACGGAGACGGCCCCGGCCACGCCGGCGGCCCCGCCGCCCGCGCCGGAGATGGTGGCCAGGCCGACAGTCTTCTGGTCGGTGGCCTGGACGCTGATATCCTGGGCCGCGTCCACCTGGGCATCGTTGTCGATGTAGGCCGTGGTGGTGTTCTTGACGAAGGTGACGGCGGCGGTGCCGCCCACCCCGGCGGCGCCGCCGCCGGCCCCGGCACCGCCCGCGTTCACGGTGACGATCTGGTCGTTGGCCTGCACCGACACGGACTGGTCCGCATTGGCGGGTCCGCTCTGGTTGACCTGGGCGTTCCGGCCGATGCCGGCCTCGGTGGTGGAGGCCACGACCTCCACCGCGATGGTCCCGGCCACGCCGGCCGCGCCGCCGCCGGCCCCGGCCACGGTGAGGGCGTTCAGGTCGTCCCAGGAACTGGCCTGGACCGAGGTCGCCCCCGCGGCGCTGGTCTCGGCGTAGTTGCCGAGCTTCGCCTCGGTGGTGCTGGTGTTCACTGACACCGCCAGGGACACGCCCACGCCCGCAGCCCCGCCGCCGGCGCCGGAACCGGTCACCAGGGTGGATATCGCCTGGTCGCTGGCGTCCAGGTCCAGGTCGCCGGCGCTCACCGCCACCTTGGCTCCGGTCGCGGTGGAGGTGCCGTCGGCGATGATCGCCTCGGTGGTGTCGGCCACGGCGATGGCGCCCGCCGCGCCGCCCACGCCGGCGCTGCCGCCGCCGGCGAACCCGGCGGTGGTGGAAACGGTGATCTCCTTGGCGTTCGCCCCCAGCTCCACCGCGTCCACGGCGTTCACCTGGGCGCCGGCACCGATCTCGGCGATGGTGGTCTTGGCGATCACCCCGACGTTGGCCGCCGCGCCGATCCCGGCCGCCCCGCCGCCGCCGGCCCCGGCCGCGGTGTTGACCAGGCTGGTGTCGTCGATGGCGTTGACCCGCACCTGCTGGCTGGCGTTGGCGCCGGTCTGGTCGGCATTGATGACGGCCCCGCCGTCGATTTCGGCCTCGGTGGTGCTAGCGATGACGTTCGCCGACACCGTGGCGGCCACGCCGGCGCTGCCGCCGCCCGCGCCGCTGGCGACCGTGGTCACCAGGCTGTCCTGGGTGTTGGCGGTGACCGCGAGGCCGCTGGCCAGCTCCGTCGCCGTGCCGTCGCCGGCGTAGACCTGGGCGCCGGCGCCGTTGCCGAGGGCGGTCACCTGCGCGCCCGAGCCGATGGTGGCCTCGGTGGTGCCCAGCAGGGTGGCCACTGCCAGCGAACCGCCCACGCCGGCGTCGCCGCCCCCGGCGGCGCCGCCCGCGGTGAGCACCGCGGTGATGCCGTCCTGGGCGTTCACCAGCACGTTGCCGCCGGAACTCACCACCGCCGACTGGCCGATGGTGGCCTGGACCGTGTTCTCCACCACGGCGATGGACACCGCGCCGCCCACGCCCACGTCGCCGCCGCCGGCGAGACCGAGGGTGACGGAGACGACGCTGTCGGTGGAACTGGCGCCCACCGCCACCTGCTGGGCCGCGTTGACGACCGCGGCGTCCGTGCCGGAGGGATCGTCGGCGATGAAGGCCTTGACCGTCTTGTCCAGCACGGTGGTGTCCAGGGCCGCGCCCACGCCCACGTCGCCGCCGCCCGCCAGGCCGCCGGCGACGCCGACGACCACGGTGCCGTCCTGGGCGGTGATGGCCACGGTCTGGGCGCCGGTGCCGGCATAGGCCGGGTCGACGTTGAGCCTGGCGCCCTGGCCCACGGAGGCTTCGGTGTCGGCGAGGATCGTGTCCAGGGACAGCGCGCCCGCGACGCCCACGTCGCCGGCGCCCGCGCCCGCCACCACGCCGGTGACGGCGGTCTCGGCCGCGCTGGCGCCCACCGTCAGGGCCTGGACGGCGTCCACTTCAACGCCCAGGCCGATGCTGGCCAGGGTCGCGTTCTTGACGATGTTGGCGGCGATGGAGGCGCCCACGCCCGCGGAACTGCCCGCGCCGATGCCGCCGGCGGCCATGACCGAGAGGGTGTCGTTGCCGGCGGTGACCGCCACGTCCCCGCCGGACTTGACCACGGTATCGTCGGGATTGGCCACGGTGCCGTCGCCGATGGAGGCCTCGACCGTGTTCATGGTGACCACCACGCCCAGCACGCCGCCCACCCCGGTGCTGGAGGTGCCGGCCCCGCCGCTGATGGCGACGTTGACGATGTTCTGCCTGGCTTCGGCGTCCACCTGGACGGAATGGGTGGAGGTGACCGTCGACCCGCCGTCGATGGTGGCCAGCACCTGGTCGGAGTTGACGATGTCGGTATTGGAGATGCCCACCCCGGCCTGCTTGGCGATGGCGACCCCGCCGGCCACGGCGATGGCATCGGTGTCGGCGTGGCTGGCCACCTGCACCCCGAGGGTGCCCCCGGCCACGGTCCCGGTGGTGGTGACGGCGGTGTGGTTCAGGGTGGCACTGGTGGTGTTGCCGAACACGTTCACCGAGAAGGATCCGGCCACCGCCGCGTTGCCCTGGGAGGCCGCGCCCGCCACGGCTTCGGTGTAGTCGTTGACCTGGCTGAGGTAGGTGGCGGGGTTGGCCAGCGTCTCCAGGAAGGCCGTGTTCTTGGGGTCGGTGACGATGTTGAAGGGGACGGTGAGGTCGACCGGGTTCTTGTCCGCGGTCACGGCCAGGGAGTCGGCGTAGATGGCGGAAGCGGCGGCCGCGGCGCCGGCGCCGACCTCGGCGCTGGTATGGTTGTCCGCCAGCAGGACGGCGAAGGAGGCGCCGACGCCGGCCTCGCTCCCGCTGCCCTTGGACAGGCCGCCGGCCAGGGCCGCGGCGGAGAGCCGGCTGGTGTCCGCGGAGGCGACGGTGATGTCCCCCACGGGTGCTGCGCTGGAGCCGATCTGGGCGCCATCGTCGATGTCCGCCTGGGTCTCGTTGTAGTTGCCCACCACGGCCAGGGCTCCGGCCACGGCCACGCTGCCGCCGCTGGCGCCGGAGATGGCCACGGACGCCTGGCCGGCCAGGAAGGCCGGGTCCAGGTTCTGGGTGGCGATGGCCGAGACGGTGATGCTGCCCGCCTGGGGCACGGTGGTGTTCTCGCCCAGGGTGGCCTGGGTCTCGTTGAGGGTCGCCGTCAGGGCCACGGCGGCGGCGATGCCGACCTTGTCGGAGACCGCCTCGCCGGTGGCCGTGGTGGCGTAGTTGGTGTCCGTCCTGGCCTGGACGCCCAGATTGCCGGAGGTGCCGAGGCTGAGGCCGGTGCCGGTGCTGGCCACGGCCTGGTTCTCGGCCACGCCGACGCCGATGGCGGCGGCCACGCTGACCTTGGCGCCCGACTGCTGGCCGCCGGAGGAATCGCTGCTGGTGCTGGGGGTGGTGGCCGAGGCGGAGTCGTTCTCCTTGCTCAGGTCCAGCGAGGCGGTGCTGGAATTGTCCTTCTCGGCGGAGTTCAGCTCGCTGTCCTTCTGCTCGTCCGGCGTGGTGCCCGGCTGCGGGTTCCCGCTGGAATCGTTGTTGGTGGCGGCACCCTTGGCGCTGGCCGTGGCCGTGGTGGTCAGGGAGGTGGTGGAGGTGGCGCCCACGGCGATCCCGGTGGAGGCGTCGACGTTGCGGTCGATGCTGGCCGAGACGTGGTCCATGGCGACGGTCGCGGCCAGGGAGGCCCCCACTGCCACGTCGCCCGAGGTCTGGCCGGTGGCCGTGGTGGTCACGGTGTCCGTCCCGGTGGCCTGGGTCGAAAGCTTGCCGGCCAGGGACAGGCCGGTGGCCGAAGTGCCCAGGGAGGCGGTGGTGGTGTTCAGGGCGACCGCCACGGAGGCCAGCGGGGTGATGTTCACCTGCGCCCCGGAGGCGCCTCCGGTCACCGTGGTGCCGAGGGTGTTGCCCGACTGGGCGGTGATGGTGAGGTCATCCACGCCGGTGAGGGCGACCCCGTCGCCCACTTCGGCCACGGAGCTGTCCACCACCACGTTCACGCCCACCGAGGCGCCCACGCCGACTTTCGCGCTGGAGCCGCTCCCGGTCACGGTGGCCCCGGAGGTGACCGTGCTGGTGGAGGTGTTTCCGGACTGCACCAGGACCTCGCCGCCACCGGCGTCCACGCTCGTGCCGAGGGTCTGGCCGTCCATCTGGGCTTCGGTGGTGTTGACCACCACGTTCAGCGCCAGGGATCCGGCCACGCCCACGTTCTGCGCCCCGGCACCACTGGTGGAGGACGCCCCGAACGTGTTGACGGTGGTGCCCGTGGCCGGCATGAGCGCGCTCACGGTGACCCCCTGGGCGGAGATGGTGCTGCCGTCGTCGATCACCGCCTGGTTGGCGGCGCTGCCCGCATTCAAGGCCACCGCCGCGCCCACGCCGACGCCGGTGTCGCCGGTCTGGCTGCCGTCGGCCGTGGCCTGGGCGCCGGTCTGCGCCGTGCTGGCGACCGTCAGCTTGCCGGCGCTGGTGACCGCCGCCCGGGAACCGATCTCCGCAGTCACGGTGGAGACGCCGACGTTCACGCCGATGGCCGCCGCCACGGTCACCTCACTGCCGTTGCTGCTGGCCGAAGGCGCCGGGGCGCCGGAACCCTTGGCCGCGGCGGTCGCGGACGCGTCCGCGCCGTCGTCCTTGGCCGCGTCGCCCTGGCTCGCCACCTGCTGGTCCACGTTCTGGCCGCCGGACGGCGTGCTGCCGTCGGAATTG
>Ga0181516_10001264_pt1 | contig 19764 bp, 13 predicted proteins | sample PEATcosm2014_Bin_25_FD_121104 | JGI IMG/M metagenome (GOLD analysis project Ga0181516, IMG submission 121104) | Peatland microbial communities from MTU Mesocosm Facility, Houghton, MI, USA - PEATcosm2014_Bin01_10_metaG | ecosystem: Environmental > Terrestrial > Soil > Wetlands > Peat | place... | reverse complement strand
CCTACGGGATGAACGTCGGAAATGAGCTGGAGTTGAACTGGGGTCCGCCAAACGCGGCGCTGTTCTACTCGGCCGTCCAAAACGGGTTCAACGCCGTGCGCATCCCGTGCGCATGGGACATGGCCGGCGCCACCACCAACATCAGCGGCGGCGTCACCAACTACCTGATCAACCCTGCCTATATGGCGCAGGTCAAACAGACGGTTGACGCGGCCATCGCTGCGGGAATGTATGTCATGATCAACGATCACTGGGACGACGGCTGGCTGCAACAAAACATTGGGACAACGGTGGATCCCGTCATCAACGCGAAGGTAAATGCCTACTGGACCCAGATCGCCACCACCTTTGCTGGTTACGACAATCATTTGCTGTTTGCCGCCTGTAACGAACCCAACGTGAATAATCCCACTGAGATGGTCACGTTGATGTTTTACTACCAGACTTTTGTCAACGCGGTTCGGGCTGTGGGTGGCAATAACACCAACCGCTGGCTGGTGCTGCAAGGCGGCGGCGACACGTCGTGGTTGAATTCTCTTCCAACGGACACGGTTTCCAATCGTCTGATGGTGGAATATCATAACTACACGCCGTTTCAATTCACGCAATTGCAGGGCGACGCATCGTGGGGGCCGATGCAATACTTCTGGGGACCGGCTTACCATTATTCCGGAGATCCGTCACATGACTGCGGCTCGCCCGAAGAAGGCGCGACAGACTCCGGATTTCAACAACTGGTTGACCAGTATGTCAGCAAGGGCATTCCGGTGATGATCGGCGAATTCCAGGCGGCGGGTAAGTCGGTCCTTTCGACAAATGCGACGGAGCAAGCTTGGAATAGTCTTTCCTGTTACTATTGGAACAAGTATCTGGTTGATTCCGCCCATGCCCACGGAATGAGTCCCTTTTATTGGAGCACAGGTGGCAGTCCATTAGACTATGGCACGGGCGCTGTCAACGACACGAATGCGGTCAGGGTGTTGACTGGTGGAGTTGCGTTTCCGCCACCCAATGGCGCTCCTTACGCCGCGTCCGGTCTGGTCGCGACGCTTAGTAACAACACCAATGTTAATTTGTTCTGGACTGCCGGCAGCGGAGCCACCAGCTACAATCTTTACCGGGCAGCGGAATCCGGAGGCGAGGGCACCAATCCGGTGGTCACCGGCATCACCGGCACAACTTATACCGATACCAATCTCAACAGCGGCACCACTTATTATTATCAAGTAGTCGCCGTCAATGGCTCCGGGCCGACAGGCTATTCTCCTGAGGCCCACGCGACGACCACCGGCGCCAACCTGGATCCGGCGCAATTTAATTTTGAAACCGACCCGCAGGGTTGGGCGGGCAGCGGCGGCATTGTAGGAGTCGCAACTTCCACCGCCCAGCACTTTGCCGGCAAGCAATCGCTCGCGTTGAATTTCAACGCCACGGTGGCAACCAACTCATCCGTGACTGTGGGCAACATGTATGTTCTCCCCGGCATGACGATTACCTTTCATGTCTGGATTCCGAGCGGCAATCAAATCTCAAGTCTTCAGGCATACATGCAGGACTACAACTGGCAATGGGCCAGTAGCGGGTCTGGATGGATCCCCAACGCTTGGAACACGCTCACGTTGACCGTGCCGGCGAACGCCGTGGCGCCATTCCACAATCTTGGCATTCAGTTTAACACCAGCGCCGCCTGGACGAACACCTGCTACATTGATTCCATTTCCTGGAATTCGCCTGCCCCAGACTTCAGCGTGGCAGCGAATCCGACCAGTTTAACTGTGAAAGGTGGGACGAATGGCACGACCGCGATCACGGTGACGCCGATGAACGGCTTGAATGCTTGTTATACGCTGACTGCAAGCAATCTTCCCAGCGGAGTCACCGCCACATTTGCCGCAAATCCGATTACCGGTGGTGCCAACACGCTGACCCTCTCTGCATCCAACACAATCGCCGCCGGCACATCGAATGTAACCATCACCACCACCTGCGGATTGCTCAGCCACACAACCACCATCGTCCTCACGCTGAATTCCACCATACCGCCCAACACGCTGCCGGTGCTGGCGGCCATCAGCAATCAAACGGTGAACGTTGGCCAGACCGTCGCCTTCACCGCCAGCGCCACGGACACCGACCAGCCGCCGCAGACGCTGACCTTCAGTTTGCTGGCCGGTCTCGGCACCGCCACGCTCAATACGAACAACGGCGCATTTTCGTTCCGACCGCTCGTCACGCAGGCGAACTCGACGAACAGTTTCACGCTGCAAGTTTCCGACAACGGCACGCCGCCTTTGAGCGCCACTCAAAGTTTTTCCGTGGTCGTCAATCCGCTTTCCGCTCCGGGCATCAGCAACATTTCGTTTGCCAGCGGGCAATTCAATTTCAAAGTCAATGGCCAGAACGGTCCAGATTACGCGATTGAAACTTCGACCAACCTAATGCAGTGGAGCGACGTCTTCATCACCAATTCACCCGCGCTGCCCTTCAACTGGACGGACGCTGCGACCAACTCGCCACGCCGTTTCTACCGCGTCAAACTCGGCCCGCCGCTGCCGTGAGGTTTTATGGCGGAAAGAAATTTGCGCCGCAACGCCTGCGCTGTTACGTTCTAGCAAAACCAAAACATTCTTACGCACACCAGTGTAGTGAAAACTCACGACAATCATTCCAAGCCAGTTCAGGCTAAAGTAAAGCCCATGAGCATCTCTGTTTCCATCGTGGAGGATGACGCGCCAGCGCGCGGCATTTTGACCGAGTGGGTGCGCAGCGCGGATGGCTTAAAATGCGTTGGCGTGCATGACTGTGCGGAAAGTGCGCTCACCGCACTGCCGCAGGAAAATCCATCGGTGGTCCTGATGGATATCAACATGCCCGGCATAAGCGGCATTGAATGCGTGCGGCGACTCAAGACCCAGATGCTGAACACGCAATTTGTCATGCTCACCGTGTATGAAGATCCCGATCACATTTTCAAGGCGCTGACGGCGGGCGCAAGTGGCTATCTTTTGAAACGCTCGCCGCGGGCAGAGTTGCTGGCAGCGATCAAGGATGTACAGGCCGGCGGCTCGCCCATGAGCAGCAACATCGCGCGCAAAATCGTCCAGTCGTTCCAAAGATTCAATGCATCGCCGACCGAAACCGAAAATCTCTCGCCGCGCGAACGCGAAGTGCTGGAACTGCTCGCGCGCGGCTATCTCTACAAAGAAATCGCCGATTCACTGCACATCAGCGTGCCGACGGTCAACTCGCACATCCGTCGCATTTACGAGAAATTGCACGTCCGCTCACGTTCGCAGGCCGTCGCCAAGTTCACGCACATTCCCAACGCCGTCACAGAATAAAGGGCGCTCCCGGTTGTTGTGCGGCGGGATTTGTCGGGCAAGTTTTTGCACCATGAAAAGAGCAGTAATAATCTTTCCCTCTTTGTTTCGCGCACTTCAATTTGAAGACCAATCCGATCTAACAACGGCCCGGAAATTCGCCCTAAATAATATTGAATTTCGCGCGGTGAACTACGCGATTTAGCAATGATTTTTCCATCTGGAGTCGGGCTCATTGCTGAGACCAAGATGAATTTCAAAGGAGGCGAGGGTCGGTTTTCAACTGACGCCGAAACTGTAAATGCAAAGGGTGCTCACGCCGCCTGCGATGCACAAGTCCTTATTAGTAGCAACTTGGAGGCGATGGCCGTCGGGCAGGTCCCTTGACTGTTCAAAATCCCGCCTAAACCATTCGGCAGCGGCAACTTCTCTAAATGCTGCACTGGCAAGAAGAATGACCCCTGAAGACGATTGAATCAAGCCAACAATTCTCAAACTACATCTACATAATCCAACCCAAGCTAACACCTTTAGTGCCAGTTTTTGGTGCCCGTGAGATGAAGTGATCGTGCCGCCTAGTGTGCCGAGAGATTGACCGGAGGAAAATCAACTCGACTGACTCGTGGGTCAGGGCCGGATGTAATCCCATCGGTTTATCTTTTGCGGACTGAGGTTGAAAATGGATCATCAATTGATCTCAGAACCGGTGTGTAATGTTTGAAAATTCCAAAATTATTGCCGGCCTTGAAATCGGCACTTCGAAAATCTGCGTTGTCGTCGGCGAACAAAATGCCGCCGGTATTCTCAAGATCATCGGTGTTGGTCAGGCACTTTCGCGCGGTGTGCGCAAAGGCGAGATCGTAAATCCAGACCAAGTTGTGGAGGATTTACGCTCCGCCCTCTTTGAAGCGGAACAAATGGCCGACGTGGAGATTCGCACTGTAAATATTGGGGTGACTGGCGGCAACATCCGAGGCTTCAGCAATCGCGGCATCCATCATGTGGTTCGCCGGCAGGTGTTTCAAAATTAAATCGAAGAATGCAAGTCATCTGGTTGCGACAGCCCCGGCAGATCTATTTCTGGCTAACGCTCCGACCCCGCTGTCATCGCATATATGTATATATTCAGCATGAATTTCATGCAGCCAGTGGCACGCTGCGGCGTCTGCGGCCAGCCACATTCAAGGCCATACATGCTGATGACCGCAACCATTCGGTCCCCCAGATAAACTCCATACAGTCCATAGTTGGCACAACGTGCTTGATTACCCATGTCGGCGGTGTAAACATCCGCCCGGCTCAATTTGTAATAGCAGTTATAGATGCCATGCGTCTCCGGCAGCCTTCGAAGTTCGACCTCGGGAAATATACGCTTAAAAATGGTGCTGTTTGCCCGCAGGTAAATTTCCATGTCCGGGTTAACTGACTCCGTGGCGCAGGCATCAACGCACATGAATCCCCCGCGCCGCAAATACTCGCCAATATTGGTCAACTGAGTTGCATCGCTGACCCACCGGAGATCCTTCGCGTAGATGAAGGGATGGCGGCACAGGTCGTCAAGTTGTGCCGGATTGGCCGGGGCCGGCGACCCTTGGATGTCCAGGCTCGTGTTCGCGCGAATAAACTGGGCCAGAGCGGGATCGCGATCACCGTGGATGTCCCAATCTTTATTTGGCGTGACCAATCGCGCCCAGCCCACGCGGTCGCCACGCAGTTTTTCAAAATCGGCACCCCAGGCCGGCAGCATTGGAATCCCGATCGCGCCGGTGCCGAGCAGTTTCAAAAAATATCTTCGATGGGTTGTGCGCATTGCTTGGAGGGTTTAACCACCCTGCGTCATCGCATAGATATAAACATTCACGAGCATTCTCATGCAGGCCACGTCGGTGCCAACCGGCGAAGGGCTGGGATACTCCACATGATCCCAGCCGCATTGCCAGCCACAAAGGCTGATGATCCCCGCCAGGCGCGAACCGATCATCACGCCGTAAAGCCCGTGCGCGGCTTTTTTCGGGTCATAAATATTGGACATGAAAGTATGCGGCGGCCGCCCGTCAGGAATCTGGAAGTGACACCGGTAAACGTCATGCGTCGCCGGCAGCGACTCCACGCGCGCCTCGGGCAACGCTGTGGCGTAAAACTCGATTTGCTGGCGCAAAAATTCATCAAAATCCGGCGTGACATGAATATCGTGGCAGGCATCCACCAGCAAAAATCCGCCGCGTCGGATATATTCGGCAATGTCGCTTTGTTCAGTTTGCCCGGAAATCACGCCAACGCCTTGCGAAAACAAAAACGGATATCGGCACAGTTCGCCCAAGTTATCCGCGTCGGCCACATACCAGACCGGGTCAATATTTAGCGTGGTTTCGTTACGAAAAAAATTCATCAGCACTGGATCGCTGCCGGCGTGGCGCTTCCACTGTGGATCAGGTGTCTTCAACCGCGCCCAGCCCACCCGGTCGCCGCGTAATTGGTCAAGATCCATGCCCCAGGCCGACAGCGTCGGCATTCCGACCGCGCCGGTGCAGAGCAGTTTCAAAAATGTTTTGCGATTGATTGCGATCACAATTTTATTCACTCACAACAAACCAAATTTTCGCCGCACCAGCAGCTCCACCACATATCCTCCGAGCAACAACGCCACGATCCAGCCGCTGTTCCAGAGCGGATGCGTGCGCAAAATTTCGCCGGGACGTTCGAGGGCAAACTGGTTGAAAGCCGGACGATCCGATTCGATCAACGCACCGCCCGTCGCCTCGGCCAGTTGGCGCAAACCATCCACGTCCGGCGGCAGGTTCATCATTTCAGCCGTGCGCGCCTGAGCGACGACCGGAATTGACAGTTTGGCCGCATCACCGTCGGGTGCGTCCGCATTCGCCTCCCAGCAACCTTCAGCATCCGGAATGAAGCTTGTCTCCCAAGCGCCCGCGCCCTCCGATTCCACCGGTGCGAGCGTGAGACGCTGTGTCTTCCCTTGTGGCGAGCGCACCACCAGCGTCGGCACGGATTCGGCGGCACCGGTGATCCGCAGCGTCACGGGACGATTAAGCTGCGGCGATTCGGTGCGGCGGATGAGCTCGACGGCCGGCGTCTGAATCGGTTGCGCGAGCGACAGAAAAAACTGCTGCCAGAAAATTTCCGGCGAGTGATTCGTGCTGGCCAGCGAAAGCTTCCAGCGCCAGAGCAAATCAGTATTCATCGCGGCGGTGAACCCATCGCCAAATTGTTGTCGCGCCACCAGCACGCGGAGGGAATTGTCCACTGGCGAGCGCTCCGTTGGATGCACCACCAGAATTTCCGCGCCCGGCTTGACGGCGCGCACTCTGGCATAGGTGCTGAAACGTGGCATGTCCACCGTGGCGTGAAACAGCTTCGCCGCCGCGCCCGCCGCCACCTGGAAAGGAACCAGTTCCGGCAAAGTCTGGCTTGCCATCGCCTCGCTGGGAAAAGTCATCCCGTCACCCGACGTCACACTGCCCAGAGCACGCATCTGTTCTTGAAAACGCGCTCCGGCCTCGTCGCTGTCGGCTGCGCCGGGCGGCTCAAAAACCACCGGCAACAATTGTTCCAACGGCGTGCCTGAGAACCGCCGCGTGGCCTCGTTGTTCGGCGAAATGAACAGCACGCCACCGCCGCCCCGTGCGTATTCCAAAACAGCTTGCTGCTGTTTCGGCGTAAGCAAATCAGCAAACGCATTGGCCAGCACGACGATTTGAAAACGCTTCAACTCGCGCGCGTCTTCCGGCAGGTCGGTCAGGGTGGACTGGCCTTCGATCCCGTCATTCAGTTGCACGCCCAGTGCGGGATTCAAAATGGCCGTGACGCGAAAACTCGGATCGCTCTCCAGCGCGCCGCGCAAAAAACGGTAGCCCCATTGCAGCGCGCCCTGGTAATACAACAGGTTCACCGTGGTGTTTGCGATCACGCGCGTGGTGTGTCCGGCGATCTGTGGCTCCGCCCCGGAACCCAGACGAAATTCCAGCGGCATTACCGCCGGTTCGCCCGCAGCGACCTCGACCGGCCACGAAATTTCATTCATTCCCGCCCGCACTGGCTGGTTTGTGGCGGCCAGCTTCGTGTCACCGCTCCACAGTTCCAGTGAAACTTCTCGCGCCACCGGTGAAAACGCTTCCACCAGCGCGGTCGCCGTGAAGCGTGATTGTCGCAGCACCCGCGCCGGAATCTTCACCTCGCGAATGCTCATGGATGCGCCGACGGGGCGGGTGCGATTGCTGCCCACCACGAAATACAACGGCACGTTGCGCTCCGTCGCGGCGTTGATCGCGTCGGACATTTTTTCCGAACTGGTGTCCAGGCCGTCCGTGAGACAGACGATCGCGGCCGGGTCGGCTTTCAACGTCTCCCGCAGCGCCGAGTAAAGATGCGTTTCCTCGCCGGGCGGGGAAGATTTTACCGCCGCCTCGAAACTTGAAACCGGCTCCACTCCATTGGCGAACCGAAAATGGTTGATGCCCGAAAACACCTGAACCGCCTCGGCCTCGTGTTGTTTCCACACGCGCACCGCCTCGGCCAGCCGCGTGGTGCCGCGATGGTCCGGCTGGTCCATGCTGGCCGAGCGATCCACGAGCACCGCCAGTTCCCGGCGGGATGATTCCGGATGACGGCGATCTACGCGCGTGGGATTCGCCAGGCAGAGCAGCAACAAAAACAGCATCAAGCCGCGCAGGACCAGCAAGAAACTGCGGCCGACCGGCGACAAATTGCCGGACGTTCGGCGATAAGATCGAATCACCAGCCACATCCCAAAGAGCGCGACGGCGGCGAGCGCGCTCCACGCCGCGCCCGCTGGCAGCGCGCGCAGCCAGCCGCCAAACTGCCATTCCAACAGCGTCGTCATGGTTGGCGCATGCTCCCAGCCGGTTCGTTGGTTGCGTAATCGGCCGACAACTGTTCAAAATAATCCGCCACTGCGGGACGATAGGCCGGTGGCGCCATCGCAATCTGCTCGTCGTTCAACCGAAACTGGCGTTGAAACTGCGCCAGGTCCGCGCGCAACACCGTGATCACGCCGTTCATCGGGGGGTTGATCTCGTTGACGAACGCAATGACGTTGCCGTCAGGCTGGCCGCCTTCGGTTGCGCGACTTAAAATATCACGCATCGGTTTCAGTCCGGCGGCGTCAGGTTTTATGCCCATCGCATCGAACGTTTCTTCGCGCAGTTCTTGTTTCAAGTTTTCGCCGAGTTGCTGTCGCTGCTCCTCGCGGCTCGGTTCCTGACCGCGCGCATGATCCACGGCACCGCCGGCTGCGGCTGCGGCTGCGGAGCTTTGCCCCGTCGGCGATGACCCCGGACTGGTGCATTGCGACGCCAGATTATTGAGCTTCGTCTGGGTGCGTTGCATCCGCTCGATGAGCCGGGCGACCTCCTGGCGCGTGGGTTGGCCATGATTGTCCAACTGTGCGGCGCGCGCGGCCAGTTCATCCAGGCGTTGGGCCAGCTGTTCGGAATGCGCGGCATCGCGCGGCGATTGCTGCGCCTGTGCCTGCAATTGCTTCAACGATCCGTCCGCGAGCAGCTTGGCCATTTCGCTGAAACGAGCGGCGGCGTTCGTCGCGCCGTTGGCCTGCTGGCGTTGCGCTTCCTCTTCCAGCCGTTTCGCCGCCTCGCGCACGGCGTCCTCGGATTTCTGCAACTGGGCGGCGGCATTCGCATCCGATTTTGCCTGCGGCGCCTGACGAACGCCGTTGGCGGCGGCGGATAATTTGAGCAGCGCATCCGCCAGCTTGTTTTTGGCCGCTTGGCCGTCATCCGCGCGTAACGCAGCGGCGGTCTGGCGCAATTCGCGCGCGGCCTCGGCGGCGGGTTCGCTGGCGGCGGCCAAATCTTGATGATCAATCTCCTCCTGCGATTTGCCCGCGAGGTCGTCGCTCGCCTGCATGTGTTTCAACGCGTCGTCCTTGAAGGCGGGGTCTTCAAGCATTTCCTGGATGCACCGTTTGATTTCCGCCTGCCGTTCGCCGGGCGTGCCGGCGATCTGTTCCGCATCTGGCTGCGCGTCTTCCGAGGTGAGCTTGATCGTGGAATTGGTATTGCCGCTGGCCAGGTCGCCGGCCAGTTGCGCCTGAGCTTTCGCCAGCACGTCCACCTTGCCGGCACGGGTGAGCGGATGCGTCTTGAGGTCCAAATTCTTGGGCTTCTGAAATGGGTCGCTGGCCTTGGCCTGCTTGCTCGCGCCGGCGAGCTTGATGGAACTCTTCAAATATCGTTCCACCTCGGTAAGCTGGCCAAGCGCTTTGCCCTGCGGCTCCAGCGCGGGCTGGTTTTCTGTCTTAATTATTTTTTCACCGGCCACCGTCATCAACGGCTGCGACTGCCGAACCAGATCGAGGATGGGCTCCGGATAATGGTTCGTGGTCATCATCGTGATGACTTCGTCCGTGCGCGCCGCCAGTTGATTCTGGTCGCCGCCCACCCGGGCATTTTCCGAGCGCCAGTCATCGCTCGCCGTGCTGATTTCGGCATGCGCGAGGGCGAAATTTTCCTTCAGCAACTGCAGCTGCGCGGCCTTGAGCGCGGTGACGTAGTTGAAACATTTGCTGGGCTGGTCGCCGCCGGCGCAGATGAACGTGTCCTCGCGCATGGGCTTGATCTGGACGAACTGCACCGGCGAAACCGTCTCCGGCAGCTTGCTGCTGGAAATCCGCTGCGCACTTAAATGATACGACACGATGTCGTAAGTCTTCACGTTCAACTGGTCGAGAAAGATGGAAGGCTTCAAGGTGTGCTTGCCGGCCTGGCTCAAATCATCCTTGAGCGGCTGCGAGAGTTTGTGCTCGCCATTGACCTCCACTTCCAGCACCACGTCGCGGAGACCGGTGGCGGCATCCGCCTCGGCTTCCAGCGGAACTTCCTCGATGGCGGCGGCGGCGGCTTCGGGTTCCGGCGATTGCCATTCAATGCTGGCGGTGGGCGGCGCGGCCGGCGGTTGCTTCACCGCTGCGGTCGGGGCGTCTTTTTTCGCGGACAGCTCCGGCGAAATGGGACGCGACCAGCAAACCAGCGTGATGACATGCGCCAGCGCCAGCGCGGTGCAAAACATCAGCAACGCGGCCAGCCCGCGCCGGCGCGGTGCCAGCTGCGCGGATTGCAAAAATTTCTCCGTTTCCTCGCGCTGTGCCTGCGCCAGCGGATGTTGCGTGGGATTCAGTGCCGTGACCGTTTCCAGACGGTTCTGCGTGGCGAATACCGCGTCCATCTCCGCCGCGCTGTGGAGCAACGAACGTTTGCGCAGTTGCCAAAACCAGGCCGCGCCAGCCAAGGTCAGTCCCATGCCCGCGAGCCAGAGCGCGCCGAGCGGCCGCCAGTTTTGCACCGGAGCGAACGTCGGATGCGTCAGCCAGAGTAATCCGAGGGTGACAGCCAGACCGCCGGCCAGCACGCTCAACGGCGGGACGAACCGCGCCGCGCGATGTTGCGCATTCACCAGTTTTTCCGCATTGGTTTGGTTTGTGTTCATAACGTCCTTGGTTTGCAGTTTACAGTTTGACCCGGTTCGCCAGCAGGATTTCCGCGAGCAGCACACAGCCGCCGCCGGCCAGCAACCACCACCACAGCCGTTGCTGGTTCTCGATCGCCACCCATTCCGCGCGGAACGAAGGGATGCGGGAAATTGCGGCCGGCACTTCCGACGATTCCAGCGCCGTGAGCTGATCGGGGTTCGGCCACGGCGTGAGATCGGATTCTTCAACGGGCGTGTTCACGGCGAAAACTTTTTTCACATTGTGCCCGGTGAATTGATACAGCCCCGGCATCGCCGGCCGAACGCTGTCGTTCACCGCCAGTTCCTTTTGCGGCACCGGCGAATCCAGCGCGCGCCAAACGCCCTCGTTGTCCGGCAAGGGAATGTTGTCACCCACCCGCCAGTCCTCGCGCGCATCCTGGAGCGAACCCAGCCAGCGCACCGCGCAATGCACGAACGGCACGAACGATGGCCGTGTCATCCAATCCGTGACCGCGCGCTCCGGTGGAAAACCCGCGATCAGCAGGCGTTTTCCGCTGCTTTCAATTTCCGCCAGGGCGATTCTGCCATCCGGCCAGTTGGCGATGGGTGCCAGCGTGTCGCCGGCGAGGTTGAAGCCGCGATGGAATTCCACTTCGAGCAACGGCAGCAGGCTTTGCCCGGCGAAGGCCGCCAGCACGGGATGTTCCGGATCCCAGTCGCGCAAGTGCCAGGCATCATTCTCCGGCTGACGTTCGGTGACGCGCACGCCGCGTTGTTCAAGCCAGTCCGTTTGCGCCGCGCTGCCGTCCACGAAAACAAAGGCTGCCCCGCCGGCATCGCAAAATTGGTTCAGCCGTTCCAACATGGAGCCGGTGAACGAGGTCGGCGAGCGCAAAATGACCGGTGAATCCACCGGCCACGCATGATCCGGCAACGGTGCCGGCTCGAATCCCGTGCCCGTCAACTTTTGGGTGGAACGCAAAGCGTGCGCGAGATAATCAGTTTCCAAAGGAGCATCGAGCAACACAATGTTGGTCGCGACCGTCGTGGCGGCGATCCATGCGGAGTCGTCGGCAGGCAGATCGTCGGGGTCGAGCGCGACGCGGAGACCGACGGCATCGGCGGGCCAGACGCAGGCGATGTTCAATTTGTTGTCACCCGCGATCAACGAAACGGTTTCCTTGGCGATAATGTTCTCGCCGGCAAACACGGTGAGTTCGCGTTTGTCGGCTGCCGGTTGAAATTGGCGGATGGTGACTTCCAAACCAGCTTTCTCTGGGGATGCTTTTTTTAACGAGATCACTGCCGCCTGCCGTTGCGGCGCGGGCGAGGCGCCGATGAAACGGAAGCTGACCCCGGGCGGCAGTTTTTGCGCGAGGTCGGTGCCCCGCCAGCCGGCGCGTTGCTCGTCGGCGGCCCATGCGAGAATTTTTGTTCCCGCGGCAGTCTTCGCCAGCGCGTCGCCCGCCAGCCGCAATGGCTGCGCGTAGCGGGTTTTGTCGTAGCCGGGTTTCGCGGCGGCCAGCGCCGTGCGGACGCGGCCGAGATCATCGCTCAGCGGCACAATCCACTCTGGCTCCGGCTCCATGACGAGCAGCGCGGCTTCGTCGCCCGGCTGCAACTCGTTTAACTGGCTGAGCGCCCAGCGTTGCGTGTCGTCCCAGCGTCCATGTGCTTGCTGGCTCATGGAATTGTCGAGCGCAATGACGAGCGCGCGACGATTGCCGGCGGGTGATGCGCCCCAAAACGGACGCGCAAACGCCGCGCAGAGCAAGGCGATGGCGAGGCAGCGCAGCAGCAACGTAAGCCAGCGGAGCAACCGGTTTCGCTGCGTGTCGCGCAGGGCGGATTCGCCGAGAAAACGCAGCGACGGAAACCGCACCACCTCGCGCGGCTTGCGGCGCAGCAAATGCAAAAGCACCGGCAGCCCGATGATCGCCACGCCGGCCAGAAAGCCTGGAAAAAGCCAGTTCATAAACTTTGCCCGCGCTTGGCCAGATAACTCGCCAGGGCCGCGACCGGCGGCTGATCGGTTCGGAGTTGAATGTAATCGCCGCTGACGGCGCGGAAATTTTCCTCCAGTTCCCGACAAAAACGGTTAAACCGTTCGAGATAGCCCTGGCGCACCGCTGGCGCATCAAGCTGCAAGCGCGCCCCGTTCTCGGCATCCACCCAGACGCCGGCATGATCCCGGTCGAAGTCCGCTTCGAGCGGATCAACCACCTGCAAGCCAATGAGGTCGTGACCATCGTAATGCAACCGGCTCAAGACTGCTTCCAGCGTGGTCAGTTCCTCATAAAAATCACTGGCGATAACCACCATAGATCGTGGTGGCAGAATTTCCGCAAGCGCTTCGAGCGAGCGGGCCAATGCGGTCTGCCGCTGCGGTAAAAAATTTTCCAGCCGCCCGATGAAGGTCTGCCAATGCGCCGCGGACGAGCGGGCGCGAAGAAAATCCACCAATTCCGCGCCGGCCACACCGAAACCAAACGCGTCACCCTGACGTTGGGCGAGCGTGGCGATGCTGGCCAATGCCAGACGCGCAAACTCCAGCTTGTTCATCGCGCCGGGCCGCGAGGTGTAATCCATCGAGGCGCTCACATCGAGCACCGTGAACACCCGCAGTTGCGCCTCGTCCTGGTATTGCTTCACATACAGCCGGTCGCTGCGGCCAAACAGCCGCCAGTCCACGCGCCGCAAATCATCGCCGGGTTGATAATCCCGATATTCCGCAAACTCGACGGACGAACCTTTCTGCGGGCTGCGATGACGTCCGCTCAAAAAACCATCCACGAGGCAGCGCGAGCGAAGCGCGAGCGACGGCAGGTCGGCGAGCAATTGCAAATCGAGCGGCGGCATAACCGGCGGTGCTTTCGGCGGCGTTGACCGAACGCGAGACATGGGTGACGGCGTTGGCATTTTCTATTTCACGGATTCCAGCAGCCGGTCAATCAGCATATCCACGGTCTGCTTCTCGGCTTCGGCACGGTAGTTGGTGATGATGCGATGGCGCAGCACGAGCTTGGCGGCGCATTGAATGTCCTCGCGCGAAACGTTGAATCGTCCGGCCAGCACGGCGAAGACTTTTCCGGCGAGCGCGAGATATTGCGACGCCCGCGGGCCGGCGCCCCATTGCACAAAACGCTTGATGAAATCAGGCGAAACGCGGTTGTCCGGGCGCGTCGCCTGCACCAGCGACACGGCGTAATGCGCGACCGTTTCCGGCACGGGCACCTGACGCACAGCGCGTTGCAGCGCGAGCAACTCCGAACCGGTCCAGATTTTCTGAAGCGGAGCGGGAGCATCACTGGTGGTGGTCAGGAGAATTTGCACCTCTTCGTCGTGCGACGGATAATTCACGCGCAGGTTGAACATGAAACGATCCAGTTGCGCTTCGGGCAGCGGATACGTCCCTTCCTGTTCGATGGGATTCTGCGTGGCCATCACGAAAAAAGGTGACGGCAGATCGTAGCTCCGGCCCGCGACGGTGACGCGCTGTTCCTGCATGGCTTCGAGCAAGGCGGCCTGCGTTTTTGGCGGCGTGCGATTAATTTCGTCGGCCAGAATCAAGCTGGCGAATACCGGCCCGCGTATAAAACGGAATTGCCGCCGGCCTTCGTCGTTCTCCTCCAAAATTTCCGTGCCGGTGATGTCGCTCGGCATCAAATCCGGCGTGAATTGGATGCGCTGGAACGGCAGATCGAGCAGCTCCGCCAGGCTGCGAATGAGCAGGGTCTTGGCCAGACCGGGCACGCCGATCATCAACACGTGGCCTTGCACGGCCAGCGCGACGAACAAGTCGCGGATGATTTCATCCTGGCCGATGATGCGTTGATCCAGCGCATCCGCGAGCTGGCGATAGCGGGTCGGGACTTGTCGGAGCAGAGCTATGTCGGCTTCGGTGACGAGGTCGGGTTTGGGAGCAGTCATTGTATTCATAGATGATTTTGGCAATGCATTGTTCATTTTAAGCCGGCGGTTGGGTTGCTGGCCGGTGGGACATTTACGCCAAACGGCGCATTAAGAATTTTCCCGCTGGCGGGATCGGCCAGTTGGGCGTGCTCGGACTGCGCGATGTTGGACGTCTTGCAATACTCGCTGACATCCGCCGCAGCGCGGGCGGCAATCTCCGCGAAGGGCGCTTGGGGAGTGGCCGTAAATTGCGCCACCCAGTCCGGCAGAAAACGCGGCTGATCCGGTTCACCTGCCACCATCGTGGCGGCGAGAACCGTGCGACGGTCACCGAGAAGCGGCGACAGAAATCCTCCTGCGTTGCCCGTGCCGATGAAAATATATTGCTGCCCCGGAATCGCGTCGAGCGCTGGCTTCAGATCCGCCGCCGTCAGCCGCGGGCCGGATACTTGAAAGGCCGGCCCGCCATCCGGCGCCCGGCCGGTTTGACCGAGCAAAACCAGCCAGAATTCCCCGCGCACGGAACCAGCAAGATCGTGTAGCTTTTGCAAAATTTGTTCCCGCGTCACGTTGCCGGAAAGGATTTCGACATGGCCGGCTTCGAAACCGCGAGCTACCAGATTCTTTTTGGTATCAGCAGCCAGCGCTTGAATTTGCTCCGGCGCGTCACTGGCAATCAGCCCGACGATGATGAGCGCGCCCGGCCCGGGAATGATCGGCCCCGAGGTGGCCGCGCGAGTGAGCGGAACGGGTTCCGGCTGGTTGGCAAGCTGCGCGACGGCAAGCGTTGCCACCGCTCCTACCATCAGCATGGCTGCGCCGACGGCGAAAGAAAATTTCAATTTTGCCCACACCATCGCCCGCAGCGCGCCCTGGACGATGGCGTTGGCCGAAGGCGTGGTTGCCTGAGCCGCACCCGCCGAGGTGGCGAAAGCAATCACCGGTGCTGGCGCGGCGCTGACCGAGTTGGCCGCCACGGTGCTGGCGATGACCGCGACGCTCAGGCTGAGACCCCGGCGCGCAAACAGGCCGCGCAATTTTTCCAACGCGCGCTGGACGCGTTTTTGGGCCGCGCGTTCATCCAGGCGGAGTGACTCCGCGACTTCCTTCATGCTTTTATTTTCAAAAAAACGCAGGACCAGTGCGTCGCGGTCATGGTCGCGCAGGCGAGCCATGGCTTCATCGAGCACCGGGGACAGTTGCAGCCAGGCAGGGTCATGAGTGTTCTGTTCAGTGATGGCTTCCATGTGGGCCTCCTCTTCACGTCGTTGACGCCGACGTTCGCGTCTGAGGACATCCGCGCAGGCGAACCGGGTCGTCCGATACAGCCATCCGGACAGGATGGTCTCCGGGCTCAAGGAACTGGCTTTGCGCGACAGGATGACGAATACCGCCTGAGTCACGTCCTGTGCCAGGTGCGCATCGCCCAACTGGCGCAAGGCCGCCGAGTAAACCAGCCCGCCATGACGCGACACCAGCGTGGCAAACGCCGCCTCCGACTGTCCGGCGGCATAAGCTCGCACCAACCCCATGTCTTCACTATTCATTTCATCTGGTAAATGGTCGCTGACAATAATTTGGAGACAAATATTTCAAGCGAGAATGCAGCCAGCATAGTGATTCAGCTGCAGAGAACAACTAGAATACGGATATTGGCACGATTGACCATAATTACACCACCGGCTGGGGGAACCAGTCCAATCCAACACAAAAATTCTGGAGCCGGCGAAGGAAAATATTGGTGCTAACACAGCCGGCTTTAACGACATTGAGAATCTGTTCCGCCTGCGTCTCCAGCAGAACCAAGTCGAGAATCGGCTCAAGGGCTTTTTTTTGAAATCCTTTCCGGGCGAGCACGATTCTTGCTGCCAGCCGGTTTGCTCTCGTCAAGCTCCTCAAAGCGATGCCCCAGGCGCGGGTTGTTGCCTCAAGGTCCGAGGCTAAAATATAAATTCGAGCCTTCTGCAAATTATGCGCCCGCTCACGTTCCGGGACAAGATGGAGCGCGATGAGTTGATGACCCACGCTTGGCCCGAACGGGGCTAATTCTGATTGAATTTATTGCCCGCACAAGATCCACCGGACGAGGTTTTAAACACGTCCGCGTCGTGAGGGTGAATGCTCACCATCATTCGCGTTCGCCGGTTCATCCTGTGTCAGCCCGTGCGCGGCTCAAGTTCGCTGGTATCCAACCGATATCAAAGATGCGGCCGCCAAAACGCAATTGGGCAGTTTAGAACAACCGTTTCAGATTCTTCGCCATGGGCAAGAGTCCCAACGCCCAAACGCGAAAGCAATCTACCACCATCAATATCGTGCGTATCGTGAAGCAAATGGCTAAGACCCATCTCGTAAAAGGCGTGCGAGATTTTCTCTTGGCGATTTGATACTGCTCCAAATAATCTCCATACTCGTTCTCGAACGATTCATTTCTAATCTTCAGCGGCAGAGCATAACCGAACATTCTCCAGAATTCCGGCAAATTAGTTAGAATCTTGTTGGCGAAAATATAAAATAAAAAAGGCCTCTAACCCAATTGAACGCTGCAAAACCGTCGCTTGCGAAATGCCAAATTAGTTCGATCAAAATGTTTTCCGCCGAACTAAAAAAACTTCCGGTGAAATTATGGTGGGTGCCTCATGGCGAACCGAATGAACAAACGACTTTCTATATGTAGAATAAGCCGCCATCATTTCAGGCTAGACTGCTTTTTCATTATTGCGCTTGGTAGTCAGTTGATGCGTGTTAATGAGGACTTTCTTGTTTTATACGAGACACAGCACGATGTTTTGAAGTTGCTCGCTTCGAGATTGATTGCGATGACACCCGACGAGCGGAAACTTTTGTTAGCCGCAGTAAGCAAGTGCGAAAGTTCTTTAGAGCACTCTGAAGCCGCTTTGACTTCGATTCGTAGCGCCTTCCAGCAGTATCCAAAGCCTGATGTATGTATCAAACCTGTAGCCTAACAAGTCGCCGGAGCCAACGCCGGTTGGCGCTGGCAGTTTGTCCGAGAAGTCGCAGGTTGTTGGATGATTCGGTTCCACGGGGGCTCAGCTTTCTACGTTAGGCGGCTAGGCCACGCTATGATTTCGAAACGCCAAAGATTGATTTTGTGGAGCGGCTTTGTCGTTCTGATTTTGCTGTCTGGTTTTGCAGTTTGGCAGACATTCGCGTTGCGTGGAGTCATACCATTTTTACTCAATGATTCGTCGCCAAGATTTGGTCAGCTTCCAGATGATGATCGCTGGGCTGTTTATCACGAAGCGCAGCGTTTGATTTCACCAGCAGCTATTGGCATGATGGTTCTGACGATTATGTGGGCTGCGTTGGCAGGTTATTGCATTTGGCGGTTGAGTAAGACATCAAAGCATGAGACACATTGAGCCGCCTAACAAGTCGCCGGAGCCAACCGCCGTTGGCGCTGGCCATGGTTTGACTCCGCCGCCATCGCAATAAATCATTCAATGAACCATCTCGTAGAATCACCGAAAGAGTGACCGAAGGAGTGCCAGTGAAAGTGCCAGTGAATGGGTGATGAATGACTAATTGGTGAGTAGTTGATTGGTATTTGGCGCGTAATCGCTGGTGCTTGACAAACACGCAGAAATGCCTGATTCTATTGGCGTTCGTTAGTTATGAGGCTGTTCGCTTCTGGTGGTGGGGTGGTAATCGCTGAGTAGTGGATTTTGAAAAAATCCTCTGCCCCTGTTCGAGTCCCACCACCGGCACCAACTTGCTATTCATCCATAAAAACGGCATTTACTGATTTACTCTTCTGAGAAACGTCATGGTGCAGTGTTCAGCGCCTTCAGATTTTTCCAAGCGCGGCGCAGGTCGGTTTTAACGGCTATAAGTTGGCGCCGGTGATTTTCAAAGTGCAGGCGATGTCACTGATTTTTTGGGCGGGCAGTTCAACCGTCAAACCGGCGGCGGTCTGGGTGAATTTTAATTCGCCCTTGCCGCCGAGCAACTCGATCCGATCAATGTGATGCGCGCTGGCATCCGCGGTTTTAGATAGCGAGGCAATGACCACTTTTCCGTCCGCCGGCCAGCCCAGCGAAATGGCGTAGAGATTTCCATCCTTGGTGGTGAAACGAATGTCTTGAGGCGTGTAAACGGTGTTTTCCTTGAAGAAACCAGCGGTGGCAACCGTCGGACCTTCCCCAAACTTTTTCCACGGTCGCGTGCCGTAAATCGCTTCGCCGTTCACGGCCATCCATGCCGCCATCTCGTCGAGAAACTGGCGCGATTCCGGCGGCAGGCTGCCATCCGCATACAGCACCACGTTGAGCAGCAGGTTGCCGTTCTTGCTCACGATGTCGGCCAGCATGTGAACCACCTCCGCCGTGGTCTTGTATTTAAAACCGTCGCTGTAAAACCAGTCACCCATCGAAGTGCAGGTCTGCCACGGCAGCGGATTTATGCCCGGCATCACGCCGCGCTCGACATCTTCCACACCGGCTTGACGAATGAATTCGCCCGTGCCGAGGTCCTTGAAGTTATAAACCGCCTCAAGTTTTCCGCCATGTGCGGCTTCATTGGAATTGTAGAAATGCGCCAGCAAACTGCGGCCGACTTCGCCGAAGGGAATGCCGCCATCGGTATAGAGCAAATCGGGCTGATACTGGTCCACCAAATCCTTGATGCGGTTGAACCATTCCTGATGCCAGGCTGAATTCGTCGCATACCAAGAAGGTCCCCAGCGAAACGGTTCGTTGTTTTCGGGATGATAGAGTTCCGCATATTTTGGATCCGCCCCGTCGTAAGGAATGCCAAGCTTCGCGCCTGGTTCCCAGAATTGATCGTAGCCATGGCTCGGCGCATACCAGCCGAAACTCGGTCCGAGATGTTCGGAAACACCGAAACGCATTCCATATTTCTGCGCCGCCTTTTTCCAATCACCGACGATGTCGCGGTGCGGCCCCATTTTGACGGCGTTCCCGGAATGGAATTTGGAATTCCACAGATCAAAGTTGTCGTGATGCACGCCCATGCTGACGAAATACTTTGCGCCCGCTTTGACGTAGAGCGCCATCAACGCGTCGGGATCCCATTTCTCGGCTTT
>Ga0181516_10001262_pt1 | contig 19768 bp, 15 predicted proteins | sample PEATcosm2014_Bin_25_FD_121104 | JGI IMG/M metagenome (GOLD analysis project Ga0181516, IMG submission 121104) | Peatland microbial communities from MTU Mesocosm Facility, Houghton, MI, USA - PEATcosm2014_Bin01_10_metaG | ecosystem: Environmental > Terrestrial > Soil > Wetlands > Peat | place... | reverse complement strand
GATCGGTCCGCCGATGAAGGTGCCGAGCGCCGCGGCGGCCATGAAGACGAACAAGTGCATTTGCGCACTCTGCACCGAGACGCCAAAGCGATTGATCAGATAGAACGTGTAGTAGCTCGAGATCGCCGCGAAGTAGACATGCTTCGAGAAGATCAGCACCAGCAGCACGGAGAGCCCACGCCGCACCGCGCCGCGCGACGGCGCCGCGTCATGGCTCGCCTGCGCCGAGGCGCTGCGCAGCCGCTCCAGGCCGTGGTGCTTGTACCAGACACCGACATTCCAGAGGATCGCGCAGCACACCAGCGACAGCAGTGCAAAGAAGGCGATGCTCGACTGGCCCCAGCGCACCACCACCAGCGCTGCAGCCAGCGGGCCGATCGCGGAACCGACATTGCCGCCCACCTGAAAGGCGGATTGCGCAAAGCCGTGTCGATCGCCAGCCGCCATGCGCGCCACGCGCGAAGACTCGGGATGAAACACCGACGAGCCGACACCGATCAGCGCCGCGCCGATCAGCAGCACACCGTAACTGTGCGCCGCCGAGAGCACCAGCAGACCGGCGAGCGTGAACAGTGTGCCTCCCGGCAGCGCCAGCGGCGTCGGGCGTCGGTCGGCGTACAGCCCCACCAGCGGCTGCAGCAGCGAGGCGGTGATCTGATTGACCAGCGTCACGATGCCCACCTGCTCGAAATCGAGATCGAGATTCGCCTTCAGATCCGGATAGATCGCCGGCAGCAGCGACTGCATCATGTCGTTGAGCAGGTGACAGATGCTGATCGCGAGGATGACGCCGAAGGCGGTGGCGGGAATCTGCGAGCTGACTCGACCCGGCTGGATAGACATACAGTACGATACAATGAATCATGAGGCCGCTGTACCCAGCCGTGGTCGCCGGAACCTGGATCGCCTGCGTGCAGCCGGCGCAGGCGCTGGATGTGCATGGGATTCGTATCGGGGATAGATGGAGCCCCGCGAAGTTCGAGCAGGTCCTGGCGTACCCGACCATCCCGAGCTCGCAGCGGGTCCGATGCACCGAACAGGGCGAGGAGTTCTGCGTCGGCTCGACGCGTTTCCTGGGCGTCGACGTGCGCATGAAGATCGAAGGCAAGGACGGTCAGGTGATCAAGATCACCGTGACGCTGCCGAGCGATGAGTTCGAAACCGCACTGGCCGCGCTGAAGCACAGCTTCGGCGAACCGACGGCCGAGTGGTCATCGCCCCCGGATGCCACCGCGCCATTGCTGTTCCATCATCGCGTGGACTGGAAGCTGCCCCAGGAAGAACTGTTCGTGCTGCAATTCGCCACGATGTCGACGCTCTCGTTCACGCGACCGGAGGACTCGCTCGCCAGTCGCTATCCGCCACCCCTGTGATGCAACCAAAAGGTTGACAGCGTGCACGGTCCGAGGTCTACACGCTGTCAACCTCCCGGTTGCAAAGTACGCCCTTACTTGTCGCGACCCTCGCCCTCGTTATTCTTGTTGTTCGGCGCCTGCGGCTTGGCCTTCGGTGGTGGTGGCGGGTTGGCCTTGGGCGGCGGCGGCGGGTTGTACTTCGGCGGCGGCGGCGGGTTGGACTGCGGCGGTTTAGCGGCATACGCCTTGGGCGCACCCGACTGTTGCGGCGTGCCGGCGGTCGCAGGAGGCGCTTTCGGCATCGTGGGCGCGCCGGTCGCGCCATGCGCTCCGACGACGCCGGGACCGGAGAACACGGCCGGACGCGTGGTCGCCGCGATCGCCGGATGACCGCCGTTGGCCTTGGCAAACAGCGCCGGATTGGCGGCGGCCTGCTGTACGTGGGCGGTCTGCACCGGGGTCGGCGGTACATGCGATTCCTGCGAGTAGGCGCGCTCCTGGGCGGTCGGCTGGGCCGCGACGCCACCGGTGCCACCGTTGTAGCTGACCTTGTTGACGGTGACGTTGTTGACCACCGTGGTGTTGTAGGTGTTGTGAATGACCGTGGTGTTCACGTTGGTCACGGCGGTGTTGTAGGCAAAGCGATTGCCTTGCCACGCGCCGCCGTAGAAGCCGACACCCACATAGCCGAAGCCGTAGTTCACGCCGCCGTAGAAGCCGACGTGAGGACCCCAGTAGCCGACGTGCCAGCCGTAGCCGCCGCCGACGTAACCCCAGTAGCCGGGCGTCCACAGCAGACCCACTGCAGGCGGCTGCACCCAGGTGCCGGGCACCCAGTAATAGCCCCCGGGACCCCAGTGCCAGTAGCCGGGCGTCCACAGGTACCCCTCATCCGGGGGTGGCGGCTGATCGTAGTCGGGCAGCGGCGGTGGCGGCTCCGGCGCGGTGACCTCAACCTCGGCCACCGGCGCGGGGGGCGGTGGCGGCTGGTACTGCGGTGGCGGCGGCGGCTGATATTGCGGCGGCGGCGCCTGGTAGACGACGCGCGGCGCCGGCTGCACGATGCATCCGGCGAGTAGCCATGGCGTCAGAATCGACGCGGCGGCCAGCATTCCAAGGTTGCGGCTCAATCGAGACATTTGCACGTCCTCCATGGCGTATACGGACTCCAGCATAGGCAACACCCTGCCTTGATAGTAGCCATAACGTCACAGTCTCGACGCTGGCCGACAGCGGGAATTTTTTTCGCAAAAAGGCGACAATCGCCCGCTGATTCACATTCTATTCAGCATTCCCATGACCCGCAGCGATTCGCACTACCCGCGCGACCTGATCGGCTACGGCCGTCGGCCGCCGCACCCGCGCTGGCCCGGTGAGGCGCGCATCGCGCTGCAGTTCGTACTGAATTACGAAGAAGGCGCCGAGCGCACGGTGCTCGATGGCGATGCGACCTCGGAAACCTTCCTGTCGGAAATAGTGAATGCACCGGCTTATCCGATGCGCCACATGAGCATGGAATCGCTGTACGAATACGGCTCACGCGCGGGACTGTGGCGGGTGCTGCGCGCATTCGAATCGCGCCGCTTGCCGCTGACGGTATTCGCGGTGGCACAGGCGGTGCGCCGCAACCCCGAGGCCGCGGCCGCGTTCAAGGAACTGGGGCACGAGATCGCCAGCCACGGCCTGCGCTGGCTCAACTACCAGGAAGTGGACGAAGCGACCGAGCGCGCGCACATGCGCGAGGCGCTGACGCAGCTGCGCGATATCTTCGGCAGCACCCCGCAGGGCTGGTACACCGGGCGCGACAGCCCGCAGACCCGCCGACTGGTGGTCGAACATGGCGGCCTGCTCTACGACGCTGATTCTTACGCCGATGATCTGCCCTACTGGGTGCAGGTGCAGAACGTGCCGCACCTGGTGGTGCCCTATACGCTCGACACCAACGACATGCGATTCGCGACCGTGCAGGGCTTCAGTTCGGGCACGCAGTTTTTCGAGTTCCTGAAATCGGCGTTCGATGCGCTGTATCTGGAAGGCGACCCCGACGGACTGGATGCACCGAAGATGCTGTCCATCGGCCTGCACGCGCGGCTGATCGGACGACCGTCGCGGATCGGCGCCCTCGAGCGTTTCCTGGACTATGCGCTCGATCATCCCCGGGTCTGGATCTGCCGCCGAGTCGAGATCGCGCGCCACTGGATCGCGACCCATCCCTACGGGAAACCCACATGAAGGGCTATATCAACGTCGCCGACGATCGGCTCGGCGCGGAAGCGTTGTTTGCGACCGATGAGTTCTTCGCCGCCAAGGAGCGCATGCTGCAGTCGAGCGAGCCGCAGTGGCGCGAGGGCCTCTATGACGATAACGGCAAGTGGATGGACGGCTGGGAATCCCGGCGGCGCCGTCAACCGGGGCATGACCACTGCGTGCTGAGTCTCGCGGCGCCGAGCACGCTGTACACGCTCGAGATCGACACGCGTCATTTCACCGGCAACTTTCCGCCGTATGCGTCCGTCGAGGCGTGCCGGATCGCGGGCGTGCCCGACGCCAATACCGCATGGGCCGAGCTGCTGCCGCAATCCCCGCTGCGCGGCAACGAGCGGCAGTTCTTCGACATCGCATCACGGCAGGTCTGGACCCACCTGAAGCTCAATATCCACCCGGACGGCGGTGTCGCGCGCTTTCGCGCCTGGGGCCGCATCTACTTCGACTGGTCGCAGGTCGCGGCCGCCGACATGATCGATCTGGCGGCGGCGCTGCATGGCGGCCGGGCGCTGGCCTGCAGCGACGAGCATTACGGCTCGATGCAGAACCTGTTGCTGCCGGACCGCGGCAGCAGCATGGCGGATGGCTGGGAGACACGGCGGCGTCGTGAGCCGGGTCATGACTGGGTGATCATCGCATTGGGCCACAGCGGCCGCATCGCCCAGGTCGAAATCGATACCGCGCACTTCAAGGGCAACTTTCCGCATCAGCTGTCGATCCAGGCCGCGCTGCTGAGCGGCACCGCGGACGTCGATCTGACCAGCCAGTGCCTGTACTGGCCGCTGCTGCTGGAACCGCAGTACCTGAAGGCAGACAGTCTGCATCGCTATGACGCCCAGCTGCGCGATCTCGGACCGGTGTCGCACGTGCGGGTCAACATCCATCCCGATGGCGGCCTGAGTCGCGTCCGGCTGATCGGCCGGCCCGACGGCGCGTGAACATCCTTGCACCCGAGCCCCTCAGCGCCCGCGCGTTCGCGGCGTTCGGGGACGTCATCGAGATCGCGGATCGCACTGCGCGCTGGATCAATGCCGGCACCTGTGAGCGCTTCGACGATCTGGCACAGATCGACGTCGCGGCGGACGGCGGACGGCCGCTGATCAGCATCTTCAGAGCTGCCCCGCGCACGCTCCCCTTCAGGATCGAGCAGCTCGAGCGGCACCCGCTGTCGAGCCAGGCGTTCTATCCGCTGGACCGACGGCCGTTCCTGATCGTGGTCGCCGCCGGCCACGGCACGCCGCAGGCAAGCGAGGTGCGGGCGTTCCTCAGCAGCGGCTCACAGGGTGTGAACTACCGCCGCAACACCTGGCATCACCAGCTGCTGGCGATCGGTGCCACTTGCGAGTTCCTGGTCGTCGATCGCGGCGGACCCGGGGAGAACTGCGAACTGCTCACCGTGGAGGGCAGCGCGGTCTACGCCACCGCGGGGTGATAGCGGTCCACCGCCGCCATCCAGCCGCCGCGCTGCTGCGCGGGCATGAACGACGCCTCGAAGGAATTCCGCGCCAGCTGGCGCACCTGCTCGGCCGACAGGTCCAGACCCTGCTGCACGGCCAGGTAGTTCTCGAGCACATAACCGCCGAAGTAGGCCGGATCGTCCGAATTGACGGTGACGCAGACGCCGGCATCGAGCAGGCGCTTGAGATTGTGCGACTCGATCCGGTCGAACACCTTGAGCCGGATATTCGACAGCGGGCAGACGGTCAGCGGCATGCGCTCACGCGCCAGCCGCTCGACCAGCGCCGGATCGTCCTCGCAGTGGACGCCATGATCGATGCGCTGCACCTGCAGCAGGTCAAGCGCCTCGTTGATATACGCCGCCGGCCCCTCCTCGCCGGCATGTGCCACGACGTGCAGTCCGGCGGCGCGGGCGCGGGCGAATACGGCAGCAAACAGCGACGGCGGGTAGCCATACTCGGTCGAATCCAGCCCGACGCCGGCGATCGCGGTCCGGTGCGCGAGCAACGCATCGAGCGTGTCCATCGCCGCTGCGGGCCCTAAGTTACGGATGAAGCAGGCGATCAATCGATGCGTGATCCCGTACGCCTGCGCGGCGGCGTCGAGCGCAGCGGTGATGCCGGCCAGCACGGTCTCGAGCGACACCCCGCGCGCGGTGTGCGCCTGCGGGTCGAAGAACAGCTCGACATGGACCACGCCCTGCTCGTGGACGCGCTTCAGATAGGCGCTCGTCAGCAGCTCGAAATCCTCGGTTGCCCGCAGGACCTCGGTGGCGGCGTAGTACAGATCGAGGAAGGACTGCAGGTTGGTGAACTGGTAGGCCTGGCGCAGCTGCTCGACGCTGTCGTACGGCAGCACGATGCCGTTCTTCTGCGCCAGCTCGAAGGCCAGCTCGGGTTCGAGCGTGCCTTCGAGGTGCAGGTGCAGCTCGGCCTTCGGCAGGCCGCGAATGAACGCCTCCATGCTCGTCATGGCTGCGGAGGGTACGCCACCGCTGACGTACCCGCCGTTAGAACTTGGCGCTGAAGCTGAAATCGAAACTGCGCGGCGGCACTCTCGTCAGGAAGTCGTTGCCGTAAAAGGGGATGTCATTGACGAGATTGTGCTGGCTGGTCAGGTTGTAGACCGACAGCTTGAACGTGTAGTGCTCATAGTTATAGAACACCGCGCTGTTGAGCGTGAATTGCCACGGAATCTGCGGCGGCTTGAAGTAGCCGTTGGCACTGACGACCGAGGTCGGAATCACGCCGCCCGGGCCGAGCAGTTGCGGGAAGTCATCGTAGGCCGCATTGGCGTTGGTCGCGGCAATATCGAGATACCCGGGCTGGGAGACGTAGAAAGGTCCAGTGACCTGGATATTTCCCTGCACGCCGAAGCCCGATTCGTGCTTGTAGTTCGCCAGCAGGTTGAACAGGTGCTGTGGCACACCGGGATCCTCGAAACTTTGATTCGGCTTGAATTGCGCCGCCACGCCGGCACCGTCGACGAACGTCCCGGCGTAGGCGGGAAAGTTGTAGAAGGGCGCTGTCCCGGGGTTGTCGAGCGTGGTGTGCAGGTAGGAGTAGCTTGCGGTACCGAAGAAATGCGGATTGGGCTGGAAATTCAGCTCGAACTCGGCGCCCTTGATGTGGAAGACGGAATTGGACAGTCCCAGCCCGATAGGGCTGGACTTGGTCTGGTCGAAAATGGCGGTGGAGATGAACAGCGCCTTGTCGAGCAGATCGAATTTCAGGCCCGCTTCATAGAGCGTGGTATCCAGCTTCAGCTGCTGGCTCGGCAACTCGCCCCAGGCGGCGATGGCGCCGTCGTTGGCGGTCGGCAATGCGTACTGCGCGTTGTTGTAGGTCAGATACACCGAGACCTGCGGGATCGGGCTGTACACGAGGCTTAAGTTGCCGTTGCGCAGGCCATACCAGCCGGTCGATTCGCTCTGCGGCAGGCCGTAAAGCACCGGACCGCCAAAGGGATCGGAGAATTTCAACTGCATGAAATCAGCCCGCAGGCCGTAGAGCAGACTCCATTGCGGCGAGAATTTGATCCGGTGCTCGAAGAAGACCGCGGCGTCCTGCAGATTCGAATCGACGCTGCCATTGACGAATCCCGGGGTGCGTCCCGACGCCCCGTACTGGAAGTGATTGAAGGCGGCGTTGTAGGGATAAGCCGGGAAGAAGGCGAGCGGCGGCAACTGCTCCGCTGCCGGGAAGATCCAGCTGTTGGGATTCCCGGACAGATCGTAAACGCCCACCGGCTCGTTGATGAAGTTCTGCACATCGTAGACATGCGCGAGGCGGTAGGTGAAGCCACCGTCGATGGAATGACTCGCCGCGCCGGTCGAAAACTTGGTGGTGAGGTCGGTCTTGTTCTCGATGGTGTAGCTGTTCTTGGCCGTATCGGCGTAGTACGCCTCGATCTGGTTGTAGCGGTTGAGGTAATCGTAGAGCGTATTGTTGCTGATCGTAAAACTGTCGAATCCCTTGTAGGTCTGGATGACCTGAAACCGCAGGTGCTGCGCGTGCGCGCCGGTGCCCGGCGGCTCATCGATGATGGTCCGCGGGTTGAGCTGGGTGGTCGTGCCCGGGAGCGTGAACACGGTCCCGAAGCCCTCAACGTCCCCCGGCGCCGGCGCACCCGTCAGGTAGGTGCCGTTGTCGATCAGATTCTGGTTGACGCGATTGACGCCGTCGTTCTCGCGGTACTGCGTGTCGGCAAAGTCGATCGTGGCCCGCACGCTGTAGTCCGGCGTCGGCTGGCTGAGCAGCGCCACATAGGCCGCCTGCTGGTGAAAGAACATGTCGTAGTAGTAGCTGCCGCTGTCGTTGCTCGTCAGGCTCACGCGCACGCCGGTGTTGTCGAGTACCGGACCGCCGAAGTCGACCGAGGCGATGCGCTTCTGCTGCGTGTCCGCTTCGAGCGTGAACAGCAGCGAGGACTTCGTCAGCGAGGGCATCTTGGTGGTGATGTCGATGGCCCCGCCGATGCCGGCTCCCGGACCGGCCTGCACGCTCGCCGGGCCCTTGATGATGTCGATCGAATCCACGCTGTTGAAGCTGATCGGCGCGCCGTAACCGTTGAGCGTGAAGCTCTCGCGCATGCCGTTGAAGAACATGTCGCCATACTGACCACGGATGCGCGGCACGTTCGGCTGACCGAAGGACGCGTCCGCATAGCTGCTCGAGGTCAGGTAGGAAAAGCCACCGGGATTCTGGATGTTGAGGGCCGCGAGCTGCGCCTGCGAAATCACGGTGGTGTTGCGCGGTGTGTCCATGACGCCGAGGTCCAGTCCGTAGGCCGAATCCGAGGTCACCGTGGTCGGCAGGATCAGGTCGCCGCGCCGGATGCCATTGACGACGATTTCGTCCAGATCGCCCACTGCGCTCTGCGGCGGGGGCGAGGGGGCTGCCTGCGGCTGCTGCGCATCGGCGCCCTGGCTGGCGGCGGCCAGGGAGATGCAGGACAGGATGACGGCGCTGGAAATCCCTGAGTGTCGTTTCAAGTTCGCTCCCTCGATGGTTCTTGTTGTGCGTGGCGGCGTCGCCTCACGCCCGTCCGCCGCGAAGGGCATTGCAAGAACCGTGCGCAGCCGTTCCGCCCTTCCAGCGACACAGACGGCGCTATGCCCGCGCCGGGACGCACCAAATATGCGCAGCGAATGTCCATCTTCGCGCACAACCGGCCGTGCGTCGTCATGTGTGTACAATCCTGATGCCATGGGCCAGCTGACGACTCACGTGCTCGACACCAGCGCCGGCATCCCGGCAGCCGGCGTTCGCATCGAGCTGCTGCCGCTCGAGGGCGTCCCGTTGGAGCCGATCGTGCGCACCACCGGCACCGACGGGCGCTGCGCAGCGCTGCTGGCGGATGGGGAGCTGCGCGCCGGCCGCTATAGCCTGACCTTTCACACCGCCGCGTACTTCCGCACCCGCGGCGTGCAACTCCCCGAGCCGGCGTTCTTCGAGCAGGCCGTCATCCGGCTCGGCATCGCCGACGCATCACAGCACTATCATGTGCCGCTGCTGATCTCGCCGTGGAGTTACTCGGTCTATCGCGGAGGCTAGGAATGGCAGCGGTCCGCTTCCTGCTCGACGGCCAGGCGATCAGCGTAGCCGAGGCACCCCCGACACTGACGGTGCTCGAGTATTTGCGCGAGCACCTGCGTCGCACCGGCACCAAGGAGGGGTGTGCCGAAGGGGACTGCGGCGCCTGCACGGTGGTGCTGGGCGAACTCACGCCCGAAGGCCAGCCGCGCTATCGCGCCATCAATTCCTGCATCCGGCTGCTGCCGAGCATCGACGGCAAGGAGCTCGTGACCGTCGAAAGCCTGCAGTCACCCGACGGTACCCTGCACCCGGTGCAGCAGGCGATGGTGGACCAGCATGGCTCGCAATGCGGTTTCTGCACGCCGGGCTTCGTGATGTCGCTGTTCGCGCTCTACCTGGAGACCCCAAAGCCGACCCGCGAGCGCGTGCTCGAAGCCCTGTCGGGCAATCTCTGCCGCTGCACGGGCTACCGACCGATCATCGATGCGGCCCTGCGCATGGGTGAGTACCCGTCGCCGGTGCACTGGAGCCGACATTCGGCGCAGGCTGCGGGCCGCGGCCAGGCGCTGCGTGCGTTGCGTCGCGAGTCATCGTTGAGCCTGCCGGGCTGGCATACGCCGCGCACCGTCGATGAGCTGGCGGCGCTCCTGTCGGCGCATCCGGAGGCGCTGATCCTGGCCGGCGGCACCGACGTCGGCCTGTGGGTCACCAAGCAGCTGCGCGCGCTGGGTACCGTCGTCTACCTTGGCGAGATCGAGGCGCTGCAACGGATCGACCTGGACGCGGACACCCTGCGGGTCGGCGCCGCCGTGAGCCTGACGGATGCCTGGAGCGCCATCGTGGCCGAATACCCGCAGCTTACCGAGATGGCGCAGCGCTTTGGCTCACCCCCGGTGCGAAACTCCGGCACGCTGTGCGGCAATCTCGCCAACGGCTCGCCGATCGGCGATTCGATACCGGCGCTGATCGCGCTCGGCGCCGAGCTCGAGCTGCGGCAGGGCGAGCAGGTGCGGCGGCTGCCCCTCGAGCGCTTCTATCTCGGCTACCAGCGCAAGGACTTGAGTCCCGGCGAATTCATCGTGGCGGTGTCGATTCCGAGGCCACGCGCGGGCCTCCATTTTGCGAGCTACAAGGTGTCCAAGCGGATCGACCAGGACATCTCGGCGGTCTGTATAGCCATCGCGCTCGAGCTGGACGGCCACGAGGTGCGCGCGGTGCGCATCGCCTGCGGCGGCATGGCAGCCGTGCCGAGCCGCGCTCGGGCCACCGAGCGGGCGCTGATCGGCCGGCCCTGGAATCGCGCGTCGCTGGAGGCCGCCACATGGGGGCTCGCCACCGACTTCGAGCCGCTCACCGATCTGCGCGCCAGCAGCGCCTATCGGCTCGAGGTGGCTGCCAACCTGTTGCGTCGCTTCCAGCTCGAGCACGGCGGCACCCGGCTGCCGCTGCGGGTGGCCGATGTCTGAGCGCCGCCCGCCGATCGGCGAACCGGAGCGCCACGACAGCGCGCACCTGCACGTCAGCGGTCGCGCTCAGTACGCGGACGATATTCCGCTGCCCGCGGATGCGCTGCATGCCGCGCTTGGACTCAGCCGCATCGCGCACGGCCGCATCGGCGCGCTCGATGCGTCGGCCGCGCTCGCGCTGCCCGGTGTCGTGACCCTGGGCACGGCCGCGGACGTTCCCGGTGAAAACAACTACGGCAGTGTGCTGCACGATGATCCGATCTTCGCCGACGGGCTCGTGCAGTACGCGGGGCAGCCGGTGTTCGCCGCCGTCGCCGACTCCTACCAGCGGGCGCGCCGTGCCGCCGCGGCCGTGCAGATCGAGTACACGCCGCTGCCGGCCATCCTCGACGTGCGTGCGGCGCTGGCCGCGCAGAGTTACCTGCTGCCGAGCGAGTGCGTGCAGCGCGGGCAGCCGCTCGAGCTGCTGGCCCAGGCCCCGCACCGGCTGCGCGGCAGCGTCGAGATCGGCGGCCAGGACCACTTCTACCTGGAAGGGCAGATCGCGATTGCGCTGCCGCAGGAGGATGGCGGCATGCTGGTGCACAGCTCGACGCAGCACCCTTCCGAGGTGCAGCATGTGGTCGCACACGCGCTCGGCCGGCGCTCGAACGCGATCACGGTGCAGTGCCGTCGGATGGGCGGCGGCTTCGGCGGCAAGGAGACGCAGCCGGCGCTGGTCGCTGCGGCAGCCGCGGTGCTGGCCAACAAGACCGGGCGGCCGGTGAAACTGCGGCTGGACCGCGACGTGGACATGCTCGCCACCGGCAAGCGGCATGATTTTATCGCCGACTACGAGGTCGGGTTCGAGCGCGATGGACGCATCCTCGCTCTCGATGTGATGCTGGCCTCACGCTGCGGTTATTCGGCCGATCTGTCCGGGCCGGTCAATGATCGGGCGCTGATGCACCTGGACAATGCCTACTTCTTAAGCGATGTCCGCATCCTCTCGCACCGCTGCAAGACCCATACGGTCTCGAACACCGCCTTTCGCGGCTTCGGCGGCCCGCAGGGCATGCTCGTCATCGAGCAGATCCTCGATGACATCGCGCACACGCTGCGGCTCGATCCGCTCGCGGTGCGGCGCGCGAACTTCTACGGCGCGGCACCGCGCGATCAGACCCCGTACGGACAGACCGTCGAGGACAACATCCTCGAACCGCTGGTGGAACAACTCGCCGAGTCGAGCCGCTACGCCGCCCGGCGGGCCGAGATCGCGGCCTGGAATGCCGCCGGGCCGGTGATCCGCCGCGGGCTGGCGCTGACGCCGGTGAAGTTTGGCATCTCCTTCACCTCGACGATGTTCAACCAGGCCGGCGCGCTGGTGCATGTCTATTGCGACGGCACCGTGCTGCTCAATCATGGTGGCACCGAGATGGGTCAGGGCCTGTTCACGAAGGTGGCGCAGGTCGTGGCGGCCGAGCTTGGCGTCCCGCTGTCGCTGATCCGCGTGTCGGGCACCGACACCGCCAAGGTCCCGAACACCTCGGCGAGCGCCGCCTCGGCCAGTTCCGATCTCAACGGCAAGGCGGCGCAGGCCGCCGCGCGCACGATCCGCGAGCGGCTGGTGACCTGGCTGTGCGAGAGCCACGGCGTCGAGGCCGACCGGGTGCGCTTCCACGACGGCCGCGTCGCGGTCGGGAGCGAGGAATTCAGCTTTGCGGATGTGGTGCTGCGCGCCTATCGCGCACGCATCTCGCTGTCCTCCACCGGTTTCTATCGCACGCCGAAGATCGAGTGGGACAAGGCGCGCCTGCGGGGCCGGCCGTTCTTCTACTTCGCCTACGGCGCTGCCGTCAGCGAAGTGGCCGTGGATACGCTGACTGGAGAGACGCGGCTGCTGCGCGTCGACATCCTGCACGACGTCGGTGCTTCACTCAATCCGGCCATCGACTTAGGTCAGATCGAGGGCGGCTTCCTCCAGGGCGTCGGCTGGCTGACCTCCGAGCAGCTGTGGTGGAACGCACGCGGCGAGCTGCAGACGCATGCGCCCTCGACCTACAAGATCCCCACCGCGCGCGACTGGCCCGCGCAAGCGACGATCCGCCTGTTCGAGGCGCCGAATCGCGAGGACACGATCTATCGCTCCAAAGCCGTGGGCGAACCGCCGTTGATGCTCGCCATCTCGACGCTGCACGCGATCCGCGACGCCGTGTCGTCTGCCGGCGCAGCAGAAATCTTAGCCGTACTGCCGTCCCCGGCCACACCCGAGGCGGTGCTGCGCGCGCTGAGCGTCAGCCGCCGCCAGAGCTGCGCCGCATGAGTACCGCCGACACGGTGCCCTGGCTGGCGACGCTGCGGAACTGGCCGCGCGCAGCGCTCGAGCGGCTCGAGCAGCAGCCCTCGGTGGTGCGCGTGCTGGTGGCGCAACTGCGCGGCTCGGCGCCGCGCGAAGCGGGCGTCAGCATGCTCATCGACGCCACCGAGGTCATCGGCACCATCGGCGGCGGGCAGCTCGAGTGGCAGGCGATCGCCGCGGCGCGCGCGCTGCTGGCCGCAACCGAAGCAACCGTGCGCGTGCAGCGGCTGGTGCTGGGCGCCGATCTGGCGCAGTGCTGCGGCGGCGTGGTCGAGCTGTGGCTCGAGCGCTTCGTGCCCGACGATCGGGCGCTGCTGGCCGCCGCGCTCGCCGCCGCGCAGACGCGCCCGACCTGGCTCGAGAGCCGATTCACGCCGGCCGGCATGCAGCGCTCGCTGCTGACCGCCGAGCAGGCTGCGCACAGCGGCGAACTCAAGCTGCGGCGCGACCTCGACGGCTCACTGACCTTGCTCGAGCGGCTCGATGACGCGCTGCCGGCCGTGTGGCTCTATGGCGCGGGCTATGTCGGCCAGGCGCTGGCGCGGATCCTGCTCGATCTGCCGCTGCAACTCACCTGGATCGATGCCCGAGCTCACCTGTTTCCCTCCGGCCTGCCCCCCGCGGTGGCGCTGGCGCACGATCCGATCGCCAGCCTCGCGCGCGTGCCCGCCGGCGCGCACGTGCTGATCATGACGCACAGCCACGCGCTCGACTATGCGCTCTGCCGTGCGCTGCTCGAGCGCCAGGATCTGGCCTCGCTCGGCGTCATCGGCTCGGACAGCAAATCGGCGCGCTTCCGCTCGCGGCTGCGGCGCGAGGGCGTACCGGCCGAGCGGCTGGCGCGGCTGACCTGTCCGATCGGCATCGGCGGCATTCGCAGCAAGTGGCCCGCGGCGATCGCGGTCGCCGTGGCGGCGCGGCTGCTGCTGCAGCTCGAGCAGGCACGAGCGACCCGCGCTGGCATGACCGCCGCGACGACCACGGCCGCTACGACCACCGCTGCGACCGCGACGACGGCCGACTGCCACGGCGATTGTGAGAACTGCCAGACGGGAGCTCGAGCCACGCCATGACGGCGTACCTGGCCGACTGGATCGCGCTCGGCGTGCGCTGGCTGCACCTGATTGCCGGCATCGCCTGGATCGGCGCCTCGTTCTACTTCGTCTGGCTCGACAATCACCTGCAGCCGCCGCTGGCGCGCGACGATGCGCTGGCGGGAGAGCTCTGGGCCGTGCACGGCGGCGGCTTCTACCGCTCGGTCAAGTACCGGCTGGCGCCGCCGGCGCTGCCGCCGACGCTGCACTGGTTCTACTGGGAGGCGTACACCACCTGGCTGTCAGGCTTTGCCCTGCTCTGCCTGCTGTACCTCGCGCGGGCGCAGGCCTACCTGATCGACCCGTCCGTGGCTGCCCTGTCCAGCACCGCCGCCATCGCGATCGCCGTCGGCGTGCTGCTGCTGGCGTGGCTGCTCTACGACGCGCTGTGCCGCTCGCCGCTGCAGCGACACAGCGGCGCACTGGCGCTGACACTGATGGCGCTGTTCGGCGCCGAGGCGTACGCGCTGTGTCATCTGTTCAGCGGCCGCGGCGCCTTCCTGCTGTTCGGCTCCAGCCTCGGGACGATCATGGTGGCGAACGTGCTGTTCGTGATCATCCCCGGCCAGCGCGAACTGGTTCGCGCCAAGCGCGAGCAGCGCGCCCCCGATCCCGCACCGGGACTGCGCGGCAAGCAACGCTCGGTGCACAACACCTACCTGACGCTGCCGGTGCTGTTCGCGATGATCAGCAACCACTACCCGATGACCTTCGGCGCACACGAGAACTGGCTGGTGCTGATCGCGATGAGCCTCGCGGGCGCCGGCATCCGGGCCTGGTTCGTGGCGCGGCACCGGCAAGCGCAGTGGCGTCCGTTCGCGCTGACGGCCGTGGCGGTCGCCGCGCTGATGATCGTGGCGGTGATTGCGGCGCTGACGCCGCGGGCTCCAAATAAGAGTGAGGCGCGCAGCCTCACCGGCACCGGCACCGGCACCGGCACCGACCAGGCGGCGCAGGTCCAGCGGATCCTCGAGCAACGCTGCGTGCCGTGTCATTCCGCCCGGCCGACACAGGCCGGCTTCGCGAGCGCGCCGAACGGCCTGATGCTCGACAGCCTCGATCAGCTGCTGCGCCACCTGCCGGAGGTGCAACAGCAGCTCGCGGCGCATACGATGCCGCTCGGCAATCTCACCGGCATGACCTCCGACGAGCGCGCGTTGCTGCTGGGCTGGCTCGCGCACGCAGGAACGACGTGACCATCACGCTCGCAGCCTTGAACGAGATGACGCGCCCGGAATTCGTCACGGCGCTGAGCGGCATCTTCGAGCACACCGACTGGGTGGCCTCGCGCGCGGCGCGTTCGCGGCCGTTCGAGTCGCGCCAGCAGCTGCTCGCGGCGATGCGGGCCCAGGTGGCGCAGGCGCGCGAAGAAGAACAGCTGGCACTGATCCGCGCGCACCCGCCATTGCGCGCGCGCAGCGTGCAGGATCCGGCCCTGACAGCGGCCTCCACGCAGGAGCAGCGGCGCGCCGGTCTTGAAGGATGTACGCCCGCCGAGGCGGCGCGACTGGAAGAGCTCAATACCGCCTATCTGACCAAGTTCGGCTTCCCGTTCGTTCTGGCGGTGCGCGGCCACGATCCCGCGTCGATCATCCGGCGCTGTGAGCAGCGCCTGGCGAGCGATGCCGCCAACGAGCGCGCCACCGCACTGCGCGAGATCGGACGGATTGCGGAATTTCGCTTGAGCGAGCGGGTTGCAAAATAACGCAAATCAGTGTTAGTGGTCGCGGCCTGGCGACCTGACAAAGACTAAGGGCAATTATCCGATGCAAAACGACCCAGAGGCCCGCACTCCGCGCCCGTACCTTCACCTCCGCCTCTGGCTGCTCGTTGCCACAGTGCTCGCGGCACCGCTGGCGACCAGAGCCGAATCAAACGATGCGAGCACCTCGAGCGCGCCGCTCCCGGTCAAGGTCATGATCATCAACATGTTCGGTCTCGAGGCCGCACCGTGGCTGCACGCCCTCGGGGACACGCGAGCGATCGCGGTACAGGGGCTGTCGGCCGACTACCCGGACGTGCACTGCACCAGCGAAGCGGTCTGCCAGATGACCACCGGCATGGGACACGCCAACGCCGCGGCATCGATCATGGCGTTGCTCGACAGCCCGCAGTTCGATCTGCGCCGCACCTATTTCCTCATCGCGGGCATCGCCGGCATCGACCCGCATCACGGCACGATCGGCTCGGCCGCCTGGGCGCGCTATGTGGTCGATCTCGGCATCGCGCACGAGATCGACGCCCGCGAGCTGCCGCCGGGCTGGCAGGACGGCTACTTCGGCGTCGATACCGACGGGCCGACCCAGAAACCCGGCTTCGCCTACCGCACCGAGGTGTTCCGTCTGGACGAATCGCTGCTGAAGGCCGCGCTGTCGTTGTCGCGCACGGCGGTGCTCGAGGACAGCGACGATGTCCGCGCCTATCGAAGCCACTACCCCGAATCACCGGCCAACGCCCCGCCGCAGGTGATCGAGTGCGATACCGCCACGGCGGATACCTGGTGGACCGGGGCTCGGCTGGGTGAGCACGCGAGTCGCTGGACCCGCCTGCTGACGGACGGCTTCGGGGACTACTGCACCACGCAGCAGGAGGACAGTGCCACGCTGGTGGCGCTGACTCGCGGTGCCCGCTCGGGGCGGATCGACCTGGCGCGCATCGCCGTGCTGCGCACCGGCTCGGATTTCGATCGCCCCTACCCGCATCAGAGCGCCTTCGGCGCACTGCATGCGCAGCGCGCGCTCAACGGCGCCATCCGGATATCGACCGACAACCTGGTCTTCGCGGGCCGCCCGCTCATCGACACGATCGTGCAGCACTGGGATCAGTGGCAGAGCGGCGTGCCCGCGCTGCTGGTGCCTTGAGCAACCGCGCTGAGTGATGGCCACCCGAACGGCGCATTGCGGTTCTCTCTTAAGTTTCCGCGCCGATCCCGGCGACAGTGATGATGCCGGCAGCTACGACTACTGGGACCGCGGCGCGCTGATCGTCGCCGACGGGCACATCGAGGCCGTCGGGCCGGCGGCGGAGCTGCTGGCCGGGCAAACCGATCTGGCCGTGATCGATCATGGCGCGCGGCTGATCCTGCCCGGCTTCATCGACACGCACATCCACTATCCGCAGACCGACATCATCGCGGCCGGCGGCCGCAATCTGCTGGACTGGCTGCAGCGCTACGCCTTTCCGGCCGAGCAGCAGTTCGCCGACCCCGCACACGCGCGCAGCGTGGCGGAGTTCTTTCTTGATGAGCTGCTGCGCAATGGCACCACCACGGCACAGGTGCTCGGCACCGTGCACCGCGGCTCGATCGACGCCTTCTTCGAAGCCGCGACTGCACGCCATCTGCGGATGATCGCCGGCAAGACGCTGATGGACCGTGACAGCCCGCCGCTGCTGCGTGACACGGCGGTCGAAGGCGAGCGCGACATGCGCGAACTGATTGCCACCTGGCACGGCCGCGACCGGCTGCACTATGCGATGACGGTACGCTTCGCGCTGACCTCCTCGACGGCGCAGCTGGAAAGCACCGGCCGGATGGCGCGCGAGTTTCCCGATGTCTTCATCCACTCCCATCTGGCGGAGAACACGGATGAAGTGGCCGCCGTGCGCGCGCTGTTCCCCAAAGATCGCAGCTACCTGAGCGTCTACGACCGCTTCGGACTGCTGCGCGAGCGCGCCACCTACGCGCACTGCATCTACCTCGATGAGGCCGACCGGCGCCGGATGGCCGACAGCGGCGCCGGTGCCGCCTTCTGCCCGAGCTCCAACCTGTATCTCGGCAGCGGCCTGTTCGATCTCGCGGCCAGCGATGCGGCCGGCATGCGCTACGCGCTCGCCACCGACGTCGGCGGCGGCAGCAGCTTCAGCATGCTGCGAACGATGGGCGAGGCCTACAAGGTGGCCCAGCTGCAGGGCACACCGCTGTCGCCGCTGCGGGCGTTCTATCTGGCCACGCTCGCCGGCGCGAGGATGCTGAGGCTCTCCGACCGCATCGGACGGTTCGCACCCGGGATGGAGGCTGATTTCATCGTGCTCGACCCGGAGGCGACGCCGCTGCTCGCGCGCCGGATGCAGCAATCGCCCACGCTAACGGAGCGGCTGCAGCTCTACATGATTCTCGGGGACGATCGGGCGGTCGCAAGCACCTACATTCTCGGGGTGCCTGCTTAAGTCGGCGCGACGACTGTGACGCCGTTCTCGGTTTCTCCTCCCTTCACCTTATTCCGACACCTCTAATAAGCGAATGTAGCCTTGGAGCGCAAAACCGCGGTTGACCTTCGGCTAAGTTGCGTCGGATACAGGACGCGACGTCGAGAGGGGCGCTCATTTGTCGGTCAATGCGGTCAGGGAAACAACAGGGCAGACCATGGAACAGGCGGCCCGGCGGCGTGTGCTCATCATCGATGACGACGTCGCCTTCTCGTTGCTGGCCGGTGAAACCCTGCAGCAAGGAGGCTTCGATGTCGAGGTCGCCAGCAACAGCCGCGATGCGCTGGCTGCGTTCGAGGCTTTCAAACCCGACCTGGTGCTGCTGGACGTCGAGTTACCCGGCAGCAATGGCTTTGATCTCTGCGGCACGCTGCGTGCGCTGAGCCCCGGATTCGAAGTGCCCATCGTCATGGTCACGGGCCATGACGATACCGCCTCGATTGCGCGCGCCTACGAAGCCGGCGCCACCGACTTCATTCACAAGCCGGTGCTGTGGCCGACGCTGCCGCCGCGGATCGGATTCATCCTGCGGGCGCAGGACAACCTGCGGGCGCTGCAGGTCAGCGAGCAGAAGAACCGGGCGCTGCTGCAGGCGCTGCCCGATACCATCTTCATCGTCGGTCGCAACGGCTTGCTGCTAGAGCACATCACGGGCGATCACAAGGGCGGCGGCGTCAGCCTGGTCGGGCGGCCGCTGGAAGCGGTACTGCCGGCGGACGTCGCGCGCGCCGCGCGCCAGTCCGTCAACGGCGCCGATGCCGGCCCGGCGGCGATCGAGTTCGTCATCGGGCGAGGCAAGGAGCAGCGTGCCTTCGAGGCGCGGCTGCGCCCACAGCCGGACGGCACGATGCTGATCATCACGCGGGATACCACCGAGCGCCGCAAGGCCAAGGCGCGCATCGAATACCTGGCCTATTACGACGTCCTGACGGGCCTGCCGAATCGGCAGCTGTTCGTGCGCGAAGTGGGCCGCGCCATCCGCAACGCCAAGCAGGGCGAACACCTGCTGGCACTGCTGTACCTGGATCTGGATCGCTTCAAGCGCATCAACGACAATCTGGGTCATTCCGTCGGCGATGCATTGCTGCAGAATGTCGCCCGCCGGCTCGAACAGAGTGTCCGGCCCGCGAACGCCGATCTCAGCTCCACCGCCAGTCGGCGTGCAGATCACGCGCGCATCGCACGCCTCGGCGGCGACGAGTTCGTGGTGCTGCTCACCGGACTGACCGATGAATCACAGTCCGCGGACGTGGCGAACCGTATCCGCGACACGCTGGCCGAACCGCTCGACTGCGGCGGGCACCGCCTGGTGGTGACACCGAGCATCGGCATCGCGCTGTACCCGCGGGATGCCACCGACATCGAGGACCTGCTGGTCAAGGCCGATATGGCGATGTATCAGGCCAAGGATCAGGGCCGCAACGGCTACGCGTTCTTCGGGCACACCATGGCGGTCCGGTCGCTCGGGCGCCTCGAACTCGAGACCGACCTGCGCAGCGCCTTCGAAAACCGCGACTTCCGGATCTTCTATCAGCCGAAGGTCGAATTG
>Ga0181516_10001259_pt1 | contig 19779 bp, 20 predicted proteins | sample PEATcosm2014_Bin_25_FD_121104 | JGI IMG/M metagenome (GOLD analysis project Ga0181516, IMG submission 121104) | Peatland microbial communities from MTU Mesocosm Facility, Houghton, MI, USA - PEATcosm2014_Bin01_10_metaG | ecosystem: Environmental > Terrestrial > Soil > Wetlands > Peat | place... | reverse complement strand
GGCGCCGGCCCGATCGGCCTCGCTGCGGCGATCTTCGCCCGCGCGCGCGGCGGCGACGTGACGATGCTCGACACGCGCGCCGACCGTCTCGCCTTCGCGCGCCGAGCGATCGGAATCGAACATGCGATCGAGGCGGGCGAGGGTGCGCGCGACCGGCTGGGAGCGCTGACGGGCGGCGATTTCTTCGATTGCGTGTTCGACTGCACCGGGTCGCCGCCGGCGATGAACGCCGGCTTCACTCTGGTCGCCCATGGCGGCAGCTACGTGCTGGTCAGCATCGTGCTGGGCGAGATCACGTTCGCCGATCCGGAGTTCCACAAGCGCGAGACGACGCTGCTCGGCAGCCGTAACGCGACGCGGGCCGACTTCGAGACGGTGTTCGCGGCGCTGCGCTCCGGCGCAATCGCGACCGAAGCACTCGCCACCCATCGCGCCTCGCTCGACGACGCGGCGCGCGCCTTTCCAAGCTGGCTCGATCCGGCCAGCGGCGTCGTCAAAGCCCTGATCGAGATTTGAGCGATGTCTTTTCCCATTCTGCAGTTCGGCACCAGCCGCTTCCTTCAAGCCCACTTCGACTATTTTGTCGCTCGCGGCTTCGTCGACGGGCCGGGAACCCGGCGGATCGCCGTCGTCCAGACGACCGCGTCGACCGAAAGCGCGCGGCGCGTCGCCTTCTTCGACGCCGGTCGCCCCTATCGCATCCACGTTCGCGGCCTCGTCGACGGCGCGGCGATCGACGAATGGGAGGATGTCGACAGCATTGGCCGAGGCGTCGACGCCAATCTCGATTGGCCGGCGGCGGAAAAGCTGTTCCTCAACGCGCGCTGGATCGTTTCGAACACTGGCGACCGCGGCTACGAACTCGACCCGGCCGATCAGGCCGAAAACGGCGTGCCAAAGTCGTTTCCCGCCAAGCTGACCAAGCTGCTTTACGCGCGCTTCGCCGCCAGCCGCCCGGCGCCGACGCTGTTCCCCTGCGAGCTGATCGAAGGCAACGGCGATCGTCTGAAGGCGCTGACGCTCGACGTGGCGGCGAGTTGGGGGCTGCCGGACGCCTTCCGTCAATGGCTCGGCGGCGACTGCTTGTGGGTCAATTCGCTGGTCGACCGCATCGTCTCGGCGCCGCTGGAGCCGGCGGGCGCGGTCGCCGAACCCTATTCGCTGTGGGCGGTCGAGAACCGGCCTGGCCTGATCATGCCGTGTCGCCACCCGAGCGTCGTCGTCACCGACGATCTCAAACGCTACGAGCGGCTGAAACTGTTCATTCTCAATCTCGGCCACACCTATCTCGCGGAATTGTGGAGCCGGCGCGGCGGCGCGGCGAACGAATTCGTGCGCGTGGCGCTCGCCGACCCGGCGACGCTCGCCGAGCTCAACGATCTCCTTGATCGCGAGGTGTTGCCGGTTTTCGACGGGATCGGTATGGGCGAGGAGGCGCGCGCCTATCGCGCGTCGGTCATCGAGCGATTCCGCAACCCGTTTCTCGACCACAGGCTCGCCGACATTTTCACCAACCATGCGGCGAAGAAGCAGCGCCGTTTCGGCGGGCTGATCGCTCTGGCCGAGCAGTACGGCGTCGTTGTCGCCCAGCCGCGTCTGAAAGCGGCGCTCGCGGCTTGAGGCGCCCCGCTCAGGCGGCGGCGCTTGGGGCCCGAACGGTCGGCCGCCGCCCTTGCCGGCGACGGGGGAAATAGTCCAATCTCCGCCCGCCCCAGCGCCTGAAAAACGCCGCGCCCAACCCGGAGTCCCCTGTGATCGCTTTCCTTCCGTCCGCCGTCGTCCGTCTCGCCGCCGCGGCGGCGCTGGCCCTGGCGCTGACGCCCGCCGTCGCCGCGCCGACGCCGGCGGGGACCGTCGACATGGCGAAAGTGCTGCAGCCGGGCCCGCTGCCGGAGTTGTCGCTCGGCGATCCCAAAGGCGTGACGGTGATTGAATACGGCTCGCTGACCTGCTCGCATTGCGCCACCTTCTCCACCACCGTCTTCCCCGCCTTCCAGAAGGCCTATGTCGACGCCGGCAAGGTGCATTTCATTTTCCGCGAGTTCTCGCGCAATCCGCTCGACGTCGCCGCTTTCGTGCTGGCGCGTTGCGAGGGCGACGACAAGACGCTGGCGACGATCGAGTTGCTGTTCGCCGAGCAGGACAAGTGGGCCTTCGTCGCCAATCCGCTCGACGCGCTGATCGCCGCCCTGCGCCCGACCGGCATGAGCCGCGACCAGGCGATGACGTGCCTCAAGGACCAGTCGAAGGCCGACGCAATGACCAAGATTCTGAACGCTGCGGTAGCGGACGTGAAAGTGCAGGGCACGCCGACCTTCGTCATCGACGGCAAGGTTTATGACGGCGAGCTGTCGATCGACGATCTCGACGCGATCCTGAAGCCGCTGGTGAAGTAAGGCGTCCGTCCTCCCCGGCTTTGCGGGGGAGGACGGCGGGTCGCGCCTTCACCGAGCGCCGAAAGCGGCCGTCGAAAACAGGCGGCGGCCCGCCTGCTTCGCCTCTACCACTGCAGCCACTTGCGCCCGGCGAGCGCGCCGGCGGCGACGACGACCAGCGTCGCCAGCGGATACCAACTGGCGACGAACAGCGGCGAATCGTCGGTGCAATTGGTGGCGTAGATCGTCGCCGCGGCGCCGGCCGCCGCCGCCCCGGCGAGCGCGCCGGTCAGCGCCGGATGACTTGGCGCGCCGGCCCGCATGGCGACGATCAGCGCCGCCAGCGGCGGGATCGACATCAGCGGGATCAGCGTCAGGCAATGCTGGGCGTTGGTTCCGACGAGGCGCGTCATCCACAGATCGGCCGGGGTCACGACGAGTTCGACGACCGCCGCGCCGCCGAGCAGGACGAAGGGAGCGACCAGCGCCGCGATCAGCGCGCCCGGCCGCGCCTCGGGCCTGAGCAGCCTCAGCGCGAGCAAGGCGCTCGGCAGCAGCAGCGCCAGCGTGTCGACGAACTTGAGGTCGAAGCGAAGGGTGTGGGCGGCGGCGGCGAAGTCGTGCCGCGGCCCGAGCGCCGTCATGAACAGCGCGGCGCTGATCGCGGCGCCGAGCGCCAGCGACAGCGCGACGCGGCGGCCGAGCTTCAGCGGCGGCGGCGGCGGTTCGGCGGCGAGCGCGTTGATCAGGTCGGCGGTCTTCATTGGGTCGCGCTCCGCCAGGCGACCGCCAGCGCCTTCAGCGCGCGGTGCAGCGCTACCCGCACCGCCACTTCGCTCATCGCTAGGCGCGCCGCGGTCGCCGAGATCGATTGGCCCTCGAGCGAAATTGCGGTGACGATGTCGCGCTGGCGCGGCGCAAGCTTCTGCATCACCCGCTCGATGTCGCTGCGGGTGTGGGGGTCGTCGCCCTCCGGCGCGGCGAGCACCGCCTCGAAATCCTCGATCGGCTCGGCCCGGCGCACGCCGCGCCGCCGCATCGCGTCGATGATCTTGTGGCGGGCGATGGCGTTGACCCACGGCGCGAGCCTGGGTCCGCCGTCCCAGGTGCCGCGCTTCAGGTGGATCGCCAACAGAGTTTCCTGCACGACATCCTCGATATCCGCGTCGCCGACCCGGGCGCGGGCGAAGGCGCCGCGCGCCATCGCCCTGACCGATCGGCCAATCTCCGCGAGCAACCGCCGATAGGCCGCCTCGTCGCCCGCCAGGGCGGCGCGCATGGCCGGCGCCCATTTGTCGTCGCCGGGACCCGCTGCGGGTGTCTCGCTCATTCCTGCTTCGTTCCGTCGCCGCGGTTTGTTACGCCGCTGGCGGACCCTTCTGTCACGGCCCGAGCGTCCCGGACCGCACGCGCCGTGTAACATGCGGCGGACGCGCCGCGAAGACGCCGTTGACGGTTCAACGGGGGTCGCCATGACAGGCCTGAAACTCGCCTCGACGCGCGGCGCTGGCTCCTTGCCAAGCCGCGCCGGCGTCGGCTTCAAACCGGAGCATTTCGAGGCGATCCTCGCCGGCCCGCGCGGGGTCGGCTTTTTCGAGGTCCACGCCGAGACCTACATGGGCGACGGCGGGCCGCCGCATCGCCGGCTGGAGGCGATCCGTGAGACCTATCCGCTGTCGCTGCACGGCGTCGGGCTGTCGATCGGTTCGCCGCGGCCGCTCGACCGCGACCACCTGTCGCGGCTCAGGAGCCTAATCCGCCGTTACGAACCGGCGCAGTTCTCCGAACACTTGGCCTGGTCGAGCCACGACGACGGCTTCCTCGCCGATCTGCTGCCGTTGCCCTACGACGACGAAACGCTGGCGGTTGTCTGCCGTCACATCGACGAGACCCAGGAGACTCTCGCGACGCGCATGCTGCTCGAGAACCCCTCGACCTACGTGCAGTTCAGCGACAGCGCGATCGCCGAGACCGAATTCCTCGCCGAGGTCGTCCGTCGCACCGGCTGCGGCCTGCTGCTCGACGTCAACAACGTCTTCGTCAGCGCGACCAACCACGGCTTCGATCCCTTCGCCTACCTCGCCGCCTTTCCGTTTCGCCACGTCGGCGAGATCCATCTCGCCGGCTACGCCGATGCGACCGACGACGAAGGCGCGCCGCTGCTGATCGACGCCCACAATTCGCCGGTGCGGGCGGCGGTGTGGGCGCTCTACCAGGAGACGGTCGGCCGGTTGGGGCCGACGCCGACGCTGATCGAGTGGGACAACGACGTTCCGCAGTGGCCGATCCTGCTCGCCGAGGCGCGTCGCGCCGAGGCGGCGATGGCGCGCGGCGCGAACGCCGAGGAGCTTCGCCATGCCGTTTGAGGCGACAATCGCCAGCTTCGCGCGCGCGCTGGTCGACCCGTCGCGGCCTGCCCCGGCGGCGACGCGACGACGCGACTGCCGGCCGGTCGAGCGGCGCTTCGCCGTCTACCGCAACAATGTCGCGGTCGCGCTGATCGGCGCGCTGGAGGCGCGCTATCCGGTCGTCCGGCGGTTGGTCGGCGACGATTTCTTCCGCGCCATGGCCGGCGCCTTTGTCGCGGCGGAAAAACCGCGCTCGCCGGCGCTGATGCTTTATGGCGACGGATTCCCCGACTTCGTCGCTGGTTTTCCGCCCGCCGGCGCGTTTCCCTTCCTCGCCGACGTGGCGTGGCTGGAGAACGCCTGGGTCGAGGCCTATCACGCCGCTGAAGCCGAACCCCTCGGCCTCGACGCGCTGGCGGCGCTCGCGCCCGACGCGCTCGAGGGGCTGCGCTTCCGACGGCACCCGGGGGCCCGGCTGCTCAGGTTTTCGCACCCCGCCGCCTCAATCTGGGCCGCCTCGCAGGGCGACGGCGAGCCGCGCCCCCCCGCGGTCTGGGCGGCCGAGGAGGCGCTCGTCACGCGGCCCGACGCCGACGTTTTCGTGCGCGTCCTGCCGCCGGGCGGCTTCGCCTTCGCCACGGCGCTGTTTTCCGGCGCGAGCCTCGGCGAGGCGGCGGCGCTCGCCGCGGCCGGCGGGTTCGACCCCGGCGCCCATCTTGTCGGCTTGATCGAGGCCGGCGCATTCCGATCCGTGATTTGAAGGAGTCCCGACGATGACGACCGCTGACGCCCCCTCGGCGCCGTTGATGCGCGCCAACCCCATCGCTCGCTTCACCGACGCCCTCTTCGGGCTCGTGCCGATCTCGCTGACCATGCTCGTGCTGCGGATTGCGCTGGCGCTGCCGTTCTTGCGGGCCGGTCAGACCGACTGGGACGACTGGTTCGTCCTCTCCTTCGGCGTCAAGGCGCGCTTCGCGGATCTGCGGCTGCATCTGTTCGGCGGCGAATATCCCTTCCCCAATCCCGATCTGATGGCGCTTGCCGCGGGCGTGGCGGAGGTAGGGCTGCCGGTCCTGCTGATCGTCGGCCTGGGCGCGCGCTACGCGGCGCTTGGCCTCCTCGTTATGACAGGGGTCATCCAACTGACCTTTCCCGAGGGGTGGGCGAATTTCCACCTCTATTGGGCGTCGCTGGCGCTGTCGATCATGACCTTCGGGCCGGGCCGGATCGCGCTCGACCGAGTTCTCGGACTGGAGCGCTTCCGCGCCTAGGGCGCGATCTCGCCGCGCGAGCCGCCGATGCGCGCGCGCAGCGCGCCGGCGTTCGGCGAGCGCCGCCATATCGGCGTCGTCGAGCGGCGAAGTTCGCTCGAAGACGAAGGCTTCGACGCCGTCATCGAGATGGAAAACCTCGCCGGTGCGCCGGTAATGGGCGCCGATCCCCTCGCCGGCGAGCATCTCGCGCATGGGGACGACGATCGTTTGCTGGTTTTCGGGACCGAGGTGCGTCTGCGCCGGATCGCCGACCGCCATGATCGCGCATGTCTTGAGCTTGGAATTGGGCGGGCCTTCGACCGTGTCGACGTCCGACATCGTCGCGCTCGGCCGCTCGCGCGCGTCGGCGTAGAAGGGCGAGCGCACCGGATCGAGTCGCCACAACTGCTCGAACAATTGGCCGCTGAAGGCGGAGCTCGAGCCGAGTCCGCAGACGCGATTGTCCGGCCGCGCTCGCGCCGCGACCCAGGCCCTCAGCCGTGCGAGTTCGGCGAGATCGGCGCGCGGCGGATGCGGTCGTCACGCGGTCGGGCGAAACCCGGCGCCGCCGAGGCGGCGAGCGCTGCAACCGCCGCCGGAGCCGCGAAGCGGCGGCGCGCGAAAATCAGCAACAGCGACGCGCCGACGAGCGCGGTCGGCGCCGGGGCGATGAGATAGAGGCGGTGGACGTAAGGCGTCTGAATTCGCAGGAATGCGGCGCGACGTCGTCTTGGGGTCGGCCGGGGCGGCGAATTCGTGCGCGAACGTGGCTTCGGAGCTTGTGAGAAAGGGGCTAAAGCTTCACTGGCTGCGGTCCGCAGGGCTCACGCAACGAATTCTGGAGGCGGCGGGGCGCGATCCTGCGAAAGGCCTCTGGCTCTGTTAGGTCATCACATTGGCGTGAAATGCGTCACAAACAGCGTTACAAAATTGCCGGATCGGGGCGCTAGAGTTGTCGATCCACCGGATTTTGTTATGAGTTCGTCGCCGGAGAATCAACCGTCAAATGTTGGTGACGCACGAGACTGCGACAGCGAGGGACGGCGCTAACGGCGTCGTCCTGCTTGGGTCCGCACGCAACGCCGAAAAACCGAGCGACGCGGCGACCTTGCCGCGTTTGGCGTTGGCGCTGCTAGCCTATTTACAGCTCGATTGCCCTGGCGTGCGCGCGTCGCGCGAGGAGGCGGGGGCGTTCCTCTGGGAAAACGTCGATCGCGCGCGACAAGCCGGCAATCTTCGCCAGTTGCTGTTTCGCGTTCGCGCAGCGGAAATCGCCGCCGACATGCGGCTGTTGGAAACCACGGCCTCGGAGATCGTCCTCAGTCCGCGCAACGTGTCGATCGATCTGCGCCGCTTTCAGGCGGCGGTCAGTTCGGCCGACGGGCCGGACGTCGTCGCCGCGTGCGAGTCGTACAGCGGCGATTTGCTCGCTGGATTGACCGCCCACGGCGAAGGACTCGAGAGCTGGCTGGCGCGCGCGCGCGCGACGCTGCGCGCCGAATTCCTGACCGCGTTGACGCCCTATGTCGAGGCGCAGGCGAGCGGCCCGGTCGATGAGGCGGCGATCGTCGCCGCCATGCGCATTCTGGAAATCGACCCGCGCCAGGAGATCCCCTATCGCGTCCTGATTCAGGCCTATCAGGAACGCGGAGACGCGTCGCGCGCCGACCAATATCGACGCCAGCGCGACCACCTCGACGAGATCCGCGCCGAGCGGCGGCCGGCGTCGGTCGCGACGCTCCATGTCGAACGCCCTTCGCGGTGGAGCGCGCCGGCCGACGGGGCGGCGGAATTGGCGCTTGCCGCGTCGCGCCCGGACCTGCGCAGCGACGAACTGCCGCGCGCAATCGTTTCGCCGCATGCGCCGAGCTACGCGCCCGCGGCCGGGCGCGAGTTGGTCGCCGAACTGGGCGCCGACATCGCCACCCGCTTGGCGCAGACCCGGGCGCTGACGGTGCTCGCCATCGAATCGCCGGACGAAAACAGGTCGCAGAAGGAGGCCGACTACCTCGTCGAGGTTCGGCTTGCCCAAGGTCTGGTCAGCGCGATTCAGGTTCGCCTGCTCACGCTGCCGGAGCATCAGATCCTGTGGGCCGCGTCGTTCGCCGACAGCAGCCAATACTTCGAACGCGCGCCGATCACGCTGAATTCGATTCTGCGCCACGTCGAGGATCGCGAGATCTCGCTGCGGGATGGAGTCGAAGGGGCGCGCGTCGCCTATCGATTCACTCTCGAGGCGCAGCGTCTGCTCAACGCCATCGATCTGCCGTCGATCCGCCGCGCGCGCCGCCTGCTGAAGTCGGCGCAGACGATCGCCCCCGACTTCGTGCCGACCATCGCCGCGCTGGCGCGGTCGCACGTCATGGAATGGCTGGTGCGGGCGCCCTTCGAGGTCGCGCCGCTGGAGTTCGCCGAGCAGTTCGCCAAGCAGGCGATCGCCATCAGCCCCGACGACCACCGCGGCTATCACATGCTCGGCTTGGTGCGCGTCTATCGGCGGCGGCTCGACGACGGCATCGCGTGCCTCAACCGCGCGGCCAGTCTGTGCCCAGAAGATAAAGGCCTCTGCGCCGATCTCGCCGACGCGCTGGTTTTCAACGGTCAGTCGCGCGAAGCCATCACCATGCTCGACGAGCTGGTCCGCTCCTTCGATCCCAGCGGCGACTACATTCGCTGGGTGCTCGCCGGCGCGCATTTCGCCCGCGAGGACTATGGAGCGACGTTGCTGCAGGTTAAGCAGATGAGCAATCCGGCGCCGGCGTTCCGCATCTCCGCCGCCGCGCGCGCGCTGATCGGCGACGTCGCCGGGGCGCGGCGCGTGGTGAAGGCGGCGATGGACTTCAATCCCAACTTCGATCTCCGCTCTTGGCTGGCGATGGCGCCCTGCCGCAATAAAGACCTCGTCCAACGTTATTCCGAGGGCCTGCGGATCGCGGGGTTCAGCTGACCGGCTGTCGGTCGGCCAACGACGAGAGGGAAGCATGAGCAAAGCGACAGTTCTGCGCACTAAGGACGACGGCCGCTTCTGGCTGATCAGCTTCGACAAGCCGGCGGTCTCCGAGATTTCGGCCAAGGCCGCTCAAGGCCTTGGCGTGCCGGTGACCGAGGTCGAGACGCTCGCCGCGGCCGACGAGCGATCGGCGGCCGCCGCGTTCCCGATGCACGTCGTGCAGTAACAGTGATCGACGCCGCGTCGCTTCAGGCGCGCGGCGTCGTTTCTCGCCATTGCGACCGCGTTCGCAAGCCGGCCGAGACGCTCGCCGCGCTGCGCCCCCGACTCATGGACTTCGGCGTCACGCGACTCGCGCGGCTGACCGGGCTCGATGAGGTCGGCATTCCCGTATGGGCGGCGGTTCGTCCGAACGCCGCGACGCTTGCGGTGTCGCAAGGCAAGGGCGTCGACGACGCCGCCGCCGCCGCTTCGGCGATGATGGAGGCGATCGAGGTCGCGACGGCCGAGCGACTCGATCCGCCGGGTTTAACCCTGTCTCCGCAAGCGATGGCGGCCTCCGGACGCCGCGCGACCCTGCTGACCGAACTGATTCGCGTCGACGCCGCGCCGCCCGCGCCGGGTGAACCGCTCGGCTGGATCGAAGGCTTCGATGTGATGGCGGACGCGTCGGTCTGGGTTCCCCACGAAGCGGTCAGGCTCGGCGTGGAGGCGGCGCGGGCGCGCTATTGGCAATCGACCGATGGTCTCGCCTCGGGCAACGTGCTGTGGGAAGCGGCGTTTCACGGCCTGTGCGAGCGCATCGAGCGCGACGCGTTGACGCTGTGGTCGCTCTGCGGCGACGCCGAGGTCGGCGGGCGCTGCGTTGATCCGCGCGCTTTCGGCGACCCTGAGCTCGGCGCGCTTTCCGCCAAGATCGATGCGGCCGGACTTCGCCTGCGCCTGTTCGACATTTCGACCGACGTCGCCGTCCCCGTTTGCTTCGCCGCGATCTCGCCGCCGCTCGACAGCGACCCGGCGCGCTGGCGCCATTTCGACCTGCAGAGCGGCAGCGGTTGCCACCCCGATGCGGCGCGCGCCGCCATTCGCGCCGTCACTGAAGCGGCGCAATCGCGCCTGACCGCGATTTCCGGCGCGCGCGACGATTTTGATCCTGGCGAGTACCGAGCGCGAATTGCGCTCGATCTGCTGCCGTTCGTCCAGGCCGAGCCTTCAGCTCGAACGCCGGCCCTCGCCGCGGTGGTCGCGCCGGCGGATTACATCGGCTGGATGGCGTCGCGCCTGAGAGCGGTCGGCGTCGGCTCGGCGATCGTCGTCCCGCTCGAGGCCGGCGAACGCGGTTTCGCCGTCGCCAAGGCGCTGGTCTCGGATCTCGAGACGGTTCCCGGCGCACGTCGTTTTCCGCTTGGCCCTCGCGCGCTGCGCGCCAAGCTGGCGCGGCGATGAAAACGCTGTTCGCCGGCCCGTCGCTTTACGGCGACATCGTCGCGGGGCGGATCGCCGCCGCTCCCGCGATCGTCTGCCGCGGCCCGGCGGCGCAAGGCGACATTGCCGCCGCCGTGCTCGACGGCGCGACGGCGATCGGTCTCGTCGACGGCCGCTACGAGGACGTCGCCGCGCCCTGGCACAAGGAGATCCTGTTCGCGTTGAGCGAGGGCGTGGCGGTTTACGGCGGCGGCAGCCTCGGCGCCTTGCGCGCCACCGAATGCGCGCCTTTCGGCATGATCGGCGTCGGCGAAATCTTCGCCCGCTACATGAGCGGCGACCTGGTCGACGACAGCGCCGTCGCCCAGCTTCACGCGCCCGCCGAACTCGACTACATGCCGCTGACCGAGGCGCTGGTGAACGTCGAAGCGACCATTCGCCGCCTCGCCGCGCGTGGACTGGTCGACGCCGCGCTCGCGCAAGCGCTCGCGGCGAGCGCGCGCGAGCTGTTCTTCAAGCGCCTGACCTACGAAGCCGTGGTCGAACGCGCCGGCGCGCCGAAGAAGACGCTCGATCTCATTGCCGACAATCGCGTCGATCAGAAACGCGCCGACGCGCGTGAACTGGCGGCGCGGATGCAGGCGCAGGACGACGCGCGCGGCGCCAAGCCGCCCTGGGAGTTGGCGCTGCCGATCGGCTGGCGCCGGCAATTCGAACGGCTCGTCGAGGCGCGCCGAGCGCGCGAGGGCTGACGGCGGCGCGCGGTCCGCCTGTCCTCGGCGGCGCGCGAAGTCCTGGCCGACGGACGGCGTCGATCGGGGCGCGCCGTCACCAGTGGAACGGCTCGACAATCCTTCGCTCGCCGAGCCTGAAGGCGTCGGCGACGAGCTGCGCGGCGGCGCCGTCCGCCACGCTCTCGCCGCGGGCGAGCAGTTCGGCGAAACGCGCGTAGAGGTCGGCGTATTCGCTCGCCGCGTCGGCCGCCTCCAGGCGGCTGTCGACCAACAGCTTGGCGCCGCCCTCGATCAGGCTGAGGCGCGGCCCGTCGACGACATCGACGTCGACGCGCCAGTTCTGGCCGGCGCGGCGCCGCCAGTCGAACGTCGCCGTCAGTTGCGCCCCGGGCGCGGCGGCCGGGCTGGCGAGGACGAGCGAAGCGGCGATCGGCGTGTCGCGGTTGGCCGGGTAGTAAAGCTCGGCGGTTTTGACGTGGACCGGGCCCGGCGCGATCTCGACGAGGATCGACAACGCGTTGAAGCCGGAATCGAACACGCCGAAATTGCCGTCTTCCCAGATCCATTCCTGGCCGGGATGCCAGACGCGCACGTCCTCGGTCCATTCGATCGCCACCCCCGCGAGCCGACGGCCGACGAGGCGCAGCCGGGCTCGCTCGACCGGGCGATGGAATTGCGAATGGCTCGCGGCGAAGACGATCCGGCCGCGCTCGGCGGCGCGGGCGGTCAGGTCGCAGATTTCCGTGAGCGTCGGCGCGGCGGGCTTTTCGAGCAGGACGTGCTTGCCGGCGTCGATCGCTTCGCGCGCAAGGCGGGGGCGGACGTTGGGCGGCGTGCAGATCGCCACGGCGTCGAGGCCTGGCGCGGCGGCGTAGAGTTCGGCGGGCGTCGCGAACGTGGGGACGCCCTCGACTTTCGCGCCCGACCGGCTGACGACGCCGACGAGGCGGAAGCTCGGATCGCCGGCGATGACCGGAAGATGCTTGTCACGGGCGACCTTGCCCACGCCGATGATCGCGATCGCGTAAGGCGCCACCTCGGACCCTCCGAAGACCCGCGGGCGGAATAGCGCCAGCGGACCCGCCGGCGCAAGCGCCGCGTCATCCGGCCTCGCCGCTTTCCGGTTAGCCGCCGGCCGCGGCCGACGCCGTTGTCTGCGCCCGCTTCGTTCTGCGCCACGCCGCCGGAGCTGTCGGCGCCAGTTCCCTTGTTGCGCCCCGCCGCAATTCGCGCCACGCGGCGATCCGCCCACGGTTCCCGGTCTCTTCGATGACGCGCGGAATCGGTGGACAGGCGACGCCGGCGTCGGCGACCTAGATTCGGCCGCTGGCGCCGCGCCGCAGGAAGCGCCCGGCGCCGGCCCGTCCCAACCAGGTCGGGCCGTCGACGATCAGTTCGCCGCGCGAAAACACCTTGCGGATCGCGCCGCTGAGCTTCCATCCTTCGAACAGGCTGTAATCGACCCGACTGTGATGCTCGGCGGCGCGAACGGTCGTCGTCGCGTGCGGGTCGTACAGCACCAGATCCGCGTCGGATCCGACCGCGATCGTGCCTTTGCGCGGGAACAGGCCGAACAGCTTGGCCGGGTTGGTGGCGGCGATCGCCACCAGGCGGTGCAGGTCGATCCTTTGCTTCGCCGCCGCGTCGAACAGCAGCGGCATTCTCGTCTCGACGCCCGGCGCGCCGTTGGGAATGCGGGTGAAGTCGCGCGCGGCGGCGGCGCGCTTGGCGTGATGGGGCGAAATCGATTGTTCGTCGATGCAGAACGGACAATGATCGGTGGAGACGATCTGCAGATCGTCGGCGGCGAGCGCGCGCCACAGCGCCTTCTGATGATCGAGCCCGCGCAGCGGCGGCGTCATGACGACCTTGGCGCCGGCGTCGACGTCGTCGGTGTCGTAGGCCGATTCGTCGAGGAACAGATAATGGGGACACGTCTCGGCGTAGACCGGCAGAGCGCGGTCGCGCGCCGCGGCGATCTCCGCCGCGCCTTCGCGCGTCGAGACATGGACGAGGTAGATCGGCGCGCTCGCGAGTTCCGAGATCGCGATGGCGCGATGCATCGCCTCGCCTTCGGTCAGGCTCGGACGGGTCGAGGCGTGATAGCGCGGCGCGGTGTGGCCGGCCGCCAACGCTTCCTCGACCAACGCCTGGATGACCGCGCCGTTCTCGGCATGGAAGCAGGCCAGACCGCCGTCGTCGCCGAGCTGGCGCATGACGCGGCAGATCGCGCCGTCGTCCACCATCAGCGTGTCGGGATAGGCCATGAACAGCTTGACGCTGGTCACGCCGCCGTGCCGGACGATCTCGCGCGTCTCGGCGAGCGCCGCCGGCGTCGCCGCAGTGAGGGTCATGTGGGCGCCGACGTCGACGCACGCCGACGCGGCCCGCGCCAGCCAGTCGTCCATCGCCGCGGCGACGCTGGGATTGCCGCGCGGCTGGAAGGCGAAGTCGACGATCGAGGTCGTGCCGCCGAACGCGGCGGCGCGCGTCGCCGTTTCGAACGTGTCGGCAGTGCGCGCGCTGCCGGTCTCGTAGTCGATATGCGTGTGCACGTCGACGCCCCCCGGCAGCGCCAGCAGTCCGGTCGCCTCGTGGACTTCCGCGTCGACCGCCAGCGCCGCGCCGAGCGCGGCGATGCGACCGTCCTCGATCAGAATGTCTCCGGTCCAGCGGTCGGTGGCGGTCACCACCTCTGCGCCGCGAATCAAAATGCGAGGGCTCATCCGACGGCTCCTTTGGCGCGCCGCCGCACCAGCTCGCTGGCCGCGACGAGCAGGATATTGGCGACGACGATCAGCGTCGCCAGCGCGTCGAGCTTCGGCGACAGGTGGAAACGGAAATCTGAGGCGACCATGATCGCCAATGGCTGCGTCCGGCCGCTGACGAAAGACGTCACCACATATTCCGAGGAGGACAGGACGAAGGCGATGAAGAACGACGCCACGAGTCCGTTGCGCATCAGCGGCAATTGAACCCGCGCGAAGACCTGCCAGGCGGAGGCCCCGAGATCGGCGGCGGCCTCCTCGAGGCGACGATCGAGGCGAAACAACACCGAGGCGATGACCATCGTCGAGAAGGGAAGGATGATCAGCGACTGGGCCGCGATGATCGCGGCGACGCCGTGCGGAACGCCGACCACCGCCATGGCGATGACGTCGGACACCGCCAGGATGATCTTGGGAATGAAGAACGGGACGATCAGCATCGCCGCGAAGGCGATCCGGCCGCGGAAGCGGTGGCGGGTGAGCGCAAGGCCCGCCATGGCGCCGAGCGCGGTCGCGATCAGCGCCGTGGGCGCGGCGATCATCAGCGCGTTGACCAGCCCGCTGAGCAGACGGCCGTCGTGGACGGCGATGTCGTACCAGCCCAACGTGAACCCGGTGATCGGAAACGCCATCATCTCGGCGCTGTTGACCGAGAACAGCGCCACCACCGCCACCGGCAGGTACATGAAGGCGTAGACCAGCCAGACGTAGGATTTGAGGATGCGTTCCATCGCCGCTTAGCCTCTGCTGAACATGACGCGCCCCCAGGGCGTGCGCCGCAACAGCAGGATGACGGCGGCCACCACCGCGACCATGGCGGCGAGCAGCGTCCAGGCGATGGCGGAGCCGAGCGGCCAGTCGAAGGCGGCGCCGAACAGATCGGCGATCGCGCTGATCACCGTGACGCCCGAGGCGCCGCCGATCAGCTCGGGCGTGAGGAAGTCGCCGACGACCAGGGCGAACACCATCAGCGCGCCCGCGACCAGCCCCGGCGCGGTCAGCGGCAGAACGATGCGCAGAAAGATCGTCGCCCGGCCGGCGCCGAGGTCGGCGGCCGCCTCGAACAGGTGATCGTCGAGCGTCTCGAACGCCAGCCAGAGGCCGAGCACCATGAACGGCAGGTAGTCGTAAACGAGAACGACCGTGGTCGCCGTCGGACTGAACAGCAGCGTCTCGATCGGACGGTCGATCGCCCCGGTCCAGATGAGGAAGCTGTTGAGTACGCCCTCCCGGCCCAAGATCAGCCGCCAGGCGAAGATGCGCACCAGGTCGCCGGTGTAGAGCGGGATCAGCAGCGCAGTCAGCAGCGCCGCCTTCACTTCGCGAATCCGCTTGGCGATGAAGAACGCGACCGGATAGGCGATGACGACCGTGATCGCGGCGATGACCGCGCCGTTCATCAGCGCCTTGACGATGAGGTAGCGATAGGTGCCGCTCGAAAGGACCTTGGCGTAATTGCGCAGGCTGACCTGGGGCACGATGCTGACAAAGTCGACGTGGAAGAAGCTGTAGACGAACAGCACGCCGAGCGGCGCCAGACAGAGGACGACCAGCGCGACGAGCACCGGGCCGACGGTCACCGCGAGCGTCGTTCGTCCGCCTTCCATGGCTCAGGCCGCATCCCGAGCGAGCGCGCCGTCGGCGATCCACGCCTTGGCGGGCTCGTAGCCGAGCGAAACCGCGCTGCCGACCGTCGGCGGTTCTTCGTCGGGACACCGCACACGCAACGTCGCCGATCCCGCCGCCACCTCGACCAGCCAGTCGGCGCCCTGGAACACCGTGTGACGAACGGTTCCGCCGAAGGTTCCGCGCGCGCCGATGACGAGTTGCTCGGGCCTGAGGCAGAGCGACGCCCGCCGGCCCGCGGCGACGCCCGGCGCGCAGGGCGCTTGGGCCGGGCCGAACGGCGTCTCCAGCACGGCGGCGCCGGCGGCGCATTCTGTCACTATGCCTTCGACCAGATTCGAGCCGCCGATGAAGTCGGCGACATAGGCGTTGGCGGGCCGGCGGTAGATCGTTTCGGGATCGCCCTGCTGCTCGATCACGCCGTCGTTCATCACGATGATCGAGTCGGACAGCGCGAACGCCTCCTCCTGATCGTGGGTGACATGCAGGAACGCCAGTCCCAGGCGCCGCTGCAGGTCCTTCAGCTCGATCTGCATCTCCTTGCGCATCTTGCGGTCCAGCGCGGAGAGCGGCTCGTCGAGCAGCAGGAGGCGCGGCCGATTGACGATGGCGCGCGCGAGCGCGACGCGCTGCTGCTGACCGCCCGACAGCTCGCGCGGCCGCCGTGCGCCCATCGCATCCATCCGCACCATCTGCAGCGCCTGGGAGACGCGCTCAGCGACTTCCGCCCGCCCGAGGCGGCGCAACGTCAACCCGAACGCGACGTTCTCGGCGACGCTCAGGTGCGGAAACAGCGCATAGCTTTGGAAGACCGTGTTGACCGGACGCTGGCTCGGCGGCGTGTCGAGCAGCGGCAGGCCGTCGAGTTCGATCGCGCCCGCGGTGACGGTTTCGAACCCGCCGATCATGCGCAGGATCGTGGTCTTGCCGCATCCCGACGGCCCGAGCAGCGTGACGTAGCGATCGGCCGAGAGGGCGAAGTCGACCCCTCGCACGGCGTGAACCGCGCCGAACCGCTTGTGGATTCCGCGTCCGACCAGGAGAGGGGCTTCGTCCCCCTCTCCGTGGGCGGGCGGCGAGGCTGTCGCCGAACTCACATCAACTCGCCTTCACCTCGTTCCACATCGCGACCCAATCGTTGTAGCGCTGCGGAATCTGCGGCCACACGAACGATTCCATCACCGCGACGTCCTTGATGAAGATCCGTTCCTGCTGCTCCGGCGGCAGCTTGTCGCGCACGACGTCGGTCGATTGGGCGTAGGGCCCGCCGAAGGCGAGCTTCATCCCGTATTCCGGGCCGAGCAGGTAGTCGATCAACCGATAGGCCGCGTCGAGCTTCTCGCCCTCGACGCCAGCCGGGATCGCCAGCACGTCGCACCATGACGGCACGCCTGCCTTCGGCAGCGACAGCGCCATCTTGATGCCGCGCTTGGACAGGTCGTAGTAAGGCGGCAGCCAGGAGAACGCGCACACGACTTCGCCGGCGGCGAACAGGTTGGTCAGATCGGCGATCGACGTCCAATAGGTGCGCAGCAGCGCCTTCTCGGCGATCAGAGCCTTCTTGCACTCCGCCAGTTGCTTGTCGTCCATCTGGAAGATTTCGTTCTGCGGAATGCCGAGATAGAGGGCGGCGATCATGATGCCCTCGACCGCGTAGTCGCGCATCGCGAGCTTGCCCTTGTATTTGTCGCCCTTGAAGAACACCGACCAGTCGGGCTTCTCGTCCATCAGGTCGGCGCGGTAGACGATGGTGTTGATGCCCCAGTAGTAGGGCAGCGCGTAGGTCTTGCCGTCCTTCTTGTTGAGCTGCTGGTCGCGGAAGACCGGGTACATGTGCGCCGCGTTGGGAATCTTGGTCAGGTCGAGCGGCTGCACCAGATTCGACGCGATGTAGCGCGACATCTCCCACTGGCCGGGGACGAAGACATCGACGTCCGCCGAACCGCCGGCGCGGAACTTGGCGAATTGCTCGTCGTCGGTGGTGATGTAGGACTGGTCGACCTTGATTCCAGTCGCCTGGGTGAACGGGTCGATGTACTCGGGCAGGCCGAGGTTGTTCCAGGTGCTCCACAGGATTTCCGTCGCCGCCGCGCGCGCCGGACGCCAGGGCAACGCCGCCCCCGCCAAACCCGCGCCGGCGGCCGCGAGAAACTGTCGACGCTGAAGCCTCAAAGCCATGCTCGTCCCCCTTCATGCGATGCCGCGACGGCGATTTGCGCAGGCCGGAGCGCGGTCGAAAGGGACTCGAAGGATGAAAGAGGCGCGTTCCGTTTGACGCGGGTCAATTCGATCGCTCGGCGGCGCCGATTTTCGCTCAGAAATTAGCCCGCACGGAGTCGGCGCCTAAAGCGCGAGCACGAATCGATGTGGTGCATACAAGCGAATCCACGCCCGAGGCGAGGCCGCGCGAAGTGACGCGGGCTCAGCGGCCTGTCTCCGAGTCGGCGCCCTTCATCCGCAGCCGCGTCCTGGCGAGCCGCGCGGCCGCCAAAGCCATGTCCGTGTCGACGATCGCCGCGTATTCGCCGGCGAGGCAGGCGAGCGCGACGCGGTGGACGATCTCCGCCGGCCAGAATCCGCCAGCGCCGTCGGCAAGCGCGACCGCCCAGCAGGCGTCGGCGACGACGAAGACGCGATAGCCGAGATCGGCGGCGTGGCGCGCCGTCGCTTCGACCGAGTTGTGCGTCAGCACGCCGCAGATCACCAGCGTCGTCGCGCCGAGGCTGTCGAGCGCCTGCTCGAGCGCGCCGTCGACGAAGGCGCTGTGAGCGCTCTTCGCCACGATCGCCTCGCCGGGGAGCGGCGCGGTCTCCGGTTTGAAGGCGTGGCTCGGCCGGTCCGGGCGATAGGGCGAGTGCGGTTCGACCGAATCGTGACGGATATGAACGATCGGCAGGCCTTCCTCGCGCCAGGCGGCGAGCAGGGCGACGATCGCCCGCTCGGCGCCCGGATTGTTGCGCGGGCCCCAACGCGCGTCGTCGATCGCCAATTGCAGATCGACGAGGATCAGCGCGGCGTCGCTCGGCAGGCGCATCGCGGTCCCTCTATCGCGGCGGCAGGACCCAATAGTCGAGGTCGAGGACGACGCTCGGCTCGTAGCCTTCGCCTTGGCGCAGCGGGAAATCGCCGCACGGGCGGTTCTTGGTCGCCACTGTCCGAAGCCGCAGCGCGCCGACGTCGGCGCGGCCGGGCAGCGCGGCCGTTTCTAAGACCTCGCTCCAGGCGAAAACCGTGTCGCCGGCGAACAGCGGCGCGACGTGCCGGCCGGCGTTGATCGCCGCGACGTGGAAGGCGTTGGCGAGGCCGTTGAAGGATAGCGCGCGCGCCAGCGAAATGACGTGGCCGCCGTAGATCAGCCGCCGGCCGAAGCGGCCCTGGCCCTCGCTGAACGCGTTGAAATGCACCTTGGCCGTGTTCTGGTAGAGCCGAGTCGCGATCTGATGCTCGGCTTCTTCGACCGTGACGCCGTCGACATGGTCGATGCGCTCGCCCGGCGCGTAATCGCCCCAGCGGTAAGGCGACCCGGCGAGCGCGAAATCATAAGCGGCGGCGTCGATCTTCGGGCAGGCGGCGCCGAGCTCGGCCGGCGCGACGACGTTCGGCAGATCGGGGATATGCGACGGTGGCCCCGCCGCAGCGGCGTCGCGCTTGCGCACCATCACCCAGCGCACGTAGTCGAGCGCCAGCCGCCCGTGCTGGTTGAAGCCCTGCGAGCGCACGTAAACGACGCCGCTCTGGCGGTTGGCGTTCTCCTTGAGGCCGATCACCTCGGAGGTCGCCGACAGGGTGTCGCCGGGATAGACCGGCTCGAGAAAACGGCAGGCGGCGTAGCCGAGATTGGCGACCGCATTGAGCGAGACGTCGGCGACCGTCTTGCCGAACACGATGTGGAAAGCGAGCAGGTCGTCGACAGGCGATCGCGGATAGCCGATCGCGCGGGCGAAGGTCTCGGCGCTCTGAACCGCGAAGCGCGACCCGTAGAGCGCTGAATAGAGCGCGACGTCGCCGACGGTGAGCGTGCGCGGCGTCGCGTGGCGGAGCGTCTCGCCGAGGCGAAAGTCCTCGAAGAATCGGCCGGCGGCGGTCTTGGACGAGACGCTCACGACGGCGTTCAGAAGACGTATGGGTAGATGTAGAGCGTGATGACCTCCTCGATCAGCAGGATGATCAGGAACAGCACGATCGGCGAAATGTCGAGGCCGCCGGTGTTGGGCAGGAAGCGACGGATCGGCCGCAGGGCCGGCTCGGTCATCGCCACCAGCGCGCTCCAGATCGTCCGGACGACCTCGTTGCGGGAATT
>Ga0181516_10001255_pt1 | contig 19820 bp, 17 predicted proteins | sample PEATcosm2014_Bin_25_FD_121104 | JGI IMG/M metagenome (GOLD analysis project Ga0181516, IMG submission 121104) | Peatland microbial communities from MTU Mesocosm Facility, Houghton, MI, USA - PEATcosm2014_Bin01_10_metaG | ecosystem: Environmental > Terrestrial > Soil > Wetlands > Peat | place... | reverse complement strand
CCGTTCGAGGCGCGCAAGCTCGCGCAGACCGTCCGGAATTGCCTCGATAAAATTTGATGCCGGACGCGGCCAAAGCCGGTTTAACCATTAAACGGCGGCAGCTAGATTTCTGCTGGAGGTTGCGCCTAGAATAGGTTGGACAAAGATCGGATCAAAAAATAAAGTCCAGCTTGTGCATCAGGATTGTCACTGCCCATGACTTGTCATTTACCATGAAATTTATCGGCGCAGTCTTTCTCTTGCTGGCGCTGGTCACGACCGGATGCGTGACATCGGAACAGCCTGGTGAATCCTTTGGCCTGATGAATCACCCGTATCTTGAACAGGAACTGACCCTGACCCTGACCCAGGATGAGCAGTCGTCCGACCTTCTGCTTACTTTGAAAAATGTAAGTTCACACCCGGTTACAAATTATTTTGCCCAGACACGTTTCGAAGGCTCGCTGTGGGTTCTGCAAGAAGGTGCTGTCCCGCTCAAAACTTATCCAACCAACTATTTCGACCTCGTCATCCACGCCTTATTTGTCAATCCAGAAGTGGTGATTCCGCAGGATAGTTCGCTGGATTATCGGATTCCACTGGCGTCATTGGTTTGCCCGTTTTCGACCCGGCAGCCTGATGAAAATCATCCGGTGCTTATCTATGCCTTCATGGACAAGGCGGAAGCCGTCTCAAACGTCATTTTGTTGAAACATCCAGAAAGAATTCCATGGGGACCGCCTAAATCACGGCGATTGAGTGATATCATGAGCGGATTTTGAAACCGTGAAGCTATGACCGACAACAACCTGCGGTTTCACCCGCACACTCGACACTTCGCCCGCTGATTGTTAGCGTTTGCCCATGAATTTTCTGGTCACCGGCGGTGCCGGCTTCATTGGCTCGCACGTTTGCGAACGGCTGCTGCGCGGCGGCCACCACGTCTGGGCATTCGATGACCTCAATCATTTTTACGACCCGCAATTCAAGCAGCGCAACCTCCGCGAAATCCAGTCGCTCGCCAAGCCGTTTGAATTCGTCCACGGCGACATCACCGACGCTGCCGCGCTCGACGAGATTTTTTCCGCCGTCAAATTCGACCAGGTCATCCACCTCGCCGCGCGCGCAGGCGTGCGCCCGAGCCTCGAACAGCCGGCGCTTTACCAGCGCGTCAACGTCGAGGGCACGGTCAATGTCCTCGAAGCCGCGCGCAAAACTGGCGTAAAAAAAATCATCATCGCGTCGTCGTCGTCGGTTTACGGGACAAATTCCAAAGTTCCATTTTCAGAAAACGATCCGATCTTTTCCGCCATCTCGCCTTACGCCGCGAGCAAGCTGGCGTGCGAGGCGCTCGGCCATGTTTATCATCACGTTCACAAGATGGATGTGACGATGCTGCGGTTTTTCACCGTCTATGGCCCGCGCCAGCGACCGGATCTGGCGGTTCGCAAATTCGCCACGCTCATCGCCACCGGCAAACCGATCCCCGTTTTCGGCGACGGCGGCACGGCGCGGGATTACACTTTTGTTTCCGACACGGTTGACGGGGTTGTCGCGGCGACGAAAAAGGAATCCGGCTTTGAGATTTTCAACCTCGGTGAATCGGAAACGGTTTCGCTGGGCCGGATGATCGGATTGCTCGAGGCCGCGCTCGGCAAAAAGGCCGTGATCGACCGCCAGCCGTTGCAGGCGGGCGATGTTCCGGTTACATTCGCCGACATCACAAAGGCGCGCTCGAAGCTCGGTTACAATCCGCAGGTCAAATTCGAGCAGGGCATCAAATTGTTTGCGGATTGGTTTCGGAAAAGCCAAAGTTCACCACCATGAGTTCACACGCGACGTTTAACCGTCCGACCTTGACCGGAGCGCTCGGCGCGTGGAACCAGCTGCTCGTCGAGCGCGGCTTTGCGACCGATGTCGTCTGGATTTTTCAGGAAAATCTTTGCGTCGAACATTCGCGCGCCGAGCAGGGCGGTTTTCTTTTCGGCTTCCAGACAAGATTCACGCCGCCGCCCGAAGACGCGCTGGAGATTGCGTTCAACCATTTTTTTGAGACCAGCGCGCGCATCGTTTTTTACCGGCTCGGCGAATACATGGGAAAATCCGTCTGCGTCCTGCTCTGCGATTCGTGGTTCGACGGGAAAGCTGAAGCGGAAGGCTACTTGCGCCGCGACGAATGGAACATGTCCTTTTACACCGGCCTCGACGACAAGATCGAGGAAGTCACCGACCTCACCCGCTGGCTGCGCCGCGTCAAGCGCGACCGTGCGTTCCATGATCTGGATTTCTGCATGGCGCTGGCGACGATTGACGAGATAAAAATTTACGGACGCCCGCTCGCACCCTACGAACGTTTCGCCGGAACGATGCTCAACCGCCTGCGCCGGTTTTTGGGTCAACCCGCCTGACGCAAGCGCAACGCCCATCGCCATGACGCGCGACCAAGCAAAAAAACGTCACGCCAAACTCGTCGAAGAAATTCGCGCGCACGACCATGCCTATTACGTCGAGGCGAAGCCTCAAATTTCCGACCGCGATTACGACCGGCTTTATCACGAACTGCTCGAATTCGAAAAAGAATTTCCCGAACTCGCCGCCGCCGATTCGCCAACACAACGCGTCGGCGGCGAACCACTCAAGGAATTCAAAACCGTCCGGCATTCCGTGCCGATGTTGAGCCTCGACAACACTTATTCCGAGGAAGAAGTCCGCGATTTTGTCAAACGTCTTGAAAAACTTTTGCCCGGTGAAAAATTGGATTGGATCGTCGAACCAAAAGTGGACGGCGTCGCCATCAGCCTGCGCTACGAAAACGGCGTGCTCGTCACCGGCGCGACGCGCGGCAACGGCACTGAAGGCGACGACGTGACCGCAAATCTCAAAACCATCCGCAGCGTTCCTTTAAGTTTGAAGATTGGCCACAGAGACACAGAGACACAGAGGAAGCAAAAAGATTTTTCAGAAGAAAACTCTGAGTCTCCGAGCCTCGGTGGCAAAATTCCTTCTCCTCTGGAAGTGCGCGGCGAAGTATTTATGCCCACCGCCGGATTTGAAAAGCTGAATGCCGAGCGCAAAGCTGCGGGCGAGGAACTTTATGGCAACCCGCGCAACACCGCCGCTGGTTCGCTCAAGCAACTCGATCCCAAAATCGTCGCCACACGTCCGCTCGACGTTGTGATTTACGGTATCGCTGAAACCCGAGAGCCAAAATCCGAGAGCCGAAATCCGAATTCGCAAAGCGAATTGTTGGCGTGGCTGAAAAAACTCGGCTTCAAGACGCCGGAAAAAATCTGGCACTGCCATTCGGCGGAAGAATTGATCGCCGCGATTCATGAGCTAGACAAAATCCGCAAAAAATTTCCCTACGAAACCGACGGCGCGGTCATCAAGCTGAATTCCTTCGCGCAACGCGAACGCGCCGGGTTCACCGCCAAAGCACCGCGCTGGGCCATCGCCTACAAATACGCGCCCGAACAGGCCGAGACGAAGCTCCGCGCCATCACCATCCAGGTCGGGCGCACCGGCGCACTCACGCCCGTGGCCGAACTCGAACCCGTTTTTCTCGCGGGCAGCACCATCGGCCGCGCCACGCTGCACAACGAGGATTACATCCGCGAAAAAGACATCCGCATCGGCGACACCGTGACGATTGAAAAAGCCGGCGAAGTCATCCCCGCCGTCGTCAACGTCGTTTTGAAAAAACGCGGCGGCGGCGAAAAGAAATTTAGTTTCCCGAAAACCTGTCCCGAATGCGGTTCAAAAGTCGCGAAAGAAATTGGCGGCGACGAAGAGGAAGGCTCCGTCTGGCGCTGCGTGAATCCCGATTGCCCCGCGCAGATTCGCGGACGCATCGAACACTGGTGCGCGCGCGGCGCGATGGACATCGAAGGCGGCGGCGAAGTCCTCGCGGCGCAACTCGTGAAAACCAATCTCGTCCGCGATGTGGCCGATCTCTATTCGCTCAAGCCCGACGACGTGGCGAACCTCGAACGCATGGCGGAAAAATCCGCGAAAAATTTTCTCGACGCCCTCGCCGCCAGCAAATCGCGCGACCTGTGGCGATTGATTTTCGGCCTGGGAATTTTACACGTCGGTGCGGGCGTGGCGAAATCACTCGCGCGGCATTTCCCGTCGCTCGACGACATTTTCGCCGCGAACGCCGGGCAACTGGCCGAGGCCGAAGACATCGGCGAAGTCATCGCGCAAAGCCTCGTGAACTGGCACGGCGACGCGCGGAATCAAAAACTCATCGAACGGTTGCGCGCCGCCGGATTGAATTTCAAATCCGAATTATATCAGCCGCGCGCCAAGGCCGGGCCGTTCGCCGGAAAAACCTTTGTCCTCACCGGCACGCTGCCGACGCTGAAGCGCGAGGAAGCGGCGGCGAAGATCGAATCGCTCGGCGGCAAAGTGAGCGGCAGCGTGAGCCGGAAAACGGATTTCGTGGTGGCCGGCGAGGAAGCCGGTTCAAAACTCGACAAGGCGCAAAAGCTCGGCGTGAAGATTATTGATGAGAAGGAGTTTTTGAAAATGTGCGGAGGGTAAACTAAACGTATGATAACCGCACAAGATGTTTCATAAACGAAGAAGTTATCTCGAATACAAAGTCAACTTCTTGATCAATTACAGCATCATCATGCTTCACATAAGTGTTTTGATACTTTGAATAGTAATCAACTAGTTTTACGAACATATTGGCAAATTCAGGCGAGCCGCCTTTACCTTTTACAAATTGCCCGAGCGCGGGAATTTGATTTTCTAAAGATTTGTTATTTTGAAAAAGAGCATGAAGCAGTTTTTCCAACGCAAGACGCAAGTCATCCAAAACATTTCTTTTTAAGCTGCCAAGACTATGCTTTTGCAAAGCTGCCTCGTAGAGTTTTTTTGCTTCTGGAAAAGAACCTAACCAATGTTTTGTTTCTTCGATAAGTTTTGGATTTATGTCGGAAGTTGTGCGGCCTTCATCAAGGTGGCTGTATTTCGTGATTAATTTTAGTTTCAGCTTTATAGCTTCTTCCTTGTTGTGTTCCTGAATTCTTTTGTGGTCACACAAATCAAAAATAATTTTATATTGCATGGACGCTGGGAAAGCCATCAGGTTCTGATATAACGCCGTTCGCTTATTTGGAGCATCGAATGGTTGTGTTGAGTGTGGAAGATTTATTCCATGCTCGACTGCATATGCAGATGTAGCCTTGATAATTTCTGCACCGCTTAATCCGAGATTCGTGTCACCAAGAATATCAGCAGCATGACTAATAAAAACCGCCGGAATCTGATCTTGGTGTGGCATAATAAATAATTCAATTACACAGCATCTTGGATATTTTTATTGAAACACGCGATGAAATTCCGCGCACGCCTTCGTCACATCCGACGCGTTGAGAATTGCATCGTCCCGAAGGGACAACTGGAAATTAGCCCGGCACAACGTGCCGGGTTCGCGTCCCAAAACATAATCCGTCCTGAAGGGACGGCGGAAAATCCGTATCCGTCCGGCGTCCCTCGCGGGACTCAAAATTGTTTTCGCGAAATCATTCCAGCCACTTCGTAGCTGGCTAATTTCCAACCGTCGCTCCGCGACTTCGCACGTTTTCAGAATTCTAACGGAATTTTCCGGTTCGCGTGGTCGGCGTATTTCGCGGTTTGAATTGAATTTTGTTAATTCTGTTAATCCTGTCTAAATTCATTTCAACCTTTGCCGAAATTCCGCGCACGCCTTCGTCACGTCCAAAAAAATTACTTCGGATTGATTCCGTCCAGCACCGGCGAGTTGCGGATGGTGATGCCGCGGACATCGTCGGCCATTACCGCAGCCGCCACACCGGGCGCGAGCTGCGCCTTGAAGTTGTCCACCTCGAGTCCGTCCACATCCACGCACGCGAGCGCGGGGCGAAAATCATTGGTCTCAAAACTCAAGTTGATGTCCGCCAGCTCCAGACCTTTGACATGGCGCGCAAAAAGTCCGTAGCCCGGCATGACGCCGACGCGGCGCGGTTCGGGGTAACGGCCTTTCACTTTTTCCAATTCCGGCGGCACGAGCAAGGCGTCGTCTTTTGTGCCGCCGCCCTTGAATTCAAGCCGGATGTTTTCCAGGCGGACGCCCTCGATGGGCTGCTCCGGCAGGCCGGTGATCTGGATTCCGCTCATCGGGTCAACTCCCGTGGCGATGACGTTGGAGATCAAAATATTTCTCATCCGGCTGTGGGTGGCGACATCCGGCCCGCGATCGCGATTGCCGGTGGTGATGTAAATGGGATAGTGCACCACGTCCATCATGGCGATGTTGTTGATGGTGATGTTCTCCATGATGCCGCCGTCCACTTCCTCGAGCGCCAGCCCGCGGCAACCGCGGAAGGTGCAGTTGGCGACGGTGCAATTGCGGAAGCCGCCGTTGGCCTCGGTGCCGAATTTGATGCGACCGGTCCTGTTGCCCTTGCCCGGCTTCATCGTGCCGTCGAGCAGCGTGCCCTCCTCAAAACCGGAGACCTGGCAGTTCACGATGGTCAGGTTTTCGGTGATGACGTTCGTGCCGAGCGCGAAGCTGCTCTTGGGGCAAAGTCCGTCGTCGTTCGGCGAATTGATGCGGCAATTGGAGACCGTCGTGTTGCGGCAGCAATCAATGTCAATGCCGTCGCGGTCGGTGTCCATCGTGACGTTGTCCACGGTCAGGTTGTCGCAGCCGGTGACAAGAATGGCAAAATGGCCGCCGTGAAAAATCGTGACGTCGCGGATGAGGACATTGCGGCAAAGTTTCAGCGCGATGGCCTTGTTGCCAAGTCGGGCGGTGTTGTAGTCGGGCAGAGCGGACAGCGGCGGTTCTTCCACATCGGGCGGCGGCAGTGTTGCGTCCGCGTTTGTCGGCAACGGCACGGGCGGGGCATTGGTGAAGCCGCACAGGACGTTGAGCGCACGGTCCCAGCGCACCAGTCCGCCGCCATTGATCATGCCGTGGCCGGTGATGAAAACGTTCGTGAGATTTTCGCCCCAGATCAGGCTGTTGTGAAAATAACAATGTCCTCCGTCCTGATACCCGCCGAGCGAATATGGCTCGATTTCATCATAGGCATTCATGATCTGCGGCGCGCCCAGAATCGTCGCCCCCGCGTCAATGAGCAGATGAATGTTGCTCTGCAAATGAATCGAGCCGCTCAAATAAGTTCCCGCCGGAATGAGAACCGTTCCGCCGCCGGATCTGGCACAGGCTTCAATCGCTTTGTTGATGGCCGGGCTGTCCAGATTTTTCCCATCGCCGACGGCACCAAATTTCCGCACGTTAAAGAACATCCCGCCGGCAGACCGCGTGAGGTGCATTGATTCGCAGCCGATTTGAAAAAGCGCCCCCATCAGAGCAACGCCCAGCAAAAACTTTTTCGATGACCAGCCAAAGCCGTAGGCATGTCGCGGTTTCATGATCGGCAGACAGTTTGTGAGTATCCGGGCGAACATGCAACCCCAGACGCGAAAGCCTTCATCACGTCCGGCGCGTTGAGAAAAACCTTTTGACCCTGTAACTTCACCGGCCAGCCTTGCGTCAAGATTGGTATATGAACACAAAATATTTCTCGACTGTTGCAAAACTTGCCGTTTGCAGCGGCATGATCATCGGCACGGCCAGTTTGCGCGGGGCAACCGCCGCCGCGCCCCAGGCTTTGAATATTTCCACGCCTGTTTCCAGTCAATTTGAAACGGTGGCATTCAGCGACAGCGCGGAAGCGGGGATGTTGCACAGCGCCTACCTGATTCTAGCGACGGGCGATCACGATTACAAAGGCCATCGGGTCAGGGCCATGCACGCGGTCGAAGCCGCCGCCAAGCTGCTCGGGCTGGACCTTTCCGGCGACGCCAAAAACCACCAGCCGCAGGTCTTGTCGGATGACAAAATGCGCGAGGCGGCGGGTTTGCTGCAAAATGTCCTAGGCAATGCCGAGGTGAAAAATCAACCGCGCGTTTCCAAACGCATCACCGAGGCGATCGATCAAATCAACATGGCTTTGGGAATCCGCTGAAAATTCCGCAGCGAATCAAAAACAAATTGAAGATTGGCGCGGTAAATCCGCGCCAATTTTTTATTTCACACACGACGGCGAAATTCGGCGCAAGCCTTCGTCACGTCCGGCGCGTTGAGAATGGCCGAGACGACGCAAACGCATTTTGCGCCCGCCGCCAGAACGTCGCCGAGATTTTCCAGATGGATGCCGCCGATGGCGAACCACGGGACGGTCACGTTCGCCGCCGCCCAGCGGACGTAGTCGAGCGTCACGGGTTTCGCGCCCGGCTTCGTGCCCGTCGCAAACACCGGCCCGATGGCGATGTAATCCGGCCCGGCCGCCAGCGCGCGCTGCGCCTGTTCGGGTGAATGCGTGCTTAAACCAATTTTGAGTTTTGAGCTTTGAGCTTTGAGTTCGGAAACATTCTTATTTCCCGCGTCGAAAAAATCTTCCTGTCCCAAGTGGCAAAATTCCGCGCCAAGTTCGCACGCGATCTCCAAATGGTCATTGATGACCAAGCCGACGTTCGCGCGATTTGTGATTGGAATTATTTTTTCCGCCATGCGCCGGATTTCTTCGGGCGAAGAATTTTTCGCGCGCAACTGAATCAAATCGCTGCCGCCGTCACAGAGTTGCTGCGCGACGAGTTCGGGCGCAAGGCCATGCAGATAGGCCGTGTCCACGAAGGTGTAAAGTTTGCAGTCCGCGAGCGGTTTCATTTAGAAATGTCGGCGGCCATTTTCATCGGTGCGGCGGGCATGACAAGCTGATTCACCTTGCCGCTCCAGCGCGCGCCGATGGTGAGGATTTGCGGGAATAATTTCAGCAACGGCAAAAGCGCGTTTGCCGTCGCCGGCCGCATGGCCAGATGCGCGAAGCACGCGGCGGCGCGGATGCGTGGCGCGAAATTCATTTTCCAAAGGACGGAATATTCGCGCCCGATTTCGTCGAGTTCGCGCGGCGAAAGATTTTTATTTTTTTGCGCGACGAGCCGTTCGCCCAGCAGCCACGCAGATTGCATCGCCATGCTGATGCCTTCGGCGATGACGGGATGCGCCTCGCCAGCGGCATTGCCGACGAGAAAAATTCCATTTTGATATGCTTTGCGGATGCCGGGACGAATCGGGCCGACGGAAAGAATCTGGCCATCGAGTTTCGCTCCGGCCAAAGCTTCGCGCGCGCCGCGACAGGAATGTTTGATATGCGCAAGAACGGTTTCGCCCGCGCTGGCGGCGGAATTTTTTTTGCGCAATCTTTCCAAACGGTCGCGCCGGACGCAGCACGAAAGACTGGTGCGTCCGCCGTCGGTGTGAACCATGCCGCCGTAGCCGTCGGGAAAAACGAGCAGCGGCATCGCGCCGGCGGGCAACTGCGAATCGCGAAAGCGCGCTTTGAAGCCGAAAATGTCGCCGGGCTTCGCGAGATTTTTCGTGAGTTGAGTCGGCAAATTTCCGTTTTCCCACGAGCCGTGCGCGGCGATGACAACATTCGATTGCAGTTCCCTGCCCTGCTGTGTTTCGCGTTCGGCGATGCGGCACACAAATCCATTTTCGCTGCGAACTAATTCGGTCGCCGACCACGGCTGGAAAATTGTCGCGCCCGCATCCGCCGCGTGTTGCAATAAAATCGTGTCGAGCTGGTCGCGGCCGAGCGCGCGTCCGCAAGTTTCGCCTCTGGATTCCAGTCGAGGCATCGGCGAAGTCAAAATGGTTTCTCCGGCGAACAAACTGACGCTGGTGATTTTCGGCCCGGCGAGTTTGGAAAATTTTCCGGCGACGCCAAGCTGTCGCAACAGTTCGAGATTCGTCGCGGAAAGAAATTCGCCGCAGACTTTCTGGCGCGGAAAACGGCTTTTCTCGACGACGGCGACCGACCGGCCGGCCTTTGCCAGAAGCAAAGCGGCAACCGCGCCGCCCGGTCCGCCGCCGATGATGATCGCGTCAAATTTCATTCAATCTTTGCGCCGCGCGATGAACAGGTGGCTGAACAATCCGGTGCGGCGTTCCGTGAGTTCCCAATTTATTTTGTCCGGCCACAATGCGGAAAGTTCGTCGCGGGAAAATCCCGCGCGCACGCTCGCCGCCGCGTCGTGTCGCGTGACGTCGTTGCAACCGATGACCCACAACAACCGGCTGCAAAACAACGGCCAGCACGAGCGTCGCGGCTCCGCAGCGACAAACAGACGCGCGCGTTTTGCGACCGCGCAAAACAGTTCCGCCAGTTGCGCCTCGGTGAAATGATGCAGGAACAGATTTGTGATGACAACTTCCCCTGAGGTTTGCGGCCAGTCAAAAACGTCCGCGACCAAAGATTCCGCGCGCCAGCCGAGCTTGGAAAATGCCTCGAGCGTTTCAGCAGGAACATTTTTTTGAATGTCGAGCAAGGTTGCATCGGCGTCCGGTAAATTTATCTTTTGCGCGACCTGCAGCAGGAAATTTCCGTCGCCCGCGCCGAGTTCGGTGATTTGCTTCGGCGCGCGTCCGTCCAGATTATTTTTCAGCGCGTCGGCCATGATTGAATGGCTGCGCATCCACGAATTGATGCGGCGCAAATCGCGGCGCGAATGGATGGCGCGCGGGTCGCCGGGCGGCAGTGTGTCGAGGAGTTCGGACTGGACGAGACGTTTCACGCGCAGCTGACTTCCAAAAATGCGCCGTGGCAACTGAAGCCCGCGCCGAACGCGGACATCCACCACAAACCGTCCGGCACGGAATCGTTCAGCGCGGCTTGCAAGACGAAATAAACGGTCGGGCTGCTGATGTTGCCGAATTCGCGCAAGACAGCGGAACTATGGCGCACATCGGCCTCGCTCAACTTAAGCGTGTCGCGCAGGGCGAGAATCACGTCGCGGCCGCCGGTGTGCAAAACCCAGCCGGAAATCTGTTCTCGCCTTATTTTTGCGGCGGCGAGCGAGTCGGAAAACAGTTTCGCGGCAATTTCGCCGGCGACTTGCGGGACTTGCGGCAATAAAATGTTCCGTAACATTCCGTTTTTATGGCTGAACCGGAGCGTGTCGCGCTCGGCGGTGACGAGCCGCGACGCGCCGAACTTCCATTCGACGCTGCGGCGTTTTTTGGGTTGCGGCTGGTTCGACAGAACCGCCGCGCCCGCGCCGTCGCCGAACAAACAGGCGCTGATCAAAACACCCGGATCATCGTCGAGATAAAATGCGGCGCTGCAAATCTCGACGCAGACGGAGAGGACTTTTTTCGCGCGGCCGGCGGTGAGAATCGCCTCGGCGGCGCGCAGGTTCGGCAGCGCTGCACCGCAGCCCTGGCCGACAAGGTCGAGCGTGAAAACATCCGGACGCAGACCGAGCCGTTCGCTGACGTAACTCGTGAGGCCTGGACACAGATAGCCGGTGCAGGTGCTGATGAGGACGGCATCAATCTCTTCCGGCTTGCAGTCCGCATCCTTCAGCGCGCGTTGCGCGGCCTCGGCGGCGAACGCGGGCGCGTGCCTGGTGAAGCGGGCCTGCAGCGCGTCTGGCGTGGTTTCAAAAACCTCGGTGATCGGATCGAGCGCGAGGTGGCGCGCGGCGATGCCGTTGTCGCCGCAAAGGACTTTTTTCAGGATGGCGCGGGAGCGCAGATTGAGCTGCGGAAATTGCGGCGAATTTTGCAACGCGTCCCATGAATCAAGCTGGGCGTAGCGTTGCGACGGGGCGGCGGTTCCAAGTCCGGCAATAAACATACGCAACTCTAGCGTGCGTTTCATCCGCGCGCCACTTCAATGAAAAGCCCGGCAAACGGATTTGTTTGAACAAAATTATTTCAACCCGGCAAGGTAACCGAAACGTGCGCGGAATTCTTCCGGCGTGAGCGAAACGACGCCGGCAAGCCTGATGAGCTGCTTCGAGTCCTCGAAATCTGCGCGCTCGAGCCGGATCATGTAGGCGCAGGCGCATTCGTAGGCTTCGCCGTCCACGTTCACCTGGCGCGTCTGCATGCGGCCGGTCTTGGGATCGAGCATTTTGTCGAACGGCAGTGGAATCATCTTGCCGTCCACGAAGCTGATGATCGCGCCGTATTTTTCGGCTTCGGGCGAAAGGAGGAATTTCACTGCGGCGTAGCCGAGGTCGCGCGTGTATTCGGCGTCGAAGGGGATCGGGTCGGCGCAACGCAACTCGTAGCCGAGGTCCTTGTCAATGAACCCCATCTTGATGCCGAGTTTCTCGAGGCGCGCCGTCAGCAATTCCTTCATCAGGCGGCCAAATTCAATTTCACCCAGGCGCAAATGACCGTGGTCGTCGCGGATGACCTTGCCGAAGCGTTCGAGGTGGCCGTCGGGCAGCGCCTTGATCAGTCCCTGCTCGCCCATGGACTCGATCAAGCCCTCGGCGAGGACGACGATGCCGTATTGCGACCCTTCGGCGCGGCGTTTGATGATTGAGCCGATGATGATGTCGCAGACCTCATCCACAGTGACCTGACGCTTGCGGAATTCCTCGGGGATGATTGAGAGCGTCGCCGCCGCCGCTTTTCCGATGCCGAGCGCGAGATGCCCCGCCGCGCGCCCCATGCTGATGATGATATACCAGCGCGACGTCGTGCGCGCGTCTTCGGCGAGGTTGCGGACGATCTGAACTCCGTAATGCCGCGCGGTCTCGAAACCAAACGTCGGTGTTGAACCTGGCAGCGGCAAATCGTTGTCAATGGTCTTGGGAACGTGCGCGACGCGGATTTTTCCGTTGCTGCGGCGCGAAACATGGCTGGCGGAAAATCCCGTGTCGTCGCCGCCGATGGTGACAAGCGCGGTGATCCCGAGTTTTTCAAAGACATTGAACAGGTTCGCCATGCTCGTTTCCGACTTGGTCGGGTTTGTGCGCGCCGTTCCAAGGATCGAGCCGCCGCGCAGGTGGATGTCCCGCACGTCGCGGATCGAAAGCGGCTTGCACTGCGTCGCGTCGCCCGCCGCGAGCCATTTATAGCCGTCGCGGAAGCCGATGACCTCGTAGCCGTTCTTGATGCCCTCGATGGCCGCAGCCGCGATGACACCGTTGATGCCGGGCGCAGGCCCGCCGCCGACCAGAATTCCAAGTCTGCCTCTGCTCATGTAAAATGTGTTTTGTTGTTGTTTGAAAAACGTGAACGCCCGCAGCATGGCAAACGCCTGAAAAATTTCAATTCCATTCTTGTCATAATCAAACCACTATTTGCCGAAATGAACCGGGCTGTTTTCCTTGACCGCGACGGGACGATGATCGCGGAAAAAAATTATCTGTGCCGTCCCGAGGACGTTGAAATTTTTCCGGCGACGCGAACCGGGCTGAAAAAACTTTGCGACGCGGGTTTCAAACTGTTCATCGTCTCGAACCAGTCCGGCGTCGGGCGCGGCTATTTCACCATGGCTGAGGTGGAAAAGGTGAATCAGTTTATGCGCGACGAACTGGCGCGCGCCGGCATTCGCTTCGGGAAAATTTACGTCGCGCCCGAAGCGCCCGACCAGCCGAGCCGCGGACGCAAGCCGTCACCGCAATTTTTATTCGACGCGCGCGATGAATTTGATTTGAACCTCGCGGAAAGTTTTCTGGTCGGAGACAAGCTGATTGATCTGGAATGCGGCTGGAATGCGGGCGTGAAAAAAAGCATCCTCGTCCGCACCGGCTACGGCGCGGAAGTCGAACGTTCTGCGGCGAACAAATTCGCAAGCGCCGTGATTGTGGACGATTTGAATAAAGCGGCGGATTTGATTTTGAACCGGAAATAATTTATGTGCGGCATCATCGGATACGTCGGAAAAAAAGCGGCTTCGCCCATCCTGCTCGAAGGATTGCGGCGGCTGGAATATCGCGGCTACGACAGCGCGGGCATCGCCGTGGTGCACGAAGGCAGTCTGCTCGTCCGCAAAAAGAAGGGGAAAATCGAGGAAGGCCTTGCGCGCCTGCTGAAATCCGAACCCGTCGCGGGAAATCTCGGCATCGGCCACACACGCTGGGCCACGCATGGAATTCCCTCGGACAAAAATTCCCATCCGCAGACCGATGCTTCCGGCAAAATCGCCATCGTCCACAACGGCGTCATCGAAAATTACGACGCCATCAAACAAAAACTGCTCAAGGCCGGACACATTTTCAAATCCGACACGGACACGGAAGTGCTCGCGCATTTGATCGGTGACTATTACAAAAAATATCACGGCAAAAATAAAAATGCGCTTACGCAAGCTGTTTGCGACGCGTTGCGCGAAGTCATCGGCACTTACGGCCTCGCGGTGATTTGCGCGGACGAACCGGGCAAAATCGTCGGCGCGCGGCGCGGTTCGCCGCTCATCATCGGCATCGGCAAAGGTGAAAATTTTCTCGCCAGTGATGCCAACGCCATCGTCGCCCATACGAAAAAAGTCGTTTATCTCAACGATTATGATGTGGCGACCATCACGCCAAAAAAATTCAAGGTCATCAATCTCGGCACGGACACGGCGAACGTCCAGATCAGCAAACTGGAATTCGATCAGGAAGATGCCGTTCGTGGTGAACACGCCCATTTCATGCTCAAGGAAATCTACGAGCAGCCGCGCACGATTGAAAATGCGCTGCGCGGCCGCGTGGATCTGAAAAATGCTACGGCACATCTCGGCGGCTTGAATCTTTCCGAAAAAGAATTGCGTTCGCTCGATCGCATCATCATCGCCGCGAGCGGCACAAGCTGGCACGCCGCGCTCGTCGGCGAATACTTGATTGAAGAATTCTCGGGAATTCCGGTCGAGGTCGAATTCGCGCATGAATTTTGCTACCGCAACGCGCCGCTGGAAAAAAACACCGTGCTGCTTGTGCTCTCGCAATCCGGCGAAACGGCGGACACGCTCGCCGCGTTGCGCGAAGCAAAAAAGCGCGGACACAAGGCGCTCGCTATCGTCAATGTCGTCGGCAGCAGCATCGCGCGCGAAGCCGACGGCGGCATTTACATGCACGCCGGGCCGGAAATCGGCGTCGCCTCGACGAAAGCATTTGTCTCGACGCTCACAATTTTGTCGCTGCTCGCAATTCATCTGGGACGGATGCGGAATCTTCCGGCGAAACGTGCGCTGGAAATGTTGCACGCGCTCGAAGCCGTGCCAAAACAGATTGAATCTCTTCTCGCGCAAAACAGTTCGTTGAAAAAAATCGCGAAGAAATATGCGAAGGCGGACGATTTCTTTTTTCTCGGGCGCGGCTACACATTTCCCATCGCGCTCGAAGGCGCGCTGAAGCTGAAGGAAATTTCCTATATCCACGCCGAGGGTTATTCGGCGGCGGAAATGAAGCATGGGCCGATCGCGCTGATTGACAAAAAGACACCGACGGTTTTTCTCGTGCCGCAGGATTCGATGTATGACAAGACGATGGCAAACCTCGCGATGATCCGTGCGCGGCAAGGCCCGATCATCGCGCTGGCGACCGAGGGCGACAAACAAATCAAGAAAGTGGCCGACGACGTGATTTATCTGCCGAAGGCGCTCGAACCGATTTATCCGATCCTGGCGAGCGTGCCGCTGCAACTTTTCGCATATCACATCGCCGTCGCGCGCGGCTGCGACGTGGACAAGCCGAGAAATCTGGCCAAGAGCGTGACGGTGGAGTGAAAAATTAGCTGAATCTATGGCGGTGGATTTTGAACTGGCTGAATCGCAATGGTTGGCATCATTCCCGCTTTCTTCGCCGTGCTTTCCCGACAAGCTAATCCCACCGCTTGGTAACGTAAATGTGAGGCAATCGTAACATAATTGTTGCAATTGACCTGATTGTGGTATGATTAGGACATGAGTGCATTGGTTTTTACCACGCTGTTTGGCGTGGCTCTGGTTTTTGCCTTTCTGATGCTTCGTCAGGAACTGCGTTAAGCTGCCTGCCGAAACGGTCGTTAGAGCGCAACAATTTGCGCTTTTTCTGCATTTCATTCCACCTTCGCTGCTTGCTTCGTTGTGGCAAGCTGTGGCTTAATAAAGCCCCGTGAAAATCGTTGGCATCATTCCCGCGCGCTTTGCCTCGACGCGGTTTCCCGGCAAACCGCTCGCGCTCATCGCGGGCAAGCCGCTTCTACAGCGCGTCGTCGAGCAATGTGAAAAGGCGAAATCGCTTTCAGAAATTATCGTCGCGACGGACGACACGCGCATTTTGGAAGTGGCGCAGAATTTCTGCCGTGTGGAGATGACCTTGCCAAATCATCCGAGCGGCTCGGACCGGATTGCCGAAGTTGCGGAAAGAATTTCCTGCGACGCGGTGGTGAATATTCAAGGCGACGAACCGCTGATTGACCCGGCGGTGATTGACATGGTGGCAAACGCGCTGGCCCAAAATGAAATGTCCACCGCCGCGACGCGCGTCAAAAATCCCGCCGAACTGGACAATCCGAACGTCGTGAAAGTTGTTGTCAACGCCGCCGGTCGCGCGTTATATTTTTCCCGGCGCACGATTCCGTATCTGCGCGAGGCCGCCAGTGGTTCAAGCGAACAGTTGGCGGCGTTTGCTTTTTTGAAGCATCTCGGCATTTACGGCTATCGGCGTGAAACGCTGTTGCGGCTGGTGAAATTCCCGGTGTCGCCGCTGGAAAACGCGGAGAAACTGGAACAGTTGCGCGCGCTGGAAAACGGCATCCAGATCGCGGTGGTGAAAGTGGATTACGACAGCATCGGCGTGGATGCGCCGGAAGACGTGGCGCGAGTCGAAAAACTTTTGAAATGAAATTTATTTTTGTGACCGGTGGCGTGGTAAGTTCGTTGGGCAAGGGCCTGACGGCCGCCGCGCTCGGCACGTTGCTCGAAAATCGCGGGCTCAAGGTCACGCTCCAGAAATTCGACCCATATCTCAACGTTGATCCCGGCACGATGAATCCGTATCAGCACGGCGAAGTTTATGTGCTCGACGACGGCGCGGAGACCGACCTGGACCTCGGCCATTATGAACGGTTCACGAACGTCAAGCTGACGCGCATGAACAATCTCACGAGCGGACAGGTTTATCAGACCGTGCTCAACAACGAGCGCGAGGGAAAGTATCTCGGCAAAACGGTCCAGGTCATCCCGCACGTCACGGATGAAATCAAAAATCGAATTCATCTTCTCGCGGAAAAATCCAAGGCTGACGTCGTCATCACGGAGATCGGCGGCACGACCGGTGACATCGAAGGCCTGCCGTTCCTCGAAGCGATCCGCGAGTTCGCGCTGGAAGTCGGCTACAACAACGCGATTTTTCTGCACGTCACCTACGTTCCTTTCATCAAGGCCGCCGGCGAATTGAAAACGAAGCCGACGCAGCAATCTGTCGCCAAGCTGCGCGAAATCGGCATCATGCCGCACGTTTTGGTCTGCCGCTGCGAACGTCCGCTCGACAAGGAATTGAGGCAAAAAATCTCCATGTTCTGCAACGTGCCGCTCGAAGCCGTCATCGAGGAAAAGGACGTTGACCATTCCATTTACGAAGTGCCGCTGATGTTGCAACGCGAGCGCGTGGACGATCTGGTCTGCCGCCTCTTGCATCTCGACACACCGGTCGCGAACATGGCGCACTGGCAGGAAATCATCCGCAAGCTCATCGCGCCGCAACACCGCGTGCGCGTCGGCGTCGTGGGAAAATACATCGGCCTGCAGGACGCGTATAAATCCGTCTACGAGGCGATCATCCACGGCGGCATCGGCAATGATTGCGGCGTGGAAATTGTGCAGGTGGACGCCGAGGAAATCGAAAAGGACGGCGCGGAAAAAATGCTGCGCGGTCTCGGCGGCATTCTGGTTCCCGGCGGATTCGGCGAACGCGGCATCGAGGGGAAAATCCTTGCCGCAAAATATGCGCGCGAAAATAAAATCCCTTACCTCGGACTTTGTTTGGGAATGCAGATCGCGACGATTGAATTCGCGCGCAACGTTTTGAAACTGGCGAAGGCACATTCGACGGAATTTGATACAAACACGGCGCATCCAGTCATCGCGATGCTCGACGAGCAACGCAAGATCACCAAAAAGGGCGGCACGATGCGGCTCGGTGCGCAGGCATGTCAATTGACGATGAACTCGAAAGCCGCCGAACTCTACGGCTCATTTGTGATCCACGAACGTCATCGCCATCGTTACGAGTTTAACAATTCCTATCGCGAGAAATTCGAGAAGGCCGGATTTGTTTTCAGCGGTAACTCACCCGACGGCAAGCTCGTCGAGGTCATCGAATTGAAAGACCATCCGTTTTTTGTCGCGAGCCAGTTCCATCCTGAATTCCAGAGCAAGCCCCACCAGCCGCATCCGCTGTTCAAGGCCTTCATCGCCGCCGCGCACCAGAACATCCATCACAAGCCGCTGTGACGCGGCGCGAGCCGTGAACTATCCCGAAGCCATCCAGTTTCTTTACGGCCTGCAAATGTTCGGCGCGAATTTCGCGCTGGAGAACACCCGCAAACTCGCCGCACTTGCGGGCAATCCACAGGAAAAACTCCGTTTCATCCACGTCGCCGGCACAAACGGCAAAGGCTCGACCTGTGCGATGCTCGAAAGCATTTATCGCGCGGCCGGATTGCACGTCGGATTGTTCACCTCGCCGCATCTCGTTTCGTTCCGCGAACGGATCCAGGTCAACCGCCAGCTGATTCCTGAAACGGAAATTATCCGGCTCGTTGAAGAAATTCAGCCACTGCTCAAACAATTTCCCGCCGACAATCACCTGACGCTGTTTGAAGTCGTCACGGTCATGGCGCTGAAATTTTTTGCCGAGCAAAAATGCGATCTCGTGATTTGGGAAACCGGCCTCGGCGGACGGCTCGACGCAACGAACATCGTCACGCCGCTTGCCAGCGTCATCACCAACATCGCCTATGACCACCAGCAATGGCTCGGCAACGCGCTGGAAAAAATCGCGACGGAAAAAGCGGGCATCATCAAGCCGGGAATTCCAGTTGTGACGGCGACTAATGAACCATCAGCATTGGCCGTCATCGAAAGAATCGCAAAGGAGAAAAATGCGCCGCTGAAAATCGTGAGCCGACTCTCGGGGACGCTCGCTCCACCGTTGCCCGGAGAACATCAAAAAATAAACGCCGCACTTGCGCTGGCAACGGTTGATGTTTTGCAAAAACGAATTTCCGTCGCCGAAGAAAATATCCGCGACGGTTTGGCAAAGGTCAACTGGCTAGGGCGTTTGCAATTGGTTGAAAAGACGGGCGGACAGAAAATATTGCTTGATGGCGCGCACAATGTCGCCGGCGCGAAAGTTTTGCGCGAAGCAATTAAAAAAGGTTTTCCTTCAGAAAAAAATCGGGCACTCGTTCTCGGAATCCTTCAGGACAAGGATTGGCGGGAGATTTGCGAAATCCTTTCGCCGCTAGCCGCTGAAATTTTCACCGTTCCAGTTCCAAGCGCGCGTTCGGCAAACCCAAAAGAGCTGGCAGAAATTTGTCGAGCCGCAAATCCTGCGGCAGAAATTTTTATTTGCCATTCGTTGCGCGAGGCGCTGCGGAAAATTTCCACTGAAAATCTCATTGTCGTCACAGGCTCGCTGTATCTCGTCGGCGAGGCGCTGGTGTTGCTCGGGCTTTCCCCGGCGGCGGAAAACGAGCGCGCGTTGAACGAATGGGGTTTCACGTCGGCGACGAAATAAGCGGTCTCATTTTTGAAACAAGCCGCGCTTATAGCCTATAAGCTTGTTGACGTCCCCCGAAACTCATTATTTAATTTAATGAAGTATGGCCAACGCAAACTCCCTGCCGCAACAGCGCAACTTCGGGCAAACTTCCCGGCCCGACGCGTGGTGGGTGCAGCCGCTGTTCGTGTTCCTCGGCTTCTCCGCATTCATCATTTATTCGACGTGGGCGGCTTTTAATCCGTCATATCACGGCGCGTGCGCCTACTGGTATGGCGGCGGCGGCGCGGATTATCTTTCGCCGTTTT
>Ga0181516_10001254_pt1 | contig 19827 bp, 15 predicted proteins | sample PEATcosm2014_Bin_25_FD_121104 | JGI IMG/M metagenome (GOLD analysis project Ga0181516, IMG submission 121104) | Peatland microbial communities from MTU Mesocosm Facility, Houghton, MI, USA - PEATcosm2014_Bin01_10_metaG | ecosystem: Environmental > Terrestrial > Soil > Wetlands > Peat | place... | reverse complement strand
TGCGGGGGCGACGCCGCCGGCGATCGCCACGTGATTGTCCTTGATGAGAACCGCGTCGTCGAGACCGAAGCGATGGTTGGCGCCGCCTCCGGCTCTCACCGCGTATTTCTCGATCGCGCGAAAGGTTGGCGTCGTCTTGCGCGTGCAGACGATCCGCGCCTTCGTCCCGGCGACGCTTTCGACGATCGCGGCGGTCGCCGAGGCGATCCCGCTCAGCCGGCTGACGAAATTGAGCGCGACGCGTTCGGCGCCGAGAATGCCCCGGGCCGGCCCTGAGACGCGCGCGACCGCGTCGCCCGCGCCGACCCTCTCGCCGTCCGGTTTTTCAATCTCGAAGGCGATCTTGGGGTCCATCAGCGCGAAGGCGAGCCTGGCGAGATCGAGGCCGGCGATCACGCCCGGTTGGCGGGAGACGAAAGCCCCCGTGATCGCGAGGCCAGCGGGCGCGATGGCGTCCGTCGTGACGTCGCCGGCGCGGCCGACGTCTTCGAGCAGGGCGGCGCGAACCAGCGGTTCGACGATGATCTGGGGCAGGGGAACGAGGGGCATGATTCAGGCCGTCCGGGCGTCGAAGGCGGAGGGGAGTTCGCGCGCCGAGGCGAACGCCTCGGCGAGCGTCAGGGGGCGCCGCGCCGGCGTTGGAGATTTGACGGGAAAGTCGGCGCGGGCGTGCGCGCCGCGCGTTTCTTCCCGCCGCAATGCGGCGACGCAGATCATGGTCGCCACCGCCGCCGGGTCCGCGCCGGGTTCGCCGCTGTCGGCGAGCGGCAGAAGCGCGGCGATCGCGGCGCGCAGACCCTCGGCGTCGCGTTCGACGCCGGCGGCCGGGGACAACGCCCGACGAGCGCTGGCCGGATCGGGCGCAGCCTCGTTGAACGCGCCGCGAATCGGCGCGGCGCGGCTCGCGGTCGCGCTGGCGATGTCGTCGGCGACCCAGCGGGCGGAGACGACCGCTTCGGTCAGGGAATTGCTGGCGAGGCGATTGGCGCCGTGCAGGCCGGTGCAAGCGACCTCGCCGCACGCCCACAGCCCGTCGATCGAGCTGCGCCCTGTCCGGTCCACCGCGATCCCGCCCATGTGATAATGTTCGGCCGGCCGAACAGGAATGGGATCGCGCGTCGGATCGATTCCGTGCTTGGCGCAGATCGCCGACACCGAAGGAAAGCGCGAAGCGAACCGCGCTCCGATCGCGCGGGCGTCGAGAAACACGTGGCGTCCGGCGCGTCTGCGCCGCCAAATGGCGCGGGCGACGACGTCTCGCGCCGCCATCTCGCGGCCCGGCGTGTCGGCCATGAAGCGCTCGCCGGCGTCGTCGATGAGGATGGCGCCTTCGCCGCGCACGGCTTCGGTGATGAGCGGGGCGGGTCGCGTCGCGGCCTGCAGCGCGGTCGGATGAAACTGCACGAATTCGAGATCGACGAGCGCGGCGCCGGCGCGCGCGGCGAGCGCCAGACCCTGTCCGAAGCTGCCGAGCGGGTTGGTGCTGACGTCATAGAGACCGCCGACGCCGCCGGTCGCCAGCACGACGGCGCCCGTCGCAATCGCCAAACGGCTGTCCGCGTTCGCCATGACGACGCCGCGAATTCCTCCGTCTTCGATCACGAGTCGGCGCGCCTCGGCACCTTCCAGCACGGTGATCGAGGGCGTTCGACGGACCGTCGAGATCAGCGCCCGCATGATCTCGCGTCCCGACCCGTCGCCCTCGGCGTGAACGACGCGGCGACGTCGATGCGCGGCCTCCTGGCCGAGTTCGAGGCGGCCGTCGGCGCCGCGATCGAACCGTGCGCCCCACGCGGCGAGCTGATCGATCGCCGCCGGCGCAGCGCGAGCGAAGCGGCGCACGACCTCCTCGTCACAAAGGCCGCCTCCCGCCGCGACCGTGTCCAGCGCGTGCTGTTCAGCGTCGTCGTCGTCGCCGACGGCGGCGGCGAGTCCGCCTTGCGCCCAGTTTGTCGAGCCCTCGGCGCCGAGCGGTCCCTTCGAGACGACGACGACCAGCCGCGGGGCGAGGCGCAGCGCCGTCGCCAGCCCAGCGATCCCCGCGCCGACGACGACGACCCGCCCGTCAAGCGCTGAAACGTCGCCGATCATAGCGCCGTCATCCGTTCGACCGCGCGGCGAGCCCTCGCGGCGACGGCAGGATCAACCTCGATCGCCGTCGTCATCGTCTCCAGCGCGCGCCGGATCGCGGGCAGCGTGATCCGCTTCATGTGCGGACAGAGACCGCACGGCCGCAGGAACTCGACCTCTGGATGCTCGCCGGCGATGTTGTCGCCCATCGAGCACTCCGTCAGCAGCAGGGCTCGACGCGGGCGCCGCTCGGCGACGAAGGCCGACATCTGCGCCGTCGAGCCGGCAAAGTCGGCGGCGGCGACGACCTCCGGCGGACACTCGGGGTGCGCGAGCACGATCGCGTCCGGGTAGACGGAGCGCAGTTCGCGGACGTCGCCGGCGCTGAAGCCTTCGTGCACCTCGCAGGCGCCGTCCCAGGAAATGATTTCGACGTCCGTCGTCTTGGCGACGTTGGCGGCGAGAAACTTGTCGGGCAGCATGATCACGCGCGGCGCGCCCAACGACTCGACGACGGCGCGCGCGTTCGCCGACGTGCAGCAAATGTCGACCTCCGCCTTCACCGCCGCCGTCGTATTGACGTAGGCGACGATCGGAACGCCAGGGTGGCGACGACGAAGCGCGCGCACGTCGTCGGCGGAGATTGAGGTCGCCAGCGAGCACCCCGCCCGCGTGTCCGGGATCAGCACGACCTTCTCCGGATTCATCAGCTTGGCGGTCTCCGCCATGAACTGAACGCCAGCCATCACGACGACGCGCGCTTCGATCTTGGTCGCCGCCTTGGCCAGCGCCAGACTGTCGCCGACGACGTCGGCGACGCAGTGGTAGATCTCCGGCGTCATGTAATTGTGGGCGAGGATGACCGCGTCGCGTTCGCGCTTGAGGCGCGAGATCGCCTCGATCTCCGGCACGTATCCCGACCATTCGATCGGCGGGATCACGCGACTGACCCGCGGGTAGAGCGCCTTGGCGTCAAAGCCCTGTGCCGGAGCGTTCATTTTATTCTCATAGTGAGCATATCAAGTCGCTTATTCTTAGTTTGATAATAAGGGCGCGTCAAGCCTCGGCGATTGAAGCGTCGCGAGCGCGAGTTGTGGGGCGGACCGCGGGCGGCGATCGGCGGCGTCGCGGCCGTCGGGCAAGGCCGTCGCGGCGCGCGCGGCGGCGCCGATCCCGGCCGACGCGTCTTGCCGAGCGTCGAGCGCGCGGCGTCACGCCCTCGAGATCGGCAGCTTCGTTCCGGCGACGGCGCGCTCTTCTTTCACCGCTTCGCGGAAGCGGAAGGCCTTGGCGGGGCGCCCCCCCGTTTCGGCGACCACGTCGCCCGTCTCCTCGACCAATTGCTGCTGCTCGATCAGGCGGCGAAAGTTCGGCTTGTGAAGGTTCATTCCAGCGATCGCCTCGACGCAACGCTGAAGCTGCAGCAGCGTGAAGGCCGGCGGCATCAGTTCGAAGACGACCGGGTTATATTTGATCTTGGCGCGCAGGCGCGCGATCCCGGTGGCCAAAATCCGCCGATGGTCGGCGAGCATGGCCCGGCCGCATCCGGCGCCGCCGCGGCCCGCAGGACCCGCCTCGGACGCCAGCCTGGCCTCGTAGAGCAACTCGTAGCGCTGCAGCGCCAATTCTTCGTTCCAGCGTCGGCCGTTCAGGCCGAAGGCGATTTCGGCGCGCGCCTTTCGGCTGTCCTTCGCTAGGCGCGAGCCGCCGGCCGCAATCCACCGCTTGAGCTTCGGCTCGAACCACGACTCGAGCGACTGCGCCGCGTGTTGGCGTCGGTCTTCCCAAGGAAAGTAATCGTACCAGCGGCGCCAACTCGCTCCCGCGACCGCCGCCGCTTCCGCCTCGGCGCGCGTCAGGCCGAGATAACTGATCGAAATCCGACGTCCGGCGCCGAGCCCTTCGCCGCGTTCGCGGTCGGCGAAGGTGTAGAGTTGCTCGAGATAGCCAAGCGCGTGACCCGTTCGCTGCTCCACCCAGGCCCGCAGCCCGGATTGGAGCGAGCGGTGCGCGAGCGCGAATGGTCCTGAGGGCAACGCGTCGCCCGCCTCGACGGTCATGACCATCGGATCTCCGTTCGGCACGGCGACGATCACGGCGATCAGCTCCGCCGAAACGCTGCTGGTCGGAGCGTCATGGGTTGTTGTTGCGGACATTCGGGTCAAATGATGAAACGCGGCGGGAACTTAGAGGCGACGCTGACCATTTGGTCAAGCGGGGCCTTTGTCGGCTGACGATGTGGCGTTGCGCGCAACGCCGCGACAGCCCTCGATCCGAAACGGATATGGCCGCATTCGGCGGTCGTGACGAACCGACTTTCGCCCGGCGAACCGGACGTTGGCGACGTCGCCCTTATAGTCCGCTTATTTTTCATCGCGACAATCCGTATCGCCTTCTTATCGACGTCGGCACTAGCGTCGCCTCGCAACGGATAGCGGCGAACGCAGCGGGATTCCGCCTGTCAGTCGGGTCGCGGGGACGCGTGGCCCGGGCAGGGACCGTTTGCGTCCGCGCGCCGTCGAACGAGGGGAACCGACAGATGAACCTTTGGATTTGGCTACCCGCGCTGTTCGTCCTCGGCCTGGTCTCCTTGGGCTTGTGTTGGGCGTTCATCGACGCCTGCGAACGCATCTGACGGAGCCGCTCCATGATCATGATCACAGTCGCGGTGACGGCCTTCGTCGTCGCCTACCTCTTCACCGCCCTCGTCCGTCCCGAGTGGTTCTGACGTTCGCGCGTCGCCCGTAACCGTTCCGTCGCGGCGCAGGAAAAGGCGCGCGTCGACGGACGCGAGATTCGAAAGGCTGCCCCGATGTGGCTTCTTCCCGCACTTCTGATCGCGACGGCGATCGTTTTGTCCGTCCCGCTCAGCGCCTACTTCGCCTGGCTGATGGACGGCAAGTATCGCGCGCCGCGCGTGTTGCGTTGGCTCGAGAAACTCTTCGACACCGGTCCGCAGGACTGGAAGCAGTATACGATCGCGCTGGTCGTCTTCAACATCGCGTTGTTCGTGTTCGGTTACGTCGTGCTGTCGCTGCAGCCGATCGCACCGCTCAATTCGCTCGGCCGCGGCATGCTGGAGCCGTCGACGATCTTCAATTCGGTCATATCGTTTATGACCAACACCAACCTGCAGCACTATTCCGGCGACCAGCACCTCTCCAATTTCAGCCAGATCTTCTTCATCCTGCCGAACATGTTCCTGTCGGCGTCGGTCGGCTTTTGCGCGCTGGCGGCGATCATCCGCGCCTTCCGCGGCGAGGCGACGGTCGGCAACTACTTCGTCGATATGTGGCGCGTCTGCATGTACATCTACCTGCCGGTCGCGCTGATCTTCGGCGTCATCTTCATGCAGCAGGGCATGCCGATGACCTACAACAGCGCCGAGGTCGCCACGACGCTCGAGCCGGCGTCGATGGGAGCCGACGACAAGGGCCAGGCTAAGCCGCAGACCATTGTCGTCGGGCCGGTCGCCGCGGTGATCCCGATCAAGATGCTCGGCACCAACGGCGGCGGCTTCTACGGCATGAACGCGGCCCATCCGCTCGAGAACCCGACCGCGACCACCAACTTCCTCACCACCCTGGCGATGATGCTGTTCCCGTTCGCCCTGGTGCTGATGTACGGGCGCATGCTCAAGCGGGTGAGGCATTCGATCGTCATCTACGGCGTCATGCTGGCGATGATGGTCGGCCTGATCGCCTGGGTGATCGGCACCGACACGCTCGAGCCCAACCCCGGCCTCACCGCCCACGCCGGAGCGACTTACAGCGTCGCCAGCGCCTCGGCCCCGTCGGGCAAGATCGACGTCGTCAGCCCGCCGGTGGCCGCTTTGCCGGTCGACCAGCATCTTGGCAACCTCGAAGGCAAGGAGCTGCGCTTCGGCACGTCCGCCGGCGCCGCCTTCGCCGCGATCACCACCGACGTCACCTGCGGCGCGATCAACGCCGAGATGGACAGCCTCAATCCGCTGTCGAGCCTGTCGCCATTCTGGGGCATGTGGGTCAACTGCGTGTTCGGCGGCAAGGGCGTCGGCATGATCAACTTCCTGCTGTTCCTCATCGTCGGCGTGTTCCTCGCTGGGCAAATGGTCGGCCGCACGCCCGAGTATCTCGGCCGCAAGGTCGGGGCGCGGGAAATGAAGCTGGCGATGATCGCCCTACTCGTTCACCCGATCCTCATCCTCGGGCCGTCCGGGCTGTTCGCCGCGACGACCTGGGGCACGACGGCGGAGGCGAATCCTGGAGCGCACGGCTTCAGCGAGATCGTCTACCAGTACTCGTCGGCGTCGGCGAACAATGGGTCGGCGATGGACGGCCTCGGCGTCACCTACGGCCTCAACGACAATTCCAATCCGTCCGCCGAAGCCGTCCCCTGGGACATCGGCGCCGGCCTGGTGATGCTGTTCAGCCGCTATCTGCCGATCATCGCGCCGATCGCCATGGCCTTCTCTCTCGGCCGCAAGAAAGTCGCGCCAGCGACGCTCGGCACGATGCGCGACGACACATGGACGTACGGTTTCCTGTTGCTCGGCACGATCGTGATCATCGGCGCGCTGCTGTTCCTGCCGGTCGCCGCGCTCGGTCCGATCGCCGAGCACCTCGGGCCGATTCCGTTCGGCGGCTGACCGCTTTCCTTCGAGCGCGAACGGCGCGCCCGCCGCGCCGTTCGCCGAGCTTTCCGGGAGATTGATCCATGGATGCCGTGACTGCACCGACCAAGGGCCTCAATCTGGCGCGTCGTCGGGACCTGTTTTCCACGCAGATCGTCGTGACTGCGCTCAAGCAGTCCTTCTTCATGCTGCGCCCCGACGTGCAGTGGAAGAACCCAGTGATGTTCGTCGTCGAGATCGGCGCCGTCGTCACGCTTCTCTACGTGCTCGATATCGCGTTCGCCGGCGCGACCGCCGGCGCGTCGCTCGGCTATTTCATCGCTCTCGACGTCTGGCTGTTCCTCACCGTCCTGTTCGCCAATTTCGCCACCGCGATCGCCGAGGAGCGCGGCAAGGCGCAGGCCGAGACCCTGCGCAAGACCCGAGTCGCGACGCCCGCCAGCCGCCGCCGCGCCGACGGTTCGGTCGAGGTCGTCTCGTCGAACGCGCTGCGCCCCGGCGACGTGGTCATTGTCGAGGAGAGGCAGATCATCCCCGGCGACGGCGAGGTGATCGAAGGCGTGGCGATGGTCAACGAAGCGGCGATCACCGGCGAATCCGCGCCGGTCATCCGCGAGGCCGGCGGCGACCGCTCCGGCGTCACTGGCGGCACGACGGTGCTGTCCGACCGCATCGTCGTGCGCGTCTCGGCCGGCCCCGGCGAGTCCTTTCTCGACCGGATGATCGCGCTGGTCGAAGGGGCGCGCCGCCAGCGCACCCCCAACGAGATCGCACTGACCCTGGTGCTGACCGCCTTCACGCTGATCTTCATGATCGTCGTCGTGCCGCTGTGGCCGATGGCGTGGAACGCCGAGCAGTACATGACGAGCTACTTGAGCTTGTCGGACCCGCTCAGGAGTCTCGGCACCGACGTGCCGACGCTGGTCGCCTTGATCGTCTGCCTGATCCCGACGACGATCGGCGCGCTGCTGGCGGCGATCGGCATCGCCGGCATGGACCGCGCGCTGCGCGCCAACATCATCGCCAAGAGCGGCAAGGCGGTCGAGGTCGCCGGCGACATCGACACGGTGCTGCTCGACAAGACCGGCACGATTACGCTCGGCGATCGCCACGCGCGCGAGTTCCTGCCAGTCGGCGATTGCAGTCAGGGCGAGCTCGCGCGTCTCGCCGCGCTGGCGTCGGTTTCCGACCAGACGCCGGAAGGCAAGAGCATCGTCGTCGCCCAGGCGACGCTGGCCGGATCGCGCGCCACGATCGCGGCGCCGCTGGGGGCGGTGTTCGTGCCCTTCACCGCGCAGACCCGCATGAGCGGCGTCGATTTGCCGGACGGGACCAAGATCCGCAAAGGCGCCCCCGACGCGATCGCCGCCTACGTTGAGAGCGCCCGTGGCGTCGTTCCGCGCCAGCTCTCCGGCCTGATCGCCAAAGTCGCCGAGCGCGGCGCGACGCCGTTGGTCGTCGCCGAGAACGCCAAGATCGTCGGCGTCGTCGCGCTCGAGGACATCGTCAAGCCCGGCATTCGCGAACGGATGGGGCAATTGCGCCAGATGGGCCTGCGCACGGTGATGATCACCGGCGACAACCCGCTGACCGCGCAGGCGATCGCCAAGGAAGCGGGCGTCGACGACTTCATCGCCGAGGCGACGCCGGAAAAGAAACTCGTCTACCTGCGCAGCGAGCAGGCCGACGGCAAGCTGGTGGCGATGATGGGCGACGGCACCAACGACGCGCCGTCGCTCGCCCAGGCCGACGTCGGCCTGGCGATGAACTCCGGCACCCAGGCCGCCAAGGAAGCCGGCAACATGGTCGACCTCGACAGCGATCCGACCAAGCTGATCGAGGTGGTGGCGATCGGCAAGCAGTTGCTGATGACCCGCGGCGCGCTGACCACCTTCTCGATCGCCAACGACGTCGCGAAATACTTCGCCATCGTGCCGGCGCTGTTCGCCGGGACGCTGCCATGGCTGAAGGCGATCGACGTCATGAACCTGCATTCGCCGACCTCGGCGATCCTGTCGGCGGTCATCTTCAACGCGCTGATCATTCCGCTGCTGATCCCGATCGCGCTGAAAGGCGTGCGATACCGCCCGCTCGGCGCCGACGCGCTGCTGCGCCGCAACTTGCTGATCTGGGGCCTCGGCGGCGTGATCGTTCCCTTCATCGGCATCAAGGCGATCGACGTCGTCATGGTCGCCCTGCATTTCGTCGCTTGAGTCGGAGACCAACCATGCTGCGCTATTTGACCAAAAGCGCCCTGCTCATCGGCCTCACGGTCGTCGTCGTCTGCGGAATCTATCCCGGCGTCCTGTGGGCGATCGGCCAGGCCTTCTTCCCGTTCCAGGCCAACGGCAGCATCGTGCGCGACGCCGACGGCAAGGTCATCGGCTCGCTGCTCGTCGCTCAGCCGTTCACCAAGGACGAGTACTTCCAGCCGCGGCCGTCGGCCGCCTCCTTCGACGCGACCGCCTCGACCTCGTCGGGCTACGCGCCGTCGAACTACGCCTTGCGCGACCGAGTCGCGCGCGTGATCGGGCCGGTCGCGACCTACGCCGACGGCGCCAAGAAAGGTCAGCCGGTCGCGCCCGACATCGAAGCCTGGTTCCAGGCCGACAAGTTCGGCGGTCAGCCGCACATCGTCGGCCAGTGGGCCGACGCTCACAACAGCCTCGCCCAGGGCTGGGTGACCGGCGATCCGACCCATTCGGCCTATGTCGACGCCTGGGAGAAGTCGCACGACGCCGAAGTCAAGGACTGGATCAAGGCCAATCCCGCCACGCCGCAGCCGAAGGAGTCCGACCTCGCCGTCGTCTTCTTCAAGTCCTTTTCCACCGACCATCCCGGCATGTTCCCGTCGTCGGTCACCAAGACCGGCGCGGACGGCAAGCCGGTCGCCGACATCGAGCCGGTCAATTCCGGCTCCGACGTCCAGTCGATCTTCTTCGACATGTGGCGATCGGATCACCCAGACGTCGCGCTTAACGACGTGCCGGGCGATCTCGTCACGGCCTCGGCCTCGGGGCTCGACCCGCACATCACGCTCGACAACGCCGAATTCCAGCTCGATCGCGTCGCGACGAAGTGGGCCGACGACAAGAAGCGCGACGTCGGCGACGTGCGCAAGGAGATCGAGGCGATCTTGCAGGAGAAGGCGAGCGCGCCGTGGGGCGGCCTGATCGGCGAGAAGATCGTCAACGTGCTCGAGGTCAACCTCGAGCTGCACAAGCGTTTCGGCGACCCGGCCTAGCCGACAGCTTTTCGTCGCGCGGACTCGCTGCGACGAAACCCAGGAGACGCGCGCGGACTCGCCCCCGCGCGCGTCTCCAACGCCGGCGATCGACCCGGCGATCGGCGTCCGGAGCGCGATCGGCCAGAGGCGGACGAACATGGACGCGAAGGTTTCGCGATCCCGCACGCGGGTGCTGGTCCTCACGGACGAGGTCCAACTGTTCCGGCTCGCGCGCGCGGTGCTTGCGCCGAGGGGCTGCGTGGTCGAGGCCGCGTCGCCAGCCGCTCGCGGCGGCGGGGTTGGCGCCTACGACGTCGTCGTCCTCGATCTGGCGCGCCTCGATCCCGCTCTCGTCGAGCGGCGCAGGCGCGAATTTCCCAACGCCGAGATCCTCGCGCTGAGCGGAGCGTGCCGCGAGGCCGACGCCGTCGCGGTGATCGAGGCGGGCGCCGACTGGCTCGTGCGACCCTTCCGTCCCGACGACTTAGCGGCGAGGGTGCGCGCCGCCCAACTGAGGCGGCTGACGGCGCTCGGCGCGCCGCGCCGCTACGCCCACGGCCAGATTGCGATCGACTTTCTCGAACAGCGTGTGCTGCGCGACGGGCGTCTGGTTGCGGTGACGCCGAGCGAACTGCGTCTGCTGACGATCCTGGCCTGCGCCAGCGGACGGGTGGCGACGATGGTCGAGATCGTCGTCGGCCTTGGGCGCGAAGAGTCTCTTCGCGCTCGCCAATCCGTTCACGGCCTCGTCTACGGCCTGCGGCGCAAGATCGAACGCGATCCCGTTCGCCCGGAGATCCTGCTGAATGAGGCGAGAGTCGGTTATCGCCTGGCGTCAATGGCTGACGCGCAGGCGCAGCGCAGTTTCCGCGCGGCGCGCTGACGCTCAGCCGACGAACTCGACGATCGAGAGCCCGGCGTTGTAGTCGGTCGCGTAGATCAGCCCCGCCGCGTCGACAAATACGTCGGCGCTCTGGATCACCTTGGGGCGGTCGGGACGGCGATCGATCATGCGGGTCGGCGCAGCCGGAACGAAGGCGCCGATCTCACGCGGCAGGTAGGCGTCGCTGATGTCGAAGGCGCGCACGCCCGCGTTCTGCCAGGTAGCGAAAATCACGCTCGACGAAATGAACGAGCCGATGCGGTTTTCGTGGAGATTGTGCGGTCCGAAATGAGCGCCCTCGGCGACATAGTCCGCCTCGCTCGGGGTCGGGAAGGCGACGATCGACACCGGATTGGCGGGCTCGCGGATGTCGAACACCCATACGTGCTTGCGTCCGTCCCCCTCGGCGTCGGCGACCGCTTCATCGGCGACGATCAGCAGGTTGCGGTCGGGCGGCGGCAAGGGAGAATGCGCGCCGCCGCCAAACGGCGGCGACCAGTTGCGATGGAGGAATGGCTCGCCACGGACGCCTGCGACGGCTTCAATGTGATGTTCCCGTTTCTGCCGGAAGGGCTCGACGATTTCATGACAAGGTCGTGCCGGAATTGCAGCGACGCGGCATATTCCGCCGCGAATACGAGGGACGCACGCTGCGCGAAAATCTCGGCCTGCCGCGTCCGCGCAACCGCTTCTTCTAACTGTTTGCTCGCTCGGTTCGCCGGTGCGATCCGGTGGCCCCGAGCGAATACGGCTTCGCGCGATCGGAGTCGTTGGGCGCCTCCAGCCCGTCCCGGCGCCGCCGTCGACCGCGACGATCGCGCCGGCAAAGCCAGGCGACGCCCCGCCGGGCGATTTCGCAGGCGTTCGACGACGGCTGTCGAGCCACGTTCAAGAGGACGCCGTGCGCCGACAAGCGCAAACGGCGGCGCCCGCAAAGCGGCGCTGGATCAAATGCGGCGGCCTCGCCACTCGGCTGCGAGCGGGCGGAACCGGCTTACGCTTCCAACAGCACCCCCGGCGCGCTCCACATCGCCGTGGTGACGCGCTTGTCCACCAGCGTCTTCTGCGCGGCGTAGGCGATCTGCCACCGCGCCTTGGCGTCGTCGTAGACCGTGCGATTGGCGAGGTTGGGTTCGACACTGCGCTCCCAGCGGACCATGGCGCCGGCGGCTTCGGCGAGATCGCGGTAAAGCCCGATCCCGACGCCAGCCGCCGCCGCTCCGCCGAGCGACGTCGCCTCGCGCACGACCGGGATGCGGATCTCGCGTCCGGCGACGTCCGCGACGATCTGCGGCCACAACTTTCCTTTTGAGGCGCCGCCGGCGAAAACCAAAGGCGAAGTCGGGTTGGCGTCGGCGAATTCGCGCACGCGCTCGAGATTGACGGCGGCGACGATCGCGGCGTTCTCTTCCAACGCCCGGAACAGCACGCCCTTGTTGCAGCGCGCGGGGTCGAGGCTCAGATTGAGAAACGACGGCGCCGCATGATACCAGCGGCTGAAATCCATCGCGTCGGAAAAGATCGGAATGACGCCATTGGCGCCCGCGGGCGCCTGAGCCGCCAGGAGTTCCATTAGGTCGTAGGGATCGGCGCCTTTGGCGCGCGCCTCTCGCACCTCTTCGCCGCAAAGCGCATCGCGGAACCAGCGCGCCGACAGGCCGATGAAAAAACTGATGCATTCGGCTTGGTTGAGGCCCGGTATGGCCGCCGGATTGATCCGCACGCGCATAGCTGGATCGACTCGGTCGGCTGGGATGTTGATCACCTGTTGCCAGAACGTGCCGCCCAGGATGGCGGCGTCGCCGACATGAACAATTCCAAGCCCGATCGAGCCGAGCTGAACGTCGCCGCCGCCCGCGACCACCGGGGTGCCGGGAGCAAGGCCCATTTCGGCCGCCGCCGCGGCCGTCACCTTGCCGATAATCTGCCCGGTTTCGACGACGCGGGGAAACAGATCCCGATCGAGCCCGGCCTTGTCGATCAGCGCGTCCGACCAGTCTCGCGTCGTCAAGCTGAGCAGGCCGCTGGTGCCGCCATTGGTGGGTTCGACGACGATCTCGCCGCTGAGCCGCGCCGTCACCCAGTCGTTGAGCATCGAAATGCGGCTCGCACGCTCGAACACGTCGGGGCGATGTTTCTTGACCCACAGCAGTCGCGGCAGCGCGCCGAGCGCGAAGGTCTGGCCGCTGACTTCATAGAATTCATTTTCGAACCCTGACCGCCGCGCCTTCAGTTCGCGGACTTCCGCTTCGGCGCGGCTGTCGACATTGGCGCAGGCCCAGACCTCCCTGCCGGAGCGGTCGTAGAGAACGATGCCTTCGCGCATGCTCGTCGAACTGACGGCCCGCACCGAATCGCGGCCGACGCCGGCCGCCGCAAGCGCCTTGCGGGCGCAGCGGGCGAGCAGCGCCCAGTTGCGATCGCAATCGAACGACATCGATCCGGGCGCATCGGGTTCCGACAAATGTGTCCATTCTTCTTGTCCCACGCCAAGTTGACGGCCGTCGCTGGCGAAAACCACGGCTCTGCCGCTGCCGGTCCCGGCGTCGAGAACGATCAGGCATTCGCTCATTTGGCCCTCCTCAGGAGTTCGGCCGCCGTGGTTTCATCGGTAATCAGGATGTTGACGATCCGTCCGCGCAGCACGCCCAAAATCGGATCGACCTTGTCGGGCCCAGCCGCAGCGGCGACGATCGTCGGAATGCGAGACAACTGATCGGGGGGAACCGCCACCACCAGTTGATGCAAATCGAGCGGCAGGATTTGGCCGTCACGATCATAAAAGTAGCCAAGGATGTCGCCGACCGCTCCTTGCCGTGCAAACAGTTCGATCTCGGAGGCGGTGCAATAGCCGTAACGCACGAGCGACGCGTTGCGCGACATCGCGCCGATGCCGACGAGGGCGATCTGCGCGGTCAGCGCCATCGCCATGACGTCCCGGACATAGGGTTCTGCGCGCAGCATCTCGGCGAGACTGTGCGACGTGACGCGCAGCGGCGTGGGGATGATGTGAAAATTGCTGTGCGGACCGTAGATGCCCGCGCTGTCGACATAGGCCGAAACGCCGCCGGTCATGCTGACCAGGGAGATTTCATTGCGCACCAGGGCAGGGGACATGTAGCGCAGCGCCGTCGTCGCCGCCTCGCCCCAGCCGATCGCCAGGAGATCGCGCACAGCCAACTTGCTGATGAGGAAATTCGCGGCGGCGCGCCCGATGCGAATTCCGGGAGGCGCTTCGTCGAGCGCGGGGATCACGCGCGCTTCAGTTAATCCGAAAGCGGACGCCAGTTCCTGCTGCAACACGAAGCAACCTTCGTGCGGGGAGTTGATGTGGACATGAATCAATCCGCTCTGACGGCCCTTTTCGAGAAGCCGGGAGACCTTTATGCGGGACACCCCGAGCCGTAGCGCGACGTCTCCCTGGGTCAGGCCGTCGTTGTAATAGTACCAGGCGGCCCGCGAGACGAGTTCTTCGTCGTCCGCGCCTCGATCGATCAGATCGTCCGGCGACTCTGGCTCGTCAGGCCCCGCCATGCCATTCCCCATCTACATTCCGTTTATTGATGATCAAATGATCGCAAAGCGGACACTGGTCGTCAAGGGTTCATGATCTCTTTTACGGTTTTTTCCGAAATACCGCCATTTATGCCCCTGAATGAGGCGCCGTGGCTTGACTAAGGCGATCATTTGATATTTACGTGAGCTATTGATCGTCGGACACGCACGTCCGACAGCTAAGGCGCAGGGTGAGATGTTTGTCCAATTCGTGCACATGAAGGTGAAGCCCGGCCGGGTGGAGGACTTCCTCGAGGCGTTCCGCATCAACTACGAAGGCACCATCCGGGAGCCGGGCAACGTCCGCTTCGACGTGCTGCAGAGTCCCGACGATCCCCACGCCTTCCTGATCTATGAGGTGTTCGCCTCCGAGGACGCGGTCGCCGAGCATCGCAAGACGCCTCACTACAAAGAGAGCGTGCTGAGACTCGACGACCTGCTCGCGGCGCCGCGCAACAAGGACTATTTCCGAATGATCATGCCGGCCGCGAAGGATGGGCTGGCGTGAGAGACGCCGCGCTCCAGAATCTTCGGAGGCGATGCTGCGGCGTCAGCGCCGGCATCTTCGCCGCCGACGTCGGCAAGCTCCAGGAAGCCGGCTTGGCGGTCGCCTCGTGGGGCGGGACGCTTTTGCATTTCGACGTCATGGACGGAGTCTTCGTGCCGGCGATCACCGGCGGCCCGCTGTTCGTCAAGGCGCTGGCGACGGGAATGGCGCGCGACGTCCATCTGATGGTGGACCGGCCCAGCCGCCATGTCTCGGCCTTTGCCGACGCCGGCGCCGACATCATCACCATTCACGCCGAGGCCGACGACGCGGTCGACGCCCTGAAGTCAGTGCGCTCGGCTTCGGAACGGTTGCAGCGTCCGATGTTGGCGGGATTGGCGCTCATGCCAGATACGTCGGTCGAGAGCGCGGCCTCGCTATTGGCGCTCAAGCCGGATCTGATCCTAGTTCTCGCTCTCGACCCTCGCCGCGGGACAGCCCCCGACATCGCGCCCGCGTGCGAGAAGCTCGAAATGCTCGCCGAGCGCACAGCGGAGTGGGCGCCGTGGCTCGCGTTCGATGGCGGCGTGACCGCCGCGACGATCGGCGCTGTGAGCCGCTGCCGCCCGGACATCGTCGTCAGCGGCAGCGCAATCTTCGCCGCGCTGGACCCGGCGCAGGCTTTTCGGCGTCTGACAGCGGCGTGGGAGGGCGCTGGCGCCGCGGGGAGGAGAGCCGATGCCTAAGGTCGACAGGCCGGCCGGTCCGATCGAGAACGCGACGGTCGCTCCGCCGCTCGTTTCGTTGAAGGGCGTTTGGAAGGTTTTCGAAAGCGTGCCGGTGCTCAGAGGCATCAGCTTCGACCTGAAGGCGGGCGAAATCCACGCGCTGCTCGGCGGCAACGGTTCGGGCAAGTCGACAACCGTGAAGATCCTTTGCGGCGCCCACAAACCGACGGCGGGAACCATCGAACTGAACGGTCAACCGCAGAGTTTCGACCGGCCCTCCGACGCGCATGCGAAGGGCATCTACATGGTTCCGCAAGAGCCGCATATTTTCTCGAACCAGACGGTTCGCGAGAATCTTCTCATCGGCCTTGCCGGAGACGCCCGCGCCTACGCCGAGCGCTGCGAACGCCTAGCCCGCGAACTCGGCTTGACCTGCGATTTTTCGACCTGCGCAGGAGAACTGAGCATCGCCAACCAGCAGCTGATCGAGATCATCCGCGGTCTGCTTCGCAACGCCCGCGTCCTGATCTTCGACGAGCCGACATCCGCCCTCACCATTCGCGAGGTTAAGAGTCTGTTTGGCCAGATGAAGAAGCTGAGCGCCGACGGCATCGGCATCTTCTTCATTTCGCATCGTTTGAATGAAGTTCTGGAGATTTCCGACCGCGTGAGCGTGCTCCGCGACGGAGTCTTCGTGCTGTCCGCAGCGACGGCCACGTTGACCACGAACGACCTCGTGGCGGCGATGCGGCCGGCCGGCAGCGCGCCCACGAAAGCGTCGGAACACGTCAGATCGTCGGCGTCGCGATCGTCGAAGCCAGTTCTCGAAGTGAAGAATCTCTCCGGCAAGATGTTCCACGACGTCAGTTTCAACCTGTTCCCCGGCGAAGTGGTCGGTCTGGCTGGGCTTGTCGGCGCCGGACGGACCGAGCTCGCCGAAGCGATTCTCGGCATCGACCAACACGTCAGCGGCGACGTTGCGATCAGCGGACAAGCCGCGCCGACCCGCAGCCCGCGCGTCTGCCAGAGGTTGGGGCTCGCTTACGTCCCGGAGGATCGCCACGCTCACGGCATATTCCTCGAGCTGCCCGGCGCTCAGACGATCAGCGCCTCCATCCTGGCGCGACTCGGACGACCGTTCTTGTCGGCGAAGCGTGAAGGCGAAATCGTCGCGCAGTTCGTGCAGCGACTTGGAATCAAGCTGTCGAGCCGATCGCAACTGGCCCGCACGCTGTCGGGCGGAAATCAGCAGAAAGCGGTGCTCGCCAAAGCTCTCGCGGCGTTGCCGCGGATCATCATTCTCGACGAACCGACCCGTGGCATCGACGCGCAAGCGCGTCAGGACGTCTATCGACTGATCCACGACCTGACCGACCAGGGCGTCGGCGTTCTGGTGATTTCCTCCGAACTCGCCGAGATCGTCGACCTCAGCGACCGAATCCTGGTGATGTACCGCGGCCGCGTCGCGGAAATCCCGCGTTCGCAAGCCGGAATCGATCAAGTCTCGGCCGCCGTGTTCGGGATGGCGGGAGAGGCGGCCGCATGAACCGGATCGTGAAGAATCGCGAATTGCTCGTGCTCGTGATCCTGGGCGTTCTGATCGTCGTCATCGGGGCGATCAGCCCCAATTTCCTGCGTCCGACCACGCTGATCAACATCGTCAACTCCAGCCTGTTTCTGCTGCTGATCGCAATCGGCGAAATGTTCGTCATTCTGACCCGCGGCATCGACGTGTCGACCGGCGCCATGGCGGGCCTGGCCGCCGTCATCCTCGGCGTCAGTTTGAACGCCGGCGTTCCGCTGTCGATCGCGATCGTGCTGACGCTGTTGACCGGATTGGCGGCTGGCGCAGTCAACGCGGTCGGCGTGACGGCGTTCCGGGTTCCTCCGATCATTATGACGCTTGGAAGCTTGGGCGTCTATCGCGGCTTGATGCTGCTGATCACCGGCGGCAGCTGGATCGAGACCATCCCGCACAGCATCAAGTCGGTCGCCGCGTTCAGGGTGGCCGGCGTTCCCGCGCTCATCTGGATTTCGCTGGCGATCGCCGTCGCCGTCGCGTTCGCGCTGAAGAACCTGAAACAGGCGCGCTACCTCTACGCGGTCGGCGACAACGAGGAGGGCGCGTTCCTGCTCGGCATCCCGGTCAAGGCGACGATCTTCTCCGCCTACTGCCTGTCGGGACTGTTCGCTGGCGCGGCGGCGGTGGTGTTCGTCGCGCAGATCGGCTTCGTGCCGATGCAGACCGGCTCTGGCCAAGAGCTCAAGGCGATCGCCGCCGTGGTGCTCGGCGGCGTGAGCCTTTCGGGCGGCGTCGGCAACTCGATGTCGGCCGTCGTCGGCGCCCTGTTCCTCACCGCCGTCGACAGCATGATGATCTTTCTGAAGGTTCCCGGCTTTTGGAACAATGCGGTGGGCGGCGCCATCCTCCTGGCGGTCGTCTTCATCGACTACCGCATCCGATGCGCCGTTAGGGACCAGCAGCAGCGCGCCCGCGCCAGAGAGATGGATCTGTCGACGCTCGAGAAGAACAATCCGGCCGCCGGTTCGGCTTCCGTGATGGGGAAGGCGACATGATCCAGTGGAGATGGTTGCGGTCCTGGGAAGCCGTACTGGTCGCCGCTCTGGTGATCGAACTCCTGGTGCTCGGGGCGATCAATCCGGCGTTTCTCAGCGTCGAGAACCTGCTGTTTTCGACCAGCGACTTCGCCCACGTGATCCTCGGGGCGCTCGGCCTGACCTTAGTGGTCATCACTGCCGGCATCGATATCTCCGGCGTCTCGATCATGGGGCTGGCGTCGATCGTGCTCGGGCTTTCCTGGGTCGCCGGCGCCGACATCTGGGTCGCGGTGGCGATCGCTTTGGCGGTTGGCAGTCTTGGCGGCGCGTTCAACGGAATGCTGGTCGCCAATACCGACGTCAATCCGCTCGTGCTGACGCTCGGCTCGATGTTCATGTTCGCCGGCGTCGCCACCGGGTTGCCGGGCGTTCTCGACCTGCTCGGGTTCAAAGCCTACGGAGCGGGCGGTTTCGCCGCCTATCAGTACGAAGGAATCACCGGCCTGCCCAAGGAATTCACGGCGCTCGCGCATGGCGGCGTCGGCTGGGTGCCAAATCCGTTGATCGCGGTTCTGCTTTTCGCCTTGGTTCTGTCGCTGATTCTTCATCGCACGCGCTTCGGCCGCTATCTCTATCTCATCGGCGTCAATCCGAACGTAGCGCGCTACAGCGGCGTCCCGGTGAAGTCGGTGATCGTCGCGGTCTACACGCTGAGCGCCTTCGGCGCCGCGATGGCCGGCGTCATCCTGACTTCGTATTTCACCTCGGCCCGCTCCGATCTCGGCAGCGAGGCGCTGCTCAACATCATCACCGCCGTCGTGCTCGGCGGCACCGACATTCTCGGCGGCAGCGGCACGGTGCTGGGCACGCTTCTCGCCGGCCTGGTGCTCGGATTCCTGCGCCAGGGCCTGCTGGCGCTCGGGGTCAGCAACGACGTCATCCCGATCATCGTCGGCGGGCTTCTGGTCGGCACCGTCGCGATGAAACTCGGCCTGATCGCCTTCAACCAGAGGCGCGGCAATCGGCGCGCCTACCAACTCGAAATATCAGAGACAAGAGAGGGAGGCGGATCACCTGCGTAGAAATGAACACGGCATACAAGGTGGAACCGGCATCGGTTCTTTCAGGGAGGTAAGTTATGTTCTCGACATCTAGTCTCGTAAAGCTGGTCGGCGCTTCAGCGATCGTGGCGTCGCTGGGTCTGTTCGGCAGCGCGGCGTTCGCCGACGGCGCCAAGATCGCGTTCATTCCCAAGCTGACCGGCGTCGGCTTCTTCGAGTCGGGCGGCAAAGGCGCCGTCGCGATGGGCAAGGAAATCGGCGCGGCGGTGAAATACGATGGTCCCAACCAGGCGAGCGTCAGCGGCCAGGTCGAGTTCATCAACAATTTCGTCAACCAGGGCTACGCGGCGATCGCCATCTCGGCGCTCTCGCCCGACGGCCTGTGCGAAGCGCTCAAACGCGCCGAATCCAAGGGGATCAAGGTCCTGACGTGGGACTCGGACGTGAACCCCGAGTGCCGCTCATACTACATCAGCCAGGGAACCGCCGATCAGCTCGGCCACCTGCTGGTCAAGATGGTCGCCGATCAGATGCCCGACGCCAAGACCGCGAAGAAGAAGATCGCGTTCCACTATTCGAGCCCGACGGTGACCGACCAGAATCAATGGACGGAAGTCGCCAAGAAAGTGATCGCCGAGGAATATCC
>Ga0181516_10001253_pt1 | contig 19828 bp, 20 predicted proteins | sample PEATcosm2014_Bin_25_FD_121104 | JGI IMG/M metagenome (GOLD analysis project Ga0181516, IMG submission 121104) | Peatland microbial communities from MTU Mesocosm Facility, Houghton, MI, USA - PEATcosm2014_Bin01_10_metaG | ecosystem: Environmental > Terrestrial > Soil > Wetlands > Peat | place... | reverse complement strand
TATCCGTGGTGGCAGGGCAGCCTCAACGATCTGCGCGCGAATCTTGAAGCGACGATTCGTGCTTATGGCAAAGATGTGTATCTCGCCGAGACCGCCTACAACTGGGAGCCGGGAGAATATCTCACGCATCAGGGACCGTTCCCTGAAACCCCGGAGGGCCAACGCGATTTCCTGGATGAGGTGAACCGTATTGTGATGGAGGCGCCTGGGGGTCACGGCAAAGGTGTGTTCTGGTGGGAGCCGGCGGTGCAAGGGGACCTGGTGCGGCGCGGATTCTTTGACAAAGACGGCAACGCGCTGCCGGTAATCGATGTCTACGATCGGTTTGCGCGGCATTGAAAGTAGCTGGGGGATCACGTCGCTAAAATAGTCAAGGAAGGCGTTGAAAACGGGAATCTGAGCATGGCTCCGAAGAAAAAATCCGTGAATGTGTTGCGCTGCCCCACGTGCGGCGATCTGGTGCGAGCAAAGGATGAGGACTTCCCTTTTTGCAGTGACCGTTGCCGCAAGATCGACCTCGGCAAGTGGGCGATGGGCGTTTACAAAATCAGCTCGCCGGTCCTCGATCCCGAGGTGCTGGACGATCTGGGTGGATTGGCAGGCGGGCAGGGCAAAGGTTCAGACGATGAATAGCCCTGGTGTCGAAGGCGCACCCGCCAGGACCACGAAAAGGACATTGTGGGCGTGGACCGTTGCCACGTTTTTTGGTGCCGGGCTCGGCAAGCCCGGGCCGGGAACGTGGGGTTCGGTGGCCGCCGTGCTGCTTTGGGCGGCCTATGCGTGGGCCTTTCACCCAACGGCGCAGGCGCTGCAGATTGCGCTCGGTATCGGCATCGTTCTCTCTATTGCCCTCGGAGTCCCGGCCGCAACCATCGCGGCGCGCGAGAGCGGGCGGCACGATCCGGGCTTTGTTGTGGTCGATGAAGTGACCGGTCAGTGGATCGCGCTCCTGGGCAGTGCGGTAGATTGGCGGCATGGGCTGCTCGCACTTTTGCTCTTTCGCTTATTCGATATCACCAAGCCGTTTCCCGCGCGCCAGCTTGAATCGTTGCCCGACGGATGGGGCATCGTGTTCGACGACGTGGCGGCCGGGTTGTATGCTTTGGGGGTAGGTTGGTTGCTGCAACATCTGCTGATGCTGCTGCATCACTGAGACGGTATGCCCCGGACACGAACCCAATCCGCGACGGAAGATGCGTTTTCTGACCCGCGCATCGACGAAATTGTGCCGGCGGCGGCTTTGCCTCTGGGTGAAGTCGAGCTGACCGGTGTTCATCTCGGCCCCCATAGCTCCGGGCCTCCGGTGGTTTTGGTGGGCACGCACCCGGCGCATGTGCTGATGAGCCGCGCGAGCCGGCTTGCATTTCGCGTTCCAGCGGATGCGGCGACCGGATTCATTGAGGTGCGCTCGCCCGTGGGCGTGAGCAACGCCGCTCCACTGCAAGTGGCAAGGGAGCTCACCAGTGGTCTTCATCCGGTGACCAGCCCGGCCGTGAGCCGATCGGGAATGATCTACGCGACCATCTCTGGCGCGCGCGGGAAGCAGACGCCGGTCTCTGTTGTTCGCGTGAGCGCGGATGGCCGCGCGACGCCATTCGTGACTGGAATCATGAACGCAACAGGTTTGGCGTTCAGCCCCGACGGCGACCTGTTCGTGACATCGAGAGCCGAAGGCAATGTTTACCGTGTCGACGGGGCGGGCGAGTCGACCCTCTACTCCGAAGGTATGGGAGTCGCGACGGGCGCAGTGTTCGACGCGGAAGGTAATCTCTTTGTCGGCGATCGCAGCGGAACAATTTTCAAAATCGATCCGCAGCGCAGAATTTTCGTTTACGCCACGCTGGAGCCAAGCGTCTCGGCCTATCATCTAGCGGTCGATCGTGAGGAAACGCTGTATGTCACGGGCCCGACGCTTTGCTCCAATGACGTGATATGGGCGATCGACACTCACGGTCAGGCCCGCGCCTGGTACCGCGGACTGGGCCGGCCCCAGGGGCTCGCATTGGCAAAAAACGGCGACGTTTATGTGACTGCCTGCCTCCACGGGCGGCATGGGCTGGTGCGCATCACCAGCGCCGGCGAGGCCAGCTTGGTGTTGAGCGGAAATCAGCTTGTCGGAGTCGCTTTCTCGCCTCTAGGAACCACAATTCTCGCGACGAACGAAGCCGTTTATGATGTGGAGTTGGGCATTGAAGGAATGATTCTCTCTTAGGATCCCGTCTCATTCCCCGCGTGCGCCAGGAGCGACAAGCACAAGAATGAAATCGGAAATCATCGCTGTCGGCTCCGAGATGCTCACCCCTTTTCGGCAGGACACGAATTCCCTCTACATCACCGAAAAGCTCAACGAGATCGGCGTCACCGTCGCGTTCAAGACCATTGTGGGCGATCGCCGCAAAGATCTTGTCAGCGCCATTCGCACAGCTCTCGGTCGTGCCGACATTCTTATCCTTGTCGGCGGCCTGGGACCCACCGAAGACGACCTGACCCGCGAAGCGGTCGCGGAATCGCTCTCCCTGACGCTGCGGCGCGAGCCCGCTCAAGTGACCGCCCTCTATGCGCGCGCGGCAACGTGGCGCATCACCATGCCGGAAAACAATTTGAAGCAGGCAGACGTGATCCAGGGCGCAACCGTGTTGCAAAACCCCAACGGCAGCGCGCCGGGCCAGTGGCTCGATGCGACCTTTGATGGCTATCGCAAGATCATCATGCTGCTGCCCGGGCCCCCACACGAGTGCCACCCGCTGTTTGATTCCGAGTGCGTGCCGCGGTTGCGCGATGAGCTTCCGGTGCGCCACATCGCCGTGCGCACACTCAAAGCGGCCATGATTCCCGAGTCGCAGGCAGACAAATTGCTGGCGCCGATTTACACCGAATACAAGGACGTGGAAACCACGATCCTTGCGCATAACGGTGACATTCAACTCACGCTGATCTGCGGGAAGCCCACGCAGGCCGCGGCCGATCTGCGCGTCGACGAGCTCGCCGGCAAGCTCGAAGAGGCGCTCGACGACTGGCTCTACTCATCGGAAGGCGAATCGCTCGAGCAGATTGTTCTCTACTATCTCGGGCTGCGGCAGGCCACGCTGGCCACAGCCGAAAGCTGCACAGGGGGCCTCGTTGCAGAGCGCATCACGTCGGTGCCGGGTAGCTCGCGATCGTTTCTCGGAGGCGCGGTGGTGTATTCTGATCCGCTGAAGACGACCTTTGCGAATGTGCCGCCGGAATTGATCGCGCAGCACGGAGCGGTTTCGGCGGAGGTGGCGGCGGCGATGGCGGAGGGGATTCGCAAACGCACCGGCGCCACGCTGGGCGTGGGCGTAACGGGAATCGCCGGTCCCACAGGCGGCACAGAGCAGAAGCCGGTGGGGCTGGTCTACTTCGCCGTTTCTGATGCGCACAAGACCGATGGTTTCAACCGGACCTTTCGCGGCGATCGCGATCGCGTGCGTCAGTGGGCCGCGCAGCAGGCGCTCGATCTGGTGCGCAGGAAGCTCATGTAGTCTGCACAAAATCGGAAATAGTGCGAGCATACCGTCGCAATCACGGTCACCAGCGCGCACCAAGCAATCTTCCGCAGCTGCATCGTAGTCATGGGTTCGCATTTCCCTTCGCAATCAGGAAAGTGCGGTCAAATGACTCAAGGTGGAAGGAGCACCTGAGCTGTGTTGCCCGGGCGGCCGCGTGAATGGATTTCAGCACATTCCCATCGCAGGAAATTCATCTCCAATTCGCGGGGCTGTAACCCCGGCTACGCCTCGGGCCGACCATAATCCTCGCGTGCCGAAAAGCACACCGAAATGGAGAGGACTTCCTCATGTCACACGAAGCAGCCCGTCATCACACCCAGGCAGCGGAGCATCACGAGCACGCTGCACGCCATCACCACGAAGCCGCCAAGCATCACCTGGATGGGGATCACGAAGCGGCCGCACACCATGCGCATCTGGCCCACGGTCACCAGATCCATGCGACTGAACATGCCGAACATGCGGCCAAGCATCACATTGAAGCGCACGGGCATCAGCACGCGAGCGCTTAAGACAAACGCCGGCGTTCGATGGGTTGATGCCTTTCGGAGCCATGGGCCGGATTGACACTCGCCGCAGACCTGGATGAGCACGAGTTCCAGGCTGCGGCGTTGGGTGCTTTTTGCTCTGGAATTGACGCGCTCTCGCTTACTCTGAAAAACTTTGGCCATGCGATACAGCGGCAGGGTTGAGTATGCGGATGCGCGCAAGATGCGAGTCCGGAATAAGGGCTACTATCGGGTGCTGCATTGGCCCATCTGGATCTGGGTTTTCTTTTTGACGCCGGGTCCGCTCACGTTTTCGCTGTTCGCGCACGGATTCAGCCTTGCCAATTCAGTGTGGATGGCGATCGTGCTGCTGGGCACGGGAATTGCCGGGCTCAACGGCCAGCTGCCGGGAGTTGAGCCTGCGCCCTACATTCTGCGATTCGATGAGGACAGGCCCAATCCGCTCTATAGAAAGGTCTGTTACACATTTGCATGGAACGCCGTGCTCAATTTTGCATTGCTCAACTTGGCGGGCCTGGTAATTGCCGTCGTCACCGGCACATGGGTGATGAAGCAGCTTTACCAGTACGCATATTTTCCGTTGTGCGCCTTGATTCTGCTGTTGGGAGCACTGGGCAAGCTTCCGCGCGTCGGCCGATCAACCAAAGGCGAAGGCACGGAGCGCCGCTATTTCTACGGGGCCGTGTGGTCGGTGACAATCGCACAGACTCTGTTGCTGGTGCTGTGGAAGGCCCTGCCGTTGACGCGCACCGGCAGCGCAATCAAACTGGCCGTCTACGCGGGCGCGCTCGTTGTTTTAGGCACGGCTGCCTACAACGGCGCATTGCCGCGCACCAGGCCCATCTTGCCCGGCGAACTCATGGTGGACTGAAGTCAGCGCCCACAACTTCGCCTGAGCACAATCAGGCAGGAGCGGTGAAAATGTGCAGCCCCATTCAGGGCCGCACGGGTTAAGCTTGCCTACCTATTTCGCGGTGACCGATGTATATCCCGATGTAGCGGCCTTCTTGAGCGCCGAGATGCCCTGCGCAACGGTGAATAGCGGCGTGATAGTGACGCTCTTCAACGCTCCGCCCGATGCGATCGCGATCCTGAACGCAGCGGCAGCCACGTTGTTAGGCAAATCGATGATGCTGACGACATCCTGCTCGCCAAAGGAGAGCCAAAAGCCAACCAACTCGCCGCCGAGATTCTCGATGGATTTGCGGATCATCTCGGTGCGATCCTGGGGCTTCTTGACTAACGCTGCGAGGGCTTCGATAGTGTACGAAGCTTGAATGAGATAGCTGGGCATGGTTCTTACCTTTCAGGGAAGTTGGATTCTTGATCCTGGGGAGGCACCAACTATATACCCGCAGGCCGCCAATCAACGCCGCAAATCTTCAATGTGAATTTCTGTTCTCGGCGCTGGCCATGGCCTTTGCCTCATCGTGTACCCAGCGCCGCAGCTCGATGGGCTCGATGACCTGCGCACTCGCACCCAGCCCCAGAATGACGAATCTTGCCTGTGACTCAGCGTCAAACCCCGCCTGCACGACGATTCGATCCGGCGATTCTGCCTTGTGCCTGCCCGCACTGACCGGCGTTGCAGCGCACCAGTGCTGGAGTCGCGATGCCGCGTCCGTCGTGAGCGAAAGCATGACCGGATAGCCGCGCCGTCGCTTTTCGAATTCAGCAGTCGATTGCTTCCAGTAGACGGCGAGATTAAAACGCGGAGGCCGCTTGAACCCCACTGCCAGCGGCGCAACAGCCTGCATGCGCGAAACCCTGTAGGTGCGCATTCCGTTTGCCGAGCGCGCCACCAGATACCAGCTCAACCCCTTGGCCACAAGGCCGAGAGGGTCGACCGTGCGCGGTGCCCTCTGCCCATCGGCCCTCGTGTAATCGAACGCCAGCCTGCGCTCCTGTGCGACGGATTCCTGCACAAGGGCAAGCATCGATAAATCTTCGCCCGTTTCTCGCCAGCCCGTTGCATCGATGTGCAGACGCTCGCGCATGGCAGACGCCTGTGCGCGCATCGGCGTGGGCAGCGCGGCCATCAGCTTATTGAGTGCGCTCTCGGCAGCGGCCGCCAGCCGGGGATGCCCGATGGCGCGCGGTTGCGCCATCAGCAACGCGCGCAACTCCGCCTCGTCGAGACCTGGAACCTGGGTCCGCCAGCCCTTCTCCAACTGCCAGCCGCCTTGCGATCCGCGCAGGGCCGCAACTGGGACTCGCGCCGCGCTCAGCGCCTCAAGGTCGCGATGGATGGTGCGCTGCGAAACCTCGAGTTGATCGGCAAGTTCGCGCTCTGTGGCGCGCCCCTTGGCCTGCAACAGCAAAAGCACCGAGAGCAGCCGATCAGACTTCATTGAGTTCCCTCACCTGAGCTTTTTATATCTTCTCAGAAGATATATGACACAGCTTGTCATATTTGCGGAGCGATCCTGATTCTGGCACAACAAGGAGGAGCGGATGAGCCAAAACAATGTTTACCTGTTTGTCTTTGACTCCATGGCGGATTGGGAGGCAGCGTTTGCGATTGCCGGTATCAATAATCCCCAATTTCAGATGGCCCCTGGACGCTATCGCGTGGTGACAGCCGGGCTTTCGCTGGAGCCGATCACCTCCATGGGCGGATTGCAGATCAAGCCGGAAGTTGTGTTGAGCGACGTGACCATTAAGGGGAGCGCCATGCTGATCTTGCCCGGCGGAGAACTGTGGGAAAAGGGCGGAAATCGGGAAGCGGTCGAAAAGGCGCGGCAGTTTATCTCCGCCGGTGTGCCCGTTGCCGCGATCTGCGCCGCGACCCTGGCGCTGGCGCGTGCCGGCATGCTCGACGACTTTCACCACACCAGCAACTCTCGCGAATACCTGGCTGCGAGCGGCTACCGCGGCGGCGCTTTCTACTGTGATTTTCCGGCGATCACCGACGAGGGGTTGATCACAGCGTCGGGCCTCGCACCCCTTGAATTTGCGCGGGAAATCTTCAAATCATTGCGCCTCTATAGTCCGGCGGCGCTTGCGGCGTGGTATGCGCTGTACAAGTTTGGCAGCGCATCACGGTACTACGAAATGGCCCAAATCGCCTCATGAACTATTGGCATGTTGCGCGGCGGATTCGAACATTCACCCATAAAGGTGCCCGCCTGCACCTGCTAAACTCTCATTCGTCATGCTCCTTGCAAGCCTTGTGATAGTGGTCGCGGCTTACCTGCTCGGTTCGATCCCCAATGGATATCTATTGGTGCGGTTCTTCCGCAAGCAGGACATCCGCACCGTTGGCAGCGGCAACATCGGGGCGACCAACGTGATGCGTTCGGGAGCCCGCGGGTTGGGCGCAGCGACATTCTTGCTCGACATGCTCAAAGGGTGCGCTGCGGTCTGGCTGGGCGCCTGGTTTGCTGCGCACATGATGCCGTTTATGACTCCGCGAAATTTTGAAGCGCTGGCGGCGCTGAGCGCGGTGCTGGGCCACATGTTTCCGGTGTGGCTCCGATTCAAAGGCGGCAAGGGAGTGGCAACGGGCTTCGGCGTCTTCCTGGTGGCGGCGCCGCTGGCAGCTCTGGCGGCCATCACGACGTTTGCCGTGGTGCTCGCGATCAGCCGCTACGTTTCTCTGGCATCGATTGTCGGGGCAGCCAGCTTCCCGGTCTTCGCCTGGTTTCTGGTGCGCGGTGACAAACCGGCGTTCTTTATCGCGGTTCAAGCCATCGTGGCGTTTCTTATCATCGCCAAACATCATCAAAATATCCGGCGCCTGATCAGCGGAACCGAGAGCAAGATCGGATCGCGCGCACCGGAAAGGAAGACCGCATGAGCCGCATCACCGTTCTTGGCGCGGGTGCATGGGGCACGGCCATTGCGCTCTCGTTGCATCGCAGAGGCGGCCACGCGATCACGCTGTGGTCGCACAGCGCCGACGAAGCGAAACAGATCGAGGCGGCGCGCGAAAACACGCTGTTCCTTCCCGGCTTTCCTCTGCCTGCTGGGCTGACGGTGACAGCCAAAATGGCGCCGGTTGCCGAGGCGGAGATTCTGGTCTCGGTCATTCCATCGGAGTTTCTGCGCCCGACGCTGGGGCGGCTTCGCGGACATATGCGTAACGGTCAATTCATGGTCAGCGCGACCAAGGGCGTCGAAGAACGCACGTTGGCGCGCATGACAGAGGTCATTTCAGAGTCGCTTGAGCCGGCCGGACTGCTGCTCTCGATTGGCGCGTTTTCAGGCCCGAGTTTTGCGATCGAGGTGGCGCAAGGCCAGCCCACGGCGGTCACCGTGGCCTTCAGCGATCCGCAGATCGCGTCGCTGATTCAGCAGGAATTTTCGTCGGAGACGTTGCGGCTCTATACATCGACGGACGTTATCGGCGTGGAGCTGGGCGGCGCACTCAAAAATGTGATTGCCATTGCAGCGGGCGTGGCGGCCGGCATGGGCCTCGGCTTCAACTCGGCGGCGGCGCTGATGACGCGCGGCATTGCGGAGATTACGCGGCTGGCCGTGGCCTGCGGCGGACGGCGCGAAACGCTGGCGGGATTGTCGGGCGTGGGCGACCTGGTGCTGACCTGCACCGGATCGCTCTCGCGCAATCGCACCGTGGGCGAAGGGCTGGGGCAAGGGCGCAAGCTGCCGGAGATCCTCGAGAGCCTGGGCGGCAAAGTGGCCGAGGGCGTGCGCACCACCCACGCGGCTCTGGGACTGGCGCGGCGACACCGCATCGAAATGCCGATCACCGAGCAAATGGAGCTGATTCTCAACGAGGGAAAAGACCCGCGCGAAGCGATCAAGGATCTGATGCTGCGTCCCGGAAAAGGCGAGCACTGAGGCGGATCGTACAGGAATACGGGAATAAATGTCGTTCCTAACTTGGAATTTTCCGTGTGGCAACTGGTGCTGCGGAACGACTTGTGAGGGGCTCGGATACAGCGATACAGGGTTAACCCCAGCGGAGTTAGCGGAGTTAGCGGAGTCAGCGGAGCTAGCGGAGTTAGCAGTGTTAGCGGTGTTCGCGGAGTGCACCTGCGGGGACGGGCCGTCCGGCGAATGGCTTCGCATGGCTTCGACGGCTCGAGAAATGCGCGTGTTGCGCAATGGGGAACTGCCCTGAAACCGGTGCGAATGGGGCGAAGAGGGGGCGAAGGGGGTAGGGGAGGGGTGTGCACACGCGCCTTGAATAACGCGTTTAGAATCAGTAAAAGCTTCGAGCCCCTGCGGATTTTGGCGAAGGTTTGACGAAAGCGACATTTTTACTCCTTTCCTCTCCATCGATTTGCTCCTGAACAGCAAAAGGGCATGGGATTTGGCTCCCATGCCCGCTGTTTTTGACTACTCCTCTATTGTGCGCCAATCGAGCTAATTAATACGCAAAATCGATCAAGGAAAATTCGTAATGGAATCAATGAGATAGAAATTATTTTTCGATTTGCCTATTGACAAGATTTTTGAGGAGCCAGCGACAAGCATAAAATTCATGACGACGTGGTCTTTTTCGCCCGGAGTTCTTCCCGAGGCGGCGGAGCCGTTTTCTGGCCGGCGGAGCGGCGCCTGAAGCAGGAGTGAAGCTGCTGGGGCGCTGGCATAACGTGGACTGCAGCGGCGGCTATACGCTGTATGAGACCGACGATGCAGTGGCTCTTTACAAGGGAGCGGCGAAGCGGGGCGACCTGCCGTGTGGGTGTTCAGAAGTGAGACAAGGTGTCTCTTTAAGGAACTGTAACCGTCACCGGGATTGATCCGGATGGGCTCGAGAAATTTAATTTGAACTGTCCATGAAAACCGGCGGGGACTGTGACCGGAACCGATAAACTTGTTGTCCCTGACAGGACAATCGATCCTGTTAAGACGCCCGCTGGGGCGGCGTTGTCCGGCAGAACACCGCTAATCTTGTCCAGATTAGTCCCCGATAGCGAAATCGTCGTCGTAGTCGGGCTCGTTGCGTTAGATGTCGCGCTAACTTGGTTATTTGCGATTGCGGGAGGGGTTGGCACTTCCTGAGAAGTTACCGACGAATCGACAACTATTCTTTGGTAAAAGTCGACCTGATCGCCAACTATCACTATGCTTCCTAATGCGAGCTTTACTGGAAGAGGCCCACAATCTGATTTCTTTAAGCAAGTGTTCAAATCCTTGAGAAGTGTCTCCTGGCCTATCGTTCTGGTCTTAATTCCGCCGACCTGCGTTTGCAACTCAGCTAGTGCGTCAGTTACATCCTTTTTATCGACGAAGACCATTACAGGAGAGGCTTGGGTGTTGTTCGAAATCAGCTTTCCATCGCGTAGAGATTGGTCATCAAGATTGTTGAGCTCCCTGATAGTCAGGTCTGGCGCAACGAGCCCAATTGCTTGAAGAAAAACTCCGCTTACAATTGAAGATCCCGTCGACCATTTGCTCTTATTGATTGGATTGGAGAAATACGGAGTAAAGGCAGACATTATGAGCCCGACTCCCTGGACGCCGTTATAGAGGATGTTACGGAACGAGGTCGATTGACCGTTCTGCGCCACTGCCCTTGCAGACTGGTAGCTAGAATTAGGCTGAATCAATACCGCGTCACTCGGCACTCCTGCCATACCCGCCAATGGGCTGGGAGACTTGAATCCAATTCCCGCAAGTTGAAGGGAATGCGCACTGTTGTTCCCTATCGTGACTTGGACGCAATAATAGACCTTGGCCACATGATTGCCAAAGTTATCTGAGCATGCGTGCTGACTAAGCACTTTCCACTCTACGTCGACTTCCGGCGCGGATGGGGTCGGCCCTGCGAGCGAATCCAACACCGAAAAGAGCCCAAAGCCATCATCTAGGAATTCCCCTGCCCCCTTTACTTGCCTACTGACCATCAGATAGCCATAGCCTGGTTGGGTGCCGACCTGATCGATTGTTAACGCAAGAGTCAATGAGCAAGGTCCGACTGTTACAGATCCAGCGGAAACTCCAATAACCGTAGGCGTAATCTTGAAAACATCGTGATTATCCAATGGGTTGGTTGCCGCCCCGTCCGCGCCCATCTCGCAGGTGCGCAAAAAGAGGACGATGTTTGCCGCCGCAGGGTACTTCCCGTTCGTAGGTCGCACGGAACCTGGGCTCACAAGCCACGTCGGGTTCCCAATTGCACTTCCCTGACTAAACGAGAAGGTGGCGCTGAGGCTCAGGACCAAGCTCAAGCAAAACAAGTCCCGAAGGTTAATTCGCATCGTGCCCTCTGCTGTGGGTAGGAAGTTAGGCGAGCATAGCATGAAAAAGATTCGTGTCAACCGGAATATTCGAGTCCTTAAGACAAACGATATGACACCAGCGAATCGGTGATGACTAAGCCTTTCTAGGGTCCTAGCTTACTCAGTCTCACCGTCGACTTAGTCATTTTCCATTTGACAATGCGCGGCCTTGGGTTCATTCGCGCCTTCGATTAGTCAATGCAGGTTCCAGCGGAGAGTGATAAGAGGAGGAATCACACAGCTCGTAAATTAACGCGGCGCAAGGCGATTGCCAGTGTTACGGTCGCGGTGGCTGGTTGCCGGCTTACGCGCCTAGTCGCAGCTGCCCGCAACGCAGGAGAAGAATGCGACCAAACGCGTTTCACGCTCATTAGCCGCCAGCACTTGGCTCTTAGCCGTTCGCTTAGGCCACGAGAAGCCCGATGCAGCGGCGATTCGTGGGGCCGGCGGGTGAGGAACGCAGGGGCGAGGCGGGCGTGTATGATTCTTGGGCTCGGGAAGTTCCGGGAAAAATCCCCCCCAACAAAAATTGAGAGTGGAGGTCGACAAGCATGAAATTCATGACGACGTGGTCTTTTTCGCCCGGAGTTCTGCCCGAGGCGGCGGAGCGGTTTCTAGCCGGCGGAGCGACGCCTGAGGCAGGAGTGAAGCTGCTGGGGCGCTGGCATAACGTGGACTGCAGCGGCGGCTACGCGCTGTATGAGACTGACGATGCGGTGGCCCTTTACAAGGGAGCGGCGAAGTGGGGCGACCTGCTGGAGCTGACCAATGTAGCGGTGATCGAAGACGCGGACGCAGGCCAGGTGCTCGCGGCACAATTCAAAAAATAAGTCTCGAAACCGGCAAAACGCGAAACGGCTTCGACGCGGCTCAAGAATGGAAACGCCTGAGGTCTCGTCTGCTGCGGCGGGGCCGAGGGCGTTTGGTTTTTTGACGGGTCGCATGGACTCAGCACACCGGCTTGCTCCGAGCGAAACACGACCGAGCCGCATTTTTCGTCACGAACAGAGCGCAGCAAAAAGAGAGCGCGGCTCGCACCGCGCTCGTTGCCTGAATTATTGCTTGGGGACAATGCTTACTGCGCCCTGCGCTTAGCGTTGGGATCGCTGCGTAGTCAGCGCTTTTCCCCGGTAGTGTGGCCGCGTCCATCGCGCTCTTCGTTGCCTTTAAACTTGGCGGGATCTCTGCGTTGCGCTGAGGCCTTTTCGCCAACCTTGGGCGACACGCCAATGTAACCGTGATGCGGGTCAAAGGAGTTGTCCACATTTCCCCTGAAGCTCTCGGAACCATGAAACCACGGACCAGCGCCGACGAAGACGCCTCCAGTGAACCACTCCGGGCCATAGTAGCCGTCGGGAACGCAGCTATAGGGCGCGTAATCGTAGTAGCCATAAGGACAGTCGGGGGCGATGCCGATGTCCACGGTGACTTGCGCTGCAGCTTTCAGAGGAGCTGTTCCCAACAGAAGGCCAGCTACAGCTCCTAATAGAAGTACTTTGAATCCACGCATACATTCTCCTCGCTTGGGCCGGGTTAGCCACGTGCCTACCCCACCGTGATAGACGGTAGCGAGTTGAATCGCTCAAGTCTGAGCAATGGAGCACAGGATAGGGACGGGGTAAGCATCCATGCGGGGCGGTGGATCGGGCTGCCGGGCATTGTGACAGTCGAGATACCGTACGCATGCCAGGCCAGAGGCCGCCGCCTCGCTCCTACGATTGCCAGTAAGGAATCGGAGGAGACCGCGATGACGATCGGATTTTTTGAGAAGGCGTTGTGCGCCGCAATTTTGTCGACGCTCGCGGCGCAACAAATCGGCCATGCCGAGGAGCCAGACAGCGGAGGAGCAGCGGCGCCAACGTTGTTCGCCTACGAGAATTCTTTTCGAGCGCGGGTGCACGATGCGCTGATTGGAGTCTCGGAGGTTCCTTACGATGTTCCAGTGGAGCTGACGCCGGTCGACCCGTCGGCATGGGAGCAAGCGAGCCTCAATTCAACGGTGACGCTGCGGGTGGTGCACAACGTGATTGTGGGGCAATACGCCTACGCCTACGCAGGAACATCGATCGATGCGAAGGTGACACGAATTCGCGAAGGCAAGCCTGGCACTCGCCGCGGAAGAATGGAGCCTCGCGTGATGGAGGTGACGGTGCCGTGGGTCATTCCCACCACGCCGCCCGGATCACTGAAGCTGGCGTTGGAGAGCACGCCGAGGAACCGCTGGAGGCGAGTCGCAAATCGACTGCTCATCTCACCATTCACGGCCATCCACGTGATCGTCATACTGCCTGCCGAGGGTGTCCTTCTTCTAATTTTCTGCAGTAATGGTTGTGACTTATAGCGATCGGCGTGGCGAGCGAAGTGAATGGATCGATGGTCAGTTGAGACAGGTCACTCAAACGTTACGCGCGCGGAGAGGGAGAGGTTTACGCAGCGATGAAGTGGGACGCGAGCAGAAAAAGTTAGCCGCCGGCGATGGCGCCGATGATGAGGAGCGGTTCTGCGCCTTGGGCGACGGCGTCGGGGAGTGGGGCATCGGGGGATTGGAGCGAGAGGTCCTCTTCGCAGGCGAAGAAGCGGAGGAAGGGACGGCGCTGGAGGGTGCCGTAGTCGCGGATGGTTCCGCGAAGCATGGGGTAACGGGTTTCAATGGCATCGAGGACGGTGCGAAGGGTGACGGGAGGTGGAACGTCGAGAACGACCTCGGCGTCGACGTGAGCGAGGTTGCGCAGGTGGTAGGGGAGCTGGACGCGGATCATGCCAGCGTTTGGACCTCGACGGAGAGGACGGCGGGAAGATCGTGGACGATGGGCTGCCAGGTGTCTCCGCCATTGGGAGAGACGTAAACCTGGCCGCCGGTGGTGCCAAAGTAAACGCCGCAATCCTCGAGGCGGTCGACGGCCATGGCGTCGCGTAAGACATTGACATAACAGTTTTGCTGAGGAAGGCCGCTAGTGAGGGCTTGCCAATCGTTGCCGCCGGTGCGGCTGCGGAAGACCTGGAGCTTGCCTTCGAGAGGAAAGTGTTCGGAGTCGCTCTTGATGGGGACGACGAAGACGGTCTCGGGCTCATGGGTGTGGACGTCGATGGCGAAGCCGAAGTCGGTGGGGAGATTGCCGCTGATTTTTGTCCAGTTATCGCCGGCATCATCAGAGCGCATAACGTCCCAGTGCTTCTGCATGAAGAGGACGTTGGGGCGCGCTGGGTTCATAGCAATGTGATGGACGCAGTGGCCGACCTCGGCGGTGGGATTGGGAATGTATTTGGAATACAGGCCCTTGTTGATGGGCTTCCAGGACCGGCCGCCGTCGTCGGTGCGAAATGCGCCCGCGGCGGAGATGGCGATGTAGATGCGGCCGGGGTTGGAGGGATCGAGAAGGATGGTGTGGAGACACATGCCGCCGGCACCCGGCTGCCATGCGGGGCCGGTGTCGTGGCCGCGCAATCCGGGAAGCTCGTGCCAGCTTTCGCCGCCGTCGGTGGAACGGAAGAGGGCAGCATCTTCTACGCCGGCGTAGACGGTTTTGGCATCGGAGAGCGAAGGCTCAAGGTGCCAGACGCGCTTGAATTCCCAGGGATGCTGGGTGCCGTCGTACCACAGGTGCGTGGTGAGCGGCTTGCCGGTTTCTGCGGAGGAATCGTAGACGAATTTGTTAGGTAGCGCGGTGGGCGGGCCGGGAGCGGGCGTCTGCGCTGTGGGCAGGCCTGGTTGAAACCAGGTGCGGCCACCGTCGGTCGAGGCCTGCAGAATCTGGCCGAACCAGCCGCTGGTTTGGGAGGCGTAGATGCGGTCGGGGTCCACGGGCGAACCCTTCATGTGATAGATCTCCCAGCCGGCGAAGAAGGGACCGCTGACGTTCCACTTTTCGCGCTTGCCGTCTGAGGAGAGGATGAACGCGCCTTTGCGGGTACCGACTAATACGCGCACGCTGCTCATAGGTGAGGAGACCCCTCTGAAAAGGATGAGCCGCGTGGAGGCGGCAGGGCGATTCTTTCTTAAATCGCGTGCGAATCGCCAGTAAATTTTGAGACGAAATAAACTGCGCGATTTCATCGGCAGCGAACCGGATTGATCCGCAGAGATTCGGAGGTCAACTCAACGCGCGGCGACCACGGGTTGGTCGACCATTTCATGCGCGTGAACGATCTCTGGGAGCGAGGGGTCGGCGGTGGCCCAGGCCTTGAGGAAAGTGCGATAGCTTTCGCGAGCGCTGGCGGCGTCTCCGGAGAGCTCGAGGACGCGGGCCAGACCATAGAGACCGAAGCCGGAGTTGGGACGCTCGTCGAGCGCAGATTCATAAGCGGCTTTGGCGCCGGGATAGTCATGGGCGCGGAGGAGCGCAGCTGCTTCGTTTTCGCCGACAGGGCGGATGTAAAACGGCGGCTCGTGATAGCCGGCCTTCTTTTCTTCGGCGATGGCAGAGGCGTACATTTTTTTGGCGGCATCGAGCTTGCCTTGCGCGGCGAGAAGGCCGGCACGAAGTTCGAGTGAGGCGATGCCGAGATTTTTGAGGAGCGGGCCGGCGTCGGCGTCGGGCATGACGGGCAGGATAGGCGGCTTGTCTGATTTCGCGGCCGGCGCGGTGTCTTGAGAGGATGTGGCGCCGGCCTGGGCATCGTCGGATTTCTTCTTCGCTTCGTCTTTGGCGTCGACGTCGCGCTGCATGCGCCAGAGGCCGGCGTCCATGTGATCGGAGGCAAGTTCGGCGGAGGCGATGTCGTTGCTCTCAAGGGCGCGCATGCCGGCGGCGAAGTCGGTGAGTTCGCTCGAAAGGAAGCGAAGGTTGGCGGTCTTGTCGCCGTCGCCGAGACTGGATTGGGCGAGAAGAGCGAGCACGGTGTCCCAATCAGCGGTGCGCAGAGCGACAGGCAGACGGCGGGCGATGCGGGACATCTGATCGCGGGCGGACCATATATAGAGCGTGGCGGAGAGCTGTCCGCGGGCGGCGCCGAGGTGATCGCTGAGCGCATTGGCCTGGGCGAGCTTGCCCTGCTCCATCAGATTGGCGATCGCGTACATCATGTTGTGGACATAGTTCCAATCGTCGTCGACGGAGATGTGCTGATCGCGCATGTAGGTTTCGTCGGCGGTTATGGAAGCAGCGAACCAGTGCTCGGCCTGGGCATAGTCGCCGACGCGGTAGTAGATGTGGCCGGGCATGTGGACCATGTGGCCGGAGGTGGGCGCAAGGCTGGCGAGAAGCGCGGCGCTGGGGATGGCGCGCTCGGGATGATTGCTGGGCTCAATGGCATGGATCCAATAATGATTGGCGGCGGAGTCGTTGGGCGCTTCGCGGAGAATGCCCTCGAGGATGGAGATGCGTTCTTTCTGGCCGGCCCTGGGTTCGCCCTTGTCATCGTATCCGTCACCGACGGCGCCGGCGAGGAAGATGCGCGCCTCGATGTCGTGCGGCGCTTTTTGGACGAGCTTGCGGAGGATGGGGATGGAGGGATTGGCGCCATTGCTGCGAGGCCGAAAATCGCCGGGGCCCGCGTCGATGTAGAGCTTTTCAGTGGCGGGGGCGTGGGACTTGAGGCGCTCGGCCTGGGCCATGGCTTGCTTGACGTAGCTGCGGGACTCCTCATCGCCGCGCATGGCGATGGCTTGAGCGAGGCCCCAGTAGCACATGGCGCAGTTTGGATCGACGCGGATGGATTGCTCGAAAGCTTTTTCGGATTCGTAGTCCCAGAAATCGTGGAGAAGGCTGAGGCCCTGGTCAAACCATACCTGCGCCTCGGGTGTGGCCTTGATGGCGATGTGGCTGTTGCCGATGCCGGTCATCTTGATGGGGACAGGAAGCTGATCGGGTGCGGGGATGGGCATCATGCCGGGCATGTTGGCCATGGATTGCGCGGAGGCGAGGCCGGGAGGGAGGCAGAGCAAGACGAGTGCGAAGGAGGTGGGCGCGAAGATGCGGTGACGGCGCAAAGGGAAGAATGGATAGCGCATGGGGGGAATATACGCGAGGAGATTGGCCATGTGAATCCAGAAAGAGGATCGGGACGGGCTGCCGCGAAGCATGGCCATGGGGCGTATCGCGATAGACTGAAGGCTGAATATGCCCGAATTCATTTCACTTTTTGGAACGCCAGGCGAGAAGCCGGAGCGCGAGCAGGACCCGGAAGAGAAGCAGGGATTCTTCAACCGGATGCGTCAGGCGGTGACGCGAACGCGCGAGACGTTTTCGACGCGGATCAACGACATTGTGGCGCTGACGCGGGAAGTGGACGAGACAGCGCTGGAGGATCTGGAGACAGCCCTGCTGACCAGCGACATCGGGGTGCAGACGACGACGGAGATTGTGAATGCGTTGCGGGAGCGGGCGAAAAAGCAGGCGATCGAGGGCGGCGCAGAATTAAAGCAGTTATTGAAAGAACAACTGCAAATTATTCTGGATAAACCGCGAGTGATTGCGGCCGATCCGGCGACACCACCTAAGGTGACGTTCCTGGTCGGGGTGAACGGGACGGGCAAGACGACGACCAGTGGGAAGCTGGCGGCCTGGCTTCGCGGACGGAAGCACTCCGTGCTTTTATGTGCCGCCGACACTTTCAGAGCTGCCGCCATTGAGCAGCTTGAGGTGTGGGCTGGGCGGTCGGGCGTGGAGATGATCAAGACGCGGCAGGGCGGCGATCCGGCAGCGGTGCTGTATGACGCGATGAGCGCGGCCAAGGCGCGGGGGATCGACGACGTGATTGTCGATACGGCGGGGCGGCTGCATACGAAATCCGGCTTAATGGATGAGCTGGACAAGATGCGGAGGACGGCGGCCAAGCTGGTGCCCGGTGCTCCGCATGAAGTGCTGCTGGTGATGGATGCGACGACGGGTCAGAACGGGTTGCAGCAGGCGCGGCAGTTTACGCAGGCGGCGGGCGTGACGGGAATTGTGCTGACCAAGCTCGATGGGACGGCGAAGGGCGGGATCGCGGTGGCGATTGCGCGGGAGATGAATTTGCCGGTGCGGTATGTGGGCGTGGGCGAAAAGATGACGGACCTGCTGGAGTTTGACGCGGGGGCGTTTGTGGATGCGCTGCTGGGGTAGTAAGGCAGGGACTAGGGGCTAAGGGACTAGGGGCTAGGGACTGGGGACTGGGGACTAGAAGAACTCCTTCGCTTTCGCAGCGCGCGTTTCCCCCGTAGTTCCTTTACGCTTTGAGTTGGCAGGTCAGCGAGACAGCAGGTCAGCGAGACAGCAGGTCAGCGAGACAGCGGGTCAGCGAGACAGCGGGTCAGCGAGCGGACGCGATGACGATTTTGGAATATATCGAGAGAGACATTTATTGGATGAAGCGGGCGCTGGAGCTGGCGCGGCGCGGGATTGGGGTGACGTCACCGAATCCGGCGGTGGGGTGCGTGATTTTGGATCGCGCGGGCCAGGTAATCGGCGAGGGCTGGCACGAGTACGACCTCAAGGATCATGCGGAGATTGTGGCACTGAAGGAAGCGCAGCAGCATGCGCTGACCTTTCAAAAAGAGGACAGGCTGAAGGGCGGGACCGCTTACGTAACCCTGGAGCCGTGTAATCACACGGGACGGACGGGGCCATGTACAGAGGCGCTGATTGCGGCGGGGCTGGGAAGGGTGGTGGCGGCGACGGTCGATCCCAATCCCAATGTGGCGGGACATGGTTTGGAGATGCTGCGGGCGGCAGGACTGCAAACGGCAGTGGGTGTATGCGAGGCTGAAGCGCGGCGAATCAATGAGGGATTTGCGCGGTGGATTCAGCACAGGCGACCGCTGGTGTTGATGAAGGTGGCGATGACGCTGGATGGGAGGATCGCTCCACCGGCGGGGCAGCAGGCTCCGCATCAGGCGTATTGGATCACGGGTGAGGCGTCGCGGGCGGCAGTGCAGCCGCTGCGCTGGCAGGCGGATGCGGCGCTGACGGGAGTGGACACGGTGCTGGCCGACGATCCCTGGCTAACGGATCGAAGCGGGCTGCGGAGGCGACGGATATTACTTCGAGTAGTACTTGACTCTGCACTGCGTATGCCGCTGGATTCAAAAATGGTTAACAGCGCGCAGAACGACCTGGTAATCTTTACCGTTTCAAAGGACGAAGCGAAGATTGGCGAGCTCGAGAAGCGGGGCGTGCGGGTGGAGGTGCTGCCAGCGGACGGGGGGCGCGTTCCACTGGGGAAGGTGCTGGACAAGTTGGGCGAGGAAGGAATATTGACGGTGATTACGGAGACGGGGACGCGGCTGAACACGGCGCTGCTGGCGGGTGGGCTGGTGGACCGGGTGCACCTGTTCGTGTCGCCGCAGATTATGGGGTCGGATGCGGTGCCGGCGTTTCACCGGATGACGCAGTTCACGCGCATGGCCGAGGTTGAGGTGGAGCGGTATGGGAACGATCTGGGACTGTGCTCGCTGTTGCGGGATCCGTGGCCGGGAAACAAAGACAGGGGCTAGGGACTAAGTGTGTAGTGTCAACAGATTGTTCCGATCGAGACCTGTCGCCGGGGACCCCGGCAGGGACTAGGTGTGTAGTGTCAACAGATTGTTCCGATCGAGACCTGCCCTGCTAATAGGTGAGTTGTGGTTGAGGCTGGTGTGTGGCCTGTGCCAGTTGTATTCGTGAAGCCAAGGCATGAG
>Ga0181516_10001252_pt1 | contig 19836 bp, 18 predicted proteins | sample PEATcosm2014_Bin_25_FD_121104 | JGI IMG/M metagenome (GOLD analysis project Ga0181516, IMG submission 121104) | Peatland microbial communities from MTU Mesocosm Facility, Houghton, MI, USA - PEATcosm2014_Bin01_10_metaG | ecosystem: Environmental > Terrestrial > Soil > Wetlands > Peat | place... | reverse complement strand
GCCCACGAAATAACCCTTCGCCCCGTGCCGCACCATTTGCGCGCCGCCCACGCCGCGAAACGACCGCAGCGTCGCCATCAGATAGATGGCTTCGAGAATGTTCGTCTTGCCCTGCGCGTTGTCCCCCAGCAACAGGTGGAAGCCCGGCGCGAACGCGGCGTCCAGCCGCGCGTAATTGCGGAAGTCCCGTAATTTCAGATGAGCCAGATGCAATCCCCGCCAGTTTTCCCGGAAACCCGCCCGCTGGCAATCTCCTGCTTCCCGAATGGTTGATGGTTGAGAGTTGATGGTTGAGAGTCGGACCGGGAGATTAAGACGAAGATTAGGATTAGGATTAAGAATCGAAACAGACGGGACGCGGGAAACCAACCGCTTGCATCGCAAAACCCGCGACAGTTCCCATCCCAACTCGGGAGGGACGGCATGTTGCCGTCCCTGACCTTTCCAATTCCGCACTCCGAATTCCGCACTCAGATGCCCCGTCTGCCTTCGCGTCCTTCGCGCGAAATAATCCGCCTGTTGTTTTCATGTGGGGTGCAGGCTACCCCTGCCGCAACCCTCCCGGCTCGTGAATCTCGATGCGATTGCCGAACGGATCACGCACGAAGAACCGCTTCCACGGCGCCGGCCGCCCGTCATCCGTCTCGATGCCCGCCGCCTTCAACCTGGCGCGCAACCCGTCCACTGTGTTCATATCGGGCGCAGGCCCCGCCGGCTCGGGGCATTCCAGGCCAAAATGCCGTTGCGCATCCGCGCCGCCGCGCGATTCCTCCACCGACAGATGCACATCCAGGCCGCCGGCATCAAACCACACCCCGCCGCGCGCCCGAAGCGGCGCCGGCTTCGGGATCTCCCGCAGACCTAGAAGGCCGGTATAAAATGATCGGGCCGCGTCCTCGCCGCCCTTGGGCATCGTGATATTGATATGCGAAAGCTTCATGTCGCGTTTCATTGGTCCTCATCCGCGCAATCTGCGGACGAACAGCCCGCTTTCCTGCCTTGATGTCTTGATGGTTCAATCATGCTTCCCGTTCGTGATAATTCGCGAAATTCGTGTTTCCCTGCCCGTGTCCCGCTTGTTCCCAAAAAAATCGTACCCGGGACAACGCGGGACAACGCGGGACAAGCGGGACAAGCCGGGACATGCCCCGGCAATTTTTGCCGCTTCCGCATGGCATGGATGCGTTGTGGCCCTCCGCCAGGGGCTGCGTCCCTGATATTGCCCGCCTTTTCGTCTGGTTCTTTTTGTCCATCCTTTTCCTTCGGGTAAATTCGCGGGGTTCGCGTTTCGGTTCCTCATCGATGTCCATCTGTGGCCATCCGTGGTCAATGGGGCCGGGCATTATGGCAGCGCGCTGGCACCCCGCCGATCAAAAATCGCAAATCGCCGTTCCAAGATGTGTCCATGTTGTCTTTTCAAGCCTCCGTCCCCGCTCTCAACCATCAACTCTCATCTCTCAACTTTGCCATGGCTCGTCCGTCCTCCTGACCGCGCTGCAATTCTCACTCATGAAGACCGATTTGTCAAATTCCAAACGGCCCCCCTCAGATCTGCGACGCCGGGGTCCGCTTGAGCAGGATGCTGATGATGCGCGACACGTTGTCCTGATATTGCGGATCCTCCTTCATCTTTTTCCAGACCGGCGACGCGGAGAATCCCTGCCAGTGTTGCTTGTGGGCCGCCAGGTCCACGCCGCAGGTCATGTAGACGAGGCACGGCATGTTCAGTCCGGCAATGGTCCGCCCGTAAAAGATCGGGGCCAGCCCGATGTCCTTCATCACCGGAATTTCACCGCTTTCGAACATCTTGATCTTATTCAGGCCCTTGCCTTCGCTGGAACTCATGTAGGTGCGCAGTTCAAAAACGTTTGGCTTCTGGTCCGCCGGCGGCAACACCATCCGCTTCATCCCGTCGAAAGCGACCAGCAGCGAACTTTCGAACCGGACATAGGCGGGATTCGTTTTCGGTGCGTTCAGGAACTCGGCGGCGGCGGCTTGATAATTCGTGTCGGCGGCCAGCTTCGCGGGAATCGCGGCGAAATCCTCCGGCGAATCGCACGGGATGAGCACGTAAATGTTGTTCGTCGCTGAATCTTGCAACTCGGTAAAGACCCCGACCGGCTGGATGCCGAGGCGGTTGTAGGCGGGAACCGCCGCATCCTGCCAATAATCGTTCACCCGCTGCTGTTGCTCCGCCGATAGCGTGGCGTAGATTCTCAGCTCGTAATACTGCGGTTTTTCCGCGTCCGCCGCCGTTGCGCGAAACGGATTGACGATCAGGGAGGCCGCGGCGGTGAATAAAATCAGGATGCGTGAGCTCATAAGGCGTTTTGTCCAAAACAGCGGTGCTTCACGCAAGTAGCGCTTACCAGCTTCGGCACTCTTGGTAAAGCTTTGCTTGCCCCCGATGCCCGGGCCACCACGAAGTGGTGGAATGTGAATAGCCGCGGGTGAAACCCGCGGGACCGCGTTCCCGTTTGTTCGGCCCTGTCAGGGCCGCACGATTTATGGTCGATTACCGTGGGTTGTCACCCAAGGCTATTCTTGTTCGGTCCCGTCGGGACCGACGCTTCTCCGGATCCGTCAAGCTGCCCCTAAAGCGCCAGCAACAGCTTCTTAATCTCCTTCAACCGTGCGCGCGCCTCGATTTTTATCAGGCGCGGGAATTTGCCGGCCTGGATTCTGTAATCGTTGTTTCGCGTGAGCATCAGCCGGTCCTCCGCACGGTAATGCCGGAGGCGCCGTTTCAATTGACTTTCCGCGAAAAATCGCTAAAATGACCGCATGATGGTTGAGATTCCAGAGCCGGTGGGCCGGTTGCTTCCGAGCGATCCGGAACAGCGCAAGCGGAGCCTGCTGGAAGGGGTGGTCATCGGCGCTTACACCCGGGGCATCATCAGCCGTGGGCGGGCGAGCGAGTTGCTTGGCTTGAACCATTGGGACGGCGAGAAGTTTTTTTCCGAACGGGGCGTGTTTGTAAATTACGATCTTCAGGAATTCAAACACGACTCGGGAAATTAAACCATGGCCGTCGTCGTTTCGGACTCCACCCCGCTTCATTACCTCGTTCTGGTCGGCCGCGATGCGGTCCTGCAAAAGCTCTACGGAGAGATTTTCGTCCCGCCTGCGGTTCTCCAGGAACTCCGCCATCCCTCCGCACCCGCGGAGATTTCGGCATGGGCAAAATCTCCGCCGGCCTGGCTGACCGTACGCGCGCCGCAGTCCGTTTCACAGGGTTTCGAAGAACTGGATTTTGGCGAGCAGCACGCGCTGGCGCTGGCCAGGGAGATTCACGCGGATTTGGTGTTGCTGGATGACAAGGTGGCCCGCCGGCGCGCAGAACAGGAATCTTTAAAAGTGAAGGGGACTTTAGGTGCGCTTGCGGATGCCGCAAGGGCCGGGATGTTGAACTTCCGTGAAACCGTTGAGTTGCTGCAACGGACCAGCATGCACATCGACCCAAAGCTGGTTCAGCGCATTATTGAGGAACACGAAACGAACTTGCGGAAGAACCCGGGCGGCTAAACGCCCCGACGGTTCACCCTTCACAGCGCCAGCAACAGCTTCTTAATCTCCTTCAACCGCGCGCGCGCCTCGATTTTTGTCAGGCGCGGGAATTTGCCGCCCAGCATGATGAAATCGTTGTTCCGCGTCAGCATCAGCCGGTCTTCCTGCACTTCCAGCACGGTGATGTTTTTTTCCGCCGCCAGGATTTTCAATTCGCCGACCAGCAGCAGCAATTCCATCGCCGCCGGCAGCGGCCCGAACCGGTCGCGCAACTCCGTCTGCAACCGTTCCAATCCCGATTTCTCCGTCGCCTGCGCCAGCTTCCGGTAAATCTCAATCCGCTGCCGCGCCTCGGAAATATAGGCCAACGGTATGAACGCCGCGGCCCTCTCCATCTGAGATCTCCGATTTGAAATCTCCGGTTCTTGAGGCCCGGATCCAGCGCGCGACACATAACTCGCCACCTCCCGCGGCACATTGATTTCCAGAGCCGCTTCCGGCTTTCTTCCTTCTGCCTTCTTACTTTTGACTTGCGACGCTTCGTCGCCCGGGTTGAGCGCCAGAAAATCAAACCGCACCTGCACCTCCACGCGCGGTTTCACCTTCTCGCCCTTCAACGCCGCCACGCTTTGCTTGAGCAACTGGCAGTAAAGATCAAACCCCACCGCCGTGATTTGCCCGCTCTGCTCCTGGCCCAGCATGTTGCCCGCGCCGCGGATTTCCAGGTCGCGCATCGCGATTTTGAACCCGCTGCCGAGCGTCGAATATTGCTTCAGCGCGGTGATGCGTTTGCGCGCGTCGGCCAGCAACCCCGCGTGCCGCGGCAGCAGCAGATACGCGTAGGCCTGATGTTTGTAGCGGCCCACCCGCCCCCGCAACTGGTAAAGATCGCTCAGCCCGAACCGGTCGGCGCGGTCGATGATGATCGTGTTCGCGTTCGGAATATCCAGTCCGCTCTCAATGATGGTCGTGGACAACAGCACGTCCGCGTCGCCGTTGATGAACGTCGTCATCACCTCCTCCAGTTCGTCCGCGTGCATCTGGCCGTGCCCGACGACCATCCGCGCCTGCGGCAGCAACGCGCGCAATTTCTGCGCCACCGTGTCAATCGTCCCCACGCGGTTGTGCAGGAAAAAAACCTGCCCGCCCCGGTTCAACTCCCGCTGCATCGCCTCGCGAATCAGCCGCTCATCGTATTGCGCGACGATGGTTTCCACCGGCAGCCGGTCCTGCGGCGGCGTCTCGATGGTGCTCATGTCGCGCGCGCCGGTGAGCGCGAGATACAGCGTGCGCGGAATCGGCGTCGCGCTCAGCGTCAGCACGTCCACCAGCCGCCGCAACTGCTTGAACTTTTCCTTGTGCATCACGCCGAACCGCTGCTCCTCGTCAATCACCACCAGCCCCAAATCCTTGAACCCGATGTCCGCCTGCAACAGCCGGTGCGTGCCGATCACAATGTCCACCGCGCCCGCCGCCAGGTCCTTCACCACCTTTTTCACCTCGCGCGGGCTGCGAAAGCGCGACAGCAACTCCACGCGCACCGGGTAATCCGCCATCCGCTCGCGAAACGTGTTGAAATGCTGCTGCGCCAGCACCGTCGTCGGCACCAGCACCGCGACCTGCCGGCCGTCCATCACCGCCTTGAACGCCGCGCGAATCGCCACCTCCGTCTTGCCGAAACCCACGTCGCCGCAAATCAACCGGTCCATCGGCTTGGGCCGTTCCATGTCCGCCTTGGTCTCGGCGATGGCCCGCACCTGGTCGGGGGTTTCCTCGAAGAGAAACGAGCCTTCAAACTCGCGCTGCCACGGATTGTCCGCCGCGAACGCGTGGCCGGGCTGCGATTCGCGCGCGGCCTGGATGGCCAGCAGCTCGCTCGCCACGTCCCGCACCGCGCGTTCCGCCTGCGCCTTCGCTTTCGCCCAGCGCGCGCCCCCGAGAACATTGAGCGACGGTCGCGCCTTGCCCGCGCCCACGTATTTGCTGACCAGGTGCGCCTCCGTCACCGGCACGTAAAGTTTCGGCGCGGCCTGCTCCGGATCATGCGGCGCGTATTCGATCACCAGGCATTCCTCGCCGTCGTTCGCCGCCGGCGTGTCCGGGCCAACATTCTTCCGCCCGGCGGCGATGGGCAGCACCTTCAAGCCGACGTATCGCCCGATGCCATGCTGCAAATGCACCACGTAATCGCCCTCCTCGAACTCCGTGAAATCAATGTCCAGCGCCGACCGCGCCGCCTGCGCGTGCGCGGATTTCAGGCGGCGGGGCCGTTGCACCTTGTAACGCCCGAAAATCTCCGCGTCCGTCACCACCACCAGCCCGGCTTCCTCGCACAGAAATCCCCGCGCCAGCGCGCCGATATGCATCGCGGGCGTGTCGCGCCCGTCCGCGTCCTTGCCCAAACCGTAATCCTTCCAAATCTCACCAAACCGCTGGCGCTCTCCGTCGTTGTTGCAAAACACATGCACCTCGTGGCCCTGACGCAGCCAGCGATGCAGTTGCGCGAAAAATTCCCGGCGCTGCGCCTCGGCAATCTGCGGCTCCGGCGCCAGCGCGCCCAACGGACGGAACGCATCCAGCGACGAGAAATTGAAAACCGACGCCTCAGCGGCAGGCAGGGCAGGGGAGCCGTTCGGGTTGATCTCGCCCTCCGCTTCGTCTCCGGCATCAGCGGTGTCCTCGAACACTTCCACCGTCGTGATTCCCTTGGCGGCGAGTTGCGCCTGAAATTCCTCCCACGAAACATAAAACGCGTCGTCCGCCGGAACTTGTTCCGCGTATTGCGCGGCCTGTTCCGCCAGCCGGTCCGGCCCGCAAAGCAAAAAAATGGTTTCCGGCGGCAGATAATCCGCCAGCGTCGCCAGCTTCGGCGCGCTTTCTGCCCGGCGCAATTCAGCCCCGATGTTCTGCGCGATTTTCAACATCCCCAGCTCCCCCGCCGGCGGAAGGGTCACGGTGGTTATCTCGTCGCGCGAAACCTGGGTGATGGGATCGAAATGCCGCAGCGATTCCAGTTCATCGCCGAAAAATTCCAGCCGCACCGGCCAGGGACTCGTCAGCGGATAAAGGTCCAGGATGCCGCCCCGCAACGCGAGTTCGCCCTTCTGGGTCACCTGCGCCTCGGGTTCGTAACCCTGTTCTTCGAGCCACTCGACCAGGTCCAGCGGCTCAATCCGGCCGCCGCGATGCAGCGCGCGCGTCCGCGACTTCATTTCCGCCGGCGAAAACGTGCGCTGCTGCAGTGCCGCCGCGCTCGTCACCACCATTCGCGCTTCCGCATTTTTGGTCGCCGGTTTTTCGGACAACGCAATGAGCGTTTCCAGCCGTTCGCTGATGACATCCGCGTGCGGCAACCGGCCTTCATGCGGCAGAATTTCCCACGCCGGATAAAACAGCGGCTGCTCGACTTTGGACGTTGGACTTTGGCCCTTGGACTGAAATCCGAGCCACGTCTCGATGTCCTGTTGAAAACTTTCCTGCGTCTTCAATCCGTCGGTCACGACCACCAGCGGGCGCTTGGGGAAAACGCGGTGGAGAAACGCCGCCAGAAACGGCTGCGCGGCTGGACTGACGCCGGCACAGGACAATGCGCCGCCCGCCTCCAATCGCCGCAGCAGGGACCGCGCGGCGGGAGTCTTTGCGACCTCAGCGAACAAATTGCCTGTCGCCGAGACTGAAGTATCCTGCGCCAAGCAAGCGAAAGGTCGCAGGCAAACCGTGGGCCGTCAAGCGATCCGCGAAGCTTTCCAGAAAGCACTGTTGAAAAACCAAATGGCCGGCGGCAGACTCGCCCCATGCCTGAGTTGAGCCGGTTTTTTGGAATCATTATACGAATGTACATGGAAGCGGGCGTTGAACATCACACCCCCCATTTCCATGCCTACTATCAGGAGGAGGTCGCCGTGTATGGAGTTGATCCGGTCGAACTAATCGCTGGCGGCCTGTCCAAGCGCCAAGAGCGCATGGTCGAAGCATGGGCCGAGATGCATCAGGCGGAACTTCTTGAAGACTGGCAGAGGTTGCAGGCTGGACAAACACCACGGCCTATCGCACCCTTGGCGTAAGAACGGGAACATGAAGCATCCCATTTATAAAGTCTGTTCAGTCAAAACCGTTGCGCCATACACCCTGCGGGTGGGCTTTGATGACGCCTCGGAGCAAACGATTGATTTCCGCCCCGTGCTGGCAGGGGAACTCTACCGTCCGCTTCGCGAACTATCCCTGTTCAATCAAGTCAGGATTGACCCGGAAGTCCACACGCTGGTATGGCCCAATGGCGCGGACTTCGACCCGGCGACCCTTCACGATTGGCCGGCGCAGGTTGAAGCCTTGATCGCCCGCGCCCGTGCTTGGGAATCCCAGCCGGCTTGATCACTTTCATCAGGCATCGGCTTGAACAGGCACAACGCTAAATACCTGTCGGCCGGACTTCTTCTCTCCAACTCTCCACCAATCGAAAATCGGAAATCAAAAAACGCAAATTCCCCTCACTCCCACTCAATGGTCGCCGGCGGCTTGCTGGAAATGTCGAAGCACACGCGGTTCACGCCTTTGACCTCGTTGATGATGCGGTTGGAAAGTTTTTCGAGCAAATCATACGGCAGCTTCACCCAGTCCGCCGTCATGCCGTCCTGCGATTCCACGGCCCGCAGCGCGATGGTGTAATCATACGTCCGTTCGTCGCCCATCACGCCCACGCTGCGCACCGGCAGCAGCACCGCGAAGCTCTGCCAGATCTTGTAATACCACCCGCTCGCCTTCATCTCCTCCACCACGATGCTGTCCGCCGCGCGCAAAATCTCGCAGCGGCGCGGCGTCACCTCGCCCAAAATCCGCACCGCCAGACCCGGCCCCGGGAACGGCTGGCGCAGCACAATTTCGCGCGGCAACCCGAGTTCGAGGCCGAGCTCGCGCACCTCGTCCTTGAACAGGCGTTTCAGCGGCTCAACCAGCTTGAACTTCATATTCTTGGGCAGGCCGCCCACGTTGTGATGGCTCTTGATCATCGCCGCCGGATTCCCGCCGATGGGCACCGACTCGATCACATCCGGATACAACGTCCCCTGCGCGAGAAATTTCGCCTTGCCCGCCCGCTTCGTCGCCGATTGAAACACCTCGATGAACGTGCGCCCGATGATTTTTCGCTTCCGTTCCGGGTCCGTCACGCCCTTGAGCCGGCGCAGGAACAGCTTCGACGCGTTCTCGTATTGCAGCTTGATTTTGAAGTGACGCCCAAAAACCTCCTGCACCACTTCCGCCTCGCGCCCGCGCAACAGGCCGTTGTTCACAAAAATGCACGTGAGCTGGTCGCCAATGGCCTTGTGCAGCAGCGCCGCCGCCACGCTGGAATCCACGCCGCCGCTCAGGCCCAAAATCACCTGCTCCTCCCCCACCTGTTCGCGAATCGCCGCCACCGCCTGCTCGATGTAATTGTGCATCGTCCAGTTCTTGCCGCAGCCGCAGATGTTGTGGACGAAATTGGCGATGATCTCGCGGCCGCGCGGGGTGTGCGCCACCTCGGGATGAAATTGCAGGCCGAACAGCTTGCGCGCCCGGTTTTCAATCGCCGCAAAATCCGAATTCTCCGTGACCGCAACCGATTTGAAGCCGCGCGGAATCTTGGTGAGCTTGTCGCCGTGCGAATTCCACACCTGCAGCGTTTCCGGCAGGTTCGCGAACAGCGGGCAGAAACCGTCCTTCACCGTGAGCGTGCCCTTGCCATATTCGCGCTTCTGGCCCTTCTCCACGCGCCCGCCGAGGTAATGCGCCAGCAGTTGCACGCCGTAGCAGATGCCCAGCACCGGAACGTTCAGATCAAAAATACCGCGGTCCGGCAGCGGCGCGTCCTTGGCATACACGCTCGACGGTCCGCCTGAAAGAATCAGGCCCTTGGGCCGCAGTGCCGCGATCTCCGCCGCCGGTGCGTCGTAGCGCAATATCTGGGAATAAACGTTGCACTCGCGGATCCGCCGCGCGATGACCTGCGTGTATTGGGAGCCGAAATCGAGGATGACAATCTGTTCGTTCATGTCGGATAATAAAGAGCACAGTGTTTGCCCTTCAAGCGGGAACTTGGCGAGTCAAAAGAATTCGCCAACGCAAACCGCCATGGAGAAACAACCCCCGCTCGCGTCCGGTCTCCTCGCGGCCTCAAGTTCACGCTCCGGCATCGTCCGCTGGACGCGCCTCATTGATCGCTGTCCACCAGCTTGACCTCGCCCGTGGCGGCGTTGTAATTCAGCCGCTTGCCCCGGGGTGTCGGCGGAATCTCGGAAATCAACTTGTTCGTCACCAACTCCGCAAGGTCCTTGGGATAGCGTCCCTCGTTGGCGTTGAAAACCTGGACCGCCTGGGTGATGGAAGCGATATCCACCACGCCGACCGCCCGGTCCTGGCTGTTGGCCAGCGTGTCCAGGTAATTGCCGGAAGGGGCCGACGGTGCGCCCGTGGACGCGCTGTTGGTCTGGGATGAACCGCCTTGATTATTCCCGCACCCCGCGAGAACTATCCCCGCTACTGCGAACATCAGACAGCGACAAACAGGCAATCTCATGGGACAAATTCGCCGGTCTTCCCCGAAATATCAAGAGGGTGCGCCCACGGGAACCCGGCCAGCCGGTGTCCATCGCATGGATGACGACCCCCGGCTGACCTGGGTAGAATAAACCAGCCCGCGCAACCTGGCGGTTCCCCTGCTGGCAGCGCCGCGTTGCCGCGGACCGGAGCGCTCTTAGTTCGTTGAAGGCGGAGTCGCCGGAGCCGCAGGCGCATTCGTCGCCGGCGGAGTCGTCGGAGCCGACGAGGTGTCGCTTGAACCGCTGCAGCCGGCCAAAACCAGACCGCTCAACGCACACAGTAACATGACAATAGATGATTTCCGTTTCATAGGTGGTCAATGTAAGCGAATAAGTTCGGATGCCAAGAGAAATGTTCTTGGAAAATTATTCATGATTCGGCCACGAATTTTCTTGCCAATTTTATCAGTTCGAGGTCCTCCACCAGGTCGCCGAAACGGAACCGCGGCGCGCCGCTTTGCTGCTGGCCGAGCAGTTCGCCCGGCCCGCGCAATTTCAAGTCCGCCTCCGCAATCCGGAACCCGTCCGAGGTTTCCTCCAGCACCTTGAGGCGCTGCCGCGCTTCCGCGTTCGCCGCGGCCGCCACCAGGATGCACGTGGCGTCGTGCGCGCCGCGCCCGATGCGCCCGCGCAATTGGTGCAGCTGCGCCAGCCCGAACTGTTCCGCGTTTTCAATCAGCATGAGGGTCGCGTTCGGCACGTCCACGCCCACCTCGATCAGCGGCGTCGCCAGCAGCACGTCCAGTTGCTTGGCGCGAAACGCCGCCATCACCGCCTCCTTTTCCACGCTGCGCAGCCGCCCGTGCAACAGCCCCACGCGAAACGCCGCCAGCACTTTCTTCAAGTTTCCGAATTCGCCGGTGACGGCTTTCAGCCCGCCGCTGGTTTCCTCGACCCGCGGATAAACCACGTAAGCCTGCCGTCCTTCCGTCAATTTCTTCCGGATGAACGCCCAGACTTTCGGCAGGGTGTCGGTCGTCCGCACAAAGGTCCGGATGCGGCCGCGTCCCGCGGGCATTTCATCAATCACCGAAGCGTCCAGTTCGCCGTACAACGTCAGGCCCAGCGTGCGCGGAATGGGCGTCGCCGTCATCACGAGCAAATGCGGGTAATTTCCCTTGCGCAGCAGTTCCTCGCGCTGCGTGACCCCGAACTTGTGCTGTTCGTCGATGATGACCAGCCCGAGGCGCTCCATCGCGAAGGCGGATTGGATCAAGGCGTGCGTGCCGATGGTCAGCATCGGGACCTTTGGATCGCGGGCGGCGGACTTATGGCTGCTCGTCTGCAAATGCACGGCCACGCCCAGCGGTTCGAACCATTGTTTGAAGGTTTCGAAGTGTTGCGCGGCCAAAATCTCCGTCGGGGCCATGAGCGCCACGTGATAAGTGCTCTCGAGCGCCATCAAGGCCGTGCAGGCCGCCACCACCGTCTTGCCGGAGCCGACATCACCCTGCAGCAGGCGCCGCATGGGATGGGCCGCGCCCATGTCCCGGCGAATCTCCCGCAGCACGCGCGTTTGTGCGTTCGTCAGCGGGAAACCCAGCCGCGCCAGGAACGGCTTTATCAGGCGGTTGTTGCCGGCGCAGGGCAGGCCGCGCGCGCGCGATTCGAAGCGCTTCCGTCGCGCCTGAATTTCGCGCTGCAAAGCGATGAATTCATCCAGCGCCAACCGGCGTCGCGCCTTTTCAATGTCCTCCAACGCCTCCGGAAAGTGCAGCATCCGGATCGCGCGCGCGCGCGTGGGAAAATCCGGCGGCATCTTTCCGGGGAGCGGTTCCCGGCATTCGTCCTCAAATTGTCCGAGCGTCCGCCAGATCAGCGAACGCAGCCAGCGTTGCGGCAGGCCCTCGGTCAGCGGATAAATCGGCGCAATCCGGTTGATGTGGATCGAGCTTTCTTCGCCGCCTTCGATGACTTCCGACTCCGGATGGTCAATCGTGCGCGGCTTCAATGATTGCAACCGGCCGAACACGAACACCTCGTCGCCGGCCGCAAAATAATTCTGCATGAACGGCAGGTTCCACCAGCGGCAATGCAACCGGCCCGTGCCGTCCTCGAGAATGATTTCAAACACCGATTTCTGCCCGCCCCGGTAGCTTTTCAATCCGAGCGCCACGATGTTGCCGCGGGTGGTGCCGGGTTCATCGAGACGCATTTCTGCAATGGTCCGGAAATGCCGGCGGTCCTCGTAACGCCTTGGCCGGTGCAGCAGCAGGTCGTCCACCGTGAACAGCCGGAGCCGGGCCAGTTGCGCCGCGCGTTCCGGGCCGACGCCGCGCAACGTTTTCAGCGGCCGGGCCGGCGGCGGAGGCAAAGGTGGATTGGACGGCAACCCGGACATTTCCGGTCACCATACAAACGGGCCGACGCGCCTTCAACGGGAAACGGCTCCGGTTGTGACGGGCCGTGCGTCAGCCGTGCGAGGCCGGTTGCCGTTGCGCCCCGGCTGGTCTATCCTTGGGTGAATGTCCGACGAACCAGCCGCGCCTTTGCCTGCCGCCCATGCTCCCGCCCCGTTGCTATTGCTGATGCGCGTCAACGCCGTCCAGGCCTGGCGCCGCCTGAAATCCATCCGCGAGCAATCGCGCCTGCTGACTTCCATAATCGTTTTGTTCATGGTCGGTTACTGGGTGCTTTCCTTCTGGCTCTTCCTGCGGGGATTGCAATTCGTGGCGGGGTTCATGGCTTTGGGCACGGTTCTGACCGAGCGCCTCTTGTACCTGCTGTTCGCCTTTCTCTTTGCGCTTTTGCTGCTGAGCAACATGGTGATTGGATACTCCAATTTCTTCCGAAACCGCGAGGCCGAGTTTCTCGTGTCGCTGCCCGTCCCGGCCCGCACCATCTTCCGCTGGAAATTCATCGAATCCGTGCTGCTGGCCTCCTGGGCGTTCGTCTTCCTGATTGCGCCCTTGCTCGCCGCCTTCGGCCTCACGCGGGAGGTCGCCTGGCATTTTTACCCGGCCACGGTGGGCCTGATAGGCATGTTCATCGTGCTGCCCGGCGTGGCGGGCGCATGGCTGGCCCTGAATCTCGCGCGGCACCTTGACCGCCGCTCCTTTCAAGTCGCCGCGGTCGTCCTGGCCGGCGCCCTGCTTCTGCTCGCGCGCTTCTGGTGGCGCTCCAACCCGGTCACCGAGGACATGCTCGACACCCGCGTCCTCGGCGTGCTCGACCAGTTGCTCCAAAAAACTCACTTCGCCCTCTTTCCGTTCCTGCCCAGCTACTGGCTGACGACCAGCGTTCTTCAATGGGCCGAGGGGGTGCCGTCGCTGGCGATGTTCTTCGCGCTCGTGCTCTTGAGCAACGTCCTCTTCTTCGGCCTCCTCGCCTTCACCCGCCTCGGCAATCTCTACTACGACGGCGTGTCCCGCGTGAACAGCCGCGCCAGCATCTGGGGGCATTGGGAATGGTTCGGCGCCGCGGCCCGGCGGAAAAAGACTTTCAACTATCCCGTCGGCCCAGGTGAAAAAATCGTCCAGCTCCTTTCCTGGGTGGGCGCCCCTACTCGGGCGTTGCTGGTGAAGGACGCGCGCATGTTCTGGCGCGACACCACGCAGTGGGGGCAATCCGTCCTGCTGCTCGGGCTGCTCGGGGTTTATCTCATCAACCTGCGCCAATTCACCGGCCAGCTCACCAGCCCCTACTGGCTGCACCTGGTCGCGCATCTGAACCTGGGCGCCTGCTCCCTCAATCTGGCCATGCTCACTACGCGCTTCGTTTATCCGCAGTTCTCGCTCGAAGGCCGGCGCTTGTGGATCGTCGGCATGGCGCCCACCGGTCTCGCCCGCGTCGTCCGCGCCAAGTTCTGGCTCGCCCTTTGCACCTCGCTCATCATGAGCCTGGCCTTGATCATTGTTTCCTGCCGCCTGCTCAAGCTCGAGTGGGACCAGGTCGTCTTCTTCAGCGCCGTGATCGTGGTGATGGCCTTCACCTTGAACGCCCTCGCCACCGGCATGGGCGTGCTCTACCCCAATTTCAAGGAATCGAACCCCAGCAAAATCGTCAGCGGCTTCGGCGGGACGTTTTGCTTCGTGCTGAGTTTTCTCTACATCCTCTTTTCCGTCCTGGTCCTTGCCTTCGGCTCCGCCGGCACGCACACCCATGTGCCGTCCATGTGGCTGGGCGCCGTCAGCATCGGCGCTTTTCTCGGCGTCTCCCTTCTGCTCGGCGCCCTGCCGCTCAATTTCAGCCTCCGCCGCTTGCGGCATTTTGAATTCTGACCCGCCGTGGAAGTTTCGGCCCGGCCCGTCACTTCCGCAGTGTCTGCTCCAAAGCCTCGAACAACGCCGCCGCGTCCGCCAGGTGAAGGCATTTCCCCCCGGCCAGCAGCCCGAACCCGTCCCCGTACGCCCTGCCGTTGACCACGCACGCGTCCGTGAGGCACTTGGCCATCTGCTGTTCCCCGAGCGCGATTACCCCCGCGCGGCCGCCCTCCACTTCATACTTCCAGCCCGTCAACCGCGCCCGCGGAAACCAGCCCCGCAACTCCGCGATGATCTTCGGCGTCGGCACCAGCTCCGCCAGCAGCGTCCCCGCGCCCGTCGAAATCTTCCCCGACTTCACCTCGTCCAGCCCGCCGCCCTCCGCGCGCCTCCAGACTTTGCCAAAGGTAAAATCGCTCACGGCGGCCGCGTGAAACACCCCGTCCGGCGCTTCACCCGATAATTTCTTCAACCGCGCGTGCAAATCCTTTGTCGTGGTGAACGTCTCCACTTTTCGCGCCTGCCGTTCACCGCGATACGTCGCCAGTTCCCCAATCAGCAAGGTGACGTCGTGCCCGTGTGCGCTCAAATAACCGGCGAGCTCGGTCCCGAGGCGGCCTGTGGAGAAATTGGTGAGCCGCCGGACCTCATCCAGCGATTCGTAAGTCGGCCCCGCCGTGACCACGCAATTCATCCGCGGACCAGCCTACCTGAAATCCCTGGCTCCTGCCCATTCTTTACTCAAGGCTTGTCGCCGTCATAGTAAAACGACCGGACGGCGCGGTCGGGAAATGCCGACTGAATGGCATTGGTCAGCGCGTCACAGAGTTGTTTGAAATCTTGAAGTGGATAAGCGGGATCATTTGGCGCAATACGAAGCGTGCCTGTCAATGGAGCCAAGGCATCCAAACCGTTTTTGGTGATTCGGCTCGCGTTGGATGGCCAATATGCATCAAACCACATCCCGGCTTGCCAGGAAACCTGCGTCTCCTCGAACTGGGCGTAACTTTCGTGGTGAGAGACAATCCAATCCGTCGAAACCGAGAACACAAAGAGCGATACATGATCATTATGGCAGGTCGCAAGCCCCGGGCCCGAGTATCCGATGTAGTGCTTGTTCGGTTTTCGGAGATTGTGCTTGTCCGCAAAATGCCAGAAAGCCTTTTCGAAATGAGGCGCTTCGTTGGTATCGAGACCGACATAAATGCAGCAAAATGGCGCTCCAGGATAAATTAATGATTCACCGTAATTCAGCCTTTCCCTTCCGATGATGGGGTGCGACCAGTGGAGTGCTGGAGCGGCAATCATCCATGCAAAGCATGTAAAGATCACCGCGCCCAGCAACCCACCCAACCGTCCGGCCAGAGTTCCACCTTTTAACCCCATAATTGCGAAACCCAGTCCAACGCCAAGCCATGCGAACAAGCCCGCCAAAAGATAGAACCAAGTAGGCAGAAAAAGGAGATGCCGGATGAGCGTACCATTAAATAACAGCTCATATCCTCCCAAAATCCAAAAAATGGAAATCAAGCCTGCCCAACTCCTCAAGACCCTGCTGCTCATGTGACAAACCATCCAATTCCCAGCGGCCGTCGGTTGTTAAACACCAATCGCATATTCGGGTTGAAAACACAAGATTTTAGTTGCGCCTCATTCTCAAGCAATCGGACGCCCGCGCATTGAGATTGACCCGCTCAAATGAGAATGAAATAGTCGGCTCACCAGCAGAACGATTGTTTCATGCCGCGAGGCTGTGTCGTATTGCGTCGCTGGTCGGCAAGCGTTTTATCAACAAAGTAATCATGAAAACCACCCATGTTGCGCTAGTCGCGCTGCTCTCCGCTTCGGCGCTGACGCTTTCCGCCGCGGACGCCCCGTTTGACGGGCTCAACCTGGACCTCGGAAATCTCTACCGCGTTTCCAGCGCGCAAACGCGATCCATCAGCCCCGAGAATTTCACGGGCGAAAAGGGCCGGGCCGGCATGTCCACCAACGGCCCCGCGGCCAAGGGCGCGGCGCGCGAACTCGGACAGGGCTGGAAGGTGTCGCCCTACGTTTACGTTCCCGCGCACAAGACCTTCACAATGGCGGACATCACCGGGCCGGGCGCCATCCAGCAAATTTGGATGACCCCGGCGCCTTTGGACAAGACGCGCTGCTTCATCATCCGCATTTATTGGGACGATGATCCGAATCCCTCGGTGGAATGTCCGCTCGGCGATTTTTTTGCCTGCGGCATGGGACGCTATTGCCAGATAAGTTCGCTGCCCGTTTGCGTCAATCCCGGCAGCGCGTTCAATTCCTACTGGCAAATGCCGTTCCGCAAAAAATGCCGGATCACGCTCGAGGACCTTGATGACAACGGGATGACCATTTTTTACCAGATCAACTACACGCTGACGCCCGTGCCGGATGACGCCGCGTATTTTCACGCGCAGTTCCGCCGGGAGAATCCGCTCCAGACCAGGGGGCTTTACACGATTTTGGACGGCGTGGAGGGCCAGGGCCAGTATGTTGGCACGTACCTCGCCTGGGGCGTCCACAACAGCGGCTGGTGGGGCGAGGGCGAAATCAAGTTCTACCTGGACGGCGACACTGATTTCCCGACGATTTGCGGCACCGGCACGGAGGATTATTTCTGCGGCTCGTATGATTTCGGCACCAAGGGGCCGGACGGCCAGTCGCATTACACCGAATTCAGCACGCCCTACAGCGGGCTGGCGCAGGTCATCCGCCCCGACGGCCATGAAGATTCACAGACGCGCTTCGGCTTGTATCGCTGGCACATTCGCGACCCGATCCGGTTTCAAAAGGACTTGAAAGTCACCATCCAGGCGCTCGGCTGGCAGTCCGGCGGGCGCTACCTGAAATTGCAGGACGACATCGCGTCGGTCGCGTTCTGGTATCAAACCCTGCCGCAAAAGAAATTTCCGCCACTGCCGAGCAAGGACGAACTGGAAGCGCATTAACGTCGGGCGTTTTCTTAATCTGCGCCCATCAAGTCTTAATCTGCGGACGAACCGGATAGCCCAAACGAAACTTGCCGGAATTCTCCGGCAGCAGAAAATCCACCGGCTGAAATTCAAGGCCATCGCTGATTCCCAGCGCCTGCGTGAGGCGGCGATGCAATTCTTCAAGCTCATCCGGCGTTGGCGGCGTGGCGTCGGGGACGTAACGCAACACAAATTCCGACGCGCTCGGCTGGACCAATTGATAATGCACGATGCCCCCGATGCCCGCGAAGCATTGGTCAATCTGCCAGATCGTGACCCGTCCGACCGCGGGCGTGTGGAAGGCGTCGCCCTCACGTCCATGCAGCGTGTAAGTGGTGCGATACGGCTGAACGTGTTGCCCCGCGAGGTCTCCGATGCGGTAGCGCACCAGCGGCATGTAATCGTTGGTCAGCGTGGTGACGACGAGCCGGCCGATGCCTTGCGCATCCGGTTCCACGACTTCAAGAAACGCCGTCTCCAGGCTCGGCAGCATTTCGCCGTGTTCATTTTCCATCAGCAGATGGCCGGTCTCGGTCGCGCCATAAAGATTGAAGACCGGCACGCCGAACGCGCGTTCCAGGATGCGGCGGTGAACGACGCTCACAAATTCATAACTGCACAGGACAAATCGCAGCGACGGCAGGCGGACTCCGTTGCGTTCGCAGTATTGGGCGAAACGCACGCCGTAAACCGGGTCAACGTCCAGGAATTGCGGCTGCCATTCCACGGCTTCGGCGGCCATGCGGGCGAGGTCGGTGTCGCTCCACAAAAACGGCTGGCGCGAAAGGCTGAGATGCAACGCGTTGCCGATGATGCGGTCGAACCGCGCCGGCGTGCTGGAGTAGCAGATGTCGCCGTTGCACACCGGCGAACTGATGGTGATCCGGCGGGCCTCGGGAAATTCATCGAGCACGGCGGCGACCAGGGAATTGCGGCGCAGGGCGCGTTCCTCCTGTTCGGCCCACCAACCGCGCGCGAGCAGCAGCGGAATGCGGTCCTCCGACGTGCCGGAGGTGTGTTCGAGTTCGACCAGGTCCTGCTCGATCAGAGCTTCGAGGTCGGTGCCTTCGGGCAGAAAATTGCCGGGGAACTGGCGGCGGATGTCGGTCTTCGTTATGAACGGCAGGCGGCGGAACGCGGCGCACGGCGCGCTTTGCGGTTCGTTCGTCAGCGCATAGCCGGCGCTTCGGTAAAGGGGCACGCGGTCGAGCCAGCGCGGCAGGACCTCGCCCAGGTGTGAACATTGTGCCGTTTCATCAAGGAGTTCCGGGGTCGTCAACATATCAAGCAACACTTCTGATTGGCGTTAACATATAATAAATCGTGGAATATGCAATGCCGAGAAAGACGGCTCCGAAACACCGAACGGCGGGTTTGACAACTGCCTGGAACAGGGGTTGAACCCGCAACCGAAAAGGAGTATTGTGGGGGTGTGCCGTTGACACTGGAAGAGATTATTGAAGAGGCCCGACACTGGCCGCCGGAAAAAGTTGGGGAACTGGTTGGACGCCTGACCGAAGACCTGCACTCCAGCGAGCCGGAAACCGGAGCCGCGTGGAAAGCCGAAGTTGACCGGCGCATCGAGGAAATCCAGAGCGGCAAGGTTCAAGGCATTCCCGGTGAAGAGGTATCCGCCCGCATCCGCAAAATCATCGGGCGTTGAAACCCCACGTTTTTCATCCCGCTGCGGACGAAGAATACTTCCGTGCCGTCCAATTTTACGTCGCAGTCGCGCCCGAACTTGGCCGCCGCTTGTACGACGAAATCGAACGGCTCATTCAGGAAGTTCGCCTTCAGCCTGAGCGGTTTTCCCGGTTCAGTCCGCCCGCACAACGTGCGCTGGCCCGCAAGTTCCCGTATTCGGTGGTTTACCTGAACCAGCCGGACCGTGTTTGGATCGTGGCCGTCATGCATGCCAAACAACGGCCGGGCTATTGGAGGGAACGGCTGGGTTGAATCCGCGATTTTCCAATCTTACAGTTTTGCCAGCCAGGCGATGATGGGCGGAGCCAGGTCGTCAAAGAAATACGTCAAGGATTCGTGCGTGGCGCGCGGCACGACGATCAGTTGGCTGCCCGGCCCGGCGAGCTCGCTGAGTTTGTGGACCTCATCGACCGGGCTGACCTTGTCATCGGCGCCGGCGATGAAAAGCGCCGGGAACGGATGCCGGGCGATGGCGGTGGACGTGTCGAGTTCAGTGGCGGGAACGCCGAGGAGCGCGGGGAGTTTTTTGATGCCCGCGCGGACGAATACGCCCGGCAGCCAGGCGGCGTAGTCGCGGCGGATGTTGACAACCGCGTTTGACAGGCTGGCATAGGGATTGATGGCCACCACGGAACGCAGGCGCGGCTCGGTGGCCTGGGCGCGCAAGGCAATGACCGCCCCGTAAGATTCCCCGACGGCGGTAACGGGACTGACAAGCCGGCCATCACGGTCAAGCTGGTCGAGGAGTTGCGTGAGGTCGTTGGTTTCAACCAGCCCGAAGAAGATGCGCTTGCCGGTGGATTTTCCGTGGCCGCGCAGGTCAACCAGCACGCAGCGCCAGCCTTCCTGCGCAAG
>Ga0181516_10001251_pt1 | contig 19837 bp, 22 predicted proteins | sample PEATcosm2014_Bin_25_FD_121104 | JGI IMG/M metagenome (GOLD analysis project Ga0181516, IMG submission 121104) | Peatland microbial communities from MTU Mesocosm Facility, Houghton, MI, USA - PEATcosm2014_Bin01_10_metaG | ecosystem: Environmental > Terrestrial > Soil > Wetlands > Peat | place... | reverse complement strand
GCGCCATCAGGTCGGGCCCCAGCATCCCGGGCATATCCGTGATCGCATCCGCAGCGGCCGCGGCTTGCGCCGCTGCAAGCCACAGCAGCATCCAGCACGCCCGTGGACGGAGCCCGCGCATCGTGTCAATGCTCGGGCGAATACAGGCTCGTGAGCGCGGCGGTCATCACCAGCACGCCGGCAATCAGCAGGTACTCGGTCACTATGGAACGTCGCAGCGCAGCGGATGCTGCCGCCGGCATAAAACGCCATCGGTTCAACGCCGCCAGTGCCAGCAGCAGCACGAACACACTCGCCTTCGCGATCAGGATCAATCCGTAGGCACGCCTGAAGGTGCTCCAGCTGTCGATCAGCAGCCATCCCATCGCCAGGCCCGCCAGCGCGATGCAGGGAACCAGCCAGATTGCGATTTGCGAGAAGCGCCGGAGCGCCGACTCGGCAACCGCGGCAGTCTCGTGTCGAAGTATCAGCCACAGCGGCCACAACGCACCGAACCAGAACGCGACAACCAGCAGGTGCACCGCCAGCAACGGCGCCAGCCATGCTCGCATGGGATTCACGCTGGTGTGTCCCGTGAGCGTCAGCGCCACGGCCGCGAGCGTCGCTCCCATGACGGCGATGAACAGCGTCCAGACCCTGGCGCCGTTGGCGCGATGGAGCCACAGCCCCGCGGCGATCAGCGTGAGCCCCGCCAGCTGCACCGCATGGGCGTCGCCCCGGCTCGAACGCAGCGCGAGCCGCAACAGCGCGGCATTGCCGGCGCCGCTGAAATCGCCGGCCATGCGCGCCGCCTCGAGCGGCGTCAACATCAGCACCAGCACGATGCCGGCCAGAGCGCTGCGGGTGCCGAGGCGACACACTCGCTGCAGCTTAAGCGGCGAATGGCGGTGGAACAGGGCCACGAAGAACGCCGCACCGGCGGCCTGGTAGAGGCAGATCAGCGCCAGCGCCCGAACGGCGATTGCAGGGGCATCCGGGTCCACGCCGGAACCCTACGGCATCGCGATCGTGAAGTGAACGCTCCCGGACATGATGTGGCTGTCGGCGCTGAGGACCCGATAGCGCAGCTCGTAGCTGCCCGGCCCCAGCGCCGGCGCGGGGATGCTGATCTGCGCGCTCATCGCGGTCGGCGGTGTGGCGATTTTCTGCGGCTCACTGACACCCGTCTTCAACAGGCTCAGCGAGGTCAGCTGCGCAGGCTCGGAGAAGCTGAGAATGAATTTGTCGGGGGCCGCGGTGATCACACTGCCATCGGCGGGCTGGGCTGCTTCAAGGTGTGCATGCGCGCCGGCCATCAGCGGAAACAGCAGCCACGCACACAGGACGGCGATGCGCAGTTTCACGCCGGCACTTCGCTGGCGCTCGGCACTTGGTTGCCGCTCGGCACCAGTCGGCCGCTGATCTCCGCACCCAGTGCCATCTCGATCACGCTGTAATGCACATTGCCCTGGACGCGCGCCTTGGCGCCGAGGATTACGCGCTCGCGGCCGAAGATGTCGCCGTTGACGCGGCCGTTGAGTACCACGCTCGGGGCTTCCACCGAGCCGTCGATGACGCCATGTTCACTGACCGACAGCGCCGCGGGCACTCCCGCGGTTGCGCGCACGCTGCCGGTGACGCGCCCATCGATGTGCAGGCCGCCGGAAAATTCCACATCACCCTGCACACTGGTGGACTTGCCGATCAGCGTATCGACCTGGCCATCGGCGAGCTTGTCACTTCGCTTGAACATCAGGACACCGGATCGGCGTTCCAGACAAAGGTCTGACGATAGGGTGCCACGCCTTTGCGTCCCGGTCGAACTTCAATCGTGATGTGATCGGGCTTGAAATCGCCCGGGAGCGTGACCGGTTGCTCAATCGCGGCAAAATAGCGGAAATTGAACGGCAGCTCGCTCTTGCCGCCGGTCAGGGTCGCCAGATCGATACTGGATGAACTGCCATTGCTGGTGCCGTCGATGCTGATCGCAATGGTGCCATTGACGGCCTCTTCCGGCCGCTGCGTACGGCTCAGGGAAAAGCGCAACGAAAAATGCTGGTCACCGGGTAGCGTCACGATGCGAAACTGCTGCACGCGCACCGCGTCGGCCGCCGGCTGGCCGGGCTGGGCTACCAGGCCGCGATAGAAACCCATCTCCTGCTGATCGCGCGCGACCTGCGCCTGCAGCTCGCCGATGGTGCGTGCGATCTCGGTGCGTTCACGGCCCTCACCGACGCGCGCTTCCTCGGCTGCCGCCAGCTGCACACGCAACTCGCGCTGGATACGTTCGAGCTTGTCGATCTGATCCTGCAGGCCATCGCGCTGCGCGGCCGCCTGCAGCGCGTCGTAACCGGCCTTGTAGCGTCCCAGCTCGAACATCACATAGAAGGCGAGCCCGGCCAGCAGCAGCAGGATCGCCCCCATGATCCAGCGCCGCACCGGGGCATAGGTGCGGACCACCATCTTGCCCGCTACTTGCATCGAGGATCTTCAGGTTTCAGGTTGCCGGTGCGGCCGTGGGCTCATTCAGGGCCGGCCGCGCACGCCACCAGGAGGGATAGGGAGGAAGACCGCCGGGGAAGGCCGACTCTCCCAGCTCGTGCAGCGCGCGCGTATAGACCGCGCGCTTGAAATAGATGACCTCGCGAATGGGCTGCCAGTAGTCGACCCAGCGCCAGCGGTCAAACTCCGGTTCATTCGTTACATCAAAGCGAAAAGCCGCATCCGGGCGGCGCAGGCGCAGCAGGAACCAGCGCTGCTTCTGGCCCAGGCATAGCGGCTGTACGTTACGGCGCAGGTAGCGGCCCGGCAGGCGATATCGCAGCCAGTGACGCGTGCGGCCGACGATCTGCACATCCGCCGCATCCAGGCCGATTTCCTCGTTGAGCTCGCGATAGAGCGAGTCCTCGACGCTTTCGCCGCTGCGCATGCCGCCCTGCGGAAACTGCCAGCCGCGGCCGCCGGCGCGGCGTGCCAGGAACAGCTGGCCATCATCGGACATGAGCACCATGCCGACATTGGCGCGAAACCCGTCCCTATCGATGAGGTCGCCCATGGGAGTGTTTTACCAGTGCCGGCCCGTCAAGCCAATCAGACCCGCTCCGGACTGAGACTTCATCCGGTAGGCTTGTCATATGTTACGCCGACGCGATCTGGGGGGGCTCGCCGGGCTGGCGCTGATCGCTGCGGCGGCCTTCTGCCTGACACTGCTGGTCGGCTCGGCAGGCCTGGGACCGGCACGGGCGCTGCAGACGCTGCTCGGCGGGGGCGATGATTTCAGCCGCCTGATCATGTGGTCGGTACGGCTGCCGCGGGCCGTGGCAGCCTTCGCGGTCGGCGGCCTCCTGGCGCTGGCCGGCGTCCTGCTCCAGGCGCTGTTCCGTAACCCGCTGGCCGACCCGCTGGTGCTCGGCGTCTCGGGCGGCGCCGCGGTCGGCGCCCTCGCGGGCATGCTGGCGGGCTTAGGGTTCGTGGCACTGCACTGGGCAGCCACCGCCGGCGGCGCCCTCGTAGGCTTCGCCGTGCTGCTGCTGGCGCGAGGCGGCGGCGCCACGCGCCTGCTGCTTTGTGGGGTGGTGCTGGCAAGCGCCTGCGGTGCCCTCATCACGCTGATGCTGACACTGGCCGACACCGGTCAGCTGCGCGGCATGGTCTTCTGGCTGGCGGGCGACCTCGGCTGGGCGCAGCGGCCGCTGGTTGAACTGGTGGCACTGGCGGCGGCGCTGACGGTATCGGCGTTCGCAGGCCGCTGGCTCAATGTGCTCGGCGCCGGGGAACTGCGCAGTGCCGCCGTCGGGCTGCACGGCGGCGGCGCGCGGGTCGCCGTCTTTCTATTGAGCGCGGCGCTGACCGCGCTGGCCGTCATCGGCGGCGGCATGATCGGCTTCGTCGGCCTGGTCGCCCCCCACCTGGTACGCCTGGCGTTCGGCACCAGCGATCACCGCATCGTCGCGCCTGCTGCCACGCTCGCCGGCGGGGTGCTGCTGTGCCTGGCCGATCTGCTGAGCCGCACGCTGGCCGCACCGCGCGAACTGCCGGTAGGCGCCATCATGGCGCTGATCGGTGCCCCGGTATTCATCGTGCTGCTGCGCCGGCAGACGCGCTGATGCTGCGCGAGCTGCGCGTGCCTAGGGCCGGCGCGCCGCCGAATCGCGCCGGCCCTGCACGTACTCGTGTCCCTGGCGCATGAGCGCGGTGAAGCGTGCCTGGTCGCCGGCCGACACCGCGCTGCGAACCGTCTCGACCGCGCGCGCCAGCGCATCGAGCGACTCGGCGCCAAAGTCGTTGAGTTTCTGGATCTCGTAGTAGAGCTCCGGGCTTTCCTCGGCCACCTTGCTGGCGATATCGAACTGCGCATCGAAGGTGGTGCTCGATAACTGCACCAGCCGCGGCGCGGCCTCGCCGCTCTCGGCGAGCGCGGTAAAAAAGGCGATGTTCAACGCATGCGAGAGGCCCAGCACGTAGGCGATCAGCCGGTCATGCTCGTCCAGTCCCATGACCACCTGCTCGGCCATGGTGGCGGCGAACAATGCGCGCGCCTGCCTCAATGCCTCGGCATGTCCCAGATCGATGAAGATCACGTGGCGGCCCGAGAGCAGTTCGGTATCCGGGCCGAACATCGGATGCAGCGAGGTCACCGCCACGCCGGCGCTGCGCAGCGCGTCGAGCCCGACCCGGACCGGGGACTTCAGCGAGCCCAGGTCGAACACCACACCGCGAGGTTTTCGGCGCGCCAGCTCCTGCAGGATCGTATCGGTGGCGCCCAGCGGGGCCGCGACCACGATCAGATGATGGTCCAAAGGCGAGGTGTTCCAGTCCACCAGCCGCTCCGATCCGCCCGGCGTCGCCTTCGGATCGGCCACCTCGACCTGGAAACCCTGCGATCCCAGGAACTGCGCGAACCAGGCGCCCATCTTGCCGGCGCCGCCGATCACCAGCGCACGGCGGCCGCTGCCCGAGGCCTGCGCGGCCACGCTGGCGCGTTCCTGCGTGGTCAGCGAGGAGCGGATCAGCAGCCGCATCACCGTTTCGGCGACATCGGGCGACACTCCGAGGTTCTGCGCGTAGTTGCGCGCACCGAGCAGCACGTCGCGTTCGCGTCCGTAGTCGCGGGTCGGATGACCGGTCGAGCGCTTCACGCGCGCGATTTCGCGGCTGGTCGATTGCCGGGCGGCGATCGTCTGCAGTAATTGCTGATCAAGCTGATCGAGCTGCTTGCGAAGTTCATCGAGGTTCATGCCGCCTTTGTATCGGTATTGTTGCGCCGCCTGCAAGCGTCCAATATGCAGCGATGGCGCTGCACCAGGAATACCTGCCCGATCCGCTACCCTCCAATCCATTGGTACTGGTGGCCGAGTGGCTGGCAGAGGCGACCCGCGCGGCGATACAGCCCAATCCCAACGCCATGGTGCTGGCGACCGCAGACCAGCATGGTCAGCCGTCGGCGCGGGTCGTGCTGTGCAAGGAGATCCGCCCGCAGCCGGGCTATGTCACGTTCTTCAGTAATTACGAGTCGCGCAAGGGCACCGAACTGGCCGCTAATCCGCACGCGGCCGTGGTGATGCACTGGGATCGCCTGCGGCGACAGGTGCGTATCGAGGGACCGGTGGTGCCGGTTTCGTCGGAAGACAGCGATACCTACTTTGCCTCGCGCGCCTGGCAGAGCCGGATCGGTGCCTGGGCCAGCCGCCAGAGCGCCTCGGTGCCTTCGCGCGCCGCCCTCGCGGCGGCCGTCGACCGCACGGCGCGGCGCTTTGGCGCGCCGTCCCCATTGCAGAGCGCCGATGACGCGCCCGATCCGGGAGTCGATATTCCGCGGCCGCCGAACTGGGGCGGTTACCAGCTCTGGGCGGAATCGCTGGAACTGTGGGTCGAAGGCGCCGGCAGGCTGCATGACCGCGCGCGCTGGTCGCGCAAGCTCGAGCCCGCCACGGCCGGTTTCACGGCCGGTGTCTGGAGCGTGACCCGCCTGCAGCCGTGACGACGCTGCGTACCGAGGCCTTGACCATATCGGCCGGCACACGCGTGCTGGTGCAGGATCTGTCGGTCTCGGTGGGCAGCGGTGAGTTCCTTGCCATCCTGGGGCGGAACGGCTGCGGCAAGAGCCTGACCCTGCATGCGCTCGCGGGCTTATCTGCGCCCCGTCACGGCAGGATTTATCTCGACGAGGTGGATATGCGCGGCCTCTCGCGCCGCGAGATCGCGCGCCAACTGGGTCTGCTGCCGCAGGACCGCGAAGAATCGCTGGCTATGACTGCGCTCGAGTCGGTGATGATCGGGCGCCATCCGCACCTGAAGCTCTGGCAGCGGGAGGGCGAGCGTGACCTGGCGATCGCGCACTCGGCGCTGGAACGCCTGGGGCTTGCCGATCACGCGCTGCGCGCGGTCACGACGCTTTCGGGCGGGGAGCAGCGGCGCACGGCGATGGCGGCACTGCTGGCCCAGCAGCCGCAGATCTATCTGCTCGATGAACCGAGCAACCACCTGGATCCGCATCACCAGATCCAGGTGTTGAGTCTGTTCCGCGATCTGTGCGCCGAGGGCGCCAGCATCATCGCGACCCTGCATGATCCGACGCTGGCCGACCGGTTCGCGGATCGCGTGCTGCTGCTGCACGGCGATGGCCGTCACCGTATCGGCCCGGCCGCCGAGGTGCTGAATTCCGAATCGCTCTCGGCGCTGTACCTGACGCCGATCGAGTCGCTCGGCAGCGCGCCGCGGCGCGCGTTCCTGCCGGCTTGAGCTTCGGGCTACCCGCGAAGGGCTTCCAGTGCGGCCGCGTGCATCGCCGGATTTCCCGCCAGCAGCGATGTGGTCTTCATGTCGATGGCGGCGCCTGCCAGGTCGGTCACCACGCCGCCGGCCTCGCGCACGATCACGGTCAATGCCGCGATATCGAGGATATTGAGATCCGATTCGAGCACCACTTCGAGCGCGCCGCGCGCCAGCAGGTGGTAGTGCAGGAAATCGCCATAGCCGCGCAGGCGATTGACGCGGCCGATGAGTGCGCCGAGTCGAGGCCAGCCCGTGGGGGATGCCGCCAGCGTCTTGAGATTGCCCACGGAAAGGATCGAGGATTCGAGTTGCCCGATCGCGCTCACGCGCACGCGCTCACCGTTGAGATACGCACCCTCGCCCACTTGCGCCCAGGCCAGCTCACCATAGGTCTGTGCACCGGATACGCCGAGAATGAGCCGGCCGGCGCGCATCAGTGCGATCTGCGTCGAGAAGAACGGGCAATCGCGCACGAAGCTCTTGGTGCCATCGATGGGATCCACCAGCCAGACGCTCTCGGACTGCACGCGCTCGTGCCCGGTCTCCTCGCCAATGAAGCCATGATCAGGAAAGCGCTTGAGCAGCACGGCGCGAATGGCCTCCTCGGCGCGCACATCGGCCTCGGTGACCGGCGACCTGTCGGCCTTGAGCGAGACCGCAAGATTGCGCTGATAGAGTGGCCGAATGACCTCGTGGGCGGCGCGCGCCGCATCGAGCGCGGCATTGAGTTCGGGTGACACGATGGCTGCGACTTTACCGTCTGCTGCTCGCGGACCCAAGTGCGGCGAGGTAGAGTAGCGGTATGGGCAATCGACTGTCGCGCATCGTCACTCGCACCGGTGATGATGGCAGCACCGGTCTCGGCGATGGGACACGGGTGCGCAAAGATGCAGCTCGCATCGAGGCGCTCGGCAGCGTTGACGAACTCAACTGCACGCTCGGCGTGCTGCTGTCCAATGATCTGCACGATGAGATGGCGACGGCGTGCCTGGGCGAAGTGCAGCACGATCTGTTCGATCTGGGCGGCGAAATTGCAGTTCCCGGCACCGTCGCCGTCAACGACGAGCGCGTGGCCTGGCTCGACTCCCAGCTCGAGGAATTCAATCGCGATTTGCCGCCGCTGAAGGAATTCGTGCTGCCCGGCGGCGGCACCGCGGCATCGGCCGGCCACATCGCCCGCGCGGTTTGCCGTCGCGCCGAACGCAGTTGCTGGGCGCTCGCGAGCAGCGAGCCGATGTCGCCCATGGGGCTGCGCTATCTCAATCGACTGTCGGATCTGCTGTTCGTACTGGCGCGGCGATTCGCGCGCGCGGAACGCGGCAGCGAACCGCTGTGGAATCGCGCGCGGCGCAGTGAGCCGGAAGGCAGCTGAGGCAGCTGAGGCGGCTGGGGTTTACGCCAGCAGCGCGCGCAGCCGGGGCCAGTCGAATGCCGGTCCCGGATCGGTCTTGCGGCCAGGCGCAATGTCGCTGTGGCCGACGACACGCTGCGGACTCAACGACGGATAGGCCGCGCACAGCGCCCCGATGAGCTGCCCGAGCGCCTGGTACTGCGGGCCCTCATAGGGCACGGTATCGGCGCCTTCAAGTTCGATACCGACCGAGAAATCATTGCAGGCCTCGCGGCCTTCATGCCGCGACCGTCCGGCATGCCAGGCCCGCTCGCCGAAGGGCACGTACTGGGTTACCGCCCCATCCCGCCGAATCACTGCGTGCGCGGAAACGCGCAAGGCCGCGATCTCGGCAAAGCTTGAGTGCGCGCCGGCCGGCAAATTGCCGCAGAACAGCCGGTCGATCCAGGGGCCGCCGAACACGCCTTCGGGCAGGCTGATGCCGTGCACGACGATCAGATCCGGCACCACGCCCGCCGGTCGCGCGTCCCAGTGCGGAGACAGCACCTGGCGTGCCGAGAGCAGCAGCCCGGTGCCCACATCGATGCGAAGCGCAGCCGTCATAACCGGCCGCATGATGCCAAAATGCGCCCGTGTTCACACACTCACCCCACCGCCGATGCGTTTGACACGCTGCTTTGTGCCGGAGGCGCTCGCGGGGCAATCGCAGCTGCTGCTGCCCGAGGGCCCCTCGGCTCATATCGCCCGCGTGCTGCGGCTGCGGCCAGGCGCTGCACTGACCCTGTTCGACGGCCGCGGCGGCGAATTCGAGGCGACCATCCTGGCGGTCGAAAAGCGCGGCGTGCGCGTGCAGCTCGGCGCCCATCACGCCATTGAACGCGAGGCGGCCGTAGCGGTGAGACTGCTGCAATGTGTGATACGCGCCGAGCGCATGGACTACATCGTGCAGAAGGCCACCGAGCTTGGTGTCGCAGCGATCGTGCCGGTGCAGAGCCGGCACGGCCTGGTGCGCCTGCATGACTCAGCCGCGGAACGCCGTCAGCGCCACTGGCAGGCTGTCGCGATCGGTGCCTGCGAGCAGTGCGGCCGCAACCGGATCCCTGAACTTCAGGCGCCGGTCAGCTTCGAGACCGCCTGTGCCGCGGCCGGCCCGGGCGCGGGCACGGGCGCCAACGTGCAGGTGCTGCTGGATCCCACCGCATCGGACAGTCTTGCGCAGGCGCTCGAGCCCACGGCGCGCAAACCCCCGGCCACCGTCAGTGTGCTGATCGGCCCCGAGGGTGGCTTCAGCGAGGATGAAATCGCGCTGGCGCGCGATCAGGGCTTTCAGATCTGTAGCCTGGGGCCGCGCGTGCTGCGTGCCGAGACCGCGCCGATCGCGGCCCTTGCGGTCATACAGACGCTGCTCGGAGATTTCGCGGCGCGCGCTGCGGCGATCAACTGACCGCAGCCCGCGCTCAAAGATCGGAGGCTTCTGATGCGGAAATGGGCTGGCCGGGCTCGACCACCCACTCGGGCTCTTCGAATTCGCCCAGCAGCACGATATCGCAGTGCTGCGCGGCTTCATCGAGAATGGATCGAACCACCGGATCGCGGCGCTGCTCCATCGCATCGCGTGAAACTTTCGAGTCCCAGCTGGCGATGGCGAGCAGTCGATGCGGATCGCCGATCTTGCGATGCAGCCGCGTGCCCCGCGCCCCCGGCGCGCGCTGCAGGATCTCGCTGACCCTGAGCCAGGCGGCCGCATATTGCTCGGCCGTGTGGCCGGCCTTGATACGCACTTCGAAGATGTACTTCACCGTGGCGAGACGCGCCGGTCGCGCCCCGCCGGCGGGTAGAGCATCGCCTCCATGGATGCGCACTCCTCAGCCGAGAGCTCGAAGTCGAAAATCGCCAGGTCCTGCCGCATGTGCACCGCCGAGCGCGTGCCGGTCAGCGGCACCACCCCGATCTGCGTCAGGTAGCGAAACAGGATCTGCGCCGGGGTTCGGCCATGCTGGCGGGCCAGCGCATGCACGGTCTCGTGCGCCAGCAGATGCGGATTGGCGGTCAGGGTCCAGAAGCTCTGGTAGCGAATGTTGCGTTCGTTGCAGAACGCCCGCAGGTTCCGGTCGTAGTCGGATTCGGCGTGGAAGCGGTTTTGCAGCACCGCCGGTTGGATGCGCGCGATGTCGCAGACCGCCTTGAGCTGCTCGACGCGAACGCAGTTGCTGATGCCCAGCTGCCGGGTGACGCCGCTGTCCACCAGCTGCTCCATGGCGCGCCAGACTTCGAAGGTCTCGTGCGGGTCGGGCAGCGGCGAATGCAGGATCAGGCAGTCCAGATAGTCGGTGCGCAGATTCTTCAGCGACAGCGCTCCGGACTGCGCCACCTGCTCGGACAAAGACGCCTTCGCGTCGTAGGGTATCTGCCGCGGCTCCTGTCCCGACACCGGCGTGAACTTGGTCTGTATGTAGAGGTTGGCGCGCTTCAGGCGCGCATTCAGGCATGCCGCGATGCCGGCGCCTACCCCCGCCTCGTTGTAGTGCTTGGGCTGGCAAGCAGTATCAATGCCGCGAAAGCCGGTCTCGATGGCACGCTTGACCAGCCGCTCGGTCTCATCCTGCTTCCATGCAGTGCCGTAAAGGATGTCGATCCGCATCACAGGACTTTATCGTAAACGATGAAGCCGAAGCGCGTCGCCAATTTGTCTCTAATTGCGTGACGCTTACCGCTTGGGCATTTCCACCGGCACGATGCGGAGCGCCAGCCGCTGCGTGCGCCGCAGGACCGAGAGCTCCAGCGGCTCGCCGATGTTCCAGCGACTCAGGAAGCGATGCAACTCATCGACGCTCGAGATGGTGTGCTGCTCTGCTGCCAGGATGATGTCGCCGACCCGCAGGTCCGAATCTGCCGACGGCGTCTGCGGCTCACGCGAGATCACCTCGAGCGCATGATCGCTCGGCAGCGAAAGCGCGCGCACCAGCCGGCGATCCAGCCGCCGCGTCCGGCCGGCGATGCCCAGATACGCGCGCCGGACCCTGCCGTGCGTCAGCACTTCGGAGATGACCCATTCCGCGGTCGGCGCGGGTACGGCGAAGCCAATGCCCTGCGCGGCCGCGATGATTGCGGTGTTGATGCCCACCACCCGTCCGCGCGCATCGACCAGCGGGCCACCCGAGTTGCCCGGATTGAGCGGCGCGGTGTGCTGCAGGATGCCTTCGATCAGGCGTCCATCCCCGGCACGCAGCGTGCGCCCATGGGCGCTCAGTACACCGGCCGACACCGTGGCCTCGAAGCCGAACGGATTGCCGATCGCCACCACCAGCTGGCCCACCCGGGGCTGCTGATTGGCCAGCAGCCCGGCGGCCGGCAGAGCCGTGGCATTGGCACGCAGCACAGCCAGGTCCGTCGAGGCATCCTCCGCGATCACGCGCGCTTCGACGCTATCACCGTCGATGAGCGTGATCTCGACCCGGGCCGCGCCCTGGACCACATGCTGGTTGGTGAGCAGGTAACCGTCGGGCGTGACGATGACGCCGGATCCGCCGCCGGCCGTAACGATCTCGCCGCGCCGTTCGCGGCCGATATGCACACTGACGACGGCGGCGCCGACGCGCTCCACGACGTCGACCACGGTGCGCGAGTAGGCATCCAGTGCGCTGCTATCTTCCGCAGCCTCTATGCCGGCGGCGTCGTCGCGGCTGGTGGGTTCATTGTCCATGAGCCCATCGGCTTGGGGCCGGGGGCCCGCGATTTCAAGTGGGACGGGCCGGGGCCTTGTGGAAGCGGCCGCCCTGCATGATGGCCAGCAGCCGCTCCTTGTCCTGGAGAATTCGCAGATCCTGCAGCGGATCGCCATCGATGAGCAGCAGGTCGGCCAGGTACCCAGCTCGAATCTGGCCCACCGGCAAATCCATGAGTTCGCCGCCCAGCTTCGTGGCCGCGGTCAGGACTTCGGCAGGCTGGAAGCCGAACAGGTCAACGAACAATTGCAGGTCGCGCGCATTGCGTCCGATGGGGTTGTAGGGAAAGCCGTAATCGCCGCCCGGCAGTACGCGGATGCCGCGACGGCGCATCTCGGGATAAATGCGTTGCATGAGTTCCAGCCCCGATACCGCGCCCATGCGCTCGGCTGCGGCCCGATCGATGCCGAACTCGGCGGCCTCGTGGACGCGGGCGTACAGCAGTCCGGGTGCCGGCGCGACGAACAGCCGGTCCTTATGGGCTTCCAGCAGATCCAGGGCCTCGCTATCGGCGTAGGTGCAGTGATTGATGAGGCGGAACCCGTGGCGGACGGCCATTTTGACGGATTCCGCGGCCTGCGCGTGGCAGGCCAGCCATACACCCTCGGCGCGCGCCGTCTCGCCAATCGCGGCCACTTCCGCTTCCGTGTACAGCAGCATCTGCGCACCGCCGGGAGCAAAACCCTCATCGCTCGATAGCAGGATCTTGATGGTGTCGACGCCCAGGCGCGCCATCTGCTGCACGTAGCTGCGCAATCCCTCGACACCGCGCGTGTGTGCACCGTCCTGCGCGGCCGGAACGCCGGGAACGCCAACCGGCGCATTCTCGATCGATGAGGCGCGCAGCCGCGGCCCGGGGAGGTGCCCGGCGTTGATCTGATCGCGCAATGCCACTTCGAAACGCTGGCCCAGCGAACCGGCGGAGTAGGCACTGGTATAGCCATGATCGAGGGTGACGCGCGCGTTGTAGGCCGTGATGAGCAGGTGCTCCTCGGCCGGCAGCTTCATGGCATTGATGATGTTGCCGATCGAGGAAGGCCAGCTCAAATGCGCGTGTGGCTCCACCAGCCCCGGCATCAGCGTGGCGCCGGCACCCTCGACGATCCGCGCATCCGGCGGTGCGGCAATGGCGGACGCCTGCGGGCTTACGGTTTCGAACGTCTGATCACGCACCAGCACCTCGCCGGCGTAGGGCGCACTGCCCGTGCCGTCGAAGATGCGCACATCGCGAAACAGTACCGCGCTCACGGCGCTGCACCCGTGTCGGCCTTCAGGCCGGTCGCCTGGATACCGGCCACCGCGCACACCTCATCGTTTTCCGAGGTATCGCCGGAAATGCCCACCGCCCCGACCAGTGCGCCGGCGGCGTCGCGAATCAGCACGCCACCGGGTACCGGCACGATGCCCTGGGGAAATATAGTTGCCAAGGCACCAAAAAAAGCTGGGAGCAGCTGCGCACGGCGCGCAATTTCGCGGCCGCCGAAGCCCATGCTCAGGCACCCGGCGGCTTTGGCGGTGGCGATCGCCGGTCGTCCACTGGAAGCGGCATCCTCGCGCTTGAGCGCAACCGCGTGTCCCCCGGCATCGAGGACCACGACGCAGAGCGGCGAGAACGAGCGGCGGCGCGCCTCGGCGAGCGCCTCATCCACGATCTTGCCGGCCTGGGCGAGTGACAGTGACGCCATGCGTTGACCTCTGCAGTGAAAGCCGGGGCGCCAGTTTACTAGTCGGCATCGTCCAGTGTTCGCAGGAACGCCGCGAGGTCGGCGATTTCGGCCGAGGTCAGCGCCGGAGCCTGACCGCGCGCCCGGTTCAAGGGGCCATCCGAAGTGTCCACATTGGAGCGGTACCGGCTCGGCAGATCGTCGAACCGGCGGACGCGGCCATCCTGGATGGGATACCAGCGTTCCGGCGCGGTGTCGCGTTCGACGTAGAAGTGCAGCACCTCTTCGAGCGTACTGAAGCGGCCATTGTGAAAGTACTGCCCGCGACGCGCCGAATTTCGCAGCGTCGGAGTTTTGAAATAGCCGCAGTAAGCGGTCTCGGCCCGCAAATCATGACGCCGTGGACCGCATAGTCCCAGATCAAAGAAGCGCGGATCGGCATTCGCCGCAAGCCTGGGGTTACGCGGCACCCCGAGCGCGTGATAGGCGTAGTCGGTGAAATCCGGTGCGCGGCCGCCGGCACCCGGGGAGTTCGGATGGCACTCGGCGCAATTGCCCTTGCGGGGGTCGGTGAAGAGGCCCAGGCCGCGCAGCTCCTGATCGGTCAGGGCTCCGCTGCCGGCAAGATAGGCGTCGTAGCGGCTGCTGTAGGGATGAAAACTCGGATCCTGCAGCTCGAATTGCTCGACCGCCAGCGCAGCCGCCGCCACCGCCTGCCGTGGTTGTTCGAACAGTCGTTCGCCAAAGAGCTGCCGCAGCTGCAGCGCATAAGGCGCGCGCTGCAGCCGCTGCGCCAGTTCGGGCAGGTTGCGATTGCCCATCTCGGCGGCATCGAGCCATGGAATCAGCGCCTGGGCGTGCAGGCTATCGGCGCGGCCATCGAGCATGAAGCCGCCCGCCGCACCTTCATCCTCGAGTTCATTGCCGTGATCGAGGTAGTAGTGGCGCGTGAAGCGCGGCGTCGCATCCAGATATCGCAGCGACGGCACCGTGCGCAGCGGCGGCCGGTCGAGCCGTTCCCCACCACTCGGAGCGGCGCCCCCCGCAGGCGAGCTGTAGGCATGCGATGGACTGTGGCAGCTCGCACACGAGAGCTGACCCGACGCCGACAGGCCCGGATCGAAGAAGATCTGCTGGCCAAGCCGCACCGTATTGCTCAACGCCGGCGGTGCGGCCTCCGCCGCCCGCGCCGGTGAGGCTGTCGCAGCGTACAGCGCGGCGGCGAACACCGCGCCGGCCCAAGCCACTGCTGCGTGCGCGCTCATTCACCCCGCCTCAGAAATCGAACAGCGTCGTCAGATCGCCGATAGCCGGCGAATTGCGTGGGCGATATGGATCATCGGCGTCGGTCAGCGGATTGGGCAGGTTGTCGCGGCTGCGCGGTGAGAGGGTATCGAGGCCCCAGTTGCGCTCGATGAATTTGAGAATCGAGGCGTGATCGTTGTAGGTGTGATCGATATGGCCATGTCGCGCAAATGGGGAAATCACCAGCAGCGGCACACGCGGCCCATCGCCGAAGAAATCGAGCACCTGGATGTAACCGGAATCAAAATTTCCCCCGCCCTCATCGGTGGTCGCGATGATGGCCGCGTGCGACCACAGTCGCTGGCGGCGCTGCACGCGCTGGACGATGTCGTGGACCAGATTTTCGTAGCTGGCCACTTCCGACACACCGGGGTGACCGCTTTCGCGCGCCTTGGGTACGACGAAGGACACGGGCGGCAAAGTGCCGTGTTCGAGGTCGCGATAGAAGGCGCTCAGGCCCTGCAATCTTGCCTTGAGTTCCGGCCGCGTCACGATCCGTTCAGAAGCCATCAGCGGATCGCCATCGGGGTTGTACTGCGCGCGCCGCGCGGCTTCCAGCGACAGATGCAGCGTGCGCATCTCGCTGCGCAGATCCGCCGGATCGCGCGCCCCGATGTACCATTTCCAACCCACGCCGCGCCTGGACAATGCTTCGGCGATAGTCGGCACGGTCTGCGGCGGATAGGTGTAGTTGCGCGGGCCAAGCGGCTGCGGGTGCCCGTCCAGGTCGTAGCCCGGTGCCAGATTGTTCACCAGATAGTAGTGTCCCGGCTCGCAGCGGCTGGCGACGCGCCTGGCATCGAGTGCATCCACGATGGCCGCGACACCGGGGCTGTCGCGATCGGAACAATTGACGTACGAGCCGCCCTGGTAGCCGTCGCGCCGATAGAAATTCTCGGTGCCGGCGACCGCATCCGGATTCTCGATCAGATTCTCCGGCGGCACCGCTGCATGTCCCGCTTCGTTGTAAAACGGCGCATCGCCGGTGACCAGCATGAAGAAATTCATGGCCGTGCCGCCCATCATCGGCTGGTGATAGTTGTCACTGAGCGCGTAGCGATCGGCAAGGCCACGCAGGTAGCCGGCATCGCCTGAAGCCATGTTGAGAAAGCCCATCAGTTCCCCGCCCTGCCCGGTCGAGGTGCTGGTCACTCCGCTGGTGTCCCCGCCCATGCCTGCGGTGACAGCCACCCAGGCGAACAGATCCGGCGTGCGATTCTCGATGCCGCACTGCTGCCACATCTGAAAGAACCGGTGCACCGGATCGCCGGCGGCACTCGAAAGCTGCGCCGTGGAACTTGCAAAGCCCGGCGGGGAATCCTGCCTGGGGTACGGAATGAAGCGCGACAGTGGAAACGGCCCGCTGGGCAGTCCGGCCGGAATACGCTCGTCCACGCCATTGCCGAGATCGTGAAACTGCGCATCGGAGACGCCGATGAGCGTGGGCCGCGGCAGGCTCTCATAGACGGCCGCGCGCTCGGGATCGATCGAGTAATGGGATCCGGAGTGGGCCCTGCGTTGTACCGCCCTGCCGAAGTTCGGACCCGGGCTGCCATCTGCCAGCACGATGCCCTCCGACAGCAGATTGTTGATGCGCTGCCCGGGTGCAGGCTGGTAGGTGGCGAATACGGCGTCGAAGGTCTGGTTCTCGCCGACGATGACGATCAGGTGCTCGATGGGTGTGCTCGGAGCCGGCGAACTCAAGGATCCCGCAAACGTCGGCAGCGACACGGCAAGCGCGGCGGCGAGCGCGACGCGCCGGCAGATCATCCCGCGTCGAGCTCCGGCATCACCGAAGTTTCTTCGGCGATCATGGCTTCCAGTCGCTCGAGGTCGGGTACCAGCGGGGTTTCATTGAGCATGCGGATCTGGCAGAGCACCGGCGAGCGCTCAGAGAAGCTGCGCGAGTGATCGGGCCGCACGACATCGTTACTCACCCGCACCAGTTGCGGAAATCCCTGCGAGACGATGCCGAAGAATCCTGCATCCAGTCGGCCACCGATGGCGTGAAACACGACCACTCGCGAGCGGCCCCCCGCGGGTGGAATCGCCTGCCCGCAGGCGCATTCGAACGAGATCAGTGGCAGCGAGCGCGCGTTCCAGTTCACCAGCCCGAGATACCACGGCGGCGCGCCTTCCATCGGCGCCGGAGTATGAAAGCCGATCACTTCGGCCACGCAGGCGCGCGGTACCAGCAGGCGCGAATCTGCCAGCGGGATCAGCAGACTGTAGATTTCCGCGATACGCTCGCTCATCGGCTGGAACCGGAAGCCATGGCCGCGCTGCGGCGCAGGGCCACCAGCGGTGTGATTGCATCGAGCAACTGGCTTTCCTGGTAGGGCTTGCCGAGGTAGTCGTCGACGCCGAGTTCGATGGCGCGGGCGCGATGCTTTTCACCGACGCGCGAGGTGATCATGATGATCGGCACATCGCGCAGACGCGGGTCGCCGCGCACATGGGCGGCCACTTCGTAGCCGTCCATGCGCGGCATCTCGATGTCGAGCAGGATGATGTCAGGCACGTGTTCGGCCAGTAGCGCGACCGCATCCATGCCATCGCGCGCGGTCAGCACCCGCATGCCGTTGCGCTCGAGCAAGCGCTGCGTCACGCGTCGCACCGTGATCGAGTCATCGACCACCAGCGCGAAGGTGCGCCGATCGGTCTTGTCGCGGCTGACGGTTGGCGCGGCGCGTCCGCGCCACTCGGCGCGCACCAGCGCCCCGATGTCGAGAATCACCACGATGCGCCCATCGCCGAGGATGGTGGCGCCGGAAATGCCGCGAATGCTCGAGATCTGCGGCCCGACGGGCTTGACCACAATCTCACGGCTGCCGATCAACTCATCGGCGACCAGTCCGGTGGAGTGCTCGCCCGCGCGAACCAGCACGATCGGAATCGTGACGTCCTGCTCGGGCAGCGGCGAAGCTTCCATTCCCACATACAGCGCCAGCGGCTGCAGCCGGTATTTCTGTCCACCATGTGCGAAGCTCGGGCTGTCGGCGCGCAGATGCGCCTCTACTTCGGCGCGCGGCACACGTACCACGCCTTCCACCGTGGGCAACGGCAGCGCGTAGAATTCGTCGCCTGTGCGCACCACCAGCGCGTGGCTGATCGCGAGCGTGAAAGGCAGGCGGATCGTGAAGCGCGAGCCGCGTCCCGGTGTGCTCTCCATGTGCAGCGCGCCACCGAGCTTCTTGATTTCCACTGCGACCACGTCCATGCCGACGCCGCGCCCGGCCTGCTGCGTCAGCGTGCCGGCAGTGGAGAATCCCGGCTCGAGCACCAGTTGCATGACATCCTCATCCGACAGCTCCTGGTCCGGGCGGATCAGCCCGAGCTCGAGTCCCTTGGCGCGGATGGCGCGCAGGTTCATGCCCGCGCCGTCGTCGGTGACTTCGACGATCACCTCGGCGCCCTCGCGCCGCAGGTTCAGGTGAATGTGTCCGGTCTCATCCTTGCCGGCCGCGCGGCGCGCATCCGGCAATTCGATGCCGTGCACGACGGCATTGCGCAGCATGTGCTCGAACGGCGGCAGCATGCGCTCGAGCACCTGGCGATCCAGTTCGCCCGAGGCGCCATCGACCACCAGCTCGGCGCGCTTGCCGGTTTCAGCAGCGCTCTGACGCACGATGCGCGCCAGCCGTGGCACATGCCGCTGCATCGACACCATGCGCGTGCGCATCAGGCCGTTCTGCAGTTCCGTGACTGTGCGGGATTGTTGCTGCAGCAGGTTCTGTGCCTCGCTGATCAGGTTCTCGAGCAGGCCCTGGATGCTGCCGACGTCGCTGGCCGACTCGGCCAGGGCGCGCGAGAACTGCTGAATCGACGAGTAACGATCCATTTCCAGCGGATCGAAGTCGTGACGCTGGGTAATATCCTTTTCGTGCCGGTGCAGAATCTGCGCCTCGGTCTCGATCTCGAGTTTCCGCAGCTGCTCCTTGAGGCGCGTGACGGTGCGTGAGAGCTCGCCCAGGTTGAACTCAATGGAACCCAGCTGCTGCTCCAGCCGCGCACGCGCGATACTCACTTCGCCGGCATTGTTGAGCAGCTCATCGAGCAGTTCGGCACTGACGCGCGCCATTTCGACGCGATCGGAACTGGCCACCGGCTCGCGTCCTGGCGGCAGCGGCGCTACCTGTGACGGCGTTTCTGCCGCTGCGATCGAGACCGCCGGTGCGGCCGGCATCTGCACTGGCGGCAATGGCTGCGGATCGATGTAGGCGAGCGGCGGTTGGGCGGGCGCGAGTCCCGGCGGTGCCTGGAAGCGCAGCGATGTTTCATCGCCGGTCGCCTGTTCGAACGGCATCGATTGCTCGACCGGCGGCGCCTCGGCGCGAATGGGTTCTTCGAACAGTGACTTGGTGTCGAAGGCCTCATCGGTCGCCAAATCGGGCACCGCGTCGGCCGCGCTGATCGGTTCGGCGGCCGCAGGCTGTAGCGGCTCAACGAATGCGGACACCTGTGCAACAGGCGCCTCCGGAGCAGGTGCCTCCGGAGCGGGCGCCTCCGTTGCGGGGATCTCTGCAACAGGCATCTCTGCGGTGGGCATCTCCACGGCGAACGCCGGAGGCCCGGTGCCGCCGGCTGCCTGAATGCGCGCGATGAGCGCGGGCGCGCCAATGGCGGGCCGGCTTTCGGCAATCGCATCGCGCATTTTCGACAGCTCATCGAGTGCCTGCTGTGCCAGCAGGCGCGCGCTCTCATCGGCATTGGCCTGGCCGCTCTCGATTCGCGTGATCAGGCTCTCGAGCTCGTGCGACAACTCTCCCATGGGGCTGATACCCGCCATGCGGGCGCCACCCTTGAGCGTGTGCAGCGGGCGGCGCAGTGCAGCGGCCTGGGAACTGTCGTGCGGGGCGGCGTTCCAGGCCTCGAGCGCAGTCTCGGCCGCGTCGAGCAACTCCACGGCTTCCTCGCAGAAGATCGCGGCGATCTCGGGATCGAAATCCATGACCCGAGCTTCATCGGGCGCCGGCGCGGATGCAGGTGGAGTTGCGGGTGCGGGCGTAGGCGCAGGCGCGGCTGCGGCTGCGGCTGCG